>Ga0157379_10005724_pt1 | contig 10691 bp, 9 predicted proteins | sample S25metaG_FD_121802 | JGI IMG/M metagenome (GOLD analysis project Ga0157379, IMG submission 121802) | Switchgrass rhizosphere microbial communities from Kellogg Biological Station, Michigan, USA - S2-5 metaG | ecosystem: Host-associated > Plants > Roots > Rhizosphere > Soil | place: USA: Michigan... | reverse complement strand
TCCAGCGCCTTCAACGCGCTGCCGCGGATGATCGGAATCTGGTCGCCCGGAAACTCGTACTTCGAGAGCAGCTCGCGCACTTCCAGCTCCACCAGATCGAGCAGCTCCGGATCGTCGACCGCGTCGCACTTGTTCATGAAGACGACGATGTAGGGCACGCCCACCTGACGGGCGAGCAGGATGTGCTCGCGCGTCTGCGGCATCGGCCCATCCGCCGCCGACACCACCAGGATCGCCCCGTCCATCTGCGCCGCCCCCGTGATCATGTTCTTCACGTAGTCGGCGTGGCCCGGACAATCGACGTGCGCGTAGTGCCGCTTCGCCGACTCGTACTCCACGTGCGCCGTCGCGATCGTGATCCCGCGCGCCTTCTCTTCCGGCGCCTTGTCGATCTGATCGAACGCCACGAAGTCCGCCAGCTTCTTCGACGCCTGCACCTTCGTAATCGCTGCCGTCAAGGTCGTCTTCCCGTGGTCGACGTGCCCGATCGTCCCCACGTTCGCGTGCGGCTTCTTGCGCTCGAACTTCGCCTTCGCCATGGTCGATGCCTCCTTAAGAAACCCGAAAGCCCAGGAGCGGGATCGAACCGCCGACCTCGTCCTTACCAAGGACGTGCTCTGCCAACTGAGCTACCTGGGCAAAGAGCTGTTTCAGTTCCCTCTCCCTCTTATGAAATGAGATCCAGGTGGTCGCGCGCGAAGCGCCGCGACCCACCAAGCGCCAGTAACGGGCCGGCCGCCGAGAAGCGTCCAGCTGCAAGGCGCGAGGAAGCGAGCGCGGAGGCGTAGCGGAAGCTACGCCGCACAAGCGAGCGCCCGAGCAACGCCGCAGATGGGCGCTTATCGGCGGCCGGCCACAGAGCGGGAAACGGGATTCGAACCCGCGACCCTCAGCTTGGAAGGCTGATGCTCTAGCCAACTGAGCTATTCCCGCACGTCCGTCTCGTCGATGGAGAGGGGAGGATTCGAACCTCCGTAGGCTGACGCCGGCAGATTTACAGTCTGCTCCCTTTGGCCGCTCGGGTACCTCTCCGCTGCAGCGGCGTGAATGCTCGGACGTATGCATGAAGCTGGCGATAGGAATCGAACCTACAACCGCCTGATTACAAATCAGGTGCTCTACCGTTGAGCTACGCCAGCGTGTGGTTCGCGAATGACGCAACAGGGCCCCCTTCTGCTGCACCACGTCTGCCTCCAGACCCACTCGCGCCAGCTTTGCTCTCGTCTGCGTGGTCCGCCGATCTCTCCGGTCAGTCGTCCCGCGCTCCGACGGGGCCACCGCATCGGTCCGCGAACCGGTAGGCGCAAGCTTGCTAGCTTGTGCTTATGGTCAACGAGAAACGGCTGACGTGCGAACCTCCCTTCTTAGCGACGTGCGACTTAAGTGTCAACGCGGGCGGGGTTTCCGGGCACCCTCGCGGAGCCGCTCACCGACCGCGTAGAGGCCGATCGCGGCCGCGACCGAGGCGTTGAGGGAGCCGACGCGCCCCGCCTGGGGGATGCGGACGCGGAAGTCGCAGGCCTCGAGCACGAGCGGGCGGGCCCCTTTTCCTTCGCTCCCGACCACGAGCAACGCCCGTTCGAGCTCCGGAAGTTGTTGAAATGTCGAGGGACCGTCGAGCGCGAGGGCGACTGTCCAGTAGCCACGCTCCTTGGCGGACTCGAGCGCCCGGACCAGGTTCACCACCTGGGTGATCGGCAGATGGACGGTGGCGCCCGCGGACGCCCGGACGACGGCGGGGGTGACGGCGGCGCTCCGGTCGCGCGGCAGGATAAGCCCGCCGGCCCCGAGGACCTCGGCGGAGCGGACGATGGCGCCGAGGTTCTGGGGATCGGTGATGCCGTCGAGCGCGACCAGGAGGCCCGCGCCGGCGTCGAGGATGTCGTCCAGCTCGGCGTAGGCGAACGGTCGCGTCCGCGCCGCAATGCCCTGGTGATGGCCGCCGCCGCTCAAACGATCGAGCGTCGGACGATCGACGTGCTCGATCGCGACGCCGGCGTCCGCCGCCGCGGCGCGGACCCGCGCCGCCTCGGCCTCTGCCGCGATCCAGAGCTGCTCGACCGACTCGGGTGCCGACGCCAGCAGCTCCAGGACCGGGTTCGCGCCATAGACGATGGTCGGCGCGGCCGACGGCACGTGGGGACGCTTGTGACGACGCATGACGATCGGCCTCAGCGGCCGTGCACGATACGCCCTGGCACGTCGTTTACAATGCGTCGCCGACCCGGTAAGTGTCGCGCTTCATCATGGGCTCGACGCTCCGGCGATACTTCCTGCGGGAGGTGGCCGTGCCCTTCTGCTTCGGCATCGGCGTTTTCACCTTCATCCTTCTCATCGCCCGGATGCTGAAGCTGGTCGAGCTGGTCGTCAATCGGGGCGTCCCCGTCCTCGAGATCGCCAAGCTCTTCGGCTACATCCTGCCGACCTTCCTCGAGGTAACGGTGCCGATGGCGCTGCTTCTCGCGGTCCTGCTCGCCGTGGGCCGGCTTTCGGCCGACAGCGAGATCGTGGCGCTCCGCACCTCCGGGATCAGCCTGTATCAAATGATGGTCCCGATCAGCATCTTCATCGCGGCGGTGTACGTCCTCAACATGTTCCTGGCCGTCTATGCACGCCCCTGGGCCAACCACCAGCTGAAGGCGAGCCTGTACGAGATCGCCAAGACGCGGGCCAGTGCCGGTCTGCGGGAGCGGGTGTTCAACGACGACTTCGAGGGGCTGGTCATCTATGTCGAGCACATCCAGCCGCCCGGCGACCAGCTCGGCGGCGTGCTGATCGCCGACAGCCGCGACCCCAACCAGCGCAACACCGTCCTTGCAAAGAGCGGCTTCATCGTCAGCAGCGAGGAGACGCACACGGTCACCCTGCGCCTGCTCGACGGCAACATCCATACGTTCGTCCCCGGCGAGGCGAGCTATCACAAGACGGACTTCACCGTATACGACGTCACGTTGAACCTCGCGGCGGCGCTCGCCAAGTTCTCGCAGCGCGAGAAGGAGCCCGAGGAGATGAGCCTCGGCGAGCTCAGCATCGCGATCGCCGAGCGGCAGCACGCCGGCAAGAAGGCTTCGGGCGAGCTGGTCGAGTTCCACCGCAAGTTCTCCGTGCCCTTCGCGTGCTTGGTGTTCGGCCTCGTCGGCGTGCCGCTCGGCATCCGTCCGGCGCGCGCCGTACGCTCCCGCGGCTTCACCGTCAGCCTGGCCGTGATCTTCATCTACTACCTCCTGCTCACGACGGGCGAGACGCTGGCGCAGAAGGACGTCCTCTCCCCGATCCTCGCGCTGTGGACGCCGAACGCGATCTTTCTCCTCTTCGGCACCGCGCTCTTCACGCACGCGGCGCGCGAGCGGCCGCTCGCGATCGCGGGGCGCCTGAGCGGCCTCGCGGCGCTCCGGCTGCGCTCGCAGCCCGTGACGCCGCCATGACCGGCGCATCCGCTCTCAGCCTCCCGATCATCCCGCGCTACGTCCTGAAGGAGTTCGCCCGCCTCTTCGGGTTGTGCATGCTCGGCTTCATCCTGATCTACGTCCTCGTCGACTTCTTCGATCGCTTCGGAACCTACCTCAAGTACCGGCCGCCGGTCCGTCTGATCCTCGCGTACTTCGTCTTCAAGATTCCGCTCATCCTGACGCAGCTCGTGCCGGTCGCGACCCTCGCCGGGGTGCTGCTCGGCCTCGGCATGATGGGCCGTCACAGCGAGATCACCGCCATGCGCGCGTCCGGCCTCAGCACGATCCAGATCGCCCGGCCGCTGCTCGCCGCCGCCGTGGTGCTGAGCATCGCGATCTTCGCGTGGAACGAGTCCGTCGTCCCGTATTGCTCGGAGCGGTTCCGGCACATCGACAACATCGAGATCAAGAACAAGCCGCAGAAGGCGCTGCTCGACGAGCAGAGCATCTGGTTCCACGGCAAAGCGGGCATCTACAACATCGAGCAGTTCGACGCGCGCAAGGCGACCATCGTCGGGCTCACCGTCTACGACTTCACGCCGGGCTTCGAGCTCCATCGCGTCATCGAGATCCCGAGCGCGCGCTGGCAGAACGGCCGCTGGGCGCTGGAGGCACCGGTCGAGCGCAAGTTCGATGCCGCAGGCAACGTGCTGACGCGCGACCTGACGCAGGCGGACTTCACCCTGCCTGATCCGCCCGAGGATCTGCGGGTCATGCAGAAGGAGCCGGACGAGATGAGCTTCGCGAAGCTCCGCCACCACATCCGCGAGCTCGCACGCAAGGGCATCGACACGACGGAATCGCTGGTCGACCTCCACCTGAAGCTCGCGATCCCGTTCGTCACGCTCGCGATGGTGCTGATCGGCGTGCCCCTCGCCATGCGCAACCAACGGCAGCGCTCGCTCGCCGCCAACGCCGGCATCGGTCTGACCGTCGGGTTCAGCTACTGGGTAGTGCTCGCGCTCGCGGTCTCGCTCGGCCACGGCGGTGCCATTCCGCCGCTGCTGGCGGCCTGGACGGCCAACCTGATCTTCGGCGTCCTCGGCGCGTTCCTCTTCCTCGGCGTCGAGTAGCCGAGGGCGCTCAGGGCACGACGGCGAGGTGATCGAGGCCGGTCGCCTCGGGCCAGCCGTGCATCGCGTTCAGGTTCTGGATGGCCTGGCCGGCGGCGCCTTTGCCGAGATTGTCGATCACGCTCACGATCACGGCCTGACCCGTCCGCTCGTCGTAGGTCCAGCCGAGCGCGCAATCGTTGGTGCCGACGACGTCACGGATCTCCGGCGGGCGCGCGCCGGACAAGACGAGGAAGCGCTCGCCGCCGTAGCACGCGCCGTACGCCTCGCCGATCGCCGCTCCATCCACGCCCCGTCGCGGGTGCACGTAGATCGTCGAGAGGATGCCGCGCCGGATAGGCAGCAGGTGCGGCACGAAGATGACCGACAGATCGGATCCCGCGTGCGGCCGCAGCTCCTGCTCGATCTCGGGCGCGTGGCGATGCACCCCGATCTTGTAGGCGCGCATGTTGTCGTCGACCTCGGCGAAGAGGAACTCCGCGGCGACGTTGCGTCCCGCTCCCGTCACGCCCGACTTGGCGTCGATGACGATGCCGCGCGGCTCGATCAAGCCGTTGGCGAGGAGCGGCACGAGCGCCAGCAGCGCCGCCGTCGGATAGCAGCCGGGGTTGGCGACGAGCCGCGCGCCCGGGAGCGCGTCGCGGCACATCTCGGTCAATCCGTAGACTGCCTCGTCCAGGAGGTGCGGCACCGGATGCGGCACGTACCACTTCGCGTACTCGCGGGCGTCACGCAGGCGGAAGTCGGCGCCGAGATCGACCACCCGCACGCCGCGCTCGAGCAGCGATGCGACACCCGGCGCCGACGTCCCGAGCGGCAACGCCGTGAACGCGACGTCCGCCTGATCAGCGACCTGCCCGGCGTCGAACGCGGCGAGCGTCAGATCGATCTTGCCGCGCACCGAGGGCAGCACGTCGGCCAGCGCCTTCCCGGCACTCTGTTCTGAGGTGACCGCGGTCAGGCGGACCGAAGGATGCCGGGCGAGATACCGAATCAGCTCCGCGCCGGTGTATCCGGTCGCGCCGACGACGGCGACCCGGATGGGTTGCGGCGTGGGCACGGACTCAGCGCTTCGAGTATTGCGGACGCTTACGGGCCTTGTGATGGCCGTACTTCTTGCGCTCGACCTCGCGGGGATCGCGCGTGATGAAGCCCGCCTTCTTCAGGAGCGGTCGGAAGTCGGGATTGGCGATCAGCAGGGCGCGGGTGATCCCGTGACGGATTGCGGTCGCCTGCGCCGCGACGCCGCCGCCGCCGACGTTGACCGATGCGTCGTACTGTCCATTCGTGTTGGTGAGTTCAAATGGCTGATTGACGATCATGCGCGACGTCTCGCGGCCGAAGTAGTCCTCGAGGGTGCGTGTGTTCACCACGATCTTGCCTTCGCCGGAACGCATCCGCACGCGCGCCACCGCCGTCTTGCGCTTGCCGACTGCCACGTGCACTTCGCGTCGATCCGCCATCACTGCTCCTTAGAGAGCCAACTGCTCGGGTTGCTGCGCGGCGTGCGGATGCTCCGCGCCGCGATAGATCTTGAGCTTGGTCGCAAGCTTCCGGCCGAGGCGATTCTTCGGCAGCATGCCGGTCACCGCCGACCGCAGCACGCGCTCGGGCCGCTCCTGCATCACGCGGCCCGCCGTCGCGCGGCGGACGCCTCCCGGCCACCCGGTATGGCGGATGTAGAGTTTGTCCTCGAGCTTCCGGCCCGACAACCTGACCTTGGCCGCGTTGATCACGACGACGAAGTCGCCGCTGTCGACGTGCGGGGTGAAGCTCGGCTTGTGCTTGCCGCGCAGCACGTTGGCGATCTGGGTGGCGAGCCGGCCGACGATACGCCCATCGGCGTCGACGATGAACCACCGCCGCTCGCTGAGCGCAGTCTCGCGTGTGGCCATATACGTGTCTTTTTTCAGGGTATCCCTCGCGGTAAGCGGGGCCGACGAGACTCGAACTCGCGACCTCCTGCGTGACAGGCAGGCGTTCTAACCAGCTGAACTACGACCCCGAGACATTCGGCCTTTCCTATCAACGCAGGGGCCCGAGTTCAATGCCTGGCGCCGAAACCGCCTTGCCGCGCGGCACGGGGCCGTTGGAAGCCTGGCTTCCGAGCACGTGCGGAAGCCGGATCATGACGCGTCCGGCCCCCCCTGGCAAAGCCCGCGATCCCTCACGTGACCGTGCTCGCGAAGTGCCGAGCGTCTGGCACTTTTCGGACGTCCGCATCGGGACGAGCGGTTGCTCGCGGAGCGGCCTACGGTGGGTACTTACCGGCGATCGTCGTGCCGAACGGCCCGGCGGCCTGCGGGTGGAAGGCGAAGAGCGACTGCGGCCGGTCCTGCCCGATCGGCGCCGCCTGGCCGTCGGCGGCGGCGGTCGTGCAGTTGCTCAGCTCGACCACGCCCGACGATCGGTCGAGACTGGTTCCGTCGCAGCAGCGAGTTGCGGCGCGACGCAGCCGCGTGTCGACAAACGCCTCCGTCCCGACGCACGGCCGCGTGATCGACGATCGCACAGCTCCGCGGCCCGCCGGTGACGAATTGGACGCCGACTGTTTCTCCTCCCGTGAACGGGAGTCCGGGACACGCCCGACGTTCTTGATCCGCCGCGTTCCCGGGTTGCGCGAGAAGCGCTCGAGTCCAGACGCTGCGCTCACGAGGAAGCGGATGATCGAATGCCGCTCTGCGCGATGCAGTTCGCAATGTTTCGAATGGAATCCGGCCGCGCCGATCGTCGTATAGGGAATGTTCCTCGACGCGGTAGGGACTTCCACGGATGGACGATTGGCCCGACCACGAGTAGGAACGCGGCACTCGCGGTGTTGGGGGAGGCCGGGTGGGCAGCGAGGAGCACATCGACCGTGCAGCGGGGGCGGCCGCCGCAAGGCAGCCGCTCTCGCTCGCCCGGCGATGCACGATTCTCGCGATCGGAGGTACGGTCTTGGTCGTCGAAGTGACCGTTGGATTGCTGGAACGCGTCCAAACGGAAGTGGTGCGACAGCTCGGTGCGTGGGGCGAGGCGCTGGAGCGGACCCGCGCGCGCCTCCTCGACCGCTCGGAGTCGGAACGATGAGCCATCGATTTTGCCGCTGCCCGCGCTGCGGCAGCCACAACGCACGCCCGATCCGGCGCTGGCGCGTAGGCGACTACTTCGCCGTACTCACGGGCCGGCGTCCTTTCGCCTGTCAGGTCTGCCGCCGGCGCTTCCGGAGCATCGGACGCGCCGCGGTCCCGGAACCGAGCAAGCGGGCCGCTTGATACGCGCCGCGGCGCGCGCGACTTGACGATCGGGCTGCCTTTGGCCGAGAGTGCCGGTTCGCGAATAGCCGATGCGCTGCCCTCGCTGCCACCGCCCGCTCTTCCGCTCCGACCGCCCGCCGCTGCGCGTCTGGACCTGCGTCCGCTGCCGTGGATGCACCGCCACCATAGCCGTGCTGCGGCGCGTGATCCTCGCGGACGCGCTCCAGCGCGTCTGGAACCTGACAATCGGACGGGTACGCCGATCGCTGCTGCGTTGCCCGAGCTGCGCCCGCGCGATGAACGTCGTTCCGACCGATGGTCCGGTCATCGACCTCTGCCGCGGCTGTCAGCTCCTGTGGTTCGACGCCGGGGAGCTGGAGGCGATGCCGCACCGGCCGGCCGAGGACGTCGCAGCCGAGGACCGGGCGGCGCGAAGAGAAGAGGAGCAACAGGCGCGCGGCCGGCGAGAGCTGAGCCACGAGGCCCTCACCGCGTGGATGACGCGGCGTGGATACGCGTCCTCCCGCTGGTAGCGTCCTCGCGCGAATGGGCGGTGCTGGGATCGAACCAGCGACCCCCGGCTTGTAAGGCCGATGCTCTCCCGCTGAGCTAACCGCCCCGGGATACGAGTGCGTCCAGGCTCACCGCGCGCCGTGCGGCGGCGAGCGACGCGTCAGTTGAGCGAGTCCTTGAGGGACTTCCCGGGCTTGAACTTGGCGGAGCGCGAGGCATTGATCTGGATCGCCTCGCCGGTCTTGGGATTGCGGCCGGTGCGCGCCTTGCGATCGGAGACCTGGAAGGTTCCGAAGCCAGAGATGTTCACCTTGTCGCCGCTCTTCAAGGCCGCGACGATGTCGTCGAAGATCGTGTTGACGATCCGCTCCGCGACGCTCTTCTGGAGTTCGATCTTCGACGAAATGGAATCGATCAGCTCGGCCTTGGTCATGAAGACTCCCTTCCCTGTTGACCCCGGAAACCCGGAAAAACGTCGGCCCGCTCTCTACCAACAGCGTCCCGAGCAGTCAATTCGAACGCTTATACGATCCTATGCCTTCTCGTAACGCCTCGGAACCGGACGCGCGTTTGGGAGCCGTGGCAAGGGGTGCGGGCGGGCAGAAGTCACCCCTCTGCACCCGTGGAGCGCATTGATCCGTTTGCACACGTCGGGTGCGGAGGGCGACTCCTGCCCGCCCGCACCCTTCGCTACGACGGTACGCGCTAATGCGTAATGATGTCGGTGACCGGCGGCGCCGGGAACGGCGGCGGCACCGGCGGTGGCTCGACGATGGTGGGCTTCCGGAGGAAGCTCGCCGGATCCTCCAGCACGAGCGCCTTGCGCAGCACGTCGTCCATGTGGTCGACGAGCTCGAGCCGCACCGACTTCAGCACAGTCGACGGGATGTCCTTGATGTCCTTGGCGTTTTCGGCGGGGAGCAGCACGTGCTTGATGCCGCCCCGGTGCGCCGCCAGGACCTTCTCCTTCAGGCCGCCGATCGGCAGAATCCGGCCGCGCAGCGTGATCTCACCGGTCATCGCGAGATCGTGGCGCACGGGAATACGCGTGAGCGCCGAGGCGAGCGCGGTCGCCATCGTGATACCCGCCGACGGACCATCCTTCGGGATGGCGCCCTCGGGTACGTGAATGTGGATGTCGACCTTCTGATAGAAGTCGCGCTCGAGACCGAGCGCGTCGGCCCGTGAGCGGACGTAGCTCATCGCGGCCTGCGCCGACTCCTGCATGACGTCACCGAGCTTGCCGGTGATGATCAGCTTGCCCTTGCCGGGCATCACGGTGACCTCGGTACCGAGCAGCTCGCCGCCGAGATCGGTCCACGCGAGACCGGTCGTAACGCCGACCTTCTGCTCCTCTTCCGCCTTGCCGTAACGGTAGCGCGGCGGGCCGAGCAGCTTGTTGAGGAGCTTGGCCGTGACCTTGAGCTTGTGACTGCGATCCTTCTTCACCACCTCGATCGCCGCCTTGCGACAGACCGCCGCGATCTCGCGCTCGAGGTTCCGGACGCCGGCTTCCTTGGTGTAGTGACGAACGATCGAAAGCAGCGCCGAATCGGCGAACTCGATGTTCTCCTCGGTGAGGCCGTTGGCCTCGCGCTGCTTCTTCACCAGGTAGCGCTTGGCGATGTTGAGCTTCTCGAGCTCGGTGTAGCCGGCGATGCGGATGATCTCCATGCGGTCTTGCAGCGGCCGCGGAATGCGCTCGAGCGCGTTCGCCGTGGTGATGAACATCACCTTCGAGAGGTCGTAATCGACGTCGAGGTAGTGGTCGTTGAAACTGCTGTTCTGCTCGGGATCGAGGACCTCCAGCAGCGCCGATGAAGGATCGCCGCGGAAATCGGTCGACATCTTGTCGACCTCGTCGAGCAGGAAGACCGGGTTGCCGGAGCCGGCCTTCTTCATGGACTGGATGATCTTGCCGGGCAGCGCGCCGATGTAGGTGCGCCGGTGGCCGCGAATCTCGGCCTCGTCACGCACGCCGCCGAGCGACACGCGCACGAACTTGCGGCCGGTAGCGCGGGCGATCGACTTGCCGAGCGAGGTCTTGCCGACGCCGGGCGGACCAACGAGGCAGAGGATCGGACCCTTCAGCTGGCCGACGAGCTTCTGCACCGCCAGGTACTCGAGGATGCGCTGCTTCACCTTCTCGAGGCCGTAGTGGTCTTCTTCGAGGACCTTCTCGGCGTCGTTGATCTCGAGCTTGTCCTCGGTGAACTCGTTCCAGGGCAGGCTGATGATCCAATCGATGTAGTTGCGGACGACCGTCGCCTCGGCGGACATCGGCGACATCATCTTGAGCTTCTTGAGCTCCTTTTCGGCCTTGTCCTTGGCCTCGGCCGACATCTTCTTGGACTTGATCTTCTCTTCGAGCTCCTGGACCTCGTTCTTGAACTCGTCCTTCTCGCCGAGCTCCTTCTGGA
>Ga0157379_10005723_pt1 | contig 10691 bp, 10 predicted proteins | sample S25metaG_FD_121802 | JGI IMG/M metagenome (GOLD analysis project Ga0157379, IMG submission 121802) | Switchgrass rhizosphere microbial communities from Kellogg Biological Station, Michigan, USA - S2-5 metaG | ecosystem: Host-associated > Plants > Roots > Rhizosphere > Soil | place: USA... | reverse complement strand
CATGCATTTCGTGATCAACAACCAGATCGGCTTCACCACCGCGCCGATCTTCTCGCGCTCCTCGCCCTATTGCACCGACATCGCCTTGATGGTGCAGGCCCCGATCTTCCATGTGAACGGCGACGATCCCGAAGCGGTGGTCCATGCCACCCGCATCGCCATGGAATTCCGCCAGAAGTTCAAGAAGGACGTGGTGCTCGACATGATCTGCTATCGCAGATTCGGGCATAACGAGACCGACGAGCCCAGCTTCACCCAGCCGCAGATGTACCGGGTGATCAAGGATCATCCCAGCACCCTGCAGCTTTATTCCACCAAGCTGGTGAAGGAAGGCACGCTGACGCAAGGCGATGCAGACGCCATGAGCGCGGACTTCAACAAGCGGCTGGACGAGGAATTTTCCGCCTCCAAATCGCATCTGCCCAACCGGGCCGACTGGCTGGATGGCCGCTGGCAGGGGCTGGAGGCCGCGCCCAAGAACAGCGACCGGCGCGGGGAGACATCGGTCGTCGAAGACGAGTTGCGCAAGGTGGGCAAGGCGCTGGTTACGGCGCCGGAAGGCTTCAACCTGCACAAGACCATCGCCCGCCAGCTGGAAGCCAAGGCCAAGATGTTCGAGACCGGCGAGGGTTTCGACTGGGCCACTTGCGAAGCGCTGGCTTTCGGCACCCTGTTGAACGAAGGCTATTATGTCCGCCTGTCGGGCCAGGATTCCCAGCGCGGCACCTTCAGCCAGCGCCATGCCGCCCTGGTCGACCAGGTAACCGAGGAGCGCTATTTCCCGCTGCAGCATGTCGGCGGTAAACAGGGCACCTTCGAAGTGATCGACTCGCTTCTGTCGGAAGAAGCGGTGCTGGGCTTCGAATATGGCTATTCCACCGCGGAGCCCAAGGCGCTGGTGTTGTGGGAGGCCCAGTTCGGTGACTTTGCCAACGGCGCCCAAGTGGTGGTGGACCAGTTCATCGCGTCGGGCGAAATGAAATGGCTGCGCATGTCCGGCCTCACTTTGCTTCTGCCGCATGGTTATGAAGGCCAGGGGCCGGAACATTCATCCGCCCGGCTGGAGCGCTATCTCCAGCTCTGTGCCCAGGACAATATGCAGGTCTGCGTTCCCACCACCCCCGCCAATTATTTCCATATCCTGCGCCGGCAGATGCACCGCAGTTTCCGCAAGCCCCTGATCGTGCTCACACCCAAGTCACTGCTGCGCAACAAGAAGTGCACCAGCTTCCTGTCGGACATGACGCCTGGCACATCCTTCCATCGCGTGCTGCGCGACCAGGCGGAAGTGGTGCCCGGCGCCACCACCATCCAGCTTGTGCCCGATAGCGAGATCAAGCGCGTGGTGCTGTGCAGCGGAAAGGTCTATTTCGACCTGATGGAGGAGCGTGAGAAGCGCGGCGAGAACCGCATCCAGATCCTGCGCATCGAACAGCTCTATCCCTTCCCGGAAAATGTGCTGGCCCAGGAGCTGAACCGCTTCCCCAAGGCCGAGCTGGTCTGGTGCCAGGAAGAGCCGCAGAACCAGGGTGCCTGGAACTTCGTCAAGCCGCGCATTGAAGCCACTGTCGCCAAGCTGGGCGGTACGGCCAGCCCGCGCTATGCGGGACGGCCAGAATATGCTTCCACTGCCGCCGGCCTGATGAAACAGCATCTGGCGGAACTCGCCGCTTTCCTCAACGCCGCATTGACCCTCTAACAGGCTTTTCCAAGATGACCGTCGAAATCAAAGTGCCCGCGATGGGCGAATCCGTCACCGAAGCCACCATCTCCAAATGGTTCAAGAAGGAAGGCGACGCGGTCAAACGCGACGAGCCGCTGCTGGAACTGGAGACCGACAAGGTGACGGTGGAAGTGCCCTCGCCGGCCGACGGCGCCATTGAATCCATTTCCGTCCAGGCCGGCGCAACCGTCCAGGTGGGCACCCTATTGGGCGCCATCGCGGAAGGCCAAGCGGGCGCAGCCGCAAATAAGGGTGGCGGCGGTGCGCCCGCGCCCAAGCCGGCGGCTCCCAAGGCGGAAGCTCCCAAGCCGGCCGCTGCTCCTGCCCCGGCACCCGCGCCCGCCGCTCCGAAAGCCGATGTGCCGGCCATGCCTTCGGCCAAGCGCATCTCCGAGGAATCCGGTGTGCCTCTGTCGTCCGTCGCCGGCACCGGCAAGGATGGCAGGATCACCAAGGGCGACATGCTGGAAGCGCTTGCCAGCCGCACGTCGGCACCGCAAGCACCAGCCGCGCCCGCGCCTGCGGGCCCGCGCGCCAACCAGGTACGCGAAGAAAAAGTGCCGATGACCCGGCTGCGCAAGACCATCGCGCTGCGGCTGAAGGAATCGCAGAACACCGCCGCCCAGCTCACCACCTTCAACGAGGTGGACATGACGGCGGTGATGGGCCTGCGCGCCAGCTACAAGGACGTGTTCGAGAAGAAGCATGGCGTGAAGCTGGGCTTCATGGGCTTCTTCACCAAGGCGGTGGTGGCGGCGCTGAAAGAACTGCCCAACGTCAATGCCGAGATCGAAGGCGACAACATCATCTACAAGAACTATTACGACATCGGCATCGCGGTCTCGACCGAGCGCGGGCTGGTGGTGCCGGTGGTGCGCGATGCAGATCACCTGTCGCTGGCGGGTATCGAAAAAGCGATCGCCGATTTCGGCGCCCGCGCCCGCGACAACAAGCTGAAGCTGGAAGAGCTGCAGGGCGGAACTTTCTCCATCACCAATGGGGGCGTGTTCGGTTCGCTGATGTCCACGCCGATCCTCAATTCGCCCCAGTCCGGCATCCTGGGGATGCACAAGATCCAGCCCCGCCCCATGGCGATCGGCGACAAGATCGAGATCCGCCCCATGATGTATCTGGCGCTTTCCTACGATCACCGCATCGTGGACGGCCGCGAGGCGGTCACTTTCCTGGTGAAGGTCAAGGAAAACCTGGAAGATCCGCAACGGATGATCCTGGACGTATGAGTTCCAAAAGGCGGCTTTCAAGCCGCCTTTTTTATTTTGCGGATGTCGGAACCATATTCGCCCAGCCGTCCTTTGGTGGAAACCCTCCGGGACATGATCTTGGATCATGTCCCGGATGCTGAAGTGTCGCGCAGTTTACCGGAAAATCGATCCCCGATTTTCCCGATTGCGCTTTAGGGAGACAGCCATGGCCTATGTCGACGGTTTTGTAATCGCGGTTCCCAAGGACAAGCTGGACGCCTACAAGGCGATGGCAAAGGAATGCATGCCTATCTGGCAGGAATTCGGCGCCACCGATTATGTGGAATGCATCGGTGACGACACGCCTTATGGCGAAGTGACGTCGTTCCCTCGCGCCGTCCAGGCCAAGGACGACGAAGTGGTGGTGTTTTCCTGGATCACCTACAAGGACCGCGCCGCGCGCGATGCCGCCAACAAGAAGATCATGGCTGATGAACGGCTGAAGAAGATGATGGAAAATCCGCCGTTTGACGGCAAGCGCATGATCTTCGGCGGGTTCAAGCCGTTTCTTGGGCTGAACTAACCAAACCGCAAGTTGACGCGTGAGGAATTTTGCGGCGTGGGCAGGGGCGCCGAGCGATATGTACCGAAAACGTACATGAGCGAAGGCGCGACGAACCCACGATGCAAAAGGACCGCGCGCTAAGCGACGCGTTTGTCGAGCTGTTCGAGCTTTGCAAGCTCCACATGCGCGCGGAGTTCGATCTGATCCAGCACGTCCTGGAGCTTGGGATCGGCAAAGGCTTCATGGCGGCGGGTAACCGCCGCCGCCAGCTTGTTCAAAGTGGCGCGGGGAATGCCGCCCGCCAGAAGCCCGTCGCGCACCGAATCCAAAAGGTCGAGCAACTGTTCGCCATGTGCCAGGCCTTTGGACTTTCCTTGGGTGGAATCGTCCATACCCTGCAGCATCAGGATGGAATCCAACGCCGCGATAGGTCCGGGACCGGCCACGATCTGGCCATGGCTTTCGCTGTGTTCGGCAACGGAAAAACCGCCCGCCGGCGCGCCGGTGGAGGCCTTGCGCTTGACGGCGGAGGTTTCGATACGGCCGGGGCCTTTGATTTCCACAGGCGCGCGTCCCAATGCGACAGGCCACCATCTCCCATCATGGTTAAGGAAGGGTTAGGCCCGGTGATAGGGATGACCCGCCAGGATGGTGAGGGCGCGATAGACCTGCTCGCACAGCAGCGCCCGGGCCAGAAGATGCGGCCAGGTCTGGGGTCCAAAAGCCAGGCTGCGTCCGGCTTTCTTGCCCGGCAGCGGCGAAAGGCCGTCGGGTCCACCGATCACAAAAGCCAGGTCCTTGGTGCCGACATCGCGCAGCGAGCCCAGCATCTCGGCGAAATCTTCCGATGTCATGCCCTTGCCGCGCGCATCCAGCAGCACGACATGGGCCCCGTCCGGCAGCCGCGCCGCCAGCCGCTCCGCCTCGTCCTTCATGCGGGCATCGGTGTCGCGATGGCGCGAGACCGGCAATTCCTCAAGGCTTACGGCGGCAAAACCCATATTGCGCCCCATCTTCCGGGCGCGGTCGCAAAAATCCTCGCACAGCTGTCCTTCCGGCGTGCCGCGCATATGGCCGATGGCGTAGATCCAGAGCCTCATGAGGGGATGCGCATTATTTGCGGCTGCCCACCGACCACATGCCTTCCAGGTCGTAATAGTCGCGCACTTCGGGGCGGAACAGATGCACGATCACATCGCCCGCATCCACCAGCACCCAATCGCCTTGCGCCTGGCCGCTGATCGGGCGCGTGCCATAGCCGGATTCCTTCAGCCGCCGCGCCAGGTGGTCGGCCATGGCGCCGACATGGCGCGAAGAACGTCCCGAGGCGATCACTGCCGCATCGCAAAGGGCCGAGCGCCCTTGCAAGTCGATAGTGACGATGTTTTCGGCCTTGTCGTCGTCCAGCGACGCCAGGATGCGCGTCAACAACTCACTCTCCAGCTTTTTTGCGGGCGCCGTGGCGGCGGGCTTGCTGGGAACGGATTTCTTGACTGATTTTTGAGCGGGTTTTTTGGCGGGTTTCTTCGCCGGACTTTTCTTTGCAGAAGTTTTTTTGGCGGCACTTTTTTTCGCAGCCGGGGCCTTGGCGGCGGGCTTGCGGGCGGGCTTGGCTTTGCGAGTCAGAGCGTCGAATCCTTTCCGATCAAGTGGTGAGGTTTACCATGGCCTCCGCTCCGGCACCAAGGGCCAAGGCCTGGAGCCCGATTTTCCCGGCTGGAAGCGCCTGCGCCGCAGGGATTTTGTGACGTGGGCAGGAGAAGGGCGAAGGCCGTATCGGGAATACGGACAAGCCCTTTGACGAAGCCACGGCGCAAAAGACCGCGGCCCTTCGGGTTGCCGTCCGGCGGGCGCCCGCGGCGTCGCAAGGCTCGACCGATGGACACCGCATCGCTCTTCGCCTTGCTCCTGGCGGATCGCCTCACCAGACGGCAACGCCGGCTGCTTCCAGACGGGAAAATCGGGCTCTAAGCTCCGTGGAGCTTTCCTGGGAGCGCGGGCCGTCCAGCACCACCAGCGAGGGCGCGGAACCCAGGCGCCGCGCCATGCCAAAACGCTGCGCCAATGGTGCATGCAGGTTGGCCAAGACCGAGCCGGGCCGTCGCACCACCGCGATCGGAATCAGGGCCGCGAGCTGTTGCCAGCGCCGCCAGCGGGAAAATTGTTCCAGATTGTCGCTGCCCATCAGCCAGACGAAGGAAGCATGGGGAAAACGGTGCTTGAGTGCCTTCACCGTGTCGATCGTGAAACGGGTATGCAGGCGCTCTTCGATATCGGTGACCAGGAACCGGCTGCCCCGCGCGACCAGGCGGGCGCGGGCGGTGCGCACCTTGAGCGGCGCGGGCTCGTGCTTGAGCGGATTGCCCGGCGACACCAGCCACCACACATAATCTAGCTTGAGTGCCTTGCGCGCGATCTCGCTGACATAGAGATGGCCGCCATGGGCCGGATCGAATGACCCGCCCAACAGACCGATGCGCAAGCCATCTCCGATCGGGCCCGGTGCTTTTATCCAGTGCGAGGAGGTGCGCAACTACGCGTCGCGCCCGTTATGGAATTTGACGTCCAGGCTGCGCGGATCGATGCCGTCCACGCAACGCATATTGATCGCCACCATCTTGTTGCCCTTGGGATCGGTGCCTTCCGTAAAGGGCGAGATGCCGCAACTGTGGCAGAAGTGATGGGAAAGCAGGTGCTTGTTGAACGTATAGGTGCCGAGATTCTCGCGCGGTGTCTTCAGGGTGAAGGCGCTTTCCGGAATGAAATGCAACAGGCCGCCGCGCTTCCGGCAAAGCGAGCAGTTGCAGTCGAGCACCGTGCCGATCTCGCCCTCGAACTCATAGGCGATCTTGCCACAATGACAACCGCCCTTGTGCGTCATGAACGGGCCTTCATGGACGGGTCTGGCCGTTGCCGCGCACCACATATTTGAAAGTGGTGAGCTGCTCGGCGCCGACGGGGCCGCGGGCATGCATCTTGCCGGTGCCGATGCCGATTTCCGCGCCCATGCCGAATTCCCCGCCATCGGCGAACTGGGTGGAGGCATTCCACAGCACGATGGCGCTGTCGACACTGTTCATGAAGCTTTCAGCAGCGGCGGCATCTTCGGTGACGATGGAGTCGGTGTGATGCGAACCGTAATGCTCGATATGCTGGATCGCCTGTTCCAGTCCGTCCACGGTGCGGACCGCGATGATGGCGTCCAGATATTCGGTCTTCCAGTCTTCCTCGGTCGCGGGCTTGGCCGAAGGATAGACCGCGCGCACGGCCTCATCGCCGCGGATCTCGCAGCCGGCCTTGGCCAGGTCTTCGATCACCGGCAAACCGTGGGATTTCAGCACCGCGCGATCCACCAGCAGGGTCTCCGCCGCGCCGCAGACACTGGTGCGCCGCATCTTGGCGTTCAACGCAATGCTGCGGGCCTTGGCCAGATCGGCGGCGGCGTGAATATAGACATGGCAGAGCCCTTCCAGATGGGCCAGCACCGGCACCCGCGCTTCATTAATGACACGTCCCGTCAGCCCCTTGCCGCCGCGCGGGATGATCAGGTCGATGGTTCCGTTCAACCCTTCCAGCATCATGCCCACTGCGGCGCGGTCGGTGGAGCCCACCACTTGGATCGCCGCTTCCGGCAGGCCCGCCGCCTTCAATCCTTCCACCATCGCTTTCTGGATGGCGCCGGAGGAGCGGATGGAATCCGAACCGCCGCGCAGGATAGCGACATTGCCGGCTTTCAGCGCTAGCGCGCCCGCATCCGCCGTCACATTGGGGCGGCTTTCATAGATGATGCCAATCACACCGATGGGGGTGGCGACGCGGGCGATATCCAGCCCGTTGGGACGCGACCAGCGCGCCATCTCGCGGCCCACCGGATCTGGCAAGGCGGCAACAACCTCTATGCCCTGGGCCATGGCTTCGATGCGTGCCTCGTTCAGCGCCAGCCGGTCGATCATATTGGCCGGCATGTTGGCGGCCTTGGCGGCTTCGATGTCGCCCTGGTTGGCGGCCAGGATTTCGGCAGCGCGGCTGCGAATGGCGGCGGCGGCAATCTTCAAGGCCTTGGTCTTGGTTTCGTCGCTGGCCTCGCGCATGGCGCGGGCAGCATCGCGAGCAGCAGCCCCGATCGCCGTCATCTCGGCAGCCAATGCGTCGGCTGTGTTGTGAACCGTCATGTTCCGTTTCCCGTCAGGATCAGGTCGTCGCGATGGATCATCTCGTCCCGGCCACGATAGCCCAGAATGGCCTCGATTTCGACCGTACGTTTCCCGGCGATCCGCTCCGCGTCCGAAGCATTATACGCGGTGAGGCCGCGGGCAACCTCGCGGCCGTCGCGGTCTTTCACCACCACCGCATCGCCCCGCTCGAACCGGCCGTCGATCTGGCGGATACCAGCCGGCAGCAGGCTTTTGCCCTCTTTCAGGGCCCGCACCGCGCCGTCGTCGATCATCAATGTTCCTTCCGGGCGCAGCACCCCGGCGATCCAGCGCTTGCGCGCCGCGGCAGGGGTCAGCGAGGCCTTGAAAATCGTATGACGCGCGCCCTTGCTGATGGCCGACAGGGGATTGAGGCTTTCGCCTTTGGTCAGGATCACATCACAGCCGGCGCCCATGGCGATCTTGGCGGCGATCAGTTTGGAGGTCATGCCGCCACGTCCGAAACCGGAAACCGATCCGCCCGCCATGGCTTCGATCTCGGGCGTGATGGCGGCGACTTCGGGGATGTGTTTGGCGGACGGATCGCGCGTGGGATCGGCGGTGTAGAGACCATCTACGTCCGAAAGCAAGACCAGGCGATCGGCGCCTATCATGGAAGCGACACGCGCGCCCAGCCGGTCATTGTCGCCGAACTTGATCTCGGCCGTGGCCACGGTGTCGTTCTCATTGATCACAGGCACCGCACCCAGGCCCACCAAGGTGCCCAAAGTGGCGCGGGCATTGAGATAGCGGCGGCGCTCCTCGGTATCACCGAAGGTCAACAGCACCTGCGCCGCAACAATGCCGCGGGTGGCCAGCATGTCGGCATAGGCTTCCGCCAGCCGCACCTGGCCGGCCGCGGCGGCGGCCTGGCTTTCCTCCAGCCGCAATTCTCCGGGCTGCAGCTTGAGCAGCTGCCGTCCCAGCGCGATGGAGCCGGACGACACCAGCACCACCGCCACGCCTTGCTGCTTCAAGGCCGCGACGTCGTCGCAGAGCGACGCCAACCAGTCGCGGCGCAGTTCGCCTTTGTTGCCGTCCACCAAAAGCGCGGAGCCGACCTTCACCACCACAAGCTTGGCATGAGAGAAGATATCGCTCATCGCCGCTGCTTCTTTTTTGCCCGTTGCGCGGTCTTGCTCATCGGCTTGGGTCTGGCTTTGGCCTTGCCCGTCTTTATTTTTGCTTTGGGTTTGCCCGCCTTGGTCTTGAGCAGGACATCGGCGATCTTTTTGGCAGCCTTCGCCTTGGCCTTGGCCATGGGCGTCATCGCCTTGGTGCTTACCGGCGCGGCTGCCATATCCTGTGGCGCGGTCACCCTGGCCTTGGGTACGATGGGCGCCTTGAAGTTGACCGCCTGCCGTTCGCTGCGGGTCCGGGGAACAGGCGCGGGGCGTGCATAGTGAGCTTCTTCCGCGCGCTCGATGCGGCGGCGGTTGATCTCCCGCGCCATCGCCCGCAGCACGGTGTTGATCCCTTCGCCGGTGACGCCGGAAATCACATGCACCTTGTGGCCACAGGCTTTTTCCAGGGCGGCGCGCTTTTTCGCCAGCTCCCGCTCAGGAATGGCATCGACCTTGTTGAGCGCGACCACTTCGGGTTTTTCGTCCAACCCATGACCATAGGCTTCCAGCTCGCCGCGGATGGTCTTGTAGGTCTTGGCGATGGCGTCGCCGGTGCCGTCGATCAGATGCAGGATCGAGGCGCAGCGTTCGGCATGGCCGAGGAAGCGATCGCCCAGGCCCACACCTTCATGCGCGCCCTCGATCAATCCCGGCAGGTCGGCCAGCACGAAGTCCGTCTCATCGATCTTCACGACCCCCAATTGGGGCTCCAAGGTGGTGAAGGGATAGTCGGCGATCTTGGGCCTGGCCGCCGAGACGCGGCTGAGGAAGGTGGATTTCCCGGCATTGGGCATGCCGATCAGCCCGGCATCGGCGATCAGCTTGAGCTTAAGGATGAAGGTCTTTTCCTCGGCAGGCTGACCCGGCAAGGCAAATTCCGGCGCCTGGTTGGTGGCGCTCTTGAAGTGGTAATTGCCGAAGCCGCCATTGCCGCCCTTCAACAAGCGGTAGCGTTGGCCCGGCGTTGCCATGTCGACGATCAGGGTTTCGCCGTCTTCCTCATAGATCTCGGTACCGACCGGCACTTTCATGATGGCGTCGGCGCCGCCGGCACCGGTCATCACCTTGCCCTTGCCGCCTTCGCCGCTCTTGGCCTTGACGTGTTGCTGGAAGCGGTAGTCGATCAGGGTGTTGAGATTCTCCACCGCTTCCGCAATCACGTCGCCGCCGCGGCCGCCGTCGCCGCCATAAGGTCCGCCATACTCGATGAACTTCTCGCGCCGGAACGCGATACAGCCGTTGCCGCCGGCACCGCTGGCGGCATAGACCTTGGCGACATCGAGAAAGCGCATCTTTCGGCTCCTAAGCGGCCTGTTTTCGCAGGAAATCGGCCCGCGTCAACAGCATGTCATGGCACAGCACGGCCACGCCCCGGGCGCGGCAATCCCGCATCTGCGAGCCATTGTGGCGTGCGCCCAGCTTGGCCAGGACGTGGCCGCTGGCCGGGTTGTCGTAGAACCAGCCGGCGTGCACGGTTTCCAGCTCCAGCACCTCGAAGGCATAGGTGACCAGCCGGTATGCCGCTTCGGTGGCATAGCCGACGCCCCAAAAGGGCTTGCCCAGCCAATAGCCGAATTCATAAGCGTCGTCGGCGTGCAGCCCGATCATGCCCAGGAACAGCCCGTCGCTTTTGCGCTGGATCACAAAACGATGCTCGAGCTTCGAGGCCAGAAACGTCTCCGCATCCCCTTCATTGTAGGGATGGGGCACGCGCGACGTCATGCGTGCCACGTCATAGTCACTGAGCCACACAGTCATGCTTTGAATGTCGGCAGGCCGTGGCGGCCTCAAGAACAATCTCTCACTTTCCAAAATGCACATGTCATCCCCCGTTGTCCTTTCGGTGCGAGGGAAGAAAAAAGGGAGATGGCGGACCATCTCCCT
>Ga0157379_10005722_pt1 | contig 10693 bp, 9 predicted proteins | sample S25metaG_FD_121802 | JGI IMG/M metagenome (GOLD analysis project Ga0157379, IMG submission 121802) | Switchgrass rhizosphere microbial communities from Kellogg Biological Station, Michigan, USA - S2-5 metaG | ecosystem: Host-associated > Plants > Roots > Rhizosphere > Soil | place: USA: Michigan... | reverse complement strand
CGCGCGAGCTCGTCGTGATGGCGGACGCGGCAGACCCGGAATCCGAGACGGCGAAGCGCCTGCTCCCCGCGCTCGATCATGCGCAGCTTTTCGTCCGTCACTTCGTTGTGATACGGAATACGGGACGAGAGGCAGGCCGACGCCGGCTCATCCCAGGTTGGCAATCCGGCGCGGCGCGAGAGCGCGCGGATTTCATCCTTCGTCAGGTTCACGTCGTCGAGCGGGCTGCGGACGCCGAACTCGCGCGCCGCCTGACGGCCGGGCCGGTAGTCGCCGCGGTCGTCCGCGTTGTTGCCGTCGACGACGACGGCGCCGCGCCCGGCGGCGATGCGACTGAGATGCGTGTAGAGCTCGCGCTTGCAGAAGTAACAGCGGTTCGTGGGATTGGCGCGGTACTCGGACTGTTCGAGCTCGTCAGTGTGCACGATTTCGTGCTGCAGACCGAACGCGTCCGCAACACGAACGGCGAGCGCCCGATGGTGCTGCGGGTAGCTCGCGCTGTCGGCGGTGACGGCCCACGCGCGATCGCCGAGCACGCGTTGCGCGACGCAGGCGAGATAGGCGCTGTCCACGCCGCCGCTGTAGGCGACGATCACGGCACCCAGGGAGGAGAGCGTCTGCTCGAGGGCCTGTTCCTTGGCGACGGCGCCATCAGCGTTGTCGCCTGCACCCGAGCTCATTCTTCCCAATCCTCGTCCTCCTTGTCCTCATCCTCTTCCTCGTCCTCGTCCTCTTCAGCGTCGTCGACGTCGTCGTCCTCGTCCTCATCCTCGTCATCGTCGTCGGGAGCAAGGTCGAGCTCCAGCGGCGACAGACTGGTCACCTCGAGGTTCGTTCCGCATTCGGGGCAGCTCAGTTGGTCGCCTTTGTCGACGTCGAATTCATCCACTTCGACGTCGGCATCGCATTCGGGACAGCTCGCCATAAGTCTCCACGGCGCATCGGCCCGGCGTGATGGGTTTTGGCAAAGAAGTCAGAGACGTGCCAGAATCCCGCGGCAGGCGCGATCGCGATAAGAAGGTTGGAATTATAGCGGCTTCGCGCGCAGCCCTGCAATTGCGGGGCCCCGGGCTTGCACACAATCGGTCCCGACAGGTGGTGACATGGCGGGTGCATCGGTCAGCACGAAGACCGTCCTCATCGCCGACGACACGGCGTTTGTCCGCGATCGTTTCCAAGCGGCGCTCGAACTGGCGGGGCACACGGCGATCCCGGTGCGGAGCGGGGCGGAGCTGCTGGCGCGGGTGCGCGCGGATCTCCCGCGCCTCGATCTGCTGGTCGTCGACCTGCGATTGCCCGACATGCCCGGCGTCGATCTCGTGCGCGCGATCCGGAAGATCGATGACGGACGGCTGCCGATTCTGATTTTCAGCGGCACCATTGCCAACGCCACGGAAGTCCGGGACCTCGCCTCGCTGGGCGTCTCCGGGTACGTGAATGAATACAGCGCGGCCCAGCACATCCTGCAGTCGCTGGCGCCGCATCTGTTCCCCGACAGCTTCAACCGCCGCAGCAGCCCTCGCGTCGTGCTCGGGATTCCGGTGCAGTACCGCTTCGGCAATACCATCGCCGCGGCACTGGCGCTGAACCTGAGCCACGGCGGCATCGCGATCCGCACCACCAGCCCGCTCGAGGCCAACGCGCGCATCAAAGTCCGCTTTCGAATGCCGGGTTCCAACCGGGACATCGACGCCGAAGGGCGGGTCGCGTGGAGCGACCGCCGGGTCGGCATGGGCGTTCAGTTCGCACACCTCGACGCCGACGCTCAGGCGCAAATCGACATCTTCGTCGACGCCCATTTCTTCTCGAATAGAAAGGCGTAACATCTGGTCGTCTGGTCATCTGGTCGTCTGGTCATTTGGTCGTCGATCGAGTCCATGAACCAATCAATGAATCAGATGACCAGGTGACCAAATCCAAGGATCGAGAATGGACCATTCGCTCGTGAGCATCGCCTGGCGGCTGGGCGGTGTGTTCGCGCTCGTGATCGTCAACGGATTCTTCGTGGCGGCGGAGTTCTCGATTGTCACCGTCCGCAAGACGCGTATCGACCAGTTGATCGCCGAGGGACACATCGGCGCGCGGGCGGTTCGGCGGGCGATCAGCAGTCCGCAGAACTACATCGCCGCGACGCAACTCGGCATCACGATGGCCAGCCTGGGTCTGGGCTGGATCGGCGAGCCGGCGCTCGCCTCGCTGATTCAGCCCGGGGTGGCCTTTCTGCCGGCCGCATTCGCAGACGCCACGGCCCACAGTATTGCGGTGACCATCGCTTTCGCCATCGTGACGGCGTTGCACATCGTGCTCGGAGAGCTCGCGCCCAAGACGATCGCCATCCAACGCGCCGAATCGACGGCCCTCCTCGTCGTGAAACCGACAGAGCTCTTCATGAGGGCGTTCTCACCCTTCATCCGCCTGCTGAACGGCATGGGACAAGCGGTCGTCCGATTGTTCGGGATGCGAAATGCCGGAAAGCACGCGATGGTGCATTCCGAAGAGGAGCTGATGATGCTGGTAACCGCCAGCCAGGAGGCGGGTGTCCTGGAGGAGCATGAGGAACAGATGCTCCATCGCGTCTTCGGGTTTGCGGATCTCACCGCCGGGCAGTTGATGGTGCCGCGCACCGAGATTGTTGCCATCCCCGTCGAGGCCACACGAGACGAAGTGGTCGCGACGATTGGCCGTTACCGCCACGCGCGCCTCCCGGTCTACCGCGGCGATCTGGACCATGTGATCGGGATGCTGCACGTCACCGATCTGGTCAGGGCGCTGACCACCACGGCCGGCGATTTCAACGTCGGCGCCCTGGCGCGCGAAGTGCTGACGATGCCTGAAACCGTCGGCGCTGCCGATCTGCTCGCGGAAATGCGGCGACGAGCCACACAAGAGGCGCTGGTGATCGACGAGTACGGCGGCACGGCGGGCCTGGTCACCTTCGAATCGCTCATCGCGCGCATCGTCGGCGACCTCGGCGCCGGCATCGGCGGCACGGCGAAGATCAACATGCGCCCCGACGGCTCGGCCATCATCGACGGCCTCGTGCTGGTGCGAGACGTCAACCAGCGCTTCGGCCTCGAGATCGACGAGACGATGTACACGACGGTTGGCGGCTTCGTGCTGGGGCGTGTCGGCCGCCGGCCGAAGGTCGGAGACACCATCGACGTGGACGGCCGTCACATGCGCGTCGAAGCGCTCGAGGGAATCAGGGTGGCGAAGGTGCGGCTGTCGAAAGCCGAGGCCGAGGCGGCCGGGCCCGCTGCGACTGGGGATTAGGGGTCGGGATCCCCAACCCCCAATCCGTGATCCCTACAAAGATGCGACTGCCTCGAGCACCTTCTGATAGTCCGGCTCGTTGCGCGCGTCCTCGAGCACTTCCCGGTACCGGATCGCGCCGTTCTGGTCGAGCACGAAGACAGCGCGCTTCGCGATGCCCTTCAGGCCAATCATGTCCTCGTTGAAGACGCCGTAGTCGCGAATCACCTGCTTGTTGAAGTCGCTCAGGAGCGGGAAGTTGAGCTTCTGTTGGTCTTGGAACGCCTTCAGCGCGAAGAACGTGTCCGTGCTGATGCCGAGAACCTGCGCGTTCGCCTTCCCGAGCTGGCCCATCGAATCTCGAAACGTGCACAGCTCTTTCTGGCATGTGCTGCTGAATGCGGCCGGGAAGAACGCCAGGACGACTGGTTTGCCGTGCAACTGGCTGAGTGTGACCGGCTCGCGATCCTGATTCATCAACGTGAAGTCCGGGGCTTTCGATCCAAGCTCTGGTGTCATGTCGTCTCCTTCGATTAAATTGAAATGAAGATTATTCCGCCATTCCTTAGAATTTCGTTACACCTTGCCGTTATTTGCACGCTTCGGCTAGGATTTTTGGTTGACGCAACACCAACCGGCGCCGCTCGCCTGCGAGCGCCGGTCTTGTCAGGTAGGTCGGGTAGGTCTGGTAAGACAGGTATCGTCGGGCTTGACCCGGCATGGCTGGCTCACCTGCCCGCCCTGACCGCGAAACGGAGTCTTCAGTGATCGAGGTTCAGCACCTCACCAAACGGTACGGCCGCATCACCGCGGTGGACGATGTCAGTTTCCGCGTGGAACGCGGCGAAATCTTCGGGTTTCTCGGCCCGAACGGCGCCGGCAAGACGACGACGATGCGCATCCTGACCGGGTATATGCCGGCCACTGAAGGCAAGGCCATCGTCGCCGGGTTTGACGTGTTCGATCAGCCGATCGAAGCCAAACGGCGAACCGGGTATCTGCCGGAAACCCCGCCGTTGTACCCGGACATGACCGTCCGCGAGTATCTCGACTTCGTGGCCAAGGTGAAGGGCGTGCTCTCGGCGGACCGCGCCCAACGCGTCAACGCCGTGATGGAGCGCACGCGTATCGCGGACATGAGCAACCGCCTGTGCGCCAAGCTGTCGAAGGGGTACCGCCAGCGGGTCGGCCTCGCCCAGGCGATCATCCACAACCCCGAAGTCCTGATTCTCGACGAACCTACGGCCGGCCTCGATCCGAAACAGATCATCGAGACGCGCGAGCTCATCAAGGAGCTCGCCGGCGACCACACCATCATTCTCAGCACCCACATCCTGCCGGAAGTCTCGCAGACCTGCCAGCGCGTCGTCATCATCAACCGCGGCCGTGTGGTCGCGGTGGACACGCCCGACAACCTGACCGCACGGCTCCGCGGATCCGAGACGATGTACGTGCAGGTGGACGCGGGAGGCATGGATCCGGCCGCGTCGCTCGCGCGGATTGCCGGCGTGACGCGCGTCGTCGAAGCGGACCGGCGGGATTCCATCGTCGGCTACGAAGTGGAGAGCGAGCATGGTCACGACGTGCGCCGCGATCTCGCCCGCGCCGTCGTCGGGGCCGGCTGGGGGCTCCTCGAACTGCGGCCGACGCGCATGAGCCTGGAGGAGATCTTCCTCTCGCTGACGACCGACGAATCGCCGGCGGCAACCGATGGGAACATCGCCGGCGGAGAAATCACTGAAGGGGACACCGTCCATGCGTAACATCCTCGCGATTGCGCAGAAAGAGCTGAAATCGTACTTCGCGTCGCCGATCGCGTACATCGTGATCGGCGTTTTCGCGCTGCTCTACGGCTACTTCTACGTCACGATCCTCGCGTACTTCGTCCGCCAGAGCATGCAGATGGGCCAGTTCGGCGGCGGTCCGCAGTCGATGAACATCAACCAGCAGCTCATCCGGCCGCTGTTTCAAAACTTCCTGATTCTGCTGCTCTTCATGATGCCCGCGATCACCATGCGGACGTATTCCGAGGAGAAGCGGTCCGGCACGATCGAGCTGCTCCTGACCTCGCCGATCACCGACTTTCAGATCGTCGTCGGCAAGTTCCTCGGCGCGCTGACGCTCTACGCAATCATGATCGGCGTGTCGGTCATTCATCTCGGTCTTCTGTTCGTGTACGGCTCGCCGGAATGGAAGCCGCTGGTGACCGCCTACGTCGGGCTGCTGCTGATGGGCGGCTGTTTCATCTCGGTGGGCCTGTTCATCTCGACGCTGACGAAGAATCAGGTCGTCGCGTTCATGCTCACGTTCGCGGTGTTCCTGTTCCTGTGGATCATCAACTGGATCGGGAGCTTCGCGGGGCCGACGCTGGACAGCCTGACGCAATACCTGTCGATCGTCGACCACTTCGACGATTTCGGCAAAGGCGTAATCGACACGACGCACCTGATTTATTACGTGAGCTTCATCACATTCGGGTTGTTCCTGACCGCCAAGTCCGTGGACAGCGAGCGATGGCGGGGATGATGGTCCGGCTGAAGCCGGACCCCACGTACGATTCGATGCGTGGCGTCGCTTGCAGGCGGACCGGAGAGCTGTGAACCTATGGTAAACAAGATTCTCAACATCATCGGCTGGCTGGGGATGGCGCTGGTCCTGGCGGCCCTCGCCGTCTCCCGGGTGCCCGCGCTCAACGCATACAGCCAGTGGGCGAGGCCGTTGGCGATCGGAGGATTGATCTGCGTGCTCGCATACACGGCAGGTCAATGGCGCGAGATCGCCGCGATGTTCCGCGGACGCCAGGCGCGGTACGGCACGCTGGCCGGCGTCAGCATCCTCGTGGTCCTCGCCATTCTGGTCGCTGTCAACTACATCGGGTCGAAGCAGAACAAGCGCTGGGACCTGACGGCCAACAAACAGTTCAGTCTGTCCGATCAGAGCCGCAACGTCCTGGCCAAACTCGACTCGCCTCTCCAGATTCGCGTCTTCGCGCAGGAGCCCGAATTCGGCCGCTATCGCGACAGGCTCAAGGAATACGAGTACGCGTCCAAGAAGATCGCGACCGAGTACATCGACCCGGACAAGAAGCCGGTGGTGGCCAAGCAGAACCAGATCCAGCAGTACGGCACGATCGTCTTCGAGTACAAGGGCCGCACCGAGCGGGTCGTCTCGGACAACGAGCAGGAGCTGACGAACGGCATCATCAAGGTCGTCTCGGGGCAGGAGAAGAAGGTGTACTTCACGCAGGGCCACGGCGAACACGATACGACGTCGTCTGACCGCGACGGGTACAACACCATCGCCATGGCGCTGGGCCGCGAGAATTACAAGGTCGACAAAATCGTGCTGGCCCAGCAGGGTGCGGTGCCCGACGATGCGTCGGTCGTCGTCGTGGCGGGACCGAAGATCGATTTCTTCCCGAACGAGATCGACGCGCTGAAGAAGTATCTCGACAAGGCCGGCAAGCTCCTGCTCGAGCTGGATCCACCCGACAAGCCGGAAAGCCAGCCGCTGACCAACCTCGTCGCGCTCGCCCACGACTGGGGCGTCGACGTGAACGACGACATCATCCTGGATTTGAGCGGTATGGGACGACTCGTCGGCACGTCAGAAGTGGTGCCGCTGGCGGCCAGTTACCCCGCGCATCCGATCACCGAACGATTCAGGCTGGCCACCGGCTATCCCCTTGCGCGCTCCGTCACCGCCGTCATGGGCGGCGTCAACAGCCACACGGCGCAAGCGTTCGTGGAGACAAGCGCCCAGAGCGTCGCCAAGAGCGAACCAAGAAAGGTCCTGGCCTCGAAGGAAGGGATCGAGATCGACGAAAGCAAGGACAAGCACGGCCCATTCGCGATCGCGGCGGCCGTGTCAGCTCCATCGACGGCAACGCCCCCGGCCGGAGACGCGACCAGCGCACCGAAACCCGAAGCACGCGTCGTCGTCTTTGGCGATTCTGATTTCGCCGCGAGCGCGTATCTTGGCATCGGCGGCAACCGCGACCTGTTCATGAACACGATTGGGTGGCTGTCGCAGCAGGAAAACCTGATTTCGATCCGGCCGAAGGAAGCCGACGACCGCCGCATCACGCTGACGGCCACGCAGCAGAACAACATCGTCTGGATGTCGCTGCTCGTCATTCCTGGCCTCATCTTCGGAACCGGCGTCTACTCGTGGTGGCGGAGGCGGTAGGAAAATGCGAGGCCTGCGTTCAACGATTGCGCTCGTCGTCGTGCTTGGCGGCCTGGGCGCGTACATCTATTTCGTGACGTGGAAGAAGACGCCCGAGACGGCCGCGAGCAAGCAGGAGAAGGTCTTCGCCGGCGTGGAAGCCGACAAGGTCGAAGAGGTGAAGCTGAAGTCGGAAAAAGGCGACGTCACGACGCTCAAGAAGGAGAACGGTACCTGGAACCTCGTCGCCCCGCTGACCGCCAAAGCCGACGAGTCGGAGGCGAACGCGATCGCGACAGGACTGGGCCAGCTCGAGGTTGTCCGCGTCATCGACGAGAATCCTTCCGACCTGAAGGACTACGGGCTGTCGATGCCGCGAATCGAAGTCGACTTCAAGGCCACGGGCGACAAGGACTACAAACGGCTCATGGTCGGCGAGAAGTCGCCGGCGGGCGCCGATTTGTTCGCGAAACGCAACGACGACAAGAAGGTGTTCCTCATCCAGGGATTTCAGGAGGGCACGTTCAACAAGTCGACGTTCGACCTCCGCGACAAGCTGGTGCTGAAGCTGGAACGCGACAAGGTGGATGGCGTTGAGATCAACGCCGGCGGCAAGAAGCTCGAGCTCGTCAAAGACAACGCGGACTGGAAGATTACTCAGCCCATCCAGGCGCGCGCCGATTTCGGCGCCGTCGAAGGATTGATCGGACGGCTGCAGACGGCAACCATGAAGGCGATTACCACGGAGAACGCGTCGCCGGCCGACCTCAAGAAGTACGGGTTCGACAAGCCGTCCGCGACGGTCGACCTGAAAATGGGCAGCGCGCGCGCCACGTTCGCAGTCGGAGGCAAGGCGGAAGACACCACCGTCTACGCCCGCGACGGGTCGAAACCGATGGTCGTGACCATCGACAGCATGCTGGCCGACGAGCTGAAGAAGGGCGCGGACGAGTACCGCCGAAAAGAGCTCTTTGAATTCCGCTCGTACAACGCGAACCGCCTCGAGTTCACGCGAGGCCCTCAGACGGTCGTGTTCGAAAAGGTGAAAGGCGAGGGCAAAGACGCCATGGACAAGTGGCGGCGCGTCAGCCCCGGCCCCGCGGACGTCGACAAGGACAAGATGGACGCCCTGCTCACGCGCATCTCCAACATGCGCGCGACGGGCTTCGTCGATGCGTCCGTGAAGAACGGCCTGAACATGCCGGCCATGACCATCGCTGCCAAGTTCGACGACGGCAAGAAGGAAGAGCGCGTCAGCTTCGGCAAGGTCGACAGCGATGTGTTCGTCTCCCGCCCTGGCGAAGCCGGCGCCGCGAAAATCGACCCCTCCGACTTCAACGAATCGACGAAGTCGTTGGATGAGCTGACAAAGTAGATCGACTGTCGGCTGTTATAATCCGCGGCACTGTGGGCCCCCTCCCCACGCGATGGTTGATCGTCATCGCGCTTGCAGTGTCGTCACTTCGAGCGTTCGGGCAGGCCCCGTCTCCTCCACGCATCGCGGCTCACTCGGCACAGGTCCCCGGGCTTCGGCGCTCCATCGATCGCATCGTGGCAGCCCCGGCGCTGGAGCGCGCCTCCTGGGGTGTGCTCGTCCGCTCGCTGGACACCGACGAGACGATCTACTCGATGAACCCGGGCAAGCTGATGATGCCCGCGTCCGCATTGAAGGTCGTCACGGTTGCCGCGGCGGCGGAACGTCTCGGCTGGAATCATGCCTATGAGACCCGCGTGGTTGCCGATGGCGTAGTCGCCGGAGACACGCTGGACGGAAATCTCGTTATCGTGGCTTCCGGCGACCCGAGCCTCGATCGGCCAACGCTCGACGTCTGGGTCTCGCAACTGAAGGCGCTGGGCATCACCAGAGTGACGGGGACCGTTCTCGCCGACGCGCGCGCGTTCAGCGGCGAGGGGTTGGGCTTCGGCTGGTCCTGGGACGACCTGGCGTACTACTACGCCGCCCCGATCGCCGCCGCGCAATTTCGGGAAAACGCCGTCGACCTGACGCTGCGGCCTGGCCCTTCGGCGGGTACGCCGCCGCTCTACGAGATCACGCCGGCCGGTATCAGCGGACTCCGTCTCGACGGCCGCATGACGACCGGCACCGCCACAGCCACGCCGGAATTCGTCGCTCGCCGGGCGCCTGGCTCACCAGTGGTCGTGCTCGAAGGCATCGTCCCCGCCGGCAGCCGACCGGTCTCGCATCCGCTGTCGGTCCACGACCCGGTGCGATTTCTCGTCGAGGGCTTTACCGAGGCCCTCCGCGACGGAGGCATCGCGGTCGGAGCGCCACTGCCGGCAGATGCCAGCGTCGATCGAACGAAGGACTTCGCCGACGCCAGGCTTCTGCTGACGCACCGTTCCGCGCCGCTCAGCGTGCTCGCACGCCGTCTCATGGAGGTCAGCCAGAATCAGTATTCAGAAACCCTCGTCAAAACGATGGGCGCGCAGGCAGGGAATCCGACGTTCGAAGGCGGTCTGAAGGCCGAAGAGGCCCTCCTCGCGTCGTGGGGCCTGGCGCCGGACGCGGTGGTGCTGCGTGACGGCTCCGGTCTGTCGCGATACGACTACGTCACTCCCGACGCACTGGTTCAGGTCCTCTCACACATGTATCGCGCGCCGGCTCATCGCGGCCCCTTCTTCTCTGTGCTGAATATCGCCGGACAGGACGGGACGATCGCTGCCAGGATGAAGAACACCCCGGCCGCCGGAAACGCGCGCGCCAAAGACGGGGCCATGGCCGGTGTCCGCTCGCTCTGCGGCATCGTCAGGACGATGGACGGAGAGGCGCTCGTTTTCGCCGTCCTGGCGAACAATTTCGCCGCTCCGGCATCCGCCGTGACGACGGCGATCGACGCGATCATCGTCCAGCTCGCGAGCTTCAAACGCTGACGGCCGGCATTCAACGCAGAGCGTTCAACGTCGTGCCTCGCGTCAAACGCGAGGCAGCTCGAAGTAGAAGGTGGCGCCGCCCAGTTCGTTGCGCTGATAGCCGATGGTCCCGCCGTACGAGTCGATGATGCCGTAGCTGACCGCCAGGCCAAGACCGGTGCCCTTGCCCACCGGCCTTGTCGTGAAGAACGGCTGGAAAAGCTTCGCCTCATCGCCACTCGGCACGCCCGGGCCGTTATCGACGACCTCCAGCCGTACCGACGAGGCAGCGTCGCAGGAGCGAATCAGCACGCGCCCGTTCGATACGCCCGACGTCTGAATCGCCTGTTGCGCGTTGATCACCAGATTCAGTACCACTTGCTCGATCTCCGTAAAGTCGGCG
>Ga0157379_10005720_pt1 | contig 10694 bp, 7 predicted proteins | sample S25metaG_FD_121802 | JGI IMG/M metagenome (GOLD analysis project Ga0157379, IMG submission 121802) | Switchgrass rhizosphere microbial communities from Kellogg Biological Station, Michigan, USA - S2-5 metaG | ecosystem: Host-associated > Plants > Roots > Rhizosphere > Soil | place: USA: Michigan... | reverse complement strand
TTCCAGAAGCAAATGCGCCCGACGCCGCCACTTCGATCACCCAACTTCAATACAGTAGTTGGGTGGTGTCCTATGTAATAATGCAGTTATCAGCTTAGTACACACCTTCTTGTTTCTTCGTTCTTCCTAACCAGGATGCATTATGAGTGTTCAAATATCAATTCCTATATTCGTAAATTACCAGTGGCAAAGCCGAGTGACGACTTCGGTGAGTGTACAACTTGCAGCCGATTATTTCTTCGCTCAGTTGTAGTTTAAAAGACACATCTCCCATATTTGACAGAATAATCAGACCGCCATAACACGTGTATTTCAACACCAAAAAAAATGGCTATGCTTACCATATTTCTGGTCCTGGTTGAAGTTGCTGTACCCCGACTGGCTAACAGGTCAATTTTCCGTTTCTCTCGAAAATATATCACGCGCAGATTTTAGGGATAGAGCATTTGCACGTTAATTGGAGTACAGAAACACATCAAAGGATAAACTACATAGGTGGACTTTTCTTAACCAAGAAACGGAATAAGTTAAGTGTAAAAAGTGTTTGTAGTCCTGAGTGGGATGTGATGGATGTATAATAGACAGTTACAGGTGTAGCCAAAATTTTCGAAGGAGAGGAAAGAAGACCAATGGAAAAATAAAGATATTGGGATATTGCCAGAGCTAATGCAAGAATGAAATGAGACGAAGCATAAGTAGGTCATTTCCGCGCAATGAACACGCGGAACTTGCGACTCATTAGTGTCGACTGAGGTGGTGAGATGCTCTTTGATCCTTCTTCACGAAGATGTGCCTCCCATTTCTCTACGGCGTCATCAAATGCCTTACGGTCATTCGTTCGAGGAGACCCTATTGCTGTCCAAGCCAGCTCATCGCGAATCAACTGGCCCATGGCAATCTTGTCATCCATATCCCTAACCAAAAGTATTTCAACACCTCAAAGCCGATTATATGCATCGACACTCACATGGAGAATCGGGATAGACAATCCTCCCATTCTTCTCTGGATACTTCGGCCAATTTTTCTAGATCAGGATTCTTCCATCGCAATGGACTTGTTTTACACTCCTCTATGAACTCCCACATGTCCTCAGCGCATGCCAAAACTTCAGCTACACGAGCCGCTAAATGCATCCGCAGTAAACCGGGCTCTAGATCGATTTTCTTCTTCACCGTACTGTTTGGATCTCGAGCCATCGCTTTGCCTATTGGAACGAGCTTTAACAAAGGAATCGAGCCATCCGAGGTTTGTGAGGCAGCCCCATCCGATCTTGTAGAGTCTATCGAAACCTTTGCTTTTGATAAGGCCTGTTGATCTTTGATCGACGGTGGGAACATCATCTCCATTGGTTGATGCGTCTGGATATCTGGAACGCGTATGTCAGAACCGCCGAATTCGAACGTAATGAACATGAACATACCTCGGAAATGAAGCGTCAAGGCCGAGTGTAAAATAGAGAGAGGAGTCAGATTGATGAAACGCGCTGCATGAAGTTCATTATAGGCCATTTGGAGAATCGAATGATCTCTTGGATTCGTTAGAGCACCGGATGGTATATGGAAGAGCTCTGGTTCATTATCATCCTCAATGTCTTCGTGATGGGTTGGATCAATTCGATTTGGACGAATATGGTTTTGCAGAAGTCCACGAGTATGCCACGCATCCAAAGACATGCGAGGCCGCATACCCTGATAGTATTCGCCATTCCTCATTGATATTGGTTCGTTCTTATTGATGGTTTCAACTCCTCCGCCATTGGTTTCAAAAGTACTCCACAGGTCCCTCGGAGTCGGTGTTTGGGCTGCTGGGTCGGAAAGTCGCCGTTCTGGTGTCTGCGCCCCTACTGGGTCGATCTTGTCTTCGTCTCTATTTTTCGGCGTTTCTGGTTCTGACGAGGCTAATGTCAACAACGAGGTCCTGGCATCAGCCTTCTTCTTCTTGATCTCCTCCGTAGTGGGCTTCTCCTCTATAATGGGCTTTTCGCTAATCACTGTCTCAGAACCTGGGAAGAAAAGGTCTTCTTCGATCATCTCGAATGACCCCCCATCTTTCAAAATACGCGTAACTTCTTCGAAGAATGGATGCCAGCGATCTTCTGGCACACCCCGTGCAATCTGCCGCATATGGACGAAGTCGAATTCATCATCTTCGAAAGGAAGAGGTTCCAGGAAATTCCCAATCACCCATTTAACACGAGAGGCAAGACCGTCGTCGTCAAGAAATCTAAGCTGTGGTTGTACAGGCACCAGGTCGAAACCTACAAAAGTAGAATCCTACGCGATTGAGTATGGTACTTGTAATCGAACACGACAGCAACGAACCTTCCATTTTCGCGCACAGTCCAAAATCCAATCGCCAGTTCCACATCCAAGGTCTAATACTCGAACCGGAGGGCTTTCGAAGGAGTGGAAAGTGACATTTCTGGCAAGACTGGCTCCGAATGAGTTTGACCACCTATCACTGAAAACCCAAAGTCAGAAAGCTACAGGACAAGAATTACTTCACCTACTGGTCAAGGATGGGATTTTCGAAATCTCGTGGATATGGAGCCTCCTGCTTTGGTCTAGGATGATGTCGCCTTTTGTTCTTCATTTTAAACCCTCGTTCCCTAGCCTCCTTCAACCTACGACGGAAGGCTTCCGCTGGAGACTCGCCTTTTTGCTCCGAAGCCGCTGAAGATGAAGACTCTAGAGAAGTAGAAGAAGTTTGCATTACCATTTGCATGGATGCCGGTTCCGTAACTGTAACACTGCCTCCTAAGGTGTGGGTGTTAAGGCTCGTCCACGTTCCTCCACTGATAATGGAATACGCATTAGGTTTTCGTGTCTCTCCTGAGCCGGGAGCCGTCATGGGTCGTCGAGGGCCTCGTTTACCCGGTGTCGTAGTGGCTTTTATAGGAGGAGCACTCTGCACCTTTTCATCATTGGACAGGGCTCGATGTGTTGTGAAGTTGAATCCCCGGCTTTCGATTGGAGTAATGGTATCCTGGGCTTCCGAATTAGGGCTAGGAGCACGGCTGGGCGTAACAGAGGCTGGAATTGGCGCAAGAGGCGTCGTAAGCAGAGTACGATGATGCCGTCGTAGCTTGGCTGAACTAGTAGTAATTCCGTTTTCTCCAGCTGACGTAGGGTTGGGCTCTTTACCATCGGATGAGCCATTTACTGGAGTTTGTGGACGTCGTGGAGAGCGCGGTGGCCGAGCGGGAGGTTCAGGCAATGGGGTCGGCTGGGGTTCAGGCGAAGGGATCTCTTCTTCCATCGATGGATTTGTGACAGCGATTGTAGGAGCAACGTCACTAGTTGTCTGAGGAGGTGTTTGTGGCGATTCTGAGCGTTCTAGATCTAAAGATCGACCCCCACTCTTCTCTCCTTCTCCCGCTTGATTTGCGTTCGCCTTTACCTTTACCTTCTCCTTCTTCCTCCCGAAAAAGCTGGAACCCAAAACGCTCCGCGTCTGTCCTTTACTTGTCGCGTCTTTATGAGGCTCTTTCGCCGGTTTGATATTCGATGGAGACATTGTGCTCGCCATTCCTCCAAACAAGCCGTACGAGCTCTCGAATGACCATTCTGGCGGAATACAAGGATCTCGCAGTGGGGTACTGTGGAGCGAAGATACACGTGTCAAGTCGCCTTGGGAAGAGGAAGAGGATGTCGATGGAGCATTCGAACGCGCAGGTCGGTCAGAAGGTGAGAATACGGAGGTGCCGCGAGAGTCAGTGTTCGTTCCATGTTGTTTAACAGCGACAGGTGATTTGCCAGTTTGCGAGGGCATCTCGCGAACAGCAAATTGGTAAGAAATACACCTTCCAGCCTGCAAAAGACTAAAGAATGAGTTGAGGCCGACAGCTAATGGGCAGGGACAGTGTGATATTAGTCACGTGACTGCGGCAATTTCCGTACCAAACGGCCGCCTTCGGAAACAATTTGCACATGGAATCAGTGCCTTGCTCAATGCCCTGGCGGATCAAGATGTCGGTCAGAAAAGCCTCGCCTCCAGTTCGGCAATATTCCTCGACCACTCAGCACAGAGCTGAAGGAGCTCATTGATCATTTTGTCCACTCGTTGCTTGGTTCTTCATCAAATTCAGTCTGGATAAAATCCCAGACTCTGAAGTCTGCATGCTGCAATGCCAAGGATCGTGCGAAAAACTAGCCCCCTGTTGTCAAGGCTTCAACATCGGAACAAGTAGATGTTCACTAATTTTTGTCTTCTGGAAACCTTTTCCATTAGAACTCGAGAAGAAAAATGCACCTTCCGATTACACGCTGACCAGTCTAACCAGATATTGTATTCTTGGACCACAGTTTATTCCTCGAATCCAATTGAACAATTAAGTGCCGACGTGGAAATCACAAACCTTATCCGGCACAAAGTAACAACGAATTTAATCCGCAAATCTCCATACTTTGATGCAACCCTTGCAGTTCTTTCGAGCGGCGATTTTTTCAATCAGCTTTGTTGTCAGTGTTTCTGTGTGCGATCATGTACAACAGCCATTGTGATCCTCTTGACCACAAACTACTAAGCAGCTACTGGGTGGTTACAAGCCTAATGACTTGCGATCCTCTCAATTGAATTCCTTCGATAGGATATGAACGACCGCTCGAACCAGCTGGTCCTGCATTCAGAGCTGGTTCTATCCACTCGGAAGCATCCCAAAAGTCTAAAATAATGCCGGGCAAGGTTTCCATGAGAACCCATCTTGTTCTTGCAACCCCGGAGGTTAGAAAGCATTCAAAAATAACTCGTGAATATCTTAATTAAACTTTAGACGGTCTTGGGCTCCAGTTATATGGAACACAGTATGATACGTGAGAGTGAGTGATCAACGCTGGGTCTTCTTGTTTACTTTTCTATCCCAAACTCGGAATTTTAGTTGTAGACATTTGCGGTAGCTCACCCGATGTTAACAGAAAGGAACTGAATGCCCGCCGCTATTTATTTAATATAAGTAAGTATCCGCGTGTTTCGCTTTTCTCCCCTGTTATATGCCTCAGTTTCAGTTAAGGCTACATCCTATAGGCCCACTCGTTTCCCAAACCTTGCTTCAGCAGTGAGTATGGCCATCGGTATTTCGAAGGCTTTGGGAAGAGCTTCGTATATTACTTATGCCGAATACATCCCTACATCGGGATGAGCATCTCTGACTGAATAATCTAATGAGACAGGGGGTGACCACATGGAACTCGAAATTTGAGGCCTGAAGGAAGCACAGAGAAGCCTTCCAGACTAGAATATATACCAACGAAGGTACAGATAGGTAGCTGAACAGGTCACTCTTGAGGATTAAATATCCCCGAGGCGGCCGAATATAGTCCTCCGAAGTAGGCTGTCTTATTCCTCCGCCGTGCGGCCCACTGTAATAACACAAGACGAATTGAAGCAACAAACTTTCCCTTGTCAAGAACATATCCGAATGGTCGTAAAGGCCGTCGACAATAGCTTTGTACACTCCACAAATATTTCGGTATTTAATTTGGTTTATATTTAGCTAGGATTCCGTGAAGCACCGATATTAGGGCGGATTAGGAAGAGTACTGAGGCTTCTCCAGCTGGTACAAGCGTAAGAAGAAGTAGACTCTAAAATTAAACCAATCCGAGTCTTTCTGGTGATATGAATTGGAGCCAATTTACCCCTACAAAAACTAATGAGACACCCATTATTTTGAGATTATGCCTTCCTGGCGCCTGGTCCATCTTCAAGAGCCAGGTCCCTGGAGCCGCTGAATCGAATAAATTCGGCATTCTTACTGGAGCTTGAGTTTTCCAGTTTAATTCAATTTGTGTCCATGTTCTAACATCTTGAAGGATTAAAGAGGTTTGTGAAATACCCCTGAATATAATCATACTGTGGCAATAGCATCGTTTACAGACAGTCCTCTCACAATTACTCTGAAAGGCTTTTCATTGGGCACGGGAGAGACATCAAAGATTCGGGGAGAGATAGGTGGGTACAGTCAGGATCAACAGACTATCTTACAAATATGGTAACCGGACCAAGAAAATACATCCAACAACTTGAACAAGCTGCGTCGTTACATTGAAGACTCGGAAAGCTCTGTGGCTGTCCTAGGCTGGCGAGATTAGTGTAGAGGTCATCCTAAAATTTCTTTGGTAAGACTAGTACCCTTTAGAGGGGAAAGCCCCGTCGATTAGATACTCGCATCAAAAATATAAATAATGACAGGACGTACCTCTCGTTCGCATGCAACGGTCGCAACGACGCGGAAGGAACTGACGAGTAATAGTTGTACTCGTGCTCTTGGGTCTACAAGTGTGATGAATTCCACATGCTCTATCAATCGTTCCGCAATCTATACAGGTATTTTTATACCCGTGAGTGCAGTTGAAAGCATGGCCTTGTCCGGTGGTGCAATGTGAGCTATTGCAAGGCTGACGGACAACTTCTTCCTCGAAGTGCGGACAGACAGTATAGTCAGTTATATATTTCGTCATATAGCACATAACGCTAGTAAGAGTGAGATCGCTGATTTATAAAACAGGTAAATTGAGAGGCCACATACCGTTGTGTATGAGTGGATGGTAGTTAAAGCGGGATGGTGGGGGATCTGTGCAGGCAGAGATCAAGGCTCTTATAGGGGAAAGTGCAGTTTCATATAATAAGATTTGAAAGGAATGTGTGTGAATACGTTAGAATGGTCCGGTAATAAAACATTCGCCCAAGAGGTCTTAAACAGGATAATTGCTCTGCGCAGCCTTTGTCAACTTCCTAGATCCCAGAATTAACGCTCCATTCTTGGCTTCTCAGCAATAAAAAGGGAAACTTTAAAATCCACATGAGCATTGACATTCAATCTATTGGACAGCAAAACGATTGGATTAGAGTTCCAGGTCCTAAACTCACCCCCGTATCACTTAGCCGTAATCTGAGGTAATGTTGGTTAAATATACGGGTACCCCACTTTAGATTCTTCGTGAGGAAGACTCACCTGAAGCAGCCGGATCTATCCTAACGTTAGCCTACCGGAGACAACAGATCGTCCTGCACCGGGATGTGCTTCTTTCGGTTCGTAGTCTTCGACGATGGATATCGCGTCGCACATGAAGCACGAGGGTCCCCCCTTCTCTAAGAGCTCCTAAGATCATTATATCTTTGCCCTAAGACCACTTTGACCGGGTGAATCCGTGAGGTATAAGCATGCAAGATCGATAATTCCATTCGTTATTATAGGACTTAAGCCGATCCTTGTCGTTTGAATATCGGTTCCGACTCACTCAGGTCGAGGGTGATCATGGTGAACTCCAACTTGTCAATGCCAACTATGGTTATTTGCCACTGGCATTCAAAGAGGGCCTGGAAGACTTACCAAAGCAGTCTCTCAGCAGGAACTCCACACGTTGTATACTTCTGACATCTTCAGGCGGAGGTACCTGTTAGCTGAGGTTAAAAGGAAGAAATCCGACCTACAAATATTGCAGCGCGATTTCCGGTTCTGCTTCAGTTACCCTTGAGTAGACAACGAAGGCGAGACAAAGATAGATGGAAACGTGGCATTTCTGTAAAAGTGAGGTGGACCCTCCGGTAAATCTTACCACGAAGAGGATAGAAACGTGCCATGATGAGCCATATTAGAAGGAATTACGTTATGTCTTCATTTTGTGGAACGAATTCATGAACAGTGGTTTCCAAACATGTGTAGGGATCTTCACAACGATATTAGAGAACCATCAAAGGCAGGTGCCAAATAGATTTACGGCATAGAATTCCGTAGTTCCAGTCCAATCATGTAGCTTGCCGAGATGCAAACTCGTGTATAACCGAGATTTTGTAAGGGAAGTTGTTTGCATGGTGGAGATGGTGGTGGCGAGGTCACTACAAATCGTTCGAATTTGGAAGACCGATTGAAGGGATGTGTTCAAGAACCGGAAGCCTCATTGAACTAGCTTGGGAGCCTGAATGTTGAACAGCTCAAGGTGACCGGAGCTTGCATTGTCACCTGGTACTTGAAGCTTATCTTCCAGTACTACCTCAGTACTACGAGAATCACGTAGCATGTGCAGTGGAGAAAACTGTTCTGTCATTCTTCTTTCTGGAAGGAGTTCCAGAACGAAAATTAGAGTACCCCTATCTTGCCAAGAGCTATGTCAACTCGCGCCTTGTTTATAAATTTGTATGTGTTAATGTACGTCAAGTCCTTTCCCCCCAATACGACCAGGTTTGGAAACTATTAGTCCCTTACCCAAGTGTCCAGAACTAATTTGGTTAGGACTGTGGTCATGGAGAAGAGCCAGTCATAGTTGGTTAATAATAGACGAGGCCTTTCTGGAACACAATTCCCCCCTTTCGAGGTGCTGAACGGAAAATGAAGTGTCTGATAACGACAGGAATAAAACAGGTCTAGTGATAAAATACGAGCTACAATGTTTCTGGCTTCTTTGTCAAGTTATCGTTGTAGTTCGTATTCGTGAGCGCTTTACGGTAACTCGAATTATTGAAGTCTTTCACTGGAAGTGTAAGTATTAGAATCAATAGCAAGATAGACGACACTTACTGCAAGTGTAAAGTACTCGATGTGAACAGTAACGCTAGCGCCCCCACGTAGGATAGTCTTGGGATCAGTGGTATTGAACCTTGCTCCGGCTTGAAAATGCAGATGTTGTTGGTGGCGGCCTGGATCTCCTCCGTGACGATTGCACGAAGATCGGGGCGACCAGTCCTAGTGGTAATGCCTTCGGTGTGTGCCCAGCTGTCTTTCTTCTTACTATCGGGAGCACGGGGTTGTTTTTCGTTCTCGTCAGGGGAGCCGACTGAATCAAGCTCATTGTCGCGGGTGGCATGGAGGAGGATTCGGATGCGGAGATTAGTTGGGCTTCGTCCAGAGCAGCGCGGAGAGCAGATGTAATCCAAGAGAATTGACCTAGCGCTGAATGAGTATATGTTCATATACCCCGGTCAAATCACTTACCAGAGTGTGGGACCGCCCAAATGAAAAGAACTTCGTGGCAAAGAGTGTTATTCTCGCGAAAATTCCTACGGATCATGAGTATCTCCAAATCGTACCAGGTAACAAATCTTACTTGACAATTTCTTGGAGAACGGGAAGGACATATGTGACACCAGAACCACCTAAACCAGAGTCAGCGCGTTTCAAAGAACAAAAACGGGGATAAACTCTACTCACCTGCAATAAGGATAACCATGGAATACGTGTTGACATCTGGAGGAGTTCCATAGGGACCATCCAAATAAATCGGAAGATTGACTTCTCTACCGTTCTTTGCTTTCTTTGTGACAGCCGTCATGAGCTTCTTGGTGAAACCACCCCGAACCTTGAGGAAGAAAACCATATCATTTTCACCTTCCACGGGTTTAGTCGTCAAGCCAGAAAGGCTTCGATCGCCCGAATGGCATGCTAACGAGGAAGTTTTGACCAGCGATCCAGGAAATCTTGCGACGGGGGGTAAGGCGAACAATCTCGTCGTCGAGGACTTCTGCGTAGGCCTTGATCCCAGAAGAGGAGGGACGGAAGTGATTCCAGCCAGCACGAACAACACGGACGGCGCGATCCAACGCCCGGGAGAGGAAGGTAGGAATGAAAATATTTCCGTCCCTGTTGAATTGTTTCCATCAGTCATGCCTTTTAAGAACGACGAAGAACGTACCCACGGCTTTCAATAGTGTGGTAGTACGAAGCGATGACGGTGAATCTTTTAGAAATAAAGATTGGTATGATTTGTCTCCAAATAATCAAAATTCACTTACAAGATAAGCGCGAAGTGGATAATCACGAAGAATTCGTAGCACTTAGCACGAATTGGGCGGAACATCATGAAGACGAGACCCCATGTCACTGTCCCTGCCACACCGATAGTCATCCATTAGGAAAGTCAATTATTGTCAATCCAACCAGAAGGCCAGACTTATTCACCCAATAACTGCCTATATGCATTCGGTTAGTTGTCAGGTTCAAAGAAATCGTTGAAGCTACTCACTCTTCCGTAGGCATGGATGAGAGTAAGGATAAAGCCCATTCTTGCCGAAACACGATGAAGCAGGTTGAACTAGGAGATGGTAAGGCTTTGCTGAGACAGTTCCATGACGGAGGACTCTGACCTTTTCGTAACTAATTCCCGTGATGACTGGTAAAAATGCTTTAGAGCGATGCCACACAAAATGAAGGAGTACGACTCAGGAGAGATGAGGTTGTTCTTACCCCCCAACAATACCATCAAAGGGAATTGATAAACGGCGATGTTTCCAGCCCTGTTGCCATAATAGCCAGGATTCAAATTCTGGCCCGTCGTGATATCCTTAGCTGCAAGCAAATTTTAACAAGTGAAGCAGATAATCCGAAAGAGAAGAAAACGTACTATTGATGAACGTCCTTACAAGCATTGCGACGATATAGCCTGAAATGACAATCATTTCAGCCCCGTTCATTTGCTGGCCACCACCGAGGGGGAAGGTGAAACGGTAAAGGGTGATCCTCCAGACACTCTTTCCGCGTTAACGATCACCTATAAATGCCAACCCCGCACACTTTATTACAACCTACATGAACAATAATCCCAAAAAACATTTTATAAGCATATGTGCGCTCACATAGCGCAAATCCACTATACCTCTTTAAGGAATTAGGAGGCATGTCTATACTCGGTTCCGTGATCATCCGTCCAAACATTGTGCAAAGATCGCGGACTAAGGGCGAAATGATATCTGATAAAAATCAGT
>Ga0157379_10005719_pt1 | contig 10695 bp, 15 predicted proteins | sample S25metaG_FD_121802 | JGI IMG/M metagenome (GOLD analysis project Ga0157379, IMG submission 121802) | Switchgrass rhizosphere microbial communities from Kellogg Biological Station, Michigan, USA - S2-5 metaG | ecosystem: Host-associated > Plants > Roots > Rhizosphere > Soil | place: USA... | reverse complement strand
GTAATGTTAGCTTTTTGACTATTTCTCCGCGTTCCTGGAGGTCATGAAGGACATATTGCTTCAAATAGCTGAAAAGAAGTGAGCATATAAGGGGAAATAATAAAATGAGCACCTACCTCAGACTACGTATAGGATGATCGGGTCGTGGAGGAACTTTACGTTCAACTCCATTCGGTATTTTGTATCTGGGAGCAAATTTGTCAAGGTCTCTTTGGTGCAAATCTTGTTCCTCTGGGCCGAGCTGATATTCCTGGCATTTTTCCCAAATGCTATGATTATGCAGAGGTTTATTTTCTCTCCGCAATATTTCTCGAACAATATGTCGGGCGAGGGGAGTCGAACCAGGAATCCATTGGTGAAGAGTGACCGCAGACATTTGAGCGGTCACAAGTGTTTGTCCCTGTTTGGGCGATTCTCCCACGGCCCATTCGCCACGTCGTTGCATTTCTCTACCCCGCTCGTTTACTATCTCTGCTCACCACCATGAGCGGCTGTGAGTCTCTTGGTTCATCGTTGCTGGCAATATTCGTGCTAATTACAATATAGTCCGGTTCCTTAACCTCGTCCGGCCATTCTTACCCATTCTTCCTGAAGTCTCGTCTCCTGAACGCAAGGTAGAGATTCTCATTTCGTGTACACGTAGACCCGATGTTAAGCAACTCTCTTTAGGTTCCCTTCAACCAAAAGCTACTATGGACCGCCGTCACTCTTCTCATTTTCCTCGTCTGTTCTCAAGTACCGCTGTATGGTATCATGTCATCTGACTCGTCTGACCCTCTGTTCTGGTTGCGTGCAATCCTTGCATCTAACCGAGGCACTTTAATGGAACTTGGTATCACCCCCATCGTAACTTCAGGAATGATTATGCAGCTTCTTGCTGGTGCCAATCTTATTGAGGTCGATTTCCAACTCAAGGAAGACAGGGCTCTCTTCGGTGGTGCACAAAAGTGTATGTGTCATCGCCATGGCTAAAACACGCTTATTAACGTTTAATGATTACAGTGTTCGCACTTATCATTTCTTTCGGTCAGGCAACGGTATATGTCCTTACTGGTCTCTATGGTCAACCCTCAGAAATTGGCGCAGGCGTCTGTCTTCTCTTGATTCTTCAGCTCATTTCCGCTGCCCTCATCGTCATTCTCCTCGATGAGCTTCTCCAAAAGGGCTATGGTCTCGGGTCGGGCATTTCTCTCTTCATCGCAACCAACACCTGCGAGTCGATTATTTGGAAGGCCTTCAGCCCTACCACCGTTAACACTGGTCGTGGACCCGAGTTCGAAGGCGCCATTATTGCACTCTTCCATCTCCTCTTCACCTAGAACGACAAGAGCCGTGCCCTCAAGGAGGCTTTCTTTAGGGATCGTTTGCCCAACATCATGAACCTTCTTGCCACCGTCGCTGTTTTCGCTGCCGTAATCTACCTCCAAGGCTTCCGCATTGAGATCCCGGTGAAGAGCAACCGCTTCCGTGGCCAACGCCTCACATACCCCGTCAAACTCTTTTATACCTCGAATATGCCTATCATGCTTGAAAGCGCTCTTACCAGCAACGTCTTCATCATTTCCCAAATGTTGAGCCACCGTTTCCCGGACAACTTCCTTGTTCGCCTCCTTGGTGTCTGGGAGGTAAGAATTACTTTTGATCGTTGCTCGATTCTGTGCTTATATAATTACAGCCCCTCGAAGAGAGCTCCCAACTCTCTGCAGTCGCCGGTCTTGTGTACTACATGTCACCCCCTCGCACAGTCACTGCCGCTTTGACAGATCCCATTCACACTGCCCTTTACATTGCCTTCATGCTTTCCGCATGTGCCCTCTTCTCCAAGACCTGGATCGAAGTCTCTGGTAGTGGCCCCCGTGAAGTCGCCAAGCAGCTCAAAGATCAACAACTTGTGAGCATTTACTTAAGGTCATCTATGACTCAAACTTATTCTTTTCTCAGGTTATGGCCGGTCACCGTGAAGGCAGCATGTACAAGGAACTCAAGAGAGTTATTCCTACCGCAGCTATGCTCGGCGGAGCTATCCTTGGTGCTTTGTCCGTCATTGCGGATCTTATTGGTGCCTTGGGAAGTGGTACTGGTATCCTCATGGCTGTCACCACCATCTACAGTTGTGCGTACTGTCTTCTTCTCTCTGCATCTCCTTCTAACATCTTGCGTCACTAGACTGGGAAATCGGTGTCAAGGAATCCGGTGGCCCTGAAATGGCCGCGTTCAGCGACTTCATGTAAGGGAATATCAACCAAAATGGTGATTCTGGCAATGTTTCTGTCTCTTTCGTTGGGGCACCCGTCTTGTTGTCAGTGTCAATGTCGATTAATAATGTGCATGGACGAGGTCTGTAGGCGGATGGTGGGGTCTTAGTCGCGTGGTGGTTGGGTGAAAACCAAAAGTTCAAACTGTGTACACCTGACAGTAAATAATAATATTATGCCAGTACTATATCTATTTATGCATAGCCAATTTGGGTGATCCTGCAAGGGAGAGATTCTATTGTGTAGTAGTATACTTAATAATTGTTTGACCAATCATGGCGTTGCGCTTCGCCTATCATGATGGTGGCGTTCCCACTTCCTGAGTTCGTCCCCAACGTGGAGGTCGTCGTCTAGCCTTGTATATCCACCCCATTCAACCACCATTTATTTATTTCGGAATTTATTTAGACCACAGTCTTTAATGACTGAACGCCACGATCTCCCAGCCACATCGCCCATTCAACGGATTCCACCAGAACTACTGGGCAAGATCTTTGCGGATACCCTACCCCAGGAGTCTATCCCAATATCCCTCAATAAATCCCCCCTAGTGCTCATTCAAGTATGTCGACATTGGCAGAGAACAGCACAGGCTACCCCGGAATTATGGCTGTATTTACACATGGGGTCCCATTTCGCGCTGTGCCCTGTCCGAATCTTTCGAAAATTCCTCGAAAATTCTGGGGTTTTGCCTCTCAAAGTTATCCTGCCAAAACGGTCATCCAAGTCCAAAGAGGTCATCAATCTACTCCTGGATAATCTACATCGGATATCGGATCTTCAAGGCTATTTGACACCGTGGTTTACACTATCGCTTTATGAACGAAGGGAGTCGTTTCCTATTCATGCCCCCCTCTTGAAATCCGTCGAACTGGGTGGCTGGGATACTGAAAAGCTCCCTGTCTATTCCAAGGATGCGCTTCTAGCACTCCGAGAGTGTATCGTCGCACACCGACTCGAGAAAATCCATCTCAAGAGCACACGATTTCAACTCTGGGTTATATCCTTTGACCCGGCTCGTGTCACGGAGATACATGGACTATGGATTTTAGATATATCACAGCTCCAATCATTGGAGTTTTTACAAGCTTTGGTTAATTTGGAACTTTTGGAGGTTTATATTCACACCATTCCGGACTTGTCACAAACGGTGACGAATGTCCCCGACCGGATCCCAATACCGAGTTTACGACGTCTTCAGATTGGAGTCTACCCTGGATTCGATGGGTCGTTGTTCCTCAAACCCTTCGAGGTGCCTTCTGTCCAACATCTGACCTTGACCACTCTCCAAGGGAGTGCTTCGATGGAAGACATCTTTGATCCTCTCTTCGGAGGGAAAACGATTCCTCGCCTCAAATATTTAGATATCGAAGCATACGGCATTTCGGGTCCTTCGTTCTCCCAATGGCTATCGATGTTTTCAGAACTAAAAACCCTTCGAATAGCCAAGGTCGACGCAGACGGCTTCCCTGATGAGTGGCTGGAATCGCTTAACCTCCTCCCGCAAGTGCTGGAAGGGGCTCCTACAATTCCTCCGGGCTATGTTCAATCTCGGCCGACAGGCTCCTGTCCTCTCTTGTCCAGCCTGATTTTCCACCGTTGCACATTGCCTTGGGAATATGTCATGGGTGTTGTGCGGAGTCGGATGCCTAGATGCCCTGACGATCTGAAGGACAAGTTTCTTCGGAAGGTTGTTATTGAGAAATGTAACGGGTATGAGGTAGATTTCCATTTAGATTTGGAACGGGAACGGGAACTTTCTGGTGGATTTCTTGAGATTGAACTAATAGAATAAGTATTGAACTTTAATTCTCTTCTTTTCTCATGATACAACCATTTATCCTATCCCTTTTTGGTGAAAAAAAAAAGTTCATTTGTATGTGTAGCTAATAGGGAAACGATAAGCAAACTATAATTCAGGTACATGTATATCGCAAGAGAAATAACAGTCTCTAACTAACGTTGGGAATATAGTCATTTATTGGTCGTCAATAAGACGCTCGACAGCTGTAGCTTCTTGGTCGTGTGCAGCCACTGGTCTGGCAGGTTCCGAGCTTGAAATACGGACAAAGAGTAAGGCCAGGGTCGCAAGGAAGCTCATCACGGTGGCAAGGACGAAGATTCCCTATTGCGGAGGATTGAGAATATGACGTAGAATTTATATTAAATCGAACTGACCTTAGGGAATGTCTCTACTGTCTTTATAAAGACCCACCCAAAGAGCACAGGGGAAAACACATGGGCGCTACAGAAACAATGAGCGTAGGTTCTAAAAGCCCGAATCTACTCAGTAAACAGCTTACGCAAACGCATCCGCAATACCAATCGCCCCAAATAATTTTCCAGTCTCAACGCCCTGAGCCGGACTCCTTTCATAAAGGGCCAAAGCAACACTCCTCATCGCCGGTCCAAACCCAGAGCTAAACGAACCCAGAACAGTCGCTGCAGTCCACTGAATAGATGACATCGCAACCGACATGCCGATATACGATACAAGCTCCACGAAAATCGAGCCCAGGGCGAGATAATAATCGAATTTGACCGTTTTGCGGGCGGCGCGAGATTTGGAGGGGGAACGAGAGACATTGCGGTGAGATTCGACATTGGGTATGTGGGAGAATGGTTCGGAGGAGGGGTTGAGAGGTTCGTCTTCTGAGATGGGGAGTTCAATGGGTGGGGAAGTGGGTTTGAAGAAGTGGATGATGCCTGTGAGACGGGAAGGCGCGTAAGTCAAGTGATAAATAAGAATTTAGTAATACCTACCAGGAAGAATTAGGATGAGGAATATTCCTCGGGTTGCACCAACAATGGTCAACCAGATACCAGTCTAGAGAAGTCGATTGAGACGAAATATACATTGGGCATTTCCGTCGAACACTTACAGTGCCAGAATCCCAACCGAAAGCCTTTTGCATATACTGGAACTTGAAAGCATATGTGCCCTGTGGGTGAACATGTATTAGATAATAACTCACTTTAATACAAATGAGAAACACATACGATAAGTGTGGCATTCAAAACCATGGTCGCAATCAAGAACAACATATTCCAATCAGAACCTTTTCCATGGGCCTTCTTGTGGGGGATAAATATAGCCAAAGGCGCGATGGGTGCAAGAAGATGACTAAGGAATAATCGTGTTCTTGCTTTGATAGATTCAGTCCAGGATGAAGCAGAACGGACTTCGGCGGTCTGTCCGTGACGTTGGGTAGCGTGGCGTTTCCGAGCCTTGCGCATTGATGCTTTGGTTAAGGACTCGGGGAGAATAAACATGAGGAAGATTATGAAGACGAGGTGGTTAAGTGTTGCGAGGTAGAAGACGGAGAGGAGGTCTTGTGTTATCCGTATGATGTAGGAGCCTATCGCTGGACCGCAAGCCTAGAGCTGAATGAATTTAGATGAACATTTATAAAATAAAACACTTACCATTCCGGCCATAATGAGTCCCATGCTTAGGGAGAAGTTCCTTGATCTACGAAGCCGTCAGAAAGTCGTCGGATATATTTATTATCAACAATTTACCGAAGCTCGGGGGCAGTTGTATCACTCATATACGCTGTGATAGCTGCTCCTACACTCGAGAAGCCTGTGGAGAGTTAAAGTGGAGAATTATGTAGTTAATCAATAATTCACCTCCAAGACATCCACTAATTATGGCCCCAAAAACGAGGAAACGATATCCCCCGGGAAGGAAATCCGCAGCCAGGGCCACAAGTAAGAAGTTGAAATCGCTGCAAAAGAGGGAGCCGTAAGGCTGAGCGGAAGGGGGGAAATCAAGGCAGTTACTTTATGAGAAATCCAATTGCGCAGAATTTTACAATGGTGACTCGACCGTGTCGGTCGGAGAGCTTGTTTCCTCGCAGTGTAAATGGATTTGGTCACGGAGAAATTACGGATGGCTCACCTGCCCCCACCAACCAGTAGTGAGGCAAGTCAAGATCCCTGAAGCAACCGAAATCACTATAACGGTGCAAATATTAATGAATTAATCTAAGGGGCACATATGGAAGATTATAATCACTCGTGCTGAGAGCAGCTACTGCTTCTTGCACCTGGTCATCTTGAGTGCAGGACTTTGGAGGTGGGGGGAATCTACGCCACGACCAGTCTACAAGTCTCGGTCTCGGTTCTCCTTCGACATGCTCAGCTCGAAGGGCTTCACAGGCCAATCTGGTATACACATCAATCCTAGGCGCGAATGTCGTCGATGAAATTACGACTGAAATGAATGAAATCGCTATGATCCTGGACAAGCAATGCCAAATATTATTCGTCCATCCGACAAAATATTTACAAATATTTAGACTAACCATCGTGGTGAAGGCCTCTTATACCATGGCTTCTTCGCCCGTTCCTCCAATTCCGCTCTCTCCTCCTCATCCCCATCCATCTCTTCTGGTCGCTCGGCTTCATCAGTATGGCACCCTGGCGCTGGATCGTTCACTTGGTCGCCTATCAGGGTAGCAGATGACGCTTCTGATGAATGAGGTGTAGGCTTTGGGACATTCCCAGCCTCAAGAATGGTAGGGCGCTTCCCCACCGTGGCCTCAGATGGTGCAGACCCAGAGCTCATCGTCGCTGGGGTCGAGGAATAGCTACAGAACGGTCAGGAGGACCTTATAAAGCTTATCGCCGTTATAGTTGAGCCTGAGATCGCAGTATGACATTGCATGTGGGCTCATGTGGGAGACAAGGCACCCAAATTGCGGCATACCACGCGGGAACAAATCTCTTGACGCACCTCGATGGTGACTGAAGCTCCGTAGCAATCTTGGGGGCCGAGGTGTACGTATACCTTTCCATATTCAATCGCTCGTACGAATAGCTGATGAAATTAAATGGGATTCGTCTACATATTTGGCACATTTCATCATGGCGTCCTGAATCAGATCGATGTATAAGCAAACCCTGATATTTGCAGTTCGGTAATCCCCATATTATTAAGAGAATTTGGTAGATGATAAACAGAGGTTTCTCTTGCCTCGAGAATCACAAAGAGAAATACCCGGAACTGTATTGAAATTATCGGGTGAAAGGTCACGATGATTCAATTATTTTTGCAAGAATCCAGCAATTGGCAATTAAGAAAAGGATACTTGCACCCCAGAGAGGAAGGTAGACTTGTTCGCCCAGGAACTCGAGCTTATATCCAAGCGATAACCAGATGGCCTTAAAATTAAATCAGACAATTCCTCGAATTTGGAGGATTATACGTGCTATTTACCTGAGAACCAACCCACGCAGAAATCATAAGGATAGAGTCTCGTAAAGACAGTTGTAGACGAGGAAGAACCAGAGGTAAGAACCACATATACCAGATGAAATACTGAAATAAACTGTCAGATTCAAATAAGGATGAGAAGGACAATAAACATACCTGCGAAGTGCATACTTTATTGAAGCTCACAAAGGTCATCGTTTGGACAAACCAGGCAAAAGGTAAACCGGACGGTCCGCCTCCTAAGAGGAAACCAGATCCAAGAGATAAACCTATTTGTGGTAAGAATGATAGCAGTGGATTAGATCCCAAAGATGTAGAGGTTTGACCTGGAGTTCCAGGGTATGTCAAGTATGTCCCATAGAAATACGGCGAGAAATTATGTCGATGATCAAGGCGACCTAAATGGTATAAATACGAGTGCCAGAGTAACGGATAACCCCATCTGATAACATAATTAACAGAAAGCCACGCAAATGTAATGTGCGAAATATAGTCACATTAGGTATAATACGCCAGTAAGTGCTGCGAAGCTTATTCCGCTCAACAGAGTAAACTTGACTCCAACAGGAGTAATCAGCATTGACAGCGGACCGAGTCCTTTGGATTTCGTCTTCGAACGCATACCGTAATACGCCAGGATACTTGCACCATAAACAATAGGGTATATCTTCCAGTGTACACTCAGTCCAAACAGGACAGCTCCTAGATTACGGTGTCCTTTCATGATGAGGAATAACGTTCCAATCACCAATAGACCCAAGACAGATTCTGAGGATCCTCGTGTAGATATTGTGAATACCATGGGATTAAGGAGCCATACTGCGGAGACCCAGAGCAAGGCTTGCTTTCGGACGGCAGGTATGTCGGCTGTGCCTCGTATGGATGGGAACATGCAGAATATATTGTATAACATATAGCCTACGAGCAAATCGCAGATGGAGAACAATGCCTTTCCGAAGGAGGGGTGAAGGGAGAGATTCGGTGTCATTATTATGGCGAGGAGAGGTGTGTAACGGTATGTGTCGCGGAGGTAGGGACTAGTAACCACAAAGTTGATAAATTAATTGTAAATTAATACACAGAAATACGTACTCTCCAATATTCAAATATTTTCCCCATATTCCTTGAGCTATGGTTGAGCCATTGTTGTTTCGATTCAGCAAAAGGCGAGCTGCATCCGTAAAGACGCGATAGTCCACGTCGGTGTACTTCACTACCGCATGGGCATCGTGATACTCGCTATAGAGTATCAGGGCTATTCTGAGAGCTGCTGAAACTATGAGCACTTGTTGGAAAGTTGGCACAGGCATGTCATATCGATAATCGTTGAGTATTGAATGCAAGTTGAAGGCAAAATTTGCTGACGTAATGACACAAAGCCGCAAACTAACCCAGACAGTTCGGAAGATAAGCACATGTTTAATAGAACGTATATAAACATGATCTCAATGAACAGTGACTAAAGAATAAATATGAAAAATTCCGGGGGCGGAGCGGTTGGGTCCTCGGGTCCTCTTAGCCTTGGACAACATATTTTAGAGTGATGAAAAGTATGTATTAAGGAATCCGCTAAAGAACAAAGAAGTACACGGATGTACTCAAATCTACATAAATGTGTTAGGAGCCCGATAACACGTGGATAAAGGGCACCTACGTATTGTGATAACCACCGGAAGCCTGAAAAGAGACCGGGATGAGTAACGAGAACAGAAGACTTCTGGTCCAAAGACATACCTTCACCGTAACCTTGCCTCTGCACAACTGAGCACATGAAAATTTCGATCGGGCGAATGTCTGCGAGAGGAACCTTGCCCTGCACACTAAATTAGTCTCAATCATCCAGGTATTTGAAACTGAATACATGCCTTGCCAGTGGTCTGATAAAGACCAAGCTGATGTCTCAACTCTTCTTCACTCACAGCCTCTGGAGCATCGATCTTATTACCCAGAATCAAGAACGGAACCTTGCTGAGATCCTCGATCGAAAGAAGAGAGTCGAGTTCAGCTTTTGACTCGGGGAAACGCTGAACATCGGCACAATCGACTAGGAAGATGATTCCATCGACTTCTGGGAAGTAATCGCGCCACAAACGACGAGCTAATATGAGAAGGATTGTTAGATATGAGGTTATCAGGACTTTCCCAAAGCAGCGCTACACACCTTGTTGATGCCCTCCGAGATCATAGGTAGTGAATTTAACATTGCCAATGGCAAGTTCCTCAGAGGCTGAATTGCATAAGTACGGGGCATTCGCCATATCACACTATAAAGCTTACTGGGATGGAGCGTGGGTTGTAGTGTAGCCAAGCGATCGTTCTTCAACATGTGCAGAAGAGTCTGAAGAGAGCGTTCAGTAAAGCTCGAATCCTGGTTATTCTACGCACGGTTTTTCCAGCGTTGTCCAAACCAAGGAATAGAATTTTGGCATTCTTGTGGAGAAGACCTGAGGTACAATGTTAGATTAGCTATCGGTGACGATAGGATATGAAGATCTTTAGGCACCAAGTTGACTCAAGACGTCCCAAAACCAGTTGAGGATACTCTGCATTTTGGAGATTACAGAGGAAGAAACACAAAGATGAAGTAAGGGGTGAGGTTGGAGTGTGGATCGTCACAACTGTCACGCGTGACGTGGCGCCAGCACATTTCATGACTCTTTCCCGTAAAAACATGTTTAAAAGAACGCGAATATTCACAAATAATGGCAGGAGTCAGAAGTAATAATTGTAATACGTGATTTTGACAATAAGATGATTCATCGCATTGAAACACCTCGGGAACCTGTTTGCTTCCCTCCGAGAACTGACCCTACGCAAATCGCACAGCAATACCTGATTTCAAAGAGATTTGCTGGGAAGTATTATACATATGGTAGGAATGGACTCCGACGATTAGAAGGCGCTGCAACAACGGGGGGTAAGGTCTTCGCCAGCTCCTCCGTCCCAGCAGGGAAAGGTAAATCGAGAACACCCTTGGGCAGGACTTTGTCCATTAGGCCCTTCTCGTTATTATGTTGGGCTAGTTGTGTCATCTTCTTCTTTGCGTCTCGGACAAGAACATGGGCGTCGTCGATTCCAGGCACACATCCACGTAGATAAATGAGATTCAGGGTGTTGTCGATTCGTACGACGCGCAAGTTTTGCTGGGTTATCCGTTCGGCCCCTAGTCGACCAGCCATCTTCTTTCCAGGCCAAATACGCCCGGGATCCTAAAAATAT
>Ga0157379_10005717_pt1 | contig 10696 bp, 12 predicted proteins | sample S25metaG_FD_121802 | JGI IMG/M metagenome (GOLD analysis project Ga0157379, IMG submission 121802) | Switchgrass rhizosphere microbial communities from Kellogg Biological Station, Michigan, USA - S2-5 metaG | ecosystem: Host-associated > Plants > Roots > Rhizosphere > Soil | place: USA... | reverse complement strand
TGGGTGACGTTGCACCATGAAACGCCGAACGATCGCCCTGCCGACGCGGCCGGGATCCTGCACGCCGGCGCGGCGTGGTGGGCCTCGTTCCTGCGGATGGGCGAGATCGGCTGGACGCGCGCCGGCGGCCCTGCCGCCATCGCGGCCGCACAGGCGCAGCGCTGCGATGCGCTGCTGCACTTCGCGCGCACGCACTCGGCCTTCTATCGCGACGCATGGCGCGACGTTCCTGCGTCCAGGTTCTCGCTGGCGAATCTGCCGCCGGTCGACCGGCGTGCGCTGATGGCCCGGTTCGACGACTGGGTCACCGATCCCGGCGTGCGCCGCGACGACGTCGTGCGCTTCCTCGCCGACCGGTCGCACATCGGCGAGCGCTACCTCGATCGCTACGCCGTGTGGAAAAGCTCCGGCAGCAGCGGCGAACCCGGCATCTACGTGCAGGACGAAGCGGCGCTGTCGACGTGCGACGCACTGCTCGCAACCCAGTTGCAGACGGCAGCGCTCGCCGGACCGTACGCCGCGGGCATGGTCGGCATGGCCGGTCGCGCTGCGCTGGTCGCGGCGACCGGCGACCACTACGCGAGCATCGCGTCGTGGCTGCGGGCCCGCCGCAACCGGCCGTGGAGCGACGCGCGCGCTTTCTCGATCATGGAGCCGCTCCCCACCCTCGTCGCGGCGCTCAACGACTATCGGCCGGCATTTCTCGGCAGCTACCCGACGCTGCTGGTGCTGCTCGCCGAGGAGCGCGCGGCCGGCAGGCTGGAGATTGCGCCCTCATGCCTCTGGTCCGGCGGCGAATGCCTCGCGCCCGCGACGGCCCACGCGATCGAGGCGGCGTTCGGCTGCCCGGTCGTCAACGAGTACGGCGCGTCGGAATGCATGAGCATCGCGTTCTCGTGCCCGGCGGGCGCGCTTCACGTCAACGCCGACTGGGTCGTGCTGGAACCGGTCGACCGCGACCACCGGCCCACGCCCCCCGGCGAGCGCTCGGACACCGTGCTGCTCACGCACCTCGCCAACCGGGTGCAGCCGATCATCCGTTACGACCTCGGCGACGCCGTCGTTGCGAGCCCGACGCCGTGCGCGTGCGGCAGTCCGCTGCCGGCAATCCGGGTCGAGGGCCGGCGTGACGACATCGTCACGCTCGTCGCCCGGGACGGCCGCCGCGTCCGGCTGTCGCCGCTGGCACTCGCGACGGTCGTCGAGGAAGCATGCAGCGTGCACCGCTTCCAGATCGTGCAGACCGCCGCCGACCGGCTCGCGCTGCGCCTGCCACCGGCGCCGCCGCGCACGCGCCGGGCCGAGTGGCGCGCGGCCGAACGTGCGCTGCGCGGCTACCTCGCGCAGCAGGCGCTGCCCGACGTCGACGTCGTGCTCGATCGCAGTCCGCCGGTCGTCGACGCGCGGAGCGGCAAGCTGCGCGGCGTGGACGCGGGCGGCGGCTTTGCGGCACACGACCCGCTGCTCCCCGATGCCGGCCGCCGCCACTGAGCGCACGTCCGCGACCGCGCAATGTCCTCGTGATACGTCGCGACGGGTTACCATGCCGCCGTTCGCGCGGGCCCGCGGCGGGAATCCGGCGCCCGCGCGGACATCAATGATTGCCACGCTCCCGGAAGGACGCCCAGGCCATGCTGAAAAAGATCCTCGTCGCACTCGTGGTTGTCATCGTCGGGCTGGTCGCGTTCGCTGCGACACGTCCCGATACGTTCAGCGTCGTGCGCGCAGCGACGATCAAGGCGCCGCCGGAAAAGATCTATCCGCTCATTGCCGATTTCCGCGGCTGGTCCCTCTGGTCGCCGTGGGAGAAGCTCGATCCCGCAATGAAGCGCACGTTCGAAGGTCCCGCCAATGGCAAGGGTGCGATCTACGCGTGGGAAGGCGACAGCAAGGTCGGTGCCGGGCGGATGGAGATCACCGACGCGGCGCCGGCGTCGAAAGTCGTGATCAAGCTCGATTTCCTGAAGCCGATCGAAGGACACAATACGACCGAGTTCGTGCTGGCGCCCGCCGGCGACAGCACGCGCGTGACGTGGGACATGCATGGCCCGAGCACGTTCATCACGAAGCTGATGGGCGTCTTCGTCAGCATGGACAGCATGGTCGGCAAGGACTTCGAAACCGGTCTCGCAAATCTGAAGGCCGCGACGGAGAAGTAGCGCCAACTTGCCCGCCGGGCGCACTCGAGAAGGAGCCGCCATGATCGGTCGTCGTGCCATCGTCGTCGCGGCAGCGCTCGCGGCTGCGAACGCGGGCGACGCCGCGGACCCGGCTGCCGGCGCCGCGTTCGCGTCCCGGCCCGTGAAGATCACTGCACCGTACTCGGCCGGCGCGGCGCCGGCCACGTTCACGCGTCTCGTCGCCGACAAGCTCTCGAAGCTGTGGGGGCAGCCGGTGATCGTCGACGCGCGGCCGGGCGCCAGCGGCTTCATCGCCCTCGAGGCCGTGAAGAATGCCGCCGCGGACGGCCATGAGCTGGTGGTGGTAAGCGACGCGCACGTCGCGATCAATCCGTCGCTCTACCGCAAGCTTCCGTACGATCCGCAGAAGGATTTCGTGCCGGTCGCGATGTTCTATCACACGCCGTTCTACCTGGCCGTCGCGACGAACGGACCGTATCCGACAGTGCCCGCGTTGATCAGCGCGGCCAAGGCGCGGCCGGAAGCGGTGTCGTACGGCTCGTCGTACGTCGGCAGCCCGTCCCATCTCGGCAGCGCCGAATTCGAGTTCCTCACGGGCACGAAGATGATCCACGCGCCGTACAAGGACCAGTCGCAGATGTACGTCGGCATCGCCAACGGCGACGTCGGCTGGGCGTTCACCACGCTCGGATCGGCGCGGCCGCTGATGCAAACGGGCCGCATCAAGCTGATCGCCGTCGCGGCGGCGCGCCGCACGCCTGCGCAGCCCGATGTCCCGACGCTGGTCGAGGCGGGCGGGCCCGACATGCGCGTCGGCGCGTGGCTCGCGATCATGGCGCCGCGCGGCACGCCGCCCGATGTCGTGCGCCGGATCAACGCCGACGTGAACCGCGTGCTCGCCGACCCCGACATCGTCGCGCAGATGCAGAACTTCGGCTTCGACGCCGCGCCTGAGTCGCCGGAGCAGCTCGCCGACGAAATCCGCAGCGACGCGAAGAAATACGCGGAGCTCGTGCGCCGGACCGGCGCGACGGCCGAGTGAACGGGCGTCAGCCGACCAGCGGGCGCTGCGCGGCGAGCGCCGCGTAGTACTCCCACGCGCGTTCGACGATCGCGGGTCCGAGCTGGTCGCCGACGCGCGCGGCCTCGTCGCGCGTGAACGCGCGCAGGCGCGTGGCGTCGCCGCCCGCCGCCGCAAGCATCTTGAGCTGCAGCGTCGCGCTCTCCTCCAGGAACACGGCGGTGATCGTCGCCGTGCGCACGTCGGCCGCGGCCGTGGTGATGCCGTGGCCGCGCATCATCACCGCGACGTTCGTGCCGAGGCTTTGCGCCAGCGCATCGCCGAGCGCGCGTGTCCGGATTAGACCGATGTCGGCATATTCGCCGACGCGATCGTGGAAAGGACCGCCCTGGTTGTGCACGACGCGATGCGGCGCCCCGATCTGCGTCAGGCACACGCAGCCCGCTGGATGCGCATGCACGACACCGCCGATGTCCGGACGCTGCGCGTAGATGCGCGCGTGAATCCAGAACTCGCTGTTCGGTGTGCCATCGCCGGTGACGTTGCCGTCGCCGTCGATCTCGAGCAGCTGGTCCGCCTGCGCGAAGCCGGGGGAACGGCGCCGCGGCAGCAGGAATTTCTCCGTTCCCGGCAGGCGCGCGCTCGCATGCCCGAACGCGTGGGAGAGTCCCGTGCGTTCGAGGATGCGATTGGCGAGCGCGACGTCGTCGCGGAGCGTGTCGAGGGGCGTCATGGGCGATGCCTGCAAAGCGCGCCGAGTGTAGCCGCATCGCGCGCCGGCGCCAACGTCGCGTGCGCGGCAGGTGCAAATGCGCGCTTTGATTTCCCTCGGGACGAACGTAGAATCGCAGGGTTGTGAGTCGCACATTTTCGCCCCGGCAAGCGGGCATCGCCGACGTCGGACCTCCCGGCTGGTTTTCGACGGCCCATGTGGTGCTCCGCCACGTCGGCGCCGTCGCGGCCCTCGTCCTGTTTCCGCTCAACCGCGACCTGTTGCTGCTGGTCGTCGTCAGCTACCTGCTGCGGATCTGGGGCATGGAAGCGGTCTATCACCGCTACTTCTCTCACCGCAGCTACAAGACCAGCCGGGTGTTCCAGTTCCTGCTCGCCCTGGTCGGCGTGCAGTCGGGCCAGCGCGGCCCGCTGTGGTGGGCGTACGTGCACCGTGTCCATCATCGCCACGCCGACATGCCCGCGGATCGCCACTCTCCCGTGGCGCACGGTTTCGCGCGGGCGTACTTCGGCTGGATGCGACAACCGGACTTCCGCCGGATGGACTGGCGCGTCGTGGCCGATTTCGCCCGTTATCCCGAGCTGCGCTGGCTGACGCGCTTCTACGAGGTCCCGCTCGAGCTGGTCGGCGCGCTGCTGGCGCTCGCCGGTTACCTGGGCTGGCTCGGACCGAACATCAGCGGCGCGTCCGCATTCCTGTGGGGCTATTGCGTGCCGCTGGTGCTGGTGCTCCACGCGACGGCCTTCGTCAACACGTTCTGCCACTTGTCACGCGTGCCAGGCGGCTATCAGCGCTACGCGCGCGAGCGGCATTCGGTGAACCGGCCCGTGCTTTCCTTCCTCATGCTGGGCGCCGGCTACCACAACAACCATCACCGGATGGCGTCGCTCGCGCGCGCCGGCTTCGCCTGGCACGAGCCTGACGTGACGCTGTGGACGTTGCGGGTGCTGCGGACGCTGCGGCTCGTCGACGGCGTGCGCGACACGGTGCCGGACGCCGTGCTGCGTGAAGGCGGCATCGGCGCGGGCCGCCGCGCGTTGCGCGCGGACGCTGTCGAGCGCGGACCCGCCGCGCGCGACGAACACGCGTCGTGAGCGCCCGCGGACCCGCGGCCGAAGACACGCGCCACATCGCAGCCACGGCCGCGCGCATTGCGGCATGCCTCGACGCTGCGCAGGCGCGTGGCGTCGCGGCACGGCGCATGCCGTGACGGCGAAGCGGTTGCGCGCGTGGTGGCCGGCGCTCGCCTGGGCGGTGCTGATGTTCTACCTGTCGACGGACGCGTTCTCGTCGCCGAACACCAGCCGCTTCCTGGGTCCGCTCATCCAGTGGCTCTATCCGTCGGTGACGCGCGAGCAGCTCGCGGCCGTCAATTATTTCGTGCGTAAGAGCGCACACTTCACCGAGTACTTCATCCTCGCGCTGCTCGTCTATCGCGGGATCGCCAATGGGCGCGCCGTGTGGCGCCTGTCGTGGGCATGCGGCGCGCTCGTCATCGTCGGCACCTACTCGCTGCTCGACGAGTTCCACCAGTCGTTCGTCGCCTCGCGCACGTCGTCGCCGTGGGACTCGCTGCTCGATTCGACCGGGGCGCTCTTTGCGCTGGCCGCGCTCTACGTGTTCGCGCGCCGCATGGCCGCGCGAGCCGCCCGCTAGCGTCGACTGCGCCCGTTCAGTTCAGCTCCACGCTCAGCAGATAGTCCATCGGGACCGGCTTGCCGTCCCGGCGGGCGGGCTTGTACGCCGCCTTCATGATCGCGTAGCTGATAGCGCTGGTGGCGATCGGGCTCGGCGACTTGTACACCGCCACCGACAGTGCGGTACCGTTCTCGTCGATCTTGGCAACGGCGACCAGCGGCCCTTTCTCGGGGTGGCTCACCATCTGGTCCGCGCTCTTGTCGACGAGGCGCATGACCGCGCCGAGGCCCTCGGCGGGGAACGGCGGCTCCTCGGCGGCGGTGAGCCCGTCGTATTGATCGCGGACGTACGCCTGCTGGCTGGCGGTCAGCTCGCCGTAGGTCTTGTCGAACGGCAGCTTCGACGACCAGGTGAGGTGACGCGCGACGCTGCTCCCCGTGGGGGCGTAATCGCCGCCGCGGAAGCGAAACACGCCGTCATCCTGCCCGGAAGCCAAGGGGGCGCCGAGGAGGAACACGGCAACCAGCACGTGCCGGATCGCGACGCCAGCCGGGTTCGGTCGCGGTCGTGCGCGCGAGCAGGATGGTGTCATCGTGGTCTCCGCTTGCAAGGGCGAGAAGGGCCGCATCTTATGCCCTGACGCTGCCGTTCGCCTAGCAGGCTGCGGGCGGTACGCGGCCCCGCCAGCGAGGGGCTGCTTGCGGACCTGTCTGACACGCCCACGCAGTGGCGCGGGCGGCACCGTCCTACAAAATATTCCGCCCGGCGCGGACAGCGGTGGGGCGCGCGTGGCCCTAATCTTCAGACCATAGGAGAGCGCCATGACCACCTCGACAATGTCACCGTCACCGCGACAACGGGCCGCCGAAATGAACGAAACGCTGCGCATCTGGGCCAACGCGCTCGGTTGCCCCGCAGCGCAGGTCGCGGAGGTCGTCCGCCGGGCAGGACTGCCGATGGAAAAGCTGTGGAACTCCCTCAACCACTTCCAGCCGTTTGGCGCCGGCCTGCGCCGATCCGCGGGCCGCGAGATACGCGCATGAAAACGCTGACGTGCCGGCAGCTGGGCGGCGCGTGCGACCAGGCGTTGTCGGCGGAAACGTGGGATGAAATGGTCAAGGCCATGACGAAGCACGTCATGGACAAGCATCCGGATGTCGCCCGCCAGATGGAAAAGATGCACAACGACGACCCGAAGCAATGGGGCCGCGAGATGAAACCCAAATGGGACGCCGCGCCCGCGACGCAAGCGGTTGATCGTGCATCGACGCAGAGCGTTGGACGCGGGCCGGGCGTGTGAGAAGATGCCCCGGGTGAGTGGGTCGATCGGCTGCGCCAGCGCGGGGGCTGCCGTGGACTCGCTGTCACCGACCCGAGGCCGCAATGATCAAGGCGTCCACCGCCCCCTATGCGGCGCTGCTGTTGCGCGTAGGTCTGGGCATCCTGTTCCTGGCGCATGTCGGCCTCAAGATTTTCGTCTTCACCGTGCCCGGCTTTGTCGAGTATTTCGCGTCGCTGGGGTTGCCGGCGATAATGGCCTACGCCGTCATCGCGCTCGAGTTGGCGGGCGGCATTGCGCTCATCCTCGGCATCTACGCGCCGCTGGTTGCGTTGCCTCTGGCCGCCGAGATGCTCGGCACGATCGTGTTGGTCCACGGCGCCAGCGGGTGGTTGTTCACCAACGACGGGGGCGGCTGGGAATTTGCCGCGCTCTGGGCTGTGGCGCTGTTCGTCCTCTTCCTGCTGGGCGATGGGGCCATGGCGCTCATGCCGGCGCAGCGCGGCGCTCGCTGAGTGGTGCCGCGCATTGAACGCATCGCCTCGCGCGCGGCTCACGTAATTCCTCCAGAGGAGATTTCATGAACTACATCGACGCCATTGTCATCCCGGTTCCGCGCGCCAATCTTGATGCCTACAAGCGCATGTCCGAGGAATGGGGCAAGGCCCACCTGCGCCACGGGGCTCTGTATTACTCCGACTCGATCAGCGACGACGCACAACCCGGCAAGGTCACATCATTTCCACAGTCCGTGCAACTCAAGGACGGCGAAGTGATTGCGCTGGCGTGGGTTGTGTATCGGAGCAAGGAGGATCGCGACCGCATCAGCAAGGCGGTCATGGAGGATCCGCAGCTCAAGGAATCGATGGACCCCGCGAAGATGCCCTTCGATGGCAAGCGCATGTTCTGGGGCGGCTTCCAGACGATCATCGGCCTCGCCGCCGGCCATTGAGGGCGGCGATGACCGGGCGAAGCAGACACCCTCGGGCGGCTAGGCAGCGATGGCAGAAGGGATCTGGCGGTACCGGACGTCGGACAGCAGGCGGTCCGTGGTCTTCTTCTATTGCGTTGCGGGAAGTTCCACGCCGATGCCCCTGTAACCGATGAAGCGGCAGGACTGGTTGAACATCGGCTCCCCACTCACCTGATATTTCTGCCGGACGCCATTGGCGTTGACGCGACTGAACACAAAATCCAGGAATGGCTGCCGGTCTGCAATCATGGCCCGAAGCTTTTCTCGCTCCGTCTCGTTCCAGCCCGTCACGCCGTTACTGCTCCCTTCGTCAGCAACCGCATCGATCCGGATTCCGAGCATTTCCAGGACCGGCCCGGAAACCCGGGTGAATTTGCCGGTGTCGTCCTGCTCCCAGTACCAATCGGAAGCCAACTCGGTCAGGCTGCGAAAGCGTGCTTCGCTTTCGCGCAATGCAGTGGTCCGCTCATGGACCGTCCGTTCCAGCATCTCGTTGTAGTTCTCGATCTGCTTGTACAGGAGTCGAACCTCCAGCATGTTGTGGATGCGCGTCTTCACTTCGACCAGATCGAACGGCTTGCTGATGAAGTCCTTTGCGCCGGCCTGCAGCGCGCGCAGCTTGTGCGCTGGTTGGGCGGTGAGCACGATGACCGGGAGGTAGCTTTCGACAATGTTTGCCTTCAGCGCTTCCATCACGTCGAATCCATCCATGCCGGGCATCTGCAGGTCGAGCAGGATCAGGTCGTAGCGGTTGTCGCGATGCAGCGCGCAAACCTCCTGGGGATTCATCGTCGCGGAAACGCGGGTGTAACCTGCCTCGCTCAGCAGCCGCTCGAGCAGAGTGACGTTGGTCTCTTGATCGTCAACGATCAGGATATTGGCGCCGGAAATGTCGGACGAATCGACCATCATGTTCTATCCTCCGCGTTGGCGCGATCCGATTCGTTGCTCGCATACTTCAGCGCCACATCCAGCGTATCCATGAACTCCGGAACCTTGATCGGTTTGGTGAGATAGCGGAAGAACCCAGCGTCCAGACCTTTCGCGATGTCGCGGGGTATGGCATTGGCACTGAGCGCGATCACCGGGATGTGCGCCGTCGATGGATCCTCCGCCAGCATTCGCAACGCCGTGATGCCGCTGATCCCGGGCAGATTGATGTCCATCAGGATTACATCCGGCCGGGAGGCGCGCGCGATCTCGATGCCACGGCTGCCGTCCCGCGCGCTCAGCAAGCGGATATCGGGCCGGCGCGCGATGAGATCTTCGACCAGCATCAGGTTGGCCGGATTGTCCTCGACATAAAGGAGCGTGCGCGACTGGGCCTTGGCGTGAACTTGCGCCGGGATGAACGTCAGTGGCAGGGCCGAGCCCGCCGGTTGCTCCTCCGTCAGGTTGAGCTCGAACCAGAACACGCTGCCCGTCCCGACGGTGCTTTCCACGCCGATGACCCCTCCCATCAATTCGAGCAATCGCTTGGCGACCACCAGGCCGATGCCTGTTCCCTCCTCGGCGTTTGATTCCTGTCCGAGACGATTGAACGGCTGGAAAAGCTGAGACAGCTTGTCGGGAGGCAATCCCGCGCCGGTGTCCGTGACACAAATGCGGATGCGGCCCGGGGGATTCAGAATGCAGCGCACCTCGACCGTCCCGTCCGGACGGTTGTACTTGATCGCATTGGAAAGAAGGTTGATGAGTACCTGCTTCACTCTTGTCCGGTCGGCATTGACGAAGTACCGGAACTCGAGCTGCGGGAAGTCCACGGTCACCCCGCGTTTTTGCGCCTGCGGTTCTATCATGGCGCGGCATTCGTGCATGACTTCGGTCAGCGAGATCGGCTCCAGCGAAAGCGAAAGCCTCCCGGACTCGATCAGCGCGAGATCGAGGATTTCATTGATCAGCTCCAGCAGATACCACCCTGCCTGGAGGGTCTGATCGATGCTTCGCTTCTGGGATGTCGTGGGTGTCGGCACACCCGATTCCATGAGCTGGGCGAAGCCCAGGATCGCGCTGAGCGGGGTGCGCAGCTCATGGCTCATGCTGGACAGAAAGTCCGATTTCGCGAGGTTGGCCTTTTCCGCAGCGGCCATCGCCTTCTGCAGCTGCATTTCGACCTGCTTGCGCACGGAATTGTCAGTGCCGATCAACAGGTATCCGATGATCGTTCCGAAGTCATCGCGCAGCGCCGTGATCGACACGATGGCCGGAAAGCGGCTGCCGTCCTTGCAGATGTACGTCAGTTCATAGATGTCCTCGATCCCGCGCGAGGCCTTGAACGCCAGGGCCTCGAAGCCTGGCGTAATCGTGGTGGCGAGTTCGACGCTCAGTGCCTGCGCGCGCGCCATCACTTCCTGCGGATCGTGAATGTCGCTGGGGTTGATCTTGTTCACAACCTCGGCGGCCAGGTAGCCAAGCGTGCGCTCGGCACCGACGTTGAACAGCTGAATGATGCCCTTTTCGTCGGTCGCGATAATCGAGAAATTGGCGCTCGTGAGAATTGCGTTCTGCAGTGCGCCCGTCTTGAGCAGAGCTTCCTGGCGCCGTACTTCGGTGATGCCGGCCGCCTTGCCGGCATCGTCGAGAATGAGGGTGCTGCTTCCTGTTTCGACCATGGCCGGCTTCCGTGCTGGGCATACGGTGACGGGGCAATGCTTTTGCAGCCCCGCGGTGCAATGTGAGCCTGGGACAACGGCCACGTATGCCGCGCTTTCCCGCCGATGTCTGTGCGCCGGAGTACATAGCGGAGGTGTCTGGTCCCGCGGTAGCGGCGGACTGAGCATCGGCCCGGCACTGGCCGATGGGTGCTCCGGAGCGGGAGAATCGCGGGACTTCGCGATTCAATGGTTTCCGCAGCGTTCCCCCAGGAGTTCGCGGGAATCCGCAAAAAAACAAGGCCGACGGAGCACGTCGG
>Ga0157379_10005716_pt1 | contig 10697 bp, 8 predicted proteins | sample S25metaG_FD_121802 | JGI IMG/M metagenome (GOLD analysis project Ga0157379, IMG submission 121802) | Switchgrass rhizosphere microbial communities from Kellogg Biological Station, Michigan, USA - S2-5 metaG | ecosystem: Host-associated > Plants > Roots > Rhizosphere > Soil | place: USA: Michigan... | reverse complement strand
GAACGCGATGTCGGCGTGGTTGTCGCCGTCGGTGTCGATGTTGATCCGGTAGACCGCGCCGGGGTAGAACTCCGGGCCGGTAACCGGGGCCGGGATCGGGGGCGGGGCGCTTGTCGGGTTCGAGTCCATGATCAGCACGGTCGTGCCTGGGCGGTGACGGTGAAGCGGTGTGTGGTGATGCTCCGGGCTGGCGGGCGCCGGGAAGACGAACACGTCGGTGAGGTCCAGGCGGCGGTCGTCGCCGGGAAACTTGAGGTTGTCGGCGCTGAAGTGGTTCGACATGGGTGCTGTTCCTTCTGGGTAGTGGTGTGTGCTGGGCCGGGTGTCAGCTGCGGATGAAGTCGAGCAGGGCGGTGCTGACCTGGGCGGCGTGCGTCCAGGCGATGGCGTGCGGGCCGCCCTCGACGACGACGAGGTGCATGTCCTTGATCAGGCCTGGCAGGCGGCTGGCGGTCTTGTCCAGCGGCAGCACCTGGTCCGCGTCGCCGTGGATGACCAGCATGGGCACGTCGATCTTGGGCAGGTCGTCGCGGAAGTCGGTGGTCCAGGTGCCGATGCAGGCCACCGCGGCGGTGGCCGAGGCGGTGACGGCGAGGTTCCAGCTCGCCTGCCAGGCCTGGTCGCTGATCAGGGTGCCGCGGAGGGTATCGATGTTGTAGAAGGTGTCCAGGAATCCCTTCATCCAGGCCGGGGTATCGGCCCGGGCGGCCTGGGCGAACCCGTCGAACAGGCTTTGCGGCACCCCGTCGGGGTTGTCGTCGGCCTGCAGCAGGTAGGGCGGGATCGGGGAGACGAGCACACCCTTGGCCACCCGCGCTGACCCGTAGCGGCCAAGGTAGCGGGTGACCTCACCAGTGCCCATCGAGTGCCCGGCCAGCACGGCATCGTGCAGATCGAGGTGTTCGAGCAGGGCGTGGAGGTCGGCGGCGAAGGTGTCGTAGTCATACCCGGAGGCCGGCTGGCTGGACTTGCCGAACCCGCGCCGGTCGTAAGTGATGACCCGGTGCCCGGCCTCCAGCAGGACCGCGACCTGCTTGTCCCAGGCACGGCCGCTGAGCGGGTACCCGTGTATCAGCACGACGGGCTGGCCGGCGCCATGATCCTCGTAATAGATCTCGATGTCGGCGTTATTCTCCTGGCCGACGGTGACGGTGGGCATAGGGCTTCCTTTCAGTGGCCGGGATGGCCGGTCGTGTGCGGGCCTGGCCTCCGGCCCAGATGGTCTGCAGGGGTACTGGGCCCAGCGTCGCGCTCCGGGGAGCGCATGGCGCCCGTAGTAATCCCGGGCTGGTTCCCGGGACCGCGGTCAGGGTCACGCCAGTAGTCACCCGGAGTAGCGTCAGGCCGGTGGCGGCACATTCTGGTATCAGAGGGCCCGCAGCAGGGCTAACGGGCCGGCTCAGCGAACGCCGCATCCTTGACCGGCTTGTTGCTGGCGTACGGGCCGGTGAGGGCCAGGCTCTGGTGCTGCGCGGTGAGCCCGGCGTAGGCAAGACCGCGCTCCTTGACTACCTGGCCGGGCGGGCCGCGGGGTGCCTGGTAGCGCGGGCCGTGGGAGTGCAATCGGAGATGGAGCTGGCCTTCGCGGGACTGCATCAGCTGTGCGCGCCGATGCTGGATCATGCTGAGTCACTTCCTGGTCCGCAGCGTGAGGCACTGCGGACCGCGTTCGGCCTGAGCGCCGGCCCGGCGCCTGACCGGTTCCTGGTGGGCCTGGCCGTGCTGGGCTTGCTGTCGGAGACGGCGAGGGAACGTCCGCTGGTGTGTGTGGTGGATGACCAGCAGTGGCTGGACCGGGCCTCGGCGCAGGCACTCGGGTTCGCGGCCCGGCGGCTGGCGGCCGACCCGGTGGGCCTGGTGTTCGCAGCGCGGGTCCCGGGCGAAGACGTGGCCGGGCTGCCGGAGCTCGTAGTGGAGGGCCTGGCCGAGGAGGATGCGCGGGAACTGCTGGAGTCGGTGCTGACCGGGCCGCTGGACGCGCGGGTCCGGGACCGGGTCATCGCCGAGACGCACGGGAACCCGCTGGCGTTGCTGGAGCTGCCGCGAGGGCTGGCGCCAGCGCAGCTGACGGGCGGGTTCGGGCCTAGCAGCGCGGTGTCGCTGGACGGGCGGATCGAGGAGAGCTTCGGGCGGCAGCTGGAGGCGTTGCCCGCGCAGACCCGGCGGCTGGTGCAGCTGGCGGCGGCAGATCCGTCTGGCGATCCGGTGCTGGTGTGGCGGGCAGCCGGGTGGCTTGCGATCGGTGCCGGGGCGGCGGCGCCGGCGGTGGAAGCGGGGCTGGCAGAGTTCGGCGCGCGGGTGCTGTTCCGGCATCCGCTGGTGCGCTCGGCGGCCTACCGGTCGGCATCGGCCCAGACGAGGCAGGAGCTGCACCGTGCGCTGGCCGAGGCCACCGATCCGGCTGCCGATCCTGATCGGCGGGCCTGGCACCGGGCCCAGGCCGCGCCGGGGCCAGATGAGGAAGTTGCTGCCGAACTTGAGCAGTGCGCCGGCCGGGCCCAGCGCCGCGGTGGTCTCGTGGCGGCGGCCGCGTTCCTGGAGCGATCCGCCGGGCTGACGCTCGACCCGGCGCGCCGCGCACAGCGGGCACTGGCCGCAGCGCAAGCCAAGTACCGGGCTGGCGCCCTTGACGCCGCACTCGGCCTGCTGGCCATGGCCCAGGCCGGGCCGCTGGACGAACTGCAGCGTGCCCGCGGCGACCTGCTCCGCGCCCAGGTCGCATTCGCCTCGAGCCACGGCCGGGACGCGCCCCCGCTCATGCTCAGAGCGGCCAAGCAGCTCGAGGCGCTGGACGTCGGGCTGGCCCGCGAGACCTACCTGGAGGCGTTCACCGCCGCGCTGTTCGTCGGCCGCCTGTCTCCAGCGGTCGGGGACGTGGCCAGAGCCGCACGTATGGCGCCCGCGCCGGTGGCCCCGGCGCGCGCCCCCGATCTGCTCCTGGACGGCCTGGCGCTGCTTGTCACGGAGGGCTACGCGGCCGGGACGCCCGCCCTGAGACGGGCGCTGCTCGCCTTCCGCGGCCAGGACATCCCGGCTGCGGAGGGGCTGAGCTGGCTGTGGCTCGCCGAGCGGGCGGCCATGGCGACGTGGGATGAGGAGACCTGGCACATCCTGGCCAGCCGTCACGTCAAGCTCGCGCGTGCCGCGGGGGCACTCAGCGAGCTCCCCCTGGCGGTCCGGTCCCGCATCCTCCTGCACGCACACGTCGGCGAGCTGGCGGAGGGCGCGGCTCTCATCGCGGAGGCGCAGGTGGTCGCCGCCGCGACCGGGAGCCAGCTCGCCCCCTACGGTGCCACGGGCGTCGCCGCGTGGCGGGGCCGTGAGGCCGAGGCCACCGAGCTCATCCAGGCCAACATGGACAGCGTGACGAGCCGCGGCGAAGGCAGGGGAGTGACCAGCCAGTACGCCGCCGCCTTGCTGTACAACGGCCTCGGCCAGTACGGCAAGGCCCTCGCCGCCGCCGAGGTGGCGTGCGAGTACGACGACGTAGGCGTCCTTGGATGGTCGCTCGTGGAGCTGGTCGAGGCGGCCGTCCGCAGCAGCCAGCCCGCGCGCGCATCGGAGGCCCTCCAGCGGCTTTCCGAGACGACCCGCGCCAGCGGCACCGACTGGGCGCTGGGCACCGAGGCACGGTCCCGTGCCCTGCTCAGTGAGGGCGAGACGGCCGAGAACTGCTATCGCGAGGCGATCGAGCGGCTCGACCGAACCCGCATGCGCCCAGCTGCAGCCCGCGCTCACCTCCTGTACGGCGAATGGCTGCGCCGCGAGAACCGGCGCCGGGACGCCCGCTCCGAGCTGCGGGGCGCCCATGACCTGTTCACCACGATGGGCACCGAGGCGTTCGCCGAGCGGGCCCGGCGGGAGCTGCTGGCCACCGGTGACACGGTGCGCAAGCGGACGGTCCAGACGGTCAGCGAGCTCACCGCCCAGGAGGCGCACATCGCCCGGCTCGCCGTCGACGGCCGCACCAACACGGAGATCGGGGCCCAGCTATTCCTCAGCACCCGGACCGTTGAATGGCATCTCAGCAAGGTGTACGTCAAGCTCGGAGTCGGCTCCCGCCGGGAGCTGCGGCGGGCCCTGGCCAGCCTCGGGCAGGCAGACCCGCAGGCGTAGCTGGCGCCCGGCGTTCCCCGTGCGCCGTCTATCCGGGGGCTGCGGCGCGGTCGGGCTGCTGGTCACTGGGGCCGACGGTCATCTGCGCAAGCTGTGAGTCCCGCCACGCCGTTGCGACGTCCTCGACCGGGAGGGAGGGGTTCAGCAGCCAGGAGGTCTCCAGCCCGTTGAGAAACGCGATGATCTCGATTGCCTTCAGGTCCGGGTCGATATCGGTGCGGGCAGTCCCGTTCGCCTGTGCAGCGCGAACGCCGTCTGCGTACTCCTTGTGGACAAGGGAGTACCTCTTCTCCAGCCGCTCACGCAGGGGAGCGTGGTCGCCGAGGTTCTCCACGAGCAGCAGGGTGAACATGCCGACCATCTCGGGTTCCCGGCGCCACCGGCGGATGCGTTCCACGATCCCGTCGAGGAACTCCAGCCCCTGCCAGGGAGTGGGGCGGGGGACAACGTCGCGCTGGTCGCGGATGTCGAGGGCAGCGTGCAGCAGCTCGTCCTTGGACGGGAAGTAGTACAGCAGCCCCTGCTGTGTCACGCCGGCCTCCGTGGCGATCTGGGCAAGAGATGTCCCCCGGCCGCCGTTACGGGCGACGTGCCGGATGGCTGCGGCGAGGATCTTCTCGCGCCGGCGCTGGCCCCTGCCCGAGGGCCGCGCCGCGGGGCCTGCTGCCCGTGCCGACACGGAGCCGCGCGGCGCCTGCCGCCTGGCGACTTCAGCGCCCGGATCATCCGGTGGCGCCTTCTCGGTCATGGGCTGTGCCCGTCCTTCCCCGCGCTCATCCGCGCCAGCCATCAGCCCGGGCCGGCGTTCCCGGGCCGGACGCCATCGCATCGGACGGCTTGCGAATCTACCGGATGCCGCTTGCCAACTTACTGGCTGCCTCTTGAAAACTTACCGAGTGCTCGGTAAATTCCAAAACTGACCGAGCACTCGGTAGAAAGGCCCGAATCTTCCCAGCTCTGCCTCCCGGCGTCCGTCCCGTCATTTCATCAGGAGCACCCATGTCCGTCCGGAGATCCGCGTTGCTCGCCGTAGCCGCCCTCGGATTCGCCACGCTGGCGGCCTGCGGTTCCTCCGCTAGCTCGAGCGGTTCGAGCAGTTCGAGCAGTACGCCCGGCAGCGCCGCCAGTTCGCCGGCCAAGCTGAAGTCGATCTTCTTCGCCAACCCGCTGCCCGCTTACCCCGACTGGGCGACCGCGGACAAGTGCTTCGAGTCGGAGACCGCGAAGCTGGGCATCAAGGGAGTGACGCAGGGCCCGACCGGGCTGCAGATCAACGACCAGTTCGTGCTCGACCGGATCTCGCAGGCGATCGCGCAGAACTACGGCGCGCTGATGGCCGTGCCGATTACCCCGTCGGCGTACGAGCCGCTCTTCCAGCGGGCCAAGAGCAAGGGGATGGAGATCGCGACGCTCAACACCGGCACGGCGACCAAGACCCAGGACCTGGAGGTGGGCACCGACTACGGGACCCAGGGCGCCAAGGTGGCGGCGAACATCGGCAAGCGCCCCGGGCAGCAGAACGTCGGGATCATCACCAACCAGGCCGGCGGGATCGGTGACGTGATCATCAACGCGTTCAAGAGCCACCTGCCCGCCAACGTGAAGGTCGTGGCTACCGCCTTCGACGGCGGCGACCCGTCCAAGACCGTGGACGTGGCCGAGCAGCTGCTCACCGCGCACCCCGAGACGAACATTCTCTTCTCCTGGGAGGGCACCGCCGTGGCCGGCATCTCGACCGCGATCAAGGAGAAGGGCAAGGTCGGCAAGGTGCTCGGCGTGGTGAACGACCTCACCCCGCAGGTTGTTGACGGCATCCGCGGCGGGACGATCTACGGCACCAGCCGCCAGCACTTCTGCGACATGGCAAAGAAGGCCGTCGACCTGCTCGTCGCGGTGAGCCAGGGCAAGCAGGTGCCTCCGACGACCGACACCGGCACGACCTTTGTCACCAAGGCCAACCTCGACGCAGTCCTCGCCGAGGCGAAGGACGAGTCCTGAAAGAGAACGCGATGGCCGGACCGGGCACCCGCGCTGCCGATCTTGAGCTGCGCGGCATCACCAAGCGGTTCGGCCACGTCACTGCTCTCGCCGGCGTCGACTTGACCGCCTACGCCGGGCAGGTGCTGGCCATCCTCGGTGACAACGGCGCCGGCAAGTCCACGCTCATCAAGATCATCAGCGGCGTCTACCACCAGGACGACGGTGAGATCAGGGTCGACGGCAATCGCGTCGTGTTCCGCAGTCCCGCCGACTCCCGGCGCGCTGGCGTGGCCACCGTATTCCAGGATCTGGCCCTGGTCGAGGTGCTCGACGTCTCCACCAATATGTTCCTCGGCCAGTTCCCGCGCCGCGGCTGGTTCGTCGACCGCAAGGCGATGGACAGCCAGTCGCGGGCCTTCCTCGAGGAGCACAAGGTGACGGTGGCTTCGGTCAAGGCCGAGATGGGGATGCTCTCCGGCGGCCAGCGCCAGATCGTCGCGATCGCCCGCGCGATGCGGACCGGCGCTGGGATCGTCCTTCTCGACGAGCCGACGGCAGCCCTGGGTGTGCGCGAGACCGCGCATGCCACCAATCTCATCCGCGATCTGCGCGGTCGGGATACCACCGTCATCTGCGTCAGCCACGACATGAACTTCGTCTTCGACGTCGCCGACCGGGTCCAGGTCATGCGGCTGGGGCGCGTTGCCGGCGTCCGTGACGTCGCGGCCACAACCAAGGACGAGATCATCGGCCTGATCACCGGGTCGGTGTCCGATCAGCCCGCCGGGGAGCTGCCATGAGCCAGGCCACCGCCGGGCGGCCGTCCGCAGGGCGCACCGGCGGCCGCACCGCACGCTCTAGCCAGCCGGGTGACCGGGCGCAGTGGAGCCGCTATACCCAGCAGGCAGGACTCATCGCGTGCGTCCTGGTTCTGGCCGCGGTGTTCGCCGCCAGGAACGGCACCTTTCTCTCCCCGAGCAACCTCATTGAGCTGCTGCGCTCCGCCACCTTGTACTTCATCGTCGCCTGCGCCTCAACGCTGGTCCTTGTCGGTGGCGGCCTGGACTTCTCCATCGGTGCGGTCTACGCGCTCGGCGCGGTCGTCACCGGCCTGCTCATGACGCACGGCACCCCCTGGCCGCTAGCGCTGCTCGCCGGGGTCGCGGTGGGCGTCGGTGTCGGGCTTGCCAACGCGGCCGCATCGATCTACCTCGGTGTGCCTCCCTTGATCGCCACACTCGGGACGTTCTTCGTCGCTGGCGGCGTCGCCGTCGTCATCACCGGCGGCACCGACGTCTACGGCTTCCCGAATGCGTTCATCAACATCGGCGCGGGGAGCGTCGGCGGCATCCCGTACCTCATCTTCTACGCCGTGATCATCGGGTTGATCTTCCACGTCGTCCTCGAAAGGACCGTGTTCGGCTACAACATCAGAGCCACTGGCGGCAACCGCGGCGCGGCCGCGGCCAACGGCATCCGGGTGGCCCGCCTTGATATGGCGATGTACGCGACCAGCGGCGCCGTCGCCGCACTAGCTGGCATTCTCGGCGCCGCGCGGCTGAGCACCGCCTCTCCGTCAGCCGGCGGCGCTTCACTGACCTTCCAGGTCGTTACCGCTGTGATCATCGGCGGCACCTCGCTTTTCGGCGGCATCGGCACCATCGCCGGCAGCGCCCTGGGCGCCATTCTCTTCGCAGAGATCAACAACGGACTGCAGGTCATCAACGTTGACCCGCTCTATCAGAACATCTTCATCGGCGTGATCCTCGTCGCAGCCGTCGCGATCGACCAGTACCGGCGCAAGCGCCGTTACCGCACCTGACGCTGACCTGCGCCCGGCAGAGGAACCCAGTGGGACGCCGGGCCTGGCGGCTGCCTATCGCGCGCCGCCAAGCCCCAGGACCACGCAACCATCCCGGAGACTGCATGCCGCTCGACCCTGCCCTGGCCGACCTGCTCGACAAGATGACGACCAGCACCTCCTACGTCCGCCCGGCCGACACTGACCTCGCCGGTGCCCGACAGTCGCATGAGGCCGACGCCCGCCGGTTCACACCGCCCGGCCAGCGCGCCGCGGTCGCCGGCGTTCGGGAAACCAACATCGTCACCCCGGCCGGACCGCTGCCGGTCAGGATCTACCGCCCGCTGTCAGCGGCCATGCCTCTCCCCACCATCGTCTGGTATCACGGCGGCGGGTGGACCACAGGCAGTCTCGAGACCGGCGACATCGTCGCCCGCGCGCTGTCCAGCAGCACCCCCGCCGTCGTCGTCTCCGTCGCCTACCGGCTCAGCCCGGAGCACCCGTGGCCTGCAGCCACCGTAGACGCCGCCGCCGCACTGCAGTGGGCAGCCGCGCACATCGGCGAACTTGGCGCCGACCCGGCCCGGATAGCGGTCGGCGGCGACAGCGCCGGCGGCAACATCGCCGCGGTAGCAGCGCAGCTGGCCCGCGACAGCGGGCCCCGCCTCGCCGCGCAGATCCTGCTCTACCCGGTCCTCGACGTCGACATGGACCGCAGCGACCGCTACCCCTCGCTACGCGACAACGCCGACGGCTACTACGTCACCCGTGACGAGCTGCGCTGGTGCGTGCGCAACTACCTGCCTGCCGGCGCCGACCCGGCCGACCCCCGGATCTCCCCGGCACTGCGCGCAGACCTCGCCAACCTCCCCGCGACCGTGCTCGCCGTGGCCCAGTACGACCCGCTCCGCGACCAGGGCACCGCCTACGCCAGGGCCCTGCAGGCCGCGTCCGTCCCGGTGGCCGTCCACTCAGGGACCGGGCTCATTCACGGCTGCTTCGACATGCTCGGCGTCACCGCAGCAGCCCGGGACGAGATCGACCGCGTCATCTCCAGCGTCCGCGAGGCCCTCGCGGCCATGGATTGTCATCGGTGCTGACAACGTGAGCGTCGTGGATAGCAAGCAGCGTTGCGCCAGGGAGCACGCTGGCTCAGCTCCCGGGAGGGGTGCGGCCAGGGCTGCCCGGTGCACTGTTCGGCGGGAATCCCTGTGAAGATGACAGCGCTGCTCCGCAGGCGCCCATGTCTTCTGGGGGCAGAGTGAAAGCTGTGCTCCGCTGGGCAGGCGCCTGGTAGTCATGCGAAGCTGTGGCGGCTCAGCGGCCAAGGGCAGCGTGCCCGTATTGGTTGTGGGCCGGAGAAGGTGGCGGAACATGCGTATCGCTGTTTATGGTGCGGGCGGCGTCGGCGGCTATTTCGGCGGCCGGCTCGCCCAGGCCGGAGCGGAGGTGCACTTCATCGCGCGGGGCGCCCACCTACGGGCACTTCGCGAGCACGGACTGAGAGTGCGCAGCGTGAAGGGCGACTTCGAGGTGCAGGCGCCCGCCACCGGTGACCCGGCTGACGTCGGCCAGTGCGATTTCGTGCTGTTTTGTGTGAAGACCTTCGATACCGACGCTGCCGCGGCCCGGCTGGGGCCACTGGTGGGTGACGGCACGGCTGTTGTGTCGCTGCAGAACGGGGTCGAGAACGAGGAGAAGCTCGCCCGGGCGGTCGGGGAAGATCACGTGATGGGTGGGGCTGCCTTCATTTTTGCTGGGGTCGCCGAGCCGGGTGTGATTGTGCATAGCGGCGGGCCGGCCAGCATCACGTTCGGGGAGCTGGATGGCCGCACTAGCCCGAGGGCGCAGCGGCTGCTGGCCTGGTGCGAGCAGGCCGGTTTCGAGGCGGAGTTGTCGGCGAGCATCAAGACGGTGCTGTGGGGCAAGCTTGCCTTCATCTGCGCGCAGGCAGGCATGACTGCGGCGGTGCGGCTGCCGATTGGGGAGATCCGCAGCGTAGATGCTGCCTGGGCGGCTTTTAGCCGCGTGGTTGCGGAGGTATGCGCGGTGGCCGAGGCGGACGGCAATCCGGTGCCGCAGGCCGCCCAGGAGCGTGCCTTGGCGTTGGCGCAGGCCATCGAGCCAGGCAGCTTCTCCTCCCTATATGACGATCTGGTTGCTGGGCGTCGCATGGAGCTGGAGGGCCTGCACGGTTTCGTTGTGAACCGGGCCGCACACCATGCTCTGGCCGTGCCTGCATTGGAGGCGGTGTACGCCATCCTCAAGCCCTGGGCTGTCCGCAACCAGCGGGCCAGCGGCGGCTAGCACGCTGTTGCCAGCGCGTTTAGCCGCCGGCGGGCGTGCGCCGGGCGGCGCGGAACAGCTCGGTCAGCTCGCTGGTGGTGGTGGCGTCTTCTGGCGCTTTGTCGTCCCGCCACCGGCCGGTGAACCGGGGGAAGCGCATGGCCAGCCCGGCATCGTCGCGGATCTGGCCCCAAGCTGCTGTGTAGTTCGGGGACAGGGTCAGTTCGGCGCTGAGGACTTCGAGGACCAGGCCGGGCTCGAACCAGACGTCCGGTTCCTGGCGCGCGTCGGCCCGGGCGGGCTTGTGCGGGCTGTGCAGCGGCGCCAGCCGGGCGGGCAGTGCGGCCAGCTCGGCGTCGGAGAACCCGGCGCCGCACTTGGTCACCGCGCGGAACACGTCGGCTTTCGCGTCGTAGGCGGCCAGCAGGACTGCGCCGTAGACCCCGGCGCGGCGGCCGCGCCCAGCGAACGCGCCGATGACGACCAGGTCGACGGTGTCGGACAGCTCGGTTCG
>Ga0157379_10005715_pt1 | contig 10698 bp, 10 predicted proteins | sample S25metaG_FD_121802 | JGI IMG/M metagenome (GOLD analysis project Ga0157379, IMG submission 121802) | Switchgrass rhizosphere microbial communities from Kellogg Biological Station, Michigan, USA - S2-5 metaG | ecosystem: Host-associated > Plants > Roots > Rhizosphere > Soil | place: USA... | reverse complement strand
TGCGTCGCGGAAGGCCCGCGCCTGCTCGATCGCATTGATGGGTCCGAACAGCGCCGTCATCACCTTCACGGCGTGAGAGCCTAGTCGCGTGACTATCCCAGCCAATACCGACGTCGTCGTCGTGGGTGCCGGGTTTGCAGGGCTGTCGGCGGCCCGTGACCTGGTGCGGCTCGGACACGACGTCGTCGTTCTCGAGGGCCGCGATCGCGTCGGAGGACGCTCGTCGACGACGACGATCGCAGGCACACCGGTCGACCTCGGCGGAACATTCGTCGGGCCAACGCAGGATGCGGTGATCGCGCTGGCGAAAGAGTTGGGCTGCGAGTCGGTGCGGACATACAGCCACGGCAAGAACCTGATCCGGTGGCGCGGCAAGGTCCGGGCGTATCGCAGCACCATCCCGAAGCTGTCGCTGATCGAGTTGTTCGACGTCTCCCGGATACAGTGGCGATTCGATCGCGTGTCCCGGCGAGTGCCGGTCCAAGAACCGTGGACGTCGCCGATCGCCGACATCCTTGACTCCAAGACGCTCGAGCAGTGGCTGCGTTACGTGCATGCGGGCGCCTCGACGCGCAACCTGATGGCGATCGTGGCCCGGGTGACCTGGGGCTGTGAACCGGAGGACGTCTCGATGCTGCATGCGGTCCGCTACGTCAAGGCGGCGGGCGGCCTCGGCCGCATGCTCGACGTCGAGGGCGGCGCCCAGCAGGACCGCTTCCCCGATGGCACGCAACAGATTGCGCTGCGGATGGCCGAAGAGCTCGGCGAGCGTGTGGTGCTGAACGCGGTCGTGCGCAGCATCGAGCGGCACGTCGATGGCACGCTGGCCGTCGGTTCGGATCGCGGCGACGTCGCGGCCAAGGCCGTCATCGTCGCCGTCCCGCCCGCGCACCGGGCCGGCATCACGTTCGATCCCGCGCTGCCGCCCGAGTACGAAAAGCTCACGGAGCACTGGCCGCAAGGCAATTTGAGCAAGGCGTACGCCGCCTACGACACGCCGTTCTGGCGCGAGGACGGCTGTTCGGGTGAGGCGCTGTCTGACGAGGGGCCGGTGTTCATCACATTCGACGTCAGCCCGAGTGATTCGGGGCCGGGCATCCTGTTGGGCTTCACCGACGCGCGCACGTTCGATCCGCTGCCCGTCGAGCAGCGCCGCGAGCGCGCGCTGGAAGGATTCGCGACGCTGTTCGGTGACGCCGCTCGGCATCCGATCGACTATCTCGATCATTGCTGGGGCGCAGAGGAATTCGCACCGGGCGGGCCGACGGCCGCGGTGCCGCCGGGCTCATGGACAACGTATGGGCCGTGGTTGCACAAACCGGTCGACGGCATCTTTTGGGCGGGCACCGAAACCGCCGACCAGTGGACCGGCTTTCTCGACGGCGCGGTGCGGTCGGGTAAACGGGCGGCCGACGAAGTGCACCGAGCGCTGGCGGGTTAGCGGCCGAACGTCATTGGCCTGCAGTCAACATTCGCCGTGCGGTGACGGCCACGGCCAGGGTGACGAGTTGTTTCGGGTCGTCAAGGTCGACGTCGAGCAGGTTGGCGATCTGGTCGAGTCGGTAGTACAGCGACTGCCTGCGCATGTGCAGGCGTTTGGCCGCCTCGGCCTTGTTGCCGCCGCAAGCGGTGAGCACCTCGAGGGTGTGCGAAAGTTGGCCGCTCTTGGCGGAATCCGCCCGCTCCAACACTCCGATCTGGTCATCGACGAACTGGCGTGTGGCGTCCTGGTTCCCGTGCGCGACCAGCATGCGTTCGAGCGCCAACGCCTGAACGCTGACCACGGGCTGCGTCACATGCAGGTCCTCGCCGAGGGCGAGCGTGGCACGCACCTCGGACATGGCGCGCGGTAGCTCGGACGGGTCGCGCACCGCACGCCCGATGGCTGCACACAGCCTGGCCTGCCGGGGTAACGCGTCGCGCGCCGCCGAACGGATGACGTGCGCAAGATTCAGCGACGCCTCGTCGGTCTGCCCGGCTACCAAAGCACACAGCGTTCCCTCGACAAGACCGTAAATCCCATGTCCCACTTGCCGGATGAGGCCGTCGACAATCTTGGCCGCCGACTCGACCCGACGAGGATCCACCGCTATACAGGCGTATTCGTGCTCGGCGGTGGCCACGCCCGCGGCCCGCATTCTGGCCTCGAGCAGTCCGCGCTCGACGGATTGATTCGTGGCGAGTTGATCGAGCAGCAATTGCTGGGCACGAAGCGCGCCCGCAACATCCTTCTGCTCACGGATCAGGCAGAGACCCAATACCGTTGGCGCACGGTCCATGACCGCGTCGACCAGCACCTCGGCGACACCGCCTGCGCCGACCGTCAGCCTGCCCCATGCGGTGCCTTCGACGAGGACGGGAGCCTCCGAGCTCAGCTCGGTGTCGTCTGGGTCGACGTGGCCGGCAGCGACGACGACTCTGCCCGCGTAGTCGCTGAGTCGGACCCACGTGCCCAACGTTGACCCGATCTGTTCGATCAGTTCGCTCAGCGACGCGCCACGGGCCAGCGCCTCCGACAAAGTCCTGGAGACCTCGTCGGCGTGCCGTAGCCGCGCGACCGAACGGTCGATGAGTTCGCTGTTGACGGCTTCGGCCACTTCGGTGAAGCGCAGCGCCGGCTGCAGCTCGACGACCGGCAGGCCGACATCGCGGGCTTCGTCCACCATGTCCGAAGGCACCTCCGCGAAGGTCCTGCCCACCTCGAACAACAGGCCCGCGACGCCGCTTTCCGCCAGCCGGCGCACATAGAGCCGCCGTCCGGCTTCATCGACCCCGATCAGTCCGACGCCGTTGGTCAGCAGGACCTCGTCGCCACGCAGCAGCGGAGCGATGTCGTAGAGGTCGGCGGTGTGCACCCACCGGACGGCGTGATCGACGTGTTCCTCACCGCTGAGCAGCACCGGATGGGCCGGTTGCAGAACTGGGTGGTCGAGAACCTGCCGAAGGATCAAGGGCATACGACAGTATGTCTCACTCAGCCAGTTGAGCTTTTGACATTTCGTCCGTTGATGCACTCACCGACCAGTCGCATGCTGGTGCGACACGCAAGGTGAGGAGCGTCACATGAGCACACTCGTGACCGGCGGCCGCGGCTTCGTCGGGCGCCAGCTGGTCGACCAACTACTGGCCGGAGGCGCCAAGGTCGTCAGCTACAACCGCGACTTCGCGGTCGACACCCGCGACGGCTTGACCGTCGTCCAGGGCGAGCTGTTCGATATGCCGCGGCTGATCGAGACGCTGCGTCACCACAGCGTCGAACGCATCATTCACACCGCAGGCCAGAGCCACCCCGGTGTGTCGATCGACCTGCCGTGGACCACCTTCAAAGCCAACGCCGAGGGCACACTCGCCGTCTACGAGGCAGCCCGCGCGGCCGGTGTGCGCCGGATCGTCAACTTCTCGTCAGAGTGCGCACTGGGGAACCTCGAACCCGCCACCCCCGTCGCCGAAAGCGCGACTCCCCGACCGACCACGCCCTACGGGGTCACCAAGGTCGCAGGCGAGATGTTCGGCGCCGTCTACAACTCGCTGTACGGCATGGAGATCGTGTCGCTGCGCGTCACCGAGGTCTACGGTCCGGGGCTGTGGATGCCGAGTTTGCTCGGCGACATGATCCGCGCCGGACTGCGCGGCGACGAATTTCGTCTCGAGGCGGGCGGTGAGCACCCGTTCCAATTCGTGTATGTCGCCGACGTCGCCAACGCTGCGACCCTGGCCGCCACCGCCGACACGTTGACCCAGGCGGTCTACAACGTTTCCGGTGGCAGGCAGATCACGGTGGCCGAAACCGCGCGGCTGCTCGCCGAACGGCTGCCGGGCAGTCATTACGACATCGGGTCCGGTTTCCTGCCCGACTGGGACCGGCAAGGTCCCTACGACCTGTCCGCGTCGACGCGGGATCTCGGTTACACACCCGCCTGGACTCTCGAGCGCGGTCTCGACAGCCAAATCGATTGGCTCCGTTCGCAGAGAGTGGCCAAATGACCGAGATGACCAACCGCATCGCCCTGGTGACGGGCGCCGCATCCGGGATCGGTCTGGCCACTGCCGAAGCGCTGGCCCGCGAAGGCGCCGACGTCGCCCTGCTGTCGCGTCCCCACGACGACCTGGACGGCGCGCGAGACCGGGTCAAACAGTACGGCGGGCGCGTCGTCACCGTCGCCGCCGATGTCGCAGATCCCACGGCGGTGCGGGACGCGTTCGAACGGGTGGAAACCGAGTTGGGGCCAATCGATGCCGTGCACAACAACGCCGGAATCTCGATCGTCAGCCCGCTCACCGAGACCACCGACGAGGTGTTTCGGCTGCTCGTCGACACCAACCTCGCCGGCTCCTTCTACGTGTTGCGCGAAGCCGCACGCGTCATGCAAAGCCGTCGCGCAGGCGCGATCGTCAACACCGCTTCCGAACTGGCGATCATCGGCCAGACGGGGTACGTCGCCTATACCGCGACCAAGGGCGCGATCCTGGCCATGACCCGCAGCGCCGCGGCCGAGCTGGCGTCGTGGAGGATCCGGGTGAACGCGGTATGCCCCGGCACTACCAAGACCCCGATGTTCCTCGCCGAGTTCGACGGTGTCGACGACCCAGCTGCAGAACTCGAAGACAACGCCGCCAGCGTCGCAATGCAGCGCATCGCGGAGCCCGCCGAAATCGCAGAGGCGGTGGTGTTCCTGCTTTCGGACCGCGCCGGCTACATAACCGGCACACATCTGATCGCCGACGGCGGACGCACCGGCTGTGTGCCCGCCGGGTCCATCGGCGTCGCAACCCAATAACCGCCATCATCACCGGAGAAACACATGACCGAACCTGTATCCCCCCTTCCGCCGACGTCTCGGCTCGAACAGCTCGGCTATTCGCAGCAGCTCGAACGCAGACTGAACATTCCCGAGGTCGTCGGATTGGCAATGGCCGACGTCTCCCCCACCATGGCGGTGCTATTCCTTTCTGCCGGAGTGTTTTTCGTCGGCGGCACGTTCTCCATCGGCGCGGGACTGATCCTGTCGGTGGTGGTGGTGTTCATTGCCCTGTGCCTCGGTGAATTGGCGGGGATGTTCCCGATCGCCGGTGGCATGTACTCGCTTGTGCGACGCGTCCTGCCCGGGCCGCTGTCGTGGATCACGATGTTCAACTACCTCATTCAGGGTGTGGTCATCCCGGCCAGCATCGCGCTGGGAATGGTCGCCTTCCTGCGAGACCTGTTCCCCGGCCTGAGATTCCCCGACACCGTGATCGCCATCGTGTTGTTGGCGCTCGCCACCGGTCTGCCCTGACCAAGGTGGAGGTCGGCGCATGGGCCACCGCGGCGATGGTCGTCGTCGAATGCGTCGTACTCGGCATCATCACTGTGGCGGCGCTTCTACACCCGCATCAACAACTGGCCGAAGTCACCTTCCACCCGACCGTGCTCAGCAACGGCGAACTGGTGGCAGTCGGTTTCGCCGTCATGTTGGCGACGCTGGCGCCGGCATTCAACGTCATCAACGGCTACGACGCCGCGCTGGGATTCTCGGAGGAACTCAAGGGCGGTGAGCGCAGTATCGCCAAGGCGGTCATCATCTCCGCGGTGCTCGCGTGCGTGCTGATCATGGTTCCCCTCATCGCTGCGGTCGTCGCCGCCCCCGATCTGAAGGAGTTCTTCAGCGCCCCTGCGCCTGTCATCTATTCGGTCGAGGCGTCGCTGGGCGCCAAGGCACGCGTCATCATCGACATCGGTGTGACGATCGCCCTGTTCAACGCGATGCTGTCACTACTGATGTACTTCGGCCGCGGCGTCTACGCGACCGGACGCGACGGCGTGTGGCCCGCGACGGTGAACCGAATCCTTGGCTCAATCAACAAGTTCCGCGCGCCCGGTGCCGGTGTCCTGCTGCTCGCCATCCCCGCCGGAGTGCTGATCTTCACCTCGGCGCTGAACTTCCTGATCATCTTCGCCGGTACCGTGATCGCCGCCGTGTACTTCTGCATCGGCATGGCGGCGTTGTGGAGCCGCCGCAGCATGCCGAATGAGCCACGGCCGTACAAGATGCCGCTTTGGCCGCTGCCGCCCCTGGTGGTCATCGGGTTCACCGGGGTAGCGCTGGCGACCCAGGAGACACCATACCCTCTCGCCGAGGTCGTGCTGATCTGCCTGGCGCTCGCCGCATGGGGCGGGATCCAAGAAATGGTCGGCCCCCAAACCCGAAGCCGCCACCGTCGCACCCGAGATGGCGAAAGCCGTTGAAGCAGAGTAGGAGTTCGATATGACAGCGCAGCCTGCACCACGGGTGTACCGCCACATGACTTGGGAAGAGATCGCCGCGGCAGCGCGCTCCGACACCCCGATCGTCATACCGGTCGGCGCCACCGAGCAGCACGGACGTCATCTGCCGGTGTGCACGGACTGGGTGCTGCCGGAACAGATCATCGGCGAAGCCAGCCGCATCCGGGACCTGATCGTCGGGCCCTTCATCCCGTTCGGCTACCGTAGTAGGCCGGGAAGCGGTGGCGGCCAACACTTTCCCGGCACGGTCTCGCTGCGGGCGACCACGTTCATGAGCGTGCTGGAGGATGTCCTGAGCGAGCTGAAGCGCACCGGCTTCCGCAACATCGCCCTGTACAACTGGCATTACGAGAACACCGGCTTCGTCTACGAGCCCGCCTACCTGGTCTCCGAACAGAACCCAGAACTCAAGATCGTCGTGATCGAAGACGTCTTCCCGGAATTCACCTCCGAACGCCGGCGACTGATCTGGCCCGACGAGTTCCCCGGACTGGCGCTCGAACACGCCGCGGTGATCGAGACGTCGTTGTGGATGCACTTCGACCCGTCGGCGGTACGCGACGATCGGATGGCGCCTGATGCCCCCCAGCGGGTGGTCAACCACGACGTCGTCCCGATCGACACCCGCATGTCGACGTCCAGCGGCTCGCTGTCATCGCCGGTGAGTGCCAGCCCGGAGAAGGGTCGGCTGCTCACCGATTGGCTGGTGGAACGGCTGATCGGCATCGTCGACGAGGAATTCCCCAACCCGGTCAGCACCGCAGGCGACCGCAACGGCGAGCGCGAAAGCACCAGGGCGTGAAGGTTGTCAGGAGCTGGCGCGCTGATCCTCGGTCACCGATTCGATCAGCACTCGCAGGTGCTTGTTGACCTCCTCCGGACGCTCGACGATCGCGCAGTGCCCGCCTGGCAGCTCGACGAACGTCGCGAGGTTCGGCGCCATCCTGGCGATGTGACGCGACGAAACCATCGGCAGCAGGCGGTCTTTCGTGCTGCCGATGACCAGCGTGGGCGCGGTCAGGTTGGTCAGGTCGATGTGCTCGGCGCCGAGCGCGTCGACCAGGGTGCGGGCCCAGCCGCCGCGGCCTGCGGGCGGTGTCGAGGTGAACAACTCGTAGATGAATTCGGCGACGTCCGGGTCGGCGTCTCGGCCCACCGCGATCGTGGAGACGAACCGCCGGCTCGGCCGATCCACCGCGCGCAGAAACGGCGCGGCGCCGAATGTCTTCAGCAGGGTCCCCGCCGCACGCACCCGCGCATCGGCCAGTGGCGCGGGCACCGGCAGCAACTGGACGTGGCGCAGGAGGTCGCCGGTGGTGGTGTTGATCAGCGCGACGGCATCGGCGCGCTCCGGTACCCGTTCGGGATACCGCTCGGCCCACGATGTGATCGCGATGCCACCCATCGAGTGTCCGGCGATAACGGCACGCTCGGCCGGGGCCAGCGTCGCCTCGAGCACGGCGTCGAGGTCGGCCGCCAGGATGTCGAGGCTGTAGCGATGGCGGCGCGGTGGCACCGCGCTCTTGCCGTGCCCGCGGTGGTCGAACGCGATGACGCGGTAATCGGTGGACAGGTCCGCTATCTGGTAGGCCCATACCCGGAGGGCGCACGTGATGCCGTGCGCGAGCACGATCGGGTAGCCGTCCTCCGGTCCGAAGACCTCGGTGTGCAGGCGGATACCGTCCTTGGCACGAACGGGAACGACGCGACCCCTCGGCAGTGCCTCGGCCGCGGCGAATCTTCTGGCCGGCGAACCGGTCCCCTGGCCACGTCCCATTGCGTGCTCCCATCGATTTCGGCAACTCTGCCGGAGCTACCAGCCTACCGGTCGGTTGGGAGCGGTCGGCGCAGGAGTTAAATGAGTCGCGTCGACGAGAGGAAGGCTGCAATGCGTGCAATTCAGATAGCCAGGCTCGATGGCCCGCAGGCCGCGGAGATCGTCGAGATCGACGAGCCAAGCGGTGACGGCGAGGTCCTCATCGACGTACACGCCGCTGGTGTGGCGTTTCCGGACGCCCTGCAGTCGCGCGGGCTCTACCAGCACAAGCCGGAGATGCCCTACACCCCGGGGGCGGAGGTCGCCGGGGTGGTGCGCAGCGCCCCGGACGGTGCACACGTGACGGCGGGTGATCGCGTCGCGGGACTGACCATGCTCTGCGGCGCGATGGCGGAAGTCGTTGCGTTGCAACCCGATCGAGTGTTCAACCTGCCGGACAGGGTGTCATTCGAGGCCGGTGCCGGGCTGCTGTTCAACGACCTCACGATGCATCACGCGCTGCGCACCCGTGGCCGGCTGGCCGAGGGTGAGACGGTCCTGGTGCACGGCGCGGCAGGCGGCATCGGCACATCGACGCTGCGACTGGCGCCCGCGTGGGGCGCATCCCGCACCATCGCGGTCGTCAGCACGGAGGACAAGATCGCGATCGCCACGGCCGCGGGAGCATCGGATGTAGTGCTCGCCGACGGGTTCAAGGACGCGGTCAAGGAGCTGACCGGCGGGCGCGGCGTGGACATCGTCGTCGACCCAGTCGGCGGCGACCGGTTCACCGACTCGCTGCGCTCCCTGGCCCAGGGCGGCCGGCTGCTGGTCATCGGCTTCACCGGCGGCGATATCCCGACCATCAAGGTCAACCGGCTGCTGCTGAACAACGTCGACGCCGTCGGCGTCGGCTGGGGAGCCTGGAGCCTGACGCACCCTGGCTACCTCGCCGAGCAGTGGGCGGAGCTGGAGCCGCTGCTGGCGTCGGGCGAGGTGTCGGCACCCGAGCCGATCGTCTATCCGCTCGAGCGCGCCGCCGATGCGATCGCCTCTCTGGAGAACCGGACGGCGAAGGGCAAGGTCGTCGTCAAAGTGCGGTGAGCCTTCGCGCCAGCTTCTCGCTCACCGCGGCGAGCAGTTCTGCGGCCTGGCTCATTGACCGCGCCGGGTCCGGTTCCAGGTCGGTGAGCGCGAACACGTCCGCGAAGCCTGCGGCGCGAACGTCGAGAGGAGTCAGCGCCGACACACCCGCAACGACGAACGTCGGCACGCCGTAGCCGCCGGCACGCCGACACACCCCTACCGCAGCCTTGCCACGCAGCGACTGGCGATCGAGCGACCCCTCGCCGGTCACGACGGCTGACGCGGTTTGCAGATGCCTGTCCAGCTCGATGCGGTCGAGGATCACATCGATGCCGGGCTGCATCTGCGCGCGCAGTACGGCCAGTGCGGCGAACCCGACACCACCTGCAGCGCCGGCTCCTGCGGCGGTTCGGTAGTCCGTTTTGGTTTCGCGCTCGACGACGTCGGCCCAGCGGCGAAGGGAGCGGTCCAGGTCGATCACCTGGTCCGGGTTTGCACCCTTCTGGGGCGCGTACACGCTCGCCGCGCCCAACGGACCATACAGCGGATTGTCAACATCGCTGGCGAGAGTGAATGAGGCACAGGCGATCTCGGGGTGCAAGCCGGTGAGGTCAAGCTGGGCGGCGCTGCCGATTCCCTGCCCCGACGGATCGATTCGCGAGCCGTCCTGGGCACGCACGGTGGCGCCGAGTGCGGCGAGGAAACCCGCGCCGCCGTCGGTACTCGCGCTGCCCCCGACGCCGATGATGATGTCGCGGCAGCCGTGATCGAGCGCCTGCGCAACCACCGCACCGAGGCCATGACTGGAGGCCGTCATCGGTGCAGGCACTCCGCGGGGAAGCCGTTGCAAGCCACAGATTTCCGCCATTTCGACAACAGCGGTCTTCCCGCTACGGCCGTACGCGGTTTGGACTATCTGGCCTGTCGGCCCCTTGGCGTAGACCGGGATCCGCTCGAATCCCGCGGCGAGGACGGTGCCGAGCGTTCCGTCGCCACCGTCGGCGACCGGGCACTGCACCGTCGTCAAAGTGGGGTCGCCGCGTTCGAGACCCACCGATATCGCATGTGCCGCCTCAGCGGCCGTCAATGAGCCTTTGAACTTGTCGGGTGCGATCACCACATGGCCAGCCATCGGACCACCATCCATTCCGCGATACGGAATTTTAATTCCTAAGGCAGAACCGTTGCACAAACTAGGCGTCACCGTCAAGGGCTGATACCAGCTGGCAGGTGTTATCTGCGGTCCACTCTTGACAAGGCGCAGCGCCCGCAGGTTGACTATTCTGTATCACGATATAGATATTCCACATTACGGAATAAATGCTCGAGATGGGCATGCCGTACGGCGCGCTCCGATGGCAAGAGCCCGAGAAAGGAATGCCGAGATGACGGCCACCTATACGGTCAACTGCTCGATCCTGCTGACCGATCTACCACTGCTGGATCGGCCGGGCGCGGCGCGGAATGCCGGTTTCGATGCGGTCGAGTTCTGGTGGCCGTTCGATTCGCCGACGCCGCCGGACGCCGACGTCACCGTTTTCATCCGCGCCATTCAGGATGCGGGTGTGCAGTTGACCGGCCTCAACTTCGC
>Ga0157379_10005714_pt1 | contig 10700 bp, 9 predicted proteins | sample S25metaG_FD_121802 | JGI IMG/M metagenome (GOLD analysis project Ga0157379, IMG submission 121802) | Switchgrass rhizosphere microbial communities from Kellogg Biological Station, Michigan, USA - S2-5 metaG | ecosystem: Host-associated > Plants > Roots > Rhizosphere > Soil | place: USA: Michigan... | reverse complement strand
GAGTTCACCGACCGCGCCGAGCAGGTGCGGGACATCGGTGTGCGCACGGCGATGGTGTCGCGGGTGTTCGTCGCCTCGCTGTCGCTGGTCTCGGCCCTGGCGCAGGCGCTGGTGTACGGCCTCGGCGGGTTCCTGGCGGTGACCGGGCGGATCGAGGCGGGCACCGTCGTGACGCTCGCGCTGCTGCTCACCCGGCTCTACACGCCGATGACCGCGCTGGCGAACGCGCGGGTGGACGTGATGACCGCGCTCGTCGCGTTCGAGCGGGTCTTCGAGGTCCTGGACCTGCCGCCGATGATCACCGAGCGGCCGGGGGCGCGGGAGCTGCCGCCCGGCCCCGTCTCGGTGCGGCTGCGGGACGTGCGCTTCTCCTACCCGACGGCCGAGCAGGTCTCGCTGGCCTCGCTGGAGGACGTCGCGGTGCTGGACCAGCGCGCGTCCGGGGAGGTGCTGCACGGGATCTCCCTCGACGTCCCCGCGGGATCGCTGGTCGCGCTCGTCGGCCCCTCCGGAGCGGGCAAGTCGACCATCGCTGCGCTGCTCCCGCGGCTCTACGACGTGGACTCGGGCGCCGTCGAGCTGGCAGGCACGGACGTACGGGACCTGACCTTCGCCACCCTGCGTCGGACCGTCGGGGTCGTGACGCAGGACGGGCACCTGTTCCACGACACGATCGCGGGCAACCTGCGCTACGCCGCCCCCGACGCCACGGACGCCGAGCTGCGCGAGGCGCTGGCCCGCGCGCGGCTCGGGGACCTGCTCGCGGAGCTGCCGGACGGGTTGGACACCGTGGTCGGCGAGCGCGGCTACCGGCTCTCCGGCGGGGAGCGGCAGCGGCTCACGATCGCGCGGCTGCTGCTGGCCAAGCCCCCCGTCGTCGTGCTGGACGAGGCGACCGCCCACCTGGACTCGGAGTCCGAGGCCGCCGTCCAGGCCGCGCTGGCCGAGGCGCTGGTGGGGCGCACCGCGATCGTGATCGCCCACCGGCTGTCCACGATCCGCGCGGCGGACGCGATCGCCGTCGTGGAGGGCGGGCGGATCGTGGAGCGGGGCACGCACGCCGAGCTGTTGGCGGCGCAGCGGCGGTATGCCGCGTTGTACCGCACGCAGTTCGCCCCGCCCGTGACGGAGGTGACGTGCCCGGTGCCCGGGTGCACGGTGGACCATGCGGCACACTCGATGACGTGACCGACCTCGACCGTAGAGGGCGCCTGCTGGTCCTGGTGATCTGCTGTTCCAGCCTGTTCGTCGTCAGCATGGACGTGACGATCGTCAACCTGGCGCTGCCGTCCATCCAGGCGGACCTCGGCGCGTCCGTCACCTCGCTGCAGTGGACGATCGACGCCTACACGCTCACCCTGGCCTCGCTGCTGCTGCTCGCGGGCTCCATCGCGGACCGGGTCGGGCGCAAGCGGGTGTTCCGGGTGGGGCTCGTGCTGTTCGGCGTGGGCTCGCTGCTGTGCAGCATCGCGCCGTCGGCGGGCGCGCTCGTCGGCTTCCGGGTGGTGCAGGCGGTCGGCGGGGCGATGATGAACCCCGTGGCGATGTCGATCATCGTCAGCGTGTTCACCGATCCGCGGGAGCGGGCGCGGGCCATCGGGGCATGGGCGAGCGTGGTCGGGCTGAGCATGGCGCTGGGTCCGCTCGTCGGCGGCGCGCTGGTGAACTCCGTGGGCTGGCGGTCGATCTTCTGGCTCAACGTCCCGGTGGTGCTGCTCGCCGTCGCCGCGGCCACCCGCTGGGTCCCCGAGTCCCGCTCGCCGCACCCGCGCCGCCTGGACCCGGTCGGCCAGGTGCTGGTCGCGGTGCTGCTGGGCGGGGCCACGTTCGCGATCATCGAGGGGCCTGCGCAGGGCGGGGCGTCCGCGGCCGTGCTCGTCGCGGCGGTCGCCGCCGTGCTCGCGCTGGTCGCGCTCGTGCCCTGGGAGCTGCGCAGGCCCGAGCCGCTGATCGACCCGCGGTTCTTCCGGAGCGTCCCGTTCGCAGGCGCCACGCTCGTCGCGGTGTACGCGTTCGCCTGCTTGTCCGGGTTCCTGTTCGTCAACGCGCTGTACCTGCAGACCGCGCGCGGGTACTCGCCGCTGCATGCCGGGTTGCTCACGCTGCCGATGGCCGCCGCGCTGGCGGTCGTGCCCACCGTCTCCGGACGGCTGGTGGGAACCCGGGGCGCGAGGATCCCGCTGTTCGTGGGCGGGGTGGGCCTGGCGCTGGCCGGGACGGTGCTGCTGTTCCTGCGCACGGACTCCCCGATATGGCTGCCGCTGACCGCCTACGTGCTGTTCGGCATCGGCTTCGGCATGGTCAACCCGCCGATCACGAATACCGCCGTCTCCGGGATGCCCACCGCGCAGGCCGGGGTGGCCTCTGCAGTGGCGTCGACCAGCCGTCAGATCGGGGCGGCGCTGGGGGTGGCGGTGATCGGGTCGCTCGTCACGTCCTCGGTGGTGGGGCCGCTGGCGAGCGGGCTGGCCGAGGCGAGCCACGCGGGCTGGGTCGTGGTGGTCGGGTGCGGGATCGCCGTCGTGGTGCTGGCGTTCGTGACGACCGGGTCCTGGGCCAAGCGCACGGCGACGCGCGCGGCCGCATTGCTGGGTTAGCGCTGGGTCAGCGCCGCACGCTCTGCTCGACGACGTCCAGCACCCCGTCGAGCGCGTCCGCGGGCAGGCCCATGGCGAGGTGGCTGACCAGGCCCTCCAGCACGAGCTCGAGGTACTGGGCGAGGACGGGGACCGGCACGTCGTCGCGCAGCGCGCCGTTCGCCGCCTGGCGTTCCAGGCGCTCGCGGGTCGCCGCGGTGAGCTCGGCCGAGTGCGCCTGCCAGCGCTCCCGGAAGTCCGGGTCGGTGCGCAGCCGCCGGGACACCTCCAGCCGGGTGCCCAGCCAGCTGGACTCGTCCGTGCTGTCCTCCTTGCGGGCGGTGTCGAGCAGGTCCCGCATGACCTGCACCAGGCCCTGCTCGGCGACGACGTCCGCCATGCGCGCCGCGTCCTGCTCGGCGAGGGCGAGGAACAGCGCGTCCTTGTCCCGGAAGTAGTGGAAGATCGCGCCGCGGGACAGGCTGGTGCTCTGCTCCAGGCGGCGTACGGTCGCGCCCTCGTAGCCGTACGCGGCGAAGCAGCGCCGGGCGCCGTCGAGGATGTGCTGGCGGCGGGCGGCGAGCTGGTCGGTACTGACGCGGGGCACGACACCAGTATCCCGTACGTACGTCTTGTAGCGCAGGACATGTGCCGGACGGGCCGCGGAGAAGGGGGTGATGTCCGGATCGCCCCGCCGCGGGTCGCTCGCCGGCCCTGTAATTGTCGGTGGGCGCGGGTAGCGTCGCCGACCGTGGTACCCGAACCGGGGCTCGCGCCCGTGATCGCTGCGCAGTCGGATGCCGCGGTGCCGTCTGGCACCCCGGTGTCGGACGGACCTCCCGCGGACTGTCCGAGCGCGGAGCTGGGGCCGGGCGCCCCGCTCCGCACGCGCGCCGAGGCCGAGGCCTACGTGGCCTCGGTGTGCTTCAAACACGGCCCTCCCGAGCGGGTGGGCGTCGAGCTCGAATGGATCCTCCGGGGGCCCCTCACGCTCGCACGGGTCCTCGACGCCCTGGGGTCCCACGCCCCGTCCTCGCTCGTCCCCGGCGGGGGCACGCCGCTCCCGCACGGGTCGCTCGTCACCGTGGAGCCGGGCGGGCAGGTGGAGCTCGCCAGCCCGCCGCTCGCCGATCTCCGCAGTCTCACCGCCGCCGTCGAGGCGGACTCCGCCCACCTCCTCGGCCTGCTCGCCCGGCACGGCCTCACCCCCGAACCGCGCGCCGCGGACCCCCACCGCCCGGCCCGCCGGCTGTTGGCGCTCCCGCGCTACCGGGCCATGGAGCAGGCCTTCGACCGGCACGGCCCGTTCGGGCGCACCGGGATGTGCTCCACGTCCGCCGTCCAGGTCGCGTTGGACGCCGGGGGACGCGCGGGCATCGCCACCCGCTGGGCCGTGCTGCATGAGCTCGGCCCGGTGCTCCTCGCCGCCTTCGCCAACTCGCCCGCGCTGCACGGCCGCCGCACGGGCTGGCGGTCCAGCCGGTTCGCCGCCTGGCTCGCCGCCGAGCCCGGGCGCACCGCCCCGCCCGTGGACCTCGACCGGCCGGACCCGGCCCAGGCCTGGGCGGAACGCGTGGTCGGCAGCACGGTGCTCTGCGTACGGGGGCCGGGGGAGTGGGCCACGCCGACCGGCGTCACGTTCGCGGACTGGATCGCGGGCGCGCTGCCCGGCACGCCCACGACCGCGGACCTGGAGTACCACGTCTCCACGCTGTTCCCGCCGGTCCGGCCCCGGGGGTTCCTCGAGGTCCGGTACGTGGACGGGCAGCAGGGCGCGGACTGGGCGCTGCCGGTCGCCGTGCTGGCGGCGCTCACCGCGCACCCCTCGACCGTGGACCGGGTGCGGGAGCTGTGCGAGCCGGTGCGGGAGCGTTGGCTCGTCGCGTGCCGGGACGGGCTCGCGGACCCCGCGTTGGCCCGCGCCGCCCGGTCGGTCTTCGCGCTCGCCTGCGAGGCGCTGCCCGCCCTCGACCCGCCGCCCGGGCTCGCCGCCCGGCTCGCCGCCGTCACCGAAGGGCGGATCGCCGCCGGCCGTAGCCCGGCGGACGAGCCACTGTCCGGTGAGCCCACCCGCACCGACCTCGTCGAGATCATCCGGACCGAGGGAGCACTCCCGTGACACCCACCCCCGACCACCTGCGGGAACGCGTGGCCGCCGAGCTGGACACGGCCCGCCGCCGCAGCACCGTGCTGACCTCGTTGGAGGACGCCGAGCTCGTCGCGCAGCACTCGCCGCTGATGTCGCCGCTGGTCTGGGACCTCGCGCACGTCGGCAGCCAGGAGGAGCTGTGGCTGGTCCGGGACGTCGGCGGCCGGGCGCCGCTGCGCCCGGAGATCGACGGGCTGTACGACGCGTTCCGGCACTCCCGCGCCAGCCGCGTCGACCTGCCCCTGCTCACCCCCGCCGAGGCACGGGCCTACGTGGCCGAGGTGCGGAACAAGGCGCTGGAGGCGTTGGAGCGCACCCGGTTCACCGGCCGCAGGCTGGAGGAGTCGGGCTTCGCGTTCGGCATGGTCGTGCAGCACGAGCAGCAGCACGCCGAGACCATGCTGGCCACGCACCAGCTCCGGGCCGGGGCACCCGTCCTGCAGGCGCCCGAACCGCCACCGGGCAGGGCGCTCCCGCGCCGCGAGGTGCTGGTGCCGGCGGGCGAGTTCGTCCAGGGCACCTCGACGGAGCCGTGGGCGCTGGACAACGAACGGCCCGCGCACCCGGTGACCCTGCCCGCCTTCTGGATGGACACCCACCCCGTCACCAACGAGGAGTACGCGGCGTTCGTGGACGCGGGCGGCTACACCGATGCGCGCTGGTGGAGCGAGGTCGGATGGCGGCACGTGCTCGACGAGGGGCTCGTCGCGCCCCGGTTCTGGCGGCGGGACTCATCGGGCGAGTGGTGGCGGCGGCGGTTCGGTGTGGTGGAGCCGGTGCCGGCGCGGGAGCCCGTGGTGCACGTGTCGTTCCACGAGGCCGAGGCGTACGCGCGATGGGTCGGCAAGCGGCTGCCGACGGAGGCGGAGTGGGAGAAGGCCGCGCGCTGGGACCCGGAGTCCCGGCGCAGCCGCCGCTTCCCGTGGGGGGACGCGGACCCCGCTCCCGAGCACGCGAACCTGGACCAGCGCCATCTGCAGCCCGCGGAGGTGGGCGCCTACCCCGCCGGCGCCTCGCCGCTGGGCGTCGAACAGCTGATCGGGGACGTGTGGGAGTGGTGCTCGTCCGGCTGGCATCCCTATCCGGGCTTCGAGGCCTTCCCGTACCGGGAGTACAGCGAGGTGTTCTTCGGGGGGGACTACCGGGTCCTGCGCGGCGGCTCCTTCGGCACGGCGGCCGCGGCGGTCCGCGGCACGTTCCGGAACTGGGACCACCCGGTCCGGCGGCAGATCTTCGCCGGCTTCCGCTGTGCCCGAGACGCCTGATGTGTCGCCACCTGGCCTGGTCCGGGTCGGCGCGGACGGTGTCCTCGCTGGTCCTGGAGCCGAAGCACGGGCTGTTGCACCAGTCCTACGCGCCCGCGGACATGCGCGGCGGTGGCACCGTGAACGCGGACGGCTTCGGGGCGGGCTGGTACCCCGCCGCGGGCGGCGCCCCGGTCCGCTACCGCTCCGCTCAGCCGATCTGGTCGGACCCGGCGTTCGCGTCCGTCGCGGCGGGGGCCTGCGCGGTCGCCGGGCTGGCCGCGGTGCGGTCGGCGACCATCGGAATGCCCGTCGTCGAGACGGCGGCGGCGCCCTTCGCCGAGGGGCCGTGGCTGTTCTCGCACAACGGGGTCGTGCGCGGCTGGCCAGGGTCGGTCGCGCCCCTCGCGGAGCGGCTCCCCGTCGTCGACCTGCTGACCCTGGACGCCCCCACGGACGCGGCGCTGCTGTGGGCGCTGGTCAGGCAACGGCTGCGCGCGGGCGAGGATGCCGGGACCGCGCTGAGCCGGGTCTGCATCGAGGTCGAGGCCGCGGCCCCGCGATCCCGGCTGAACCTGCTGCTCACGGACGGTTCCACGATCTGGGCGACCGCATGGGACCACGCGCTCTCGTGGTGCGACACGGGCTCCGAGGTGGTCGTCGCCTCGGAGCCCGTCGACGACGACCCGTCCTGGCGCCCGGTCCCCGACCACCACCTCGTCGTCGCGACCCCCGGCGCCACCACGGTCACCCCGATCCCATGACCCCACCCGCGACCCCACCTCAGACCGGCCGCGGGCCCGCCGCCACCGCGCAGACCTGCACCGACGCAAGGAGCACGCCCTTGAACCGCCTCACCGCGCTGGACGTCCACCTCACCCCGGCGGACGCGGACCGGGCCCTGCGCGAGGACGTCCGCTCCGGGCTCACCGCGAGCCCGAAGGAGCTGCCGCCCAAGTACTTCTACGACGCCCGCGGCTCCGAGCTGTTCGAGCGGATCACCGAGCTCCCCGAGTACTACCCGACCCGCACCGAGCGGGCGCTGCTGGCCGAGTCGGTCGCCCAGATCGCCGCGACGTCCTGGGCGGACACCGTCGTCGAGCTCGGATCGGGGTCCTCGGCGAAGACCCGCCTGCTGCTGGACGCCTTCCGCGCCCACGGCACGCTGAGACGGTATGTGCCACAGGACGTCTCGGAGTCCGCGCTGCGCGGTGCGCTGGAGGCGCTCGGCGCGGAGTACCCGGACCTGGAGCTGCACGGCGTGGTCGGGGACTTCACCAGGGACCTCGGTTTCCTCCCGAAGGAGGGCCGCCGGATGGTCGCCTTCCTGGGCGGCACGATCGGCAACCTCCGCCCCGTCGAGCGGGCGGCCTTCCTCGCGCACGTCCGGAGCGTGCTGGAGCCGGGGGAGCAGCTGTTGCTCGGCACCGGTCTGGTGATCGACGAGCCGACCCTCGTGGCCGCCTACGCGGACGCCCAGGGTGTCACGGCCGAGTTCAACCGCAACGTCCTGCGCGTGCTCAACCGCGAGCTCGGTGCGGACTTCGAGCCGGAGGCGTTCGCGCACGTCGCGCTGTGGGACGCCGCGAACGAGTGGATCGAGATGCGGCTGCGCGCCGAGCGGGCGATGCGGGTGCACGTCGCGGAGCTGGGGCTCGAGGTGGAGTTCGCCGCGGGGGAGGAGCTGCGCACCGAGATCTCGGCGAAGTTCCGGCCCGAGACGGTCCGGGCGATGCTCACCGAGGCCGGGTTCGACCCGGTCCGCTGGTGGGAGGATCCCGAACGGCGGTTCGCCCTCAGCCTCGCCACGGCCGTCTGAGCCCGGCACGACCTCACTCTGCGCTGTGTCGGCGCCCTCCGCGACGCCGGTGAGCTCCGGCCTCGTCGGGCCGGTGGGGTCGCGGGCTGTTCGTCACGGCGGAGCCGGGGGAGGAGAACGTGAGGATCCTCACTCCGGCCGACGTCCCGGCGGCCGACGACGCCCCAATCCGGCTGACCGTCGTGACCGAGCGGTGGCGCTGGTTCGACCCTGAGCCGGAGCACGCGATCGCGGGCTGATCTGCCCTTTCCGCGGTTCCGCCGCGGTGTCGTGTGTGGAGACACGAAATGTGTTCGACGCCTGGTCGGAATCATGCGGAAACGTCGGCATGCGTTGGGGCGAGTCCGTAGGCGACGCACCGTGAGCGCCGGTCTGTCGTTCTCCGCTCGTACAGGTGACCCGGACGGCGTAACGCGCCGTCATCAGGCGCGATGAAGCGGACGGGTGGGCATTGAGATCGGCTTCGCTCGTTGTTAATGTGGGGTTAAGTACGAGATGAACCGATATGGCGGGTACAAACGCCGAAAGGATGCGCATCCCCCGTGAGCACGGACTCCGACATCGCGCCCGTCTACGGCACCGCCCTCACCGACGTCGGTCTCGGTGAGCAGGCGGCGGACGTGCTCCGGACGAACGACATGGGCGGTTGGACCAAGGCCGCGCCACTGCTCTACCCGCACCAGTGGAGCTGGGACAGCGCGTTCGTCGCGATCGGGTGGGCGCAGGTGGACGTGCGCCGCGCGATGACCGAGCAGCAGCGGCTGTTCGAGGCCCAGTGGGCGAACGGCATGGTTCCGCAGATCGTGTTCAACCCGCTCGCGGACGCGGAGTCCTACTTCCCGGACCCGGCGCGGTGGGCCGTCGAGGTGTGCCCGGAGGCGCCCGTCGGGGTGGCCGAGACCAGTGGCATCTGCCAGCCGCCGGTGCACGCCATCGCCGTCGCGCGGATCTGGGAGGTCGCGCGCGGGACCACAGACGCCGAGGCGGTACGAACCGAGCTGCGCACCCTCTTCCCGAAGCTCATGGCCTGGCACCGCTACCTCGCCGAGAACCGTGACCCGTCCGGATCCGGCCTGGTCACGACGTACCACCCGTGGGAGGGCATCGACAACTCCCCGCGCTGGGACGGGGTGCTGGCCCGGCTCGAGGTGGGGGAGGTGCCGCCGTACGTCCGGCGAGACCTCTCGCACGTCGCGGATGCGGGCCAGCGCCCGTCCAACGCGACCTACGACCGCTTCCTCTGGCTGCTCGAGCTGCTCAAGCGGTTCCGGTACGACGACGCGGCGATCCACGAGGCCTACCCCTTCCTGGTCAAGGACGTGTTCTTCACGTCCGTGCTGGTCATGGCGAACCGCGCGCTGCTGACCGTCGCGGACGCGGTCGGGGCCACCTGCGCCGAGCGGGCGCAGATCCAGACCTGGGTCGAGCGGGGCCGGGCGGGGATCGCGGCGACCGTGGACGCGGAGTCCGGCATGGCCTACGACGTCGACCTCGGCACCGGCGCCCCGATCGAGGTCGCGACGTTCGCCGGGCTGTCCCCGCTGCTCGATGCTGGGAGCCCGCACCGCGCCCGCGCCCTGCGGAACCTCGACTCATCGGCGTTCGCAGGCCATCCGGGCCTGCGCTGGGCGATGGTGCCGAGCACCAGCCCGTCCGCGGAGTGCTTCGACCCGCGCAACTACTGGCGGGGCCCCGTCTGGCCGATCGTGAACTGGCTGTTCTGGCGTGGCCTGCGAGACGGCAGGGACACGGCCCGCGCCGAGGCGCTGCGGGAGGCGTCGCTGGACTCGCTGCGCCACGTCGGCTTCGCGGAGTACTTCCACCCGATGACCGGCGAGGCCCTGGGGTCCGCGATGCAGTCCTGGACCGCTGCTGTCGCCCTGGACTGGCTCGCCTCCTAGGCCGGATCACAGGTAGGGCTGGGTGATCATCTCGAGGTAGTGGCCCGCGGGGTCGCGGAAGTAGACGCCGCGGCCACCGTGCTCGGTGTTGGTCTCGCCCGGGCGCCGCATCTGCGGGTCTGCCCAGTGTTCGATCCCGTTGTCGCACAGGCGCTGGTAGGCGCGGTCGAAGAGGGCGTCGTCGACCAGGAAGGCGTAGTGCTGGTTCTGGATCTCGGGGTACGCCTCGACCGGGAGGTCGGCGAACTGGATCAGCACCCCGCCGTCGAGCAGGAGGTTGGTGAACGGGCCCCAGGACGGGGCGTCGGTCGCCTCGAAGATGCCCTGGAAGAAGCGGGCGGACTCGACGCGGTCGCGGGCGGCGATGATCAGATGGTTGAACGTGGCGGGCATGGCGGCCGTCCTCTCGGTGGACCGGGAGGGGCGCCCGCGCAGGCCGGCGAGCACGCCGAACGGGTGGGATGCGCCCGGGCCTGTTCGGGACTGCTCGGCCCGACGAGACAGTCGGTGCCGGCCGGTACAGCCGCTCCTTCCCGATAGGCCCATGGGGGCGCGCCGATCACCATAGTCCTGGGGGGAGGTCGGCCGCCACCGAGTTCCGCAGCGGACGGGTGGATCCACTGTCCGACTCGCGACCTCAGGTGTCCGACTCGCGGCCGGTGGTGTGGGACTCGCGAGACGACGAGCCCCGCACCTCGGGCGAGGTGCGGGGCCCGTCGTCAGGAGGCCGCTCAGCTCGCGAGCATGCCCCGCAGGACGTACTGGAGGATGCCGCCGTTGCGGTAGTAGTCCGCCTCGCCGGGGGTGTCGATGCGGACGACCGCGTCGAACTCGACCTTGTCGCCGGACTCCTTGGTCGCCGTCACGTGCACCGTGCGGGGGGTCGACCCCGAGTTCAGCTCGGTGATCCCCGCGATGTCGAAGGTCTCCGTGCCGTCGAGGCCCAGCGACGCGGCCGACTCACCCTGCGGGAACTGCAGCGGGATGACGCCCATGCCGATCAGGTTCGAG
>Ga0157379_10005708_pt1 | contig 10702 bp, 11 predicted proteins | sample S25metaG_FD_121802 | JGI IMG/M metagenome (GOLD analysis project Ga0157379, IMG submission 121802) | Switchgrass rhizosphere microbial communities from Kellogg Biological Station, Michigan, USA - S2-5 metaG | ecosystem: Host-associated > Plants > Roots > Rhizosphere > Soil | place: USA... | reverse complement strand
TGGACCATACTGCTTGAGTTGCGTGCCGTCGGGCAGGTGATGAATCTGCGGAGGCGCTTTAGGGCGTGGAGGCGTGATGGTCTCAGCAGCAGTCCCCGCAGATGGTAAACCCGCCGGCTCCGGGGGCGGTTTCGGCGACGGAGGAATCCTTACCGGGCGCGTGCTTGCGTATCCCCTGGTCGCCCCCAATCCACCAAAAGCGCCACTGACTGTCGCCGCAAGCGCCAGACGCTTGTAGTAGTCAGGATCGCTCAAATTGGCTTGTGCCTGCTGCCGCGCAGGAGACGATTCCGGCAGGCTGTTGATGTCCACCTCGGTTGGAAGCCCGATCGATGCGGCACCCTCAAGCGCGCCAGTCGTGGCCCCGACCGGCACTGCGGCATACGGCGAGAGTCGGCGACCAAGATATTTTCCTCCAAAATAGGAGGCGACAGGAGACAGCGCAGTCATAGCCGCGCGCGTGCCTGGAATCACGTCAAACAGCGATGTTTCGGCTTTCTTCTTGGCCAGGATCTCATCGCGCAAACGATTCTGTTCGTCCTGCCATCCTTTGAACGAGACATCGCGATCGGCTGCCGCCGCGTCGCGCAATTGCTGCAGGCGGATCATGTCCGGCGAGTCCGGCCTGTTCAGCGCAGACAATTCCTTGATCGCAAGCTCCTGCGTGCCCTTCGGCGACCTCGTCGAAGTTGTGCCCAGTTCCAGGATTTTGGCGGCTCTTTGATCGATCCTGTTTTGAATAGCGGCCATTTCATTGACCCGAGCGGGAATCGGATCAGACCACTTGAATTCAGGACTGATTTCCGCCGCATGCGCCGACGACGGCCCAACCATGTCGAAGATGTTGCCGACACCCGCCAGCAGCGGAGACTGTTGTGCCGGCTGCTGCCGCCGCGGCGACCCCATCGGAGCTACTCCGCGTTGCGCGGCACGATCCCCGGCATTCTCCATCGCGGAACTGATGATGCCGCCAGTCACGCCCAACGGCGCAAGCACTTCTGCTGGATTGTCCCGCAGGTATCGCGCACTCTCCAAATCGGCCTGCAGCGCGCTTGGCTGGTTGCGGGATGTTCCCAGCGGAAGACCTGCCCGATACGGTCGAGGCGCCGGCCGTTGTTCCACAGGAACAGGAACATCCGACATCCCCGACTGCAGGAACAGCGGCGCCTCGAACGCATCATCCTCTCCCGGCACGCCGCCATCGGCAAAGCTCGCCCGCCCGCCATACTTGCGCCCGCGCTTGATCGAATAGGCGATTGCGAGAGCCTGGCTCCTGTCCTTCACGTGCGGTGATTTCCCGACATCTCGCATGAGAGTCCTCACATTCGCCTTGAAGGCTTGTTTTGATCCGGAATGCTGTAGCGGCATGTCAGGCTATTCCTTCGCTGTCCTCACGGCACCTCATAGCTGCCCCCGAGGATATATCTTCCGCCATCGACCCCTGGATACGTCGCATCGTAATATCGAATGACGGCTGTAGGGATGGCGCCTCGACTCAGGACAGAAAGCGTCTTGAACGTCACGTTTACTTCGCGCCCGGAAAATGCAGCCGTATCGAATGGAACAACAGGCAATCCCACGTTCAGGAATGAAGAACCGGTGCCGTTCGTGGCAATGGAAACATCGATTGCGCAGAATACGGTTTTGCCGATCTGGGCATATCTCCCAGTCGTTGTGCCGAGCGACGTCAGCGACCCAAGTCCAGCCGTGAGCGTCGGCGTATACGCACTCCATGCCAGAGTCGGCAATGGAACGCCCGCACTTGAAAACGCGGCGGCCACAAAGGCCGCATTCGCGATTTGATTGGTTGTCGCTCCAGCGACAGGTGTCGGAACAAAGAGATCATCCAGCATGTCAGAAGAATTCGACAACCGAGAGTGAATTCGTCGACCCCGACGACGCCACCGCATAGAAACAGTTGTTCGCCGCAATCTGCGGCGGCACCTGATAGCGCGCACCCGGAACGATGAGGATTCCCCGTCGCACGAACGCCGTCGTACCCGGCATCACCCAGATATTGGAATTCCCCGTCGGATCGCAGGAATGAAACTCGATCGCGCGACGAACCGCGCTTGTCGCAATGGCGAGGATAGAGGTCGTCGTCAATGACGTGAGATTCGTACAGCGCGGCGATGATGTCGACGACAGGGTTTGTCCAGGCGCGGACGCCCAAGCCGCCAAACGGCTGATGTTCTGAACCTGTCCTTTCGTGACAGAGGTTAGGTCGTCGTCGCCGGCCATTTATCGTCTCCCCGCCGGAGACCACCGATACCTGATCTTCCCCAACCGCCAGAAACTTCCGAGATCGGACGACTGCACCGTGACCGACATCAGCCGCCCGCGAATCCGCGTCGCGATATATTGGGAGTTCTGCATCACCGTATAGGGTCCATATTGAACCGGCGTGTCTTCCGCGTAGTTGTAGACATTGAACGTGATCAACACCTGCGCATTCTTCGCCCCCGCATAGGTGCCCCACTTGAAATCCGGGAATACCTGGTCGACGAAGGCGAAATCCTCCCCCTCTGCGATATAGAACAAACCCGTCGTGAATGATGCCGTGATCGGGTTGCCGTCGTTGTCGTAACCCTGCTCGTGCTGATAGAGGACACCGGTTGGCGTGGCCGCGATCGGATTGCCGAGCACGGTCTGATCGATCCAGGCCGAGCGCGCGAGCGCGCCATAATCCCACGGCCCCCCCGGCTCCGTGATATTGAATTTCACATAGGAGTCATTCTCGCCGTTTGCGCTCGCGGATGACGGAAATTCCCACCCCACCTCATTGAATGGCGTATTCGGCATCGCACGCACGTTCGATGCATAGGCCGTGTTGAGATTCTGAAACACGAAATCCCAGACCGGGCACGGGATCACCTCGACACCGCCGCCCACTCCGTACCGGTAGAAATTGGACGGCCCCATCCAGTAGACACCGCCGCGCAATTGCTGCTTTGCATGCGAACTGATAAGCCCCGCTCCCGCTCCGATCTTGTTGAACCCGAAGACGAACGGCGGGCCCTGATAGTTCATCGCCCAGAGATCAAGATCGGTCCAGATCAGATCCTGGTTGGAGACCGCATCGCCACCCCGGATCATCGATCCGATCGGAATGCGGAATTCCCCCGCCTGGTTGGTCTGCAGTTGCGTGAAGTCCTGGAAATTCTCCGTGTCCGACCATTTGACCAGCATCGGGTCTTGTTGAATCCCGATATCCTCAAGCGCCGTCGAGCCCCAGGCGATCAGGATTTGCTGACTGACCGAGACAAAGATTCCTCCATTGAACGGCGGCGCCGTCGGCACCAGTCCCGCATTGGTGAATCCCGCCGTCGGATCGAACTGGTAGATCGCCCCGCCATAGGGACAGGCCAGGAAGATTTTGCCCCAGTTATCCGATGTCCAGTCGGTTGCCGTGATCGGCGTTCCGGTCTGCGATGAGGGCACGACGCCCGTGCCGTAGCCGCCCGCCCCATAACCGCCCGTGCCGTAGCCCGAGCCCAGCGCAGGAGGTCCGAGATTGATGTAATAGACGAACTGCGCATTCCCGCTGTTCTGCGAACCCGACGTGCTCGAGGTCGCCTGTTGCGCCGCCACGATCGTGAACGTGTCTACACTGGGCACCGTCACAATCGTATAGAGCCCCTGGATCGTCACCCCGCCGACCGTCGTACTCGCCGGAAACACGACCGTATTGCCCGCCACCTGGCCATGCGCCGTCAATGTCACCGTGACGGTCGGGCTTCCCGAGGTGGTCGCAAAGGAGGCGACCGCTCCGGTATTGTTGACCGTCGATGTCGCAGGAGAGGCCGCCGCAATCTTATAGGATGTCGCACTCACGATCGTTGTGATTGCATAGAGGCCGGAGAGAATGAGCCCGCCCACCGCGATCGGTGTGTTGAACAATACCGAATCAAACGTCGTGACGTTCGATATCCCGGTATCGACGATCGTAACGGTCGTATCCCCGCTCACCGTCGAGAAATCGACCGCCGGATTCGTGGTCAATGTCTGCGGGGTGATGTCGACCAGGTTGCCCGAGGTCAGGATCGCGAGTTGTGTCGTCGTCCCGATCCCGAGATGCGTCGTGCTGTTCAGATCCTCCCACGCATGCAGATCCCGCGGCGTGCCGGAGACGGCCGAGCCGTAGTATCTTGTCCAGCCCCCCATCTTCTGGGCGAGCCCGTCCCGGAACCGGATGAGCTGGCTTTGCGCATAGCCCGCCTCCAGGAGGGTTGGGGTTTTCTCTACATTGATGCCTGGAACGAGGCGGATTTCACCGAAAGCCATCTTGACTCATGGGGCGGGAGGGGATTCGATGGCCTTTCCAACCAGGAGGGGAGGCCGGTCATGGATTCGCGCTTGCTTACATGTCTTTTGGTGCTGTGCGCGCTCGCAGGATGCGTCTCGTCCCACGAAGCGCAGGAGAAGGCGGTCGTGGATTACTGCGTCGGCAAGTTCGGGCACGAGCACAACTCCGCCAATGTCGTGCGATGTGTCGATCAAGGCAAAGCCGCGCGCCGGAAACAGGAAGAAGCCGAGCGTCAATTCGAGCGCCAGTTCGGAACTGCGTTGATGGCCGTCGGATTTGGATTGATGGCCATGCAACCGCCGCCACCCCCGCAACCCGCCCCGCCCAAGGACCACGTCTGCATTGCAGCGAACAACACCGTCTACCGCTGCTGATCACGTCTTGATGAATGTCACGCCGTGCACCAGGGACGGCTGGAGATTACCGCCCGCACCTGATCCGGTCGTTGCATTGGACACCGTGACGCCGGTCGTATGGCTGCTGACGGTGTTGGCGGAAGAATTCGCCGCCTTATAGGTTGACCCGCTGCCGGCATTGTTCCCGAACAGGCCATCTATCAAATACGTGTTTGCCGTGGTGTGCGTGTGCCCCGGATCAGTGACCGATGCCACATGCGTATGCGCCGGCGGATTCTGATCACCCCCGGACGCGCCCCAGGTATTGCCGTCGAAGCCCGCAACTGCGGTCGTGATCCGTGTTCCGAGCGGCACACGCACGCGGTTGCCGAGATCAGGCACCCCGAAAGTATTGATGCCGTTGCCGCCGAATGTACTTCCCAGCATCGCAAACAGCGCCGGATAGACGCTCGCCGAATAGGTCGCCGTCCCGACGCAGGGCAGATAAGGCGGCACGGTACACGCACTCATCCACACCGGCGTCGTCGACACGCACAAATCCAATAACTCTCCGACACGCCCCATGTTGACGTATTTGCAATCGGTGCCGTCGTTATAGACGTGACAGGATTCACCGGGAGGTGCCGCCACCAGATTGCCTGTTCCCGATGCGCGCAACGATACCGCAAACGAGTTCGTCGCACTGCAATTGTTCTCGACGATCCAATAGCCGGGGCATGGAAACGTAATCGTGCAGTTTCCCGTCAGCGTCCCTGAGAACTTGAGCACCGCATTGTGCGCCTGCACGGGCCCCGCGCCCGCAGTAATCGATCCGGTCCCGATCGAGCCCGTGGATATCGACAGGCTCACATTCGCATTGGTCAGGCTCACCGTCTGGACGCCGCCCAGTTTTCCATCAATCACCGTCATGTTGTTGTTGACGGCGGTCGTGCCCCATGCGCCGGAGAGATCGCCGGTATTGGGCGTATTGAGCGCGATGTTGGTGGTGTTGGGCATCTATATCACGTCCTCGGCGGAACCGCCTGCGGCGTCGGCTGCTTGCTCGACCAGCCGCGCATCTCGAATTTCTTGCGCGCTTCCTCGATATCGGCGGAAGCCAGCAAGGACTGATACTGCGATTCCCACGTCATCGCCTGTTTTGGATCATCCACCGCCGCGCCGTAATTCTTCTGGAACCCGGACGCGCGCACCATCGATGCAGCCAGAAACAAATCCGGGAAATACCAGGACAGGATCGTCGTCACATTGGTGGATGACAAAGCCTGCGGCCGGATGGTGCCCACCACCTCGACCCGGTAGGACTGATCCGGCCACGGCCCGACGATGGCCAGATCCTGATTCACCATCGCGAAATATTGCGGCACGGTCGAACCCGCAACCGCAGGCCAAAGCATATTGAGCATTTCCTCTGAGGTCGGCACCAGCGCATTGCGCGTGCCGCCGTCCGCCGTCGTCGCCGAGGCTGGCGTAATCACATTGAGCTCGTCGGTCACGACGAACGTTCCGTTGGAACTCGGAAACGTGAAATTGCGATTGCCCGCCGTCATGGTCGCCGAGGAATCGCGCGTGCTGGTATCCACCAGATCGAGATCGCGATAGAGCCGCAGTTCGGCATAGTCGCGGATGTTCGGCAGATCGGTTACAAATTCCGCATTGCTCTCCGGAATCACCATCAGGTTGGCAAGCGACGTCACCCATTGGGAGTAAGTGAGAGACATGTCAAGTCAATCCATAGACCTTGAGCGTCCCGGTCTGGATATTGCCGGGCGAAAACGAAACCTGGAATCCCGTCAGCGCATTTGTCAGATCCTGAAAACCGGACGGATTGACCGACATCAGCCCCGTGGCAACCGCCGTGCCGCCGCCGAGATAGGACAACTGCCCGGTAATCATCTTGCGGAATGTCGTCCCGGTCGGATTGAAGATGCGCACGAATCCATTGACGCCATAGGTCGTGCCGTTGCCGACCTGGGTCGTTGCTCGGCTTCCCGAGAGAAGAATGACGCTGGTGGATGTATCGACAGACACGGTATTGGCCTGGCTGGTGAGAGTCGGTGCCTGGCAGACATAGCCTCCTGAAATGAATGTCGATCCGGACGTCGCCACCTGCAACTGCAATGTCGCCGTGGTCGCGACCGAGGGGACGACATTATCGAACGTCACCAGAAAGCTGCGATAGGACGCCGAGAAGCTCGTCGTATCGCCTGCGGTCGCGACATTGTTCATGGAGATCGTATTGAGCAACACTTGCGCCGGCAGGCCCCAACCGATCGTCGATCCGGTCGTGGCGACTTGCAGCACCTGATTGGCCGCGGATGCGACAAACGTCGTGACATTCGATGACGCGGTGGTCGCAAAGCCGAGGACCGCAAGCCCGGTCCCGGCCTGGATCTTGGCGTAGCTCACGACGTTGCTGCCGATCGTCGCGGTGCCGCTCGATGACAGCGTGATGTCACCGGAGACGACACGGAAGGCCGGGTTGGCCGCGGTTCCCTGATCGACCAGGATGTTACCCGCCGTCGACGGCGCGGCCACCTGGAGCGCGGATGTTCCCTCCGCGATCACCACACCGAACGCCGCCAGACTCGACGTCTGGAACGGCCCCGGCATCAATGTGGTGGCATTGAAGAACCCGCCAGTCGACGTCCGCACGCCGAATATCTGCCCGGTTGTGCCCACCAGCGCCGTTGCAATCGCAGACGCGGTTCCCGCGACCCCCAACACCGACAGCCCAGCGACGCTCGCAAGCGCCACCGCAAGACTCGTCGACCCCGCAACCGTCAATCCCGACGTCGTGTTCGCCGCCACGAATGACGATGCATCCGACCACACCGCGGCAAAGTCGCTGCCGCTCGCCTTATTGAGGATCTGCCCGGTCCCGCCAGCCGTCGGCAAGGTCCCAAATCCGGTCGACATGATCTGGCTGATATCGACCTGGACGGTTGTCTGCACGCCTCCTGACGTATACGACGCCTCGAACCGCATGCCGGCCGTGGCGGCGGCAGTCGTTCCGAGATCCAGGATAGAGACAACGGCAGGTATGGTCATCGAATTCCCGCCAGATCAGCCGCGGAAAGATTGCCGTTCGTGGCAACAATTCGCTCGATCACATCCGCCGATCCGGTCCCGCGCACGACACCTCCGATGATGCGGATGGAGCCGTCCGTCGTGGTGCGTGTCGACACCGGCTGCTCGTCAATGTCATATCGCTCCGGCCGCGCGTTCATGATTGGAAGCGGATCAGGCGGGAGAATGAACGTACCCAATTGTCTTTGAGGTTTGTCAAGTTCATCCGGGCTGACCAGAATCATTTTGTTGACGAGCTTCGATCCGGCCCATTCGTATTGCCATTGCAGATTTTCGTGATTGTTGATCATGCCGTTGCGGTCGCTCGTCGCCCATGCACGGGGACTGGTCGGATCAGTGCGGGCACGTCGGGGATGCGGGCGCATGGTCTATTTCCGAGATGGCAGACACATGAGAACTTGCCCCCTCTCAGAGGGATGAAAACGAACCCAATGCAGGCCAGCCTTGCCACAATCATCGCAATACCAAGGAACTCCGCGCCCAGCCACTTGAGCGCACGTTAATTCGCCAGACTGCCAGTCGCACTTCAGACAGTGCAAAATAGTCAAATCGTCCGGGCTGGGGACGTGCTGCGGATGACCAAAATCCATGATTCATCTCCTATAGTAGGAGCTTATAGCAGGCGCGATCGTCATTGGCACATTCTCGACATCCTGCGTGGATGCAAAGCCCCACGCCTCATCGTAATCCGCCTTGCGCGCCGCCTCGAAGGCCAATGGATCGACACCCTCCGGCGGATAGGACTTCGCCAGCCGCTTTGCCAATCCCGTCACCAGCACATCCAGCCAGCGATACGGCAGATCCGGTGTCTCGCCGCTGCCGATACTCGCATCCTGCATCTGTGAGCAGCAGTAGTAGTTGAACACATATGGCCCATTGCCATCCGGCACCGGCCACATGGTAATCGTCGGAGAGATCAATCGATCGAACCAATACACAGTCGGCGCACCCGGCGTGAACTTCTGCGAATAGCTGGCGTAATCCGTGCGCGAGATCGGCGTCACATAGCGGTCGGTCTGATCGGTCGTAGCGTTGTTCAGAGAGATATACGCATCGAGGATCATCACCACGCGAGCGGGGATGTCATAGCTTGTGGTGCCGGAGACCATGGGGACGGAGAGTTGCTCGACCTTCCAGAGATTGACCTGCCTGTTAGACAACTCGACGAACAGCAGGTTCAACTCACGCCGCGCCGTCAGCATGTGTTCCTGTCGTATGGACGGCGTACGGATGCGGCAGCGCTCATAGGCCGCAAGCACCGCTTCGCCGTTCGACAGACTATAGCTGTAGGTGCCAGATGACGTCATACCGTCCGCCGCGACATCGAATTGAGAGCGTAGGAAACACCGCCGCCTGACAGCGTCCCTGTCGTAATAAACAGTTCCGTCAGACCAGGGCCGCCGTCGACCAGAAACAATCCTCCGGATGGTGGAGGTGTGGGCGTCGTCCCGTTCAACTGTCCGGGCTGGAATCCGAAGTCCAGCACCTGATCGGTAAACAGCGCAACGAAGGCGCCCGGGCCATTGTTGATCATCATGGCTGGGTGATGATCTCGATCAGCCGCGGATCAGCCGTGGCATTGGAGAAGTACAGCATCGCGTGGTTGGCGTTCACATCCGCGGGAACGAGATCGATCGCATAGACGCCATTGCCGACGCTCGATATCGAGCCAGAATTCGCGAGTGCGCCGAAGGCGGCGCCATCCAGAGATCGTTGTCCGACGACGGTCAGTCCCGAGACCGGAAGATGCGTCGTCATATCCGTCATCACGAACATGAAGCCCGCCGCCGTGGCGTTCTTCTTGATGTTGGAGGTGATGCCGACGAGACCTGCGGCCGTGATCGACATGGCCGAGAAGTTCGAGGGAAACACGCCGGAACCGAATGACGCCGTTAGGATGGAGGCCGATACCGGACGGCTCACCCTGTTCTCAATGGAGAATGATCCGACGACATAACCAAGGACATTCGTTCCCCCGACCGTTCCTGTCGCCAACACCACGCCATAGTCGTTGGCGGTCGTGAAACCGTTTCCAGCCGTAAGCGCGATGCTGACTGCATTCAGGCCCGTGACGCCATCGAAGTCCGTCGTAAGGATCGCGCCTGCCGTTATCTGTGTCGAGAGACTCTGCGGATAGACCGAGATCGTGGTGGATGTGGTTCCCGCCAATTGGGTGGGAAGGCCGCTTGTTCCGACTGTGGTGAACTGGAAATTGATGGTCGATCCGAGCGCCATGTCTCCGAAATAGGTCATTGCAACACCATTCCGGAGCCGATGAACCTGTTGCGTCTTTGGGCGATAAGGGGGCCCCAGCCGACGACAGGGGATATACCAACACGATAGCTACGCCGCTCAGGATACCAGAATGACCAGGGGTCGGAGGCCCAGGCGAGGAGCTGAGAGAGAGAGAGAAATGTATTGTAGGCCCACATATCAGCCGCCAAAATACCTTTCAATGGAACGCCTGTCGCAACGTTGTTACCTATCGTAAGGCTTGTTGCAGCAGTCGTACTCAAGCTGCTTGCCGTGGTCCTGCTCTGAGATGAAATCTGCCCAGTCGCTAAATTTGTGGCTACAAAATTGAGCGTTGACGCATTTTTGAAACTGGCAGCCGCAAAATACGGAACCCCCGCCACCAAAGTGATGTTAGACGCATTGGCCGTTGTATTTATAGCCACCTCCAGCAGTGCTGTCGTCAAATGAGACCTCAGGCTGGAATTACTACTATCAAAAATGCAAATTTGGTTCGCATTATTGATCGAATCAAGCCTGAAGATCGAAGCAATCGTTGCGCCAGTTGGGCTGCCTGGGCCAGCAATGGTGAATGTGCTTTTATCGGTTGCTGCGGTGTATCTGGTTGATGCGCCAATTGCGCCGTCAATGTTGACGGTTGGGGTCGCCGTCAGCGCGCCGATTATGCCGGTCAATATATTGATGAAATTGCCCCCGTCCG
>Ga0157379_10005706_pt1 | contig 10703 bp, 10 predicted proteins | sample S25metaG_FD_121802 | JGI IMG/M metagenome (GOLD analysis project Ga0157379, IMG submission 121802) | Switchgrass rhizosphere microbial communities from Kellogg Biological Station, Michigan, USA - S2-5 metaG | ecosystem: Host-associated > Plants > Roots > Rhizosphere > Soil | place: USA... | reverse complement strand
CGCGCATGCTGCCGACGCAGACCGCGATGGAGCTGTGCCGGCTCGCGGCCGACGATGTGATCCGCCTCTATCTCCAGACCCACGGCGAGATGCCGCGCGCGCTGGTCATCGATCTCTGGGGCAGCGCCACGCTCAGGACCGGCGGCGAAGAGATCGCCCAAGGCCTCGCGCTGATGGGCTGCCGGCCGATGTGGGACCCGGCAAGCGCGCGCGTCACCGGTATCGAGGTCCTGCCGACCGCCGCGATGGGACGCCCGCGCGTCGATGTGACTTGGCGCATTTCCGGCCTGTTCCGCGATCTGTTCCCGGCACAGATCGCGCTGATCGACGCGGCAGTGCGGCTGGTCGCCCGGCGCGGCGAGGACGACGACGAGAACCCGCTCGCCGCCGCGACGCGTCTCGCCAACGACGATGGCGCGGGGCTCGCTCGCATCTTCGGCACGGCGCCCGGAGCTTATGGCGCGGGCGTCGAGGAGCTGCTGGGCCAGGACAGCGACCAAGCCGCACTCGGCGCCGCCTATCTCTCCGCGACATCGCATGGCTATGGCGGCGCCGACGGGGAGGGCACGCCATTGCCCGGCCGCTTCGCCGATCGCGTCGCCAGCGCCGATCTTCTCCTGCACGGCAGCGACGATCCGGCCCGCGATCTGCTCGAAGGCGCGGAGGATGTCGCGCATGTCGGTGGCTTCGCCGCGGCTGCCGCCTCGCTCGGGCGCGAGGCCGAGCTTGTGATGCTCGACACCACCGATCCCAACCGGCCGCGGGCGCGCACCCTCGATGCGGCGCTGGCCAGGATCGTGCGCGGGCGGGCGACCAATCCGCGTTTCATCGAAGGCCAGATGCGGCACGGCGCGCGCGGCGCGGCAGAGCTTGCCGAGACCGTGGACCGGTTGGTCGATTTCGCCGAGACCACCGGCGCGGTGTCGAGCGCGCTGTTCGATTGCGTGCATGACGCCTATCTCGCCGACCCGCGCGTGCGCGATTTCCTGCTGCGCGAGAACCCCGCTGCGGCCCGCGTCATCGCCGACCGGCTGGAGGCGGCGCGGCGCAAGGGACTTTGGCATCCGCGTCGCAACGACCTCGGCGAGGGCCTGAACCTCATCCAAGCGGAGGCGGCGCTATGAGCAAAGTCTTCGCCCGCGGCGCCTGTCCCGGCTTGTCGGCCCCCATGCAGACAGGCGACGGTCTGCTGGCGCGGCTGGTCGTGGCAGGCCCGGTCCCCCTCGATGTGTTCGTCGGCCTCTGCGACGCCGCGCGCATGCACGGCAACGGCATCGTGGAGATCAGCGCGCGCGGCAGCCTGCAAGTGCGTGGGCTCAACGCTGTCTCGGCGCCTTTGTTCGCCGCGGCGGTGGAAGCCCTCGGCATCGATCTTTGCGAGAGCGTGCCGGTGCTCTGCGATCCTCTGCCCGACGACCCCACCGCTCTGATCGAGTCCCAGGCGATCGCCGCGGCGCTGCGTCAAGCCATCGCCGAGGCCGCGCTGCCGCTCGCGCCGAAAGTCTCCGTGGTGATCGACGGCGGCGGGCGCATCGGTCTCGACGCGGTTCCCGCCGATATCCGGCTGCGCGCCACCCCGACCAGCGAAGGTCCAAGACTCCATGTCGCACTCGCCGGCAATGCCTCAAGCGCGACGGAAGTCGGCGTCATCGCTCCACAAGACGCGGTCGATGCCGTGCTGGCTTTGCTCTCGACCATCGCCGCCACGGGAATCGAGGCGCGCGCTGTCGACCTGCTGCCGCCGCGTGACGCGGCCGCGCCGCGAACCAGGCTCGAGGCTCGCGCGGCAACCCTTGGGCTGCATCCGCTCAAGGGCGGCGCATGCGCTATCGGCGTCGGGCTTGCCTTCGGCCATGCCGAAGCCGCCGCCCTGAAGGCGCTTGCCCAGATCACCATGGCGCAAGGCGCGCGCTGGGCGCGGCCGGCTCCCGACCGGTCGCTGTTGCTCGGGCCTCTCGGCGAGACCCAGGCGCCGGCGATGTCAGACGAAGCGCAACGGCTCGGCTTCGTGACCCACGCCAACGACCCGCGCCGCCGTATCGTCGCCTGTCCCGGAGCGCCGGCGTGCACGAGCGGTTTGATCGCGGCGCGGTCGATCGCGGCGGAGATTGCGCGCGACGTGCCGCTTGCCGGCGAGGGCCTGACCCTGCACGTCTCGGGCTGCGCCAAGGGCTGCGCGCATCCGGCGTCGGCGCCGCTCACCATCGTCGGCACCGAGCACGGCTGCGGGGTCATCGCCAACGACACGGCGCGCGTGACGCCGTCGACCTATCTCGAACCAAGCCAGCTCATCGCCATGCTCCGCGGAGAGCCGAGCCAGAAGCGCAAGGCCGTCAATGCTTAAGGACCTCGATTACATCCGCGACGGCGCCGCCATCTATGAGCGCTCCTTCGCCATCATCCGCGCCGAAGCCGATCTGTCGCGCTTCGCCGCCGAGGAAACCGAGATCGCCGTGCGCATGATCCATGCCTGCGGCCAAGTCACGGCCGCCGAGCGCATCGAATTCGCGCCGGGGCTGGTCGCGGCGGCTCGCGGGGCGCTGCTCCGTTGCGCGCCGATCCTGTGCGATGCCGAGATGGTGACGCATGGCATTACCCGCGCGCGGCTGCCGGCCAAGAACGCGGTGATCTGCACGCTGCGCGATCCCGCCGTACCGGAGCTTGCCGCCACGCTCGGCACCACGCGCTCGGCCGCCGCGCTCGAACTATGGCGCGACCGGCTGGACGGGGCGGTGGTCGCCATCGGCAACGCGCCGACCGCTTTGTTCCGCCTGCTGGAGATGCTGGAAGCGGGCGCGCCCAAGCCTGCCGCCATTCTCGGCATCCCCGTCGGCTTCGTCGGCGCCGCCGAATCGAAGGAGACGCTCGCCGCCAATTCCTACGGCGTGCCCTATCTCATCGTGCGCGGGCGGATGGGCGGCAGCGCCATGACGGCGGCCGCGGTCAATGCATTGGCAAAGGGAGGTCTATGAGCGCGCGTCTTCTCGGCATCGGTGTCGGCCCCGGCGATCCCGGGCTGGTCACTCTGAACGCGATCGCGGCGCTACAGGCCGCCGACGTGGTGGCGCATTTTGCCAAGGCGGGCAACTCCAGCAATGCGCGAGGCATCGCCGCCACGCATCTCAAAGACGGGGTCGAGGAGCTGCCGCTGCTCTATCCGGTGACGACGGAGATCCCAAGGCAAGATGTCGCCTATCGCGATGCGCTGCGCGGTTTCTACGACGGTGCGGCGGAAGCGATCGCCGCCCATCTGGACCGGGGCAAGGTGGTCGCCGTGATCGCCGAGGGCGATCCTCTGTTCTACGGCTCCTACATGCATCTGCATGTGCGGCTTAGTCCACGCTATCCGACCGAGATCATCGCCGGCGTCACCGGCATGTCCGGCTGCTGGTCGGCGGTCGGCACGCCGATCGCGCAAGGCGACGACGTGTTCACTGTGCTTCCCGGCACACTGCCGGAATATGAGCTGGAGCGGCGGCTGGCCGATACCGACGCCGCCGTGGTGATGAAAATCGGCCGGAATCTCGCCAAGGTGCGCCGCGCGCTGGAGCGCGTCGGCCGGCTCGACCGCGCCATCTATGTCGAGCGCGGCACGATGGCCAATGCCTCGGTGATGCGGCTGGTCGACAAGCTGGATACCTTCGCACCGTATTTCGCAATGGTGCTGGTGCCGGGCTGGGAGGGGCGGCCGTGAGCGGGCGGCTGGCGGTGATCGGGCTCGGCCCCGGCGATCAGCGCTATCTCACGCAGGAGGCGCACGACGCTCTGGAGGCCGCCGACGCGCTTTACGGCTATGCGCCTTATCTCGACCGCGTGCCGGCGCGGCCGAACCAGACGCGGCATGCCTCCGACAATCGCGAGGAAGGCGCGCGCGCTCAAGCCGCGCTGCGCCATGCCGCCGATGGCGCCAACGTCGCCGTCGTCTCGGGCGGCGACCCCGGCGTGTTCGCCATGGCCGCCTCGGTGTTGGAGGCGGTGGAGAGCGGACCGCATGCCTGGCGCGCGCTCGACATCGCCATCGTGCCGGGCATCACCGCCATGCTCGCGGTCGCGGCCCGCGCCGGCGCGCCGCTCGGCCACGATTTCTGCGCGCTGTCGCTGTCCGACAATCTCAAGCCCTGGGAGCTGATCGAGCGGCGCCTCGACGCTGCTGCCTCGGCGGGCTTCGTCATCGCCCTCTATAACCCGGTCTCCCGCGCGCGGCCCTGGCAGCTCGGCAAGGCGTTCACGCTGCTGTCGCGGCATTTGCCGGGCGCGACGCCGGTGATTTTCGGTCGCGCGGTGGGACGGGGCGACGAGAGCGTAACGGTGACCGCGCTCGCCGCCGCGGCCGACGCTTCAGCCGACATGGCGACGCTGATCATTGTCGGCTCGCGCGAGACCAGGCTGATCGTCCGCGAGGGGCAAAGCCCGCTGGTCTATACGCCGCGAGCGGTCGAAGGCGCGCTGACATGATCGAGCCAGGCAAGCACCTCCTCGACCGTCGCGCCGGTCGCGACCTCGGGCAGAGCCGGACGCGCCAGCATGATGACTGGGATGCCCAGGGTTCGCGCCGCCGCGATCTTGGCGTAGCTCGCCTCCCCGCCGCTGTTCTTGGCTACGATGATCTCGATGCGATGAATCTCGAGCAGCGCATGGTCCGCTGCCTCGGTGAAAGGCCCGCGCGCGGCGATGTAGCTCGCCTGCGGCACGGCGAGCGGCGGATCGACGGGGTCGACGCTGCGCACGAGATAAACATGCTGCGGCGCCGCCGCGAACGGCGACAGTTGCTTGCGGCCGAGCGTCAGGAATACGCGCCGCGGCGTTTCGCCGAGTGCTGTCACGGCATCTCCGACTGTCGCGACTTCGGTCCAGGTGTCGCCGGCTTGCCTCTTCCAGGCCGCGCGCCGCAGCGCCAGCAACGGCACGCGGGCGAGTTCGGCGGCGCGGGCAGCGTTGGCGGAAATGACGGCCGCGTAGGGATGCGTCGCGTCGATCAGCGCATCGATGCGCTCGGCGCGAAGATAGACCGCAAGCCCGTCGACCCCGCCGAAGCCGCCGCTCCTGACCGGCACGGCCTGTGGCAGCGGCTCGGCCGTGCGGCCGGCGAGCGACAGCGTCATGGCGAGATCGGCGCGCCCCGCCAAGTCTTGCGCGAGCGCCCGCGCTTCGGCCGTGCCGCCGAGGATAAGGATTTTTCTGATGCGCGCTGAGCCGGCCATGCCCGAACCTGCCTCATCGAGGCGCTGGCTGTCCATTGTCGGCATCGGCGAGGACGGGATCGACGGCTTGAACGGGGTTGCCCGAGGCCTCGTCGCCAGCGCCGACATCGTCTTCGGCGGCGCGCGGCATCTGGCGCTGGCCGCACCGCTGATCCGCGGCGAGGCGCGACCTTGGCCGAGCCCCGTCTCGCACGGCGTTGAGCAAGTGCTCGCCGCGCGTGGCCGCAATGTCTGTGTGCTCGCCTCGGGCGATCCGTTCTTCTATGGCGTCGGCTCGGTGCTGGCGAACCATGTCGCGCCCGACGAGACCCTGGTCGTGCCGGCGCCGTCGTCGTTCAGCCTGGCGGCCGCACGGCTCGGCTGGGCAGTGCCCGATATCGCGCTGGTGTCGCTGCATGGCCGCGCGCTCGAGCGCATCAGGCCGCATCTCCATCCCGGCGCGCGGGTGCTCGCGCTCACCTCCGACAGCGAAGGGCCAGAGGCTCTGGCGCGCCTGTTGACCGAGACGGGGTTCGGCGGCTCCAGGCTGACGGTGCTGGAAGCGCTCGGCGGCGCCAAGGAGCGCATCCGCGCCACGACCGCCGCCGGCTTCGATCTCGCCGGCATCGCCGAATTGAACGTGGTCGGTGTCGAGGTTAAGGCCGCGCCCGGCGCGCGCAGCATCGCCTCCACGCCGGGACTCGCCGACGATCTGTTCGAGCATGACGGGCAGATCACCAAGCGCGAGATCCGCGCCGTGACGCTGTCATCGCTCGCGCCGCTGCGGGGCCAATTGCTGTGGGACATCGGCGCCGGCTCCGGCTCGGTGGCCGTCGAATGGATGCTGGCGCATCCCTCGCTGCGCGCCGCGGCAATCGAGGCCCGCGCCGACCGCGCCGCCCGCATCCGGCGCAACGCCGCTGCCTTCGGCGTCCCCGAGCTTGAAGTCGTGGAGGGGCGCGCACCGGAAGCTCTCACGCAGCTCGCCGCGCCCGACGCAGTCTTCATCGGCGGCGGCGCGAGCGAACCCGGCGTGCTCGATACGGCAATCGCGGCGCTCAAGCCCGGCGGGCGGTTCGTCGCCAATGCCGTGGCGCTCGAGACCGAGGCTGAGCTGATGGCGCGCCAAGCCTCGCTCGGCGGCACGCTTGCGCGCATCGCCATTTCGCGCGCCGACAGCGTCGGCGGCAAGACCGGATGGCGCCCAGCCATGCCGGTGATGCAATGGGTGTGGGTGAAGCCATGATCGTGGCGGGGATCGGCTGCCGCAAAGGCGCATCCGCCGAGGAGATCGGCGCGGCTCTCGACACGGCGCTTGAACGCGCCGGCCGTCCGCTGGCGCGCATCGAGCTTCTGGCAACGACGGCACGCAAGCGCGAACAGGAGGGAATCGCCGCCGCCGCCGCCGCGCGCGGGCTGAGAGTCGTATACGTGGAAGCGGACGCGCTCGAAGTCGCCTCGGCGCGCGGCGCCACATGGTCGAGGCGCGTACTGGCGCTGGCCGGCGTGCCGTCGGTCGCAGAGGCGGCAGCGCTGGCCGCCGGAGGGCCGAAGGCTCGGCTCATTCTTCCGCGCATCGTCGTCGGGCCGGTCACCTGCGCGCTCGCCAGCGACGAGGCGACGCCATGACGGTGCATTTCATCGGCGCGGGACCTGGCGCCGCCGACCTGATCACGCTGCGCGGACGCGACCTGATCGCCCGCTGCCCGGTCTGCCTCTATGCCGGCTCGATCGTGCCTAGAGAGCTTTTGGCGCATTGCCCGAAGGGTGCGCGCATCGTCGATACCGCGGCATTGTCGCTGGACGAGATCGAGGCCGAATTCGTGGCGGCGCAGGCGGCGGGGAAAGACGTGGCGCGCCTGCAGTCGGGCGACCTCTCGATCTACAGCGCGCTCGCCGAGCAACTGCGCCGGCTCGAGCGGCGCGACATCCCCTATACGCTGACGCCGGGCGTGCCGGCCTTCGCCGCCGCTGCCGCCGCACTCGGCTGCGAGCTGACCGTGCCCGAGGTGGCGCAAAGCGTGGTGCTGACGCGCGTCTCTGGACGCGCCTCGCGCATGCCTGAAGGCGAGACGCTTGCCGCCTTCGCCGCGACGGGGGCGACGCTCGCCATCCATCTCGCCATCCAGGCTTTCGACCAAGTGATCGAGACGCTGACGCCGATCTATGGCGGAGACTGTTCGGTCGCGGTCGTCGCCGATGCCAGCCGGCCCGGTGAGCGGATCGTGCGCGGCACGCTAGCCGATATCGCCGCCAAGCTCGCGGCCGTGCCGATCGAGCGCCCGGCGCTGATCCTGGTCGGGCGCGCGCTGGCGGCAGAGGAGTTCCGCGACAGCGCTCTATACGACGCCGATTATCGCCGCCGTTTCAGGGGAGGCGCGGCGTGAGCCGGCGCGAACGGCGCGTGGCCGACGAGCCTGCCATCGCGGTCGAACACTGCGATCTCGATCTCGATTGGCTTGCCCGCAACGACAGCGGCAGCGGTTTCCCATCCGGCGTGCGCCACCGCATGACCAAGCGGCACCCCTTCCGCGCCGGCGTGAGCGAAGGCTTCCGCCGCGGTGTTGGAGGCGAGAATGCGTGCGCCGAGCTTGGGCGAGCCTCCTGCCCCCGCGGCCAGTTGCGCGAGCACCCCGAGATCGACCGAGCCCCGCCGCGAATGCAGGTCGAGCAGGCCTTGGGCGAGCTTGGTCATCTTGCCGACGCCGCCGGCGATGGTGACGCGCGGCACAGGGTGCGTGCGCAGATATTTGAGGATGCCGCCGACGAAATCGCCCATGTCGATGAGCGCGGTTTCGGGAAGGTCGTGGAGCTTTTGAACGGCGGCCTCGGATGCCGAGCCGGTCGCTCCGGCGATGTGCGCAAGGCCCGCCGCGCGGGCCACATCGATGCCGCGATGGATCGAATGGATCCACGCCGAGCAGGAATAGGGCACGACGATGCCGGTGGTGCCGAGGATCGACAGTCCGCCGACGATGCCGAGCCGCCCGTTGAGGGTCTTGGCGGCCAGCGCCTCGCCGCCGGGAATGGCGATCTCGATCTCGACGTCGCCGGCATCGCCGTGGGCGGCGGCAATCTCGGCAATGGCTTCGCGCAGCATCTGGCGCGGCACGGGGTTGATGGCGGGCTCGCCCGGTGGAACGGGAAGGCCCGGCCGCGTCACCGTGCCCACGCCCTCGCCGGCACGGAAGCTGACGCCGCTTCCGCGCGCGGCGCGGCGGACCGTGGCGAGGATCAATGCCCCGTGGGTGACGTCGGGATCGTCGCCGGCATCCTTCACCACCCCAGCCGTCGCCGTGCCGTCGCCCAGCGACGTGGTGGCCAGCGCGAAGGCCGGATGCTGCCCGCGCGGCAGGGTCACCTCGACCGGATCGGGAAACTCCCCGGTCAGCAGCGCCTGATAGGCCGCCTTGGCGGACGCCGTGGCGCAGGCGCCGGTGGTCCAGCCGTAGCGGAGCGGGCGGTCGTCGGTTGCCATGCCCCTCGCTATAGTGCCGGCAACCCCTTTCGTCACTTGAGGAAACGCGGCCCATGACCGCGCCGGGCCTCATCGTTGCCGCGCCTCGCTCGGGCGGCGGCAAGACCACGCTGACGCTGGCGCTGCTGGCGGCGCTCAACCGGCGCGGCATCGTGGTGCAGGCGGCCAAGGTCGGGCCCGACTATATCGACCCGAGTTTTCATGCCGCGGCGACCGGGCGGCCAAGCTTCAATCTCGATAGCTGGGCCATGCCGCCGTCGCTGATCGATGCGCTGGTGGCCGAGCACGCCGCGCATGCCGACCTGCTCGTCATCGAGGGCGCCATGGGCCTGTTCGACGGCGTCCCCGCGCCGCCGCTCAGGACCGGGGCGTCGGCTGATCTCGCCGCGCGGCTCGGCCTGCCGGTGCTGCTGGTCATCGACGTCGCTGGGCAATCGCAATCGGCGGCGGCCGTGGTGCGCGGCTTCGCCTCCCACCAACGCGACGTGCGGATCGGTGGGGTCGTGCTGAACCGCGTCGGCAGCGAGCGGCACGTGCGGCTCGTGGCGGAGGCGATTGCCGCCCTCGACATTCCTGTGCTCGGCGCCATCCCGCGCGATGCTTCGCTGGCGCTGCCCGAGCGCCATCTCGGCCTGGTGCAGGCCACGGAGCACGCGAACCTCGCCGCGCGGCTCGAACATCTCGCCGACATGGCCGAGCACCATCTCGATATCGATGCGATCAAGCAGCTCGCCGTGCCGCCGCACCGCTCGGCCGCGCGGCTCGATGCGCCGGTGCCAGCGCCTGGCGGGCGCATCGCGCTGGCGCAGGACGACGCCTTCAGCTTCGTCTATCCGCATGTGCTGGACGGGTGGAGACGCGCGGGCGCCCAGATCGTCCCGTTCTCGCCGCTCGCCGATGCGGCTCCGTCGGACGACTGCGACAGTTGCTGGCTTCCCGGCGGGTATCCGGAGCTTCACGCCGAGGCGCTTGCCGCCGCCGATCGGTTCCGCGCCGGCGTGACGGGGTTCGCCGCGACGCGGCCGGTACATGGCGAGTGCGGCGGCTACATGGTGCTTGGCGAGAGCCTCGAGGACGCCCACGGCGTCAGCCACCGCATGCTGGGGCTGCTCGGCCATGCCACCAGCTTCGCGCACCGCAAGCTGCATCTCGGCTATCGCCAGGCGCGGCTCCTATCCGACAGCCCGTTGGGAAAGCCGGGGACACTCTTGCGGGGGCACGAATTCCACTATGCCGCCTTGACGTCGCCCGGTCAGGACGAGCCGTTGGCGGAGCTTGCCGACAGCCAGGGCGCAAGACTCGGTGTGGCAGGCGGACGGCGGGGCAACGTCACCGGCACCTTCTTCCACGCCATCGCCAAGATCTAAGCGTCCTTCTCCGAGACCTGCGCCTGCTTGAACGTCGCCATGCCGGTGTGGCAGGCGAGCGCGGCGCGCAAGATCAGCACGGCGACCGCGGCGCCGGAGCCTTCGCCAAGCCGCATGCCCAGATCGAGCAAGGGATGCAGGCCAAGCTCCTGAAGCAGAAGCCGATGTCCCGCCTCGGCCGACATATGACCGGCAAGCGCATGGTCGAGTGCGCCGGTGCGGAGCTTGGCCCATGGCGCCACGGCGGCCGTGCAGACGAAGCCGTCGAGCAGCGTCGGGATGCGCCGATGCCGCGCGGCGAGCGCAGCGCCGAGGATGGCGGCAAGCTCGCGTCCGCCGAACGCTGCGGCGATGCGCAGCGGATCGCCGAGGATGGCGCTGTGTCTTGCGAGGCCCGCGTCGATCGCCGCGCGCTTGCGGGTGAGGCCGCGTTGGTCGACGCCGGTGCCCTGCCCGGCAAAGCGTGCGCCGCCGCCGCCGAACAGCGCCGCGGCGATTGCCGAGGCCGCGGTGGTATTGCCGATGCCCATCTCGCCCAGCACCACGATATCGGCCTCGGGCGAGAGCGCGTCGTATCCCGCCGACACGGCGTCGAGGAACTCGGCCTCGTCCATGGCGGGCTCAAGGGTGAAATCCGCCGTGGGATGATCGAGGTCGAGCGCGACGACGCGGAGCTCG
>Ga0157379_10005700_pt1 | contig 10706 bp, 6 predicted proteins | sample S25metaG_FD_121802 | JGI IMG/M metagenome (GOLD analysis project Ga0157379, IMG submission 121802) | Switchgrass rhizosphere microbial communities from Kellogg Biological Station, Michigan, USA - S2-5 metaG | ecosystem: Host-associated > Plants > Roots > Rhizosphere > Soil | place: USA: Michigan... | reverse complement strand
GGTCCCGGAAAAGCAACTTCTAATTAAGATAGAGGCTGTGCCTATAAGCGTAGGCGAGATTAATCTCAACCTCTTATCTCATTTCTATTCACTACATATCTGTTTCATTCCCAACGAACAGAACGATATTTCTGCAGTGGGCTCAGAAACATTGCAACTCCTGTCTTTGCCAATGGAACCATTCTCAAAGCGCACTCCCAGTTTCTCACCGCCCTCCACATATGACGAAGATATAAGAGATTCTGAAACAGTTTGGGAACATGAAAATTCTGTAAGTGAACGCCAACGAAGCTATAGTAACTGGGACTAACATATCAGCTTCTGAACCATTTGCGCTCATGCTATCATTAATCTGAACATCCTACAGTCTCATACAACCTCAGAGTCCATAATAGATGCCGTAATGACAGACAAAACATTACCAATGCTAATGGAAGAATTCAAGGCTCTGAAGACTGAAGTACAGCGAGTAACGGCTGATAATATACGGATTCAACAAACGCTTCAGGTTGTTTTAGATACCATGAAGACTAATGGTAAGATATCTCTCTCTTCTATTGAGTTTGTGACTTGAACTGTCCAGATAAATATTTTTCCAACGCTCTTGATGGCGATCCCTCTGCTAAGGGCGCTCCAGAGATTGAACATGGTAAGATTTCTGATTGGCCAATCGCAAGGTCAATTTGCATTATTGATTTACTTAATATTCAGACATTGATGAAGAAACTATCTATTCCGAGGGCGAGGAAACTGCGCGTCCGGCTTCCTATTCCTCTGCTTTTCCCCGTCTAGAGAGGCGCCAAGACGTAGATAACCCTTCTCCTGAACTTGTGAGCATGATTTTCAACCCATTTCGGTCTTCTCTTCTTATGACTATTGTTATTAGCAACTTCGACGGCGTATTACTTGGCCAAATACTAAGAAGGAAAATCTACATGAATGTTACGATGCTTCTTCTGGCGAAATAGATAGCATCGGAGACGAGTTCGCCTATGATTTCGATTCAGAGGACGGCCAGGACGCCCCTTTTATCCCAGACGAACTCCCAGACTCGTATCAATCTACATGGGGTTGGGGAAATCCCTCTTCTCCACCATCGTCGTCGCTATTTTATACTACAGAGCCGGCCAAAAACATCTGGCAGCCTATGTATGGATTCCCGTGGATTCAGAAATATGGCAATAGGCACACTAAGTATCCGCTTCCGCGTGTCAGACATTGTTATGAGGTGAGGAATTTCTTAAAATTAATAGATTTGAAAGAAAATAAACTTTGAAAAGGATCAAATGGCTTGTATCTGCTGTGTAGGCTCCTGGGCGGATACTCAGGGTCACTCATACCCCATCGGAGCAATGTCTTTCTACTTCGGAGGTCATGACCACGGATTTAATCATCAATTTGAGTGTCAAATTACAGCTACTGAGGCGACACACGTTGATGTTCTTGAGGTTATAGAGGAAGAGGGGGACAACGTCGTGTGTGTGCCTCTTTCGACGAATTAAAATATGCTGGCCCGGTTTGTGGCTGTGTTAATGGGCGGAGATGAAGAATGTGTGGAATACGCCTTCTATGCAGGATATGGAGGCAAATCCTCTCCACGTCATGTATACTTTGAACAATAAGAGTGTTGTTCAGTTGGTGGACCTTCAGATGGCCGAAGACGGCGTCATTTAGGGACATATCGCTGCCGTGTATCCCTAGTTTCTTGTACACCAATTGAATTTGTAGCCGTAGTTCTCTTGTTAACCCGTCATCGTATTGTTGCTATCGTAATTTTTTTACAAATCTAGACTCTCACATCTGCCGGCCCAAGATCAGAAATAGAAAGGAGACTACCAGACTATTCCAACAAATTTTGAGGCAACCCATGCAAGATGTCAATGGAATTCCGACAGGGAGTTAAAGGCGGCAGAATCTGTACACATTTTCTTAACAAAACTGATGGCTCAAGAAAAGGTAAATTTCTACCATATAACGATTATTCCGTCAATTCCCTGAGGAAGATGAGTACGTAGGGATCCACTTTAAGAGAGAAGCTGCTTCAAAACATCACGGGCAGCTTCAGATCCGTCGTCTTCTGCTGCAAGAAATACTCTCTGAAATATTTATAGGGGCATCCCATCTTATGCGTGCTAGCAGGAAGGGCACGGAAAACTATGACATCGACGAAATTTCTGAATTCGGGACCACAGTAACACAACCTTCCTTCTTGGCCAAGTTTGTTAATATTGGTGACAAATCGTAGGAAACATTCCTCAGCTTTCTACGCGGGTCAGTTTGTTGTATTATAAGGGCAATACTCCTTCCAATAATTCTCGGCATCCTCGTAAAATCATAGCTAAAGGGCTTGGTCGTTCTGGAAGTTTATCTGTAGAGATAATCATTCGTAACCTGGGGCGGTAGGACAGTCCATTATTGGGATCCGATTTCCGATGAGCAGATTCCAAAGGTTGGGACATTGTGAAGTTAATGTGAGAACACCTCTTTCAGCGCATGTGGCTTTGTATTGGCCAAGGTATTCAGTACCTTGTCGCTTTGCTGCCTCCTGGAACCACGGTTAACGCACCTCTCCTTCAGCGTCTAGACCTGCGGGGGAGTGAAAGGCTCCTGTTTTACTGGCTTCTCCTAACCTGCAGAGATTAGAGCACCGTTTCATCTGAGGATTTGGGACTGAACTTCCCCAGATCTTCGTGAATTTAATTAGACTGGTTACAGGTTGGAGTATGTAAAATCATTAAACTCATGAGAAGGTTTTACCGCCTAGAATCATCTTCAACGGTTTTAAGAAACATACCACTTGATATCCCAGGTGATTCTTGGCGACTAAAATGGTATTCGATACCCCGAAATTGCTCCAGCTGAAGCTCATCTTGCACAGAGACCGCTACAAGACCGACTCAGAAGTCATCGGTAGAATTCTTCACTTGATTTTCCTTAACAAACTTGAAGATCTTTATCTTTGAGGGGAGCGCTCTTTGTTTGCGAGGATGATGATATTATCCCCCTTTCCGATATTTTCAGCCGTTCCTGCGAAATTCCAGATTTTCCCCCGCTCCAGGAACCAACATTGAGTGGAGTGGCCACCCGTGATGGTGCACTTTCTCTGTTATTGCAGTAGTTAACCACTCTTGAGACACTGGTCTCTCAATACTGTCCAATTTCGGACGAGTTATTATACGAACCTCAGCTAGAGATATTAATATTGGGTGTAACCTCAGTCGTCTCGATTTAAGAACGTCATAGTCAATGAGGATTTTTTGCTCATTGTGGTGAATCGGGACCTCAATACTTTTCCGCCCCATTGACGGACAGAGGAGACTCCTCGATAGAATCAAGCAGTTTGCCACTATCAGAACCAGATCTCGGAAATTGTGAAGAAGATCTCTCTCAGGATCTACAGGTGCTTGCCCTTAGAGGGATCAATGGGCCAAGATTAGTACAATTTTCAAAGAAGTACCCCAATACTTTCGAGGCATATGAAGACTATAACGTCCGACATGCCACCACGACGGGAATTGTCTATAAAACGAGCAACGCCTACGTTTAATTATGAAGATAAATCGAAAAGTGATATGTCGCGGCATAACATCAATGACTTCACCTGAAATCCATCTTACCCCCTTTCCCAGAGATGTTATTCCCTATGCGACGCAGCGACATTGACGATAGGTTGTAGAATACAGAAGAATTAAAGGGGGCCCATTTAAATAAGGGAAGGAAGCCCAGATGTCTCATTAAATATACACGATTTGAGTGACTTAGTCATCGACGAAGCAGAGTTTTGATATTCTAGATTAGATCATCCGAGCATGAAGTGCCACAGCTTTCGGACCGTTAGGTTTGGATAGATCTTGAAACGATCTCTTAGAAGATTTCCATCGCACCCCTCTCTAAAAATATGTGAGAAAGTCAGACTTTAGCAAGGGAGTGGGAAATATAATTAAACTAGTGTATCGCCCATCCAAGAAAAAGCAAGAGTAAGCGACATCCAGCTTACGCTTGAGGAAAGAGGGTCTTGAAATGGACATGCCCCAAAGCGAGACTAAGCGGAAAGGGAAAGGAGAAGGGGCTTAGTTCGCTCACGCTTATTCATTGAAATATCTTTGATTTTCTGATAGGATTAGGAGTGAAATGTACTAATATATCTTACGTTTCTATTATCCGCTTTTGTGGCGCCTTCAGCTCTCCCGACTATGAGTAGGCAATCGAACAGTCCTCATGCTAGTATTCTATGGTTCGAGGCCTTGTATCTTGCATGTCCATATGGCGTGCACGGATTTGCTATATATGCTGTACAGACGAATGGGGAATAACAAAAAAAAAAGATCCCTCGATATGTGACCGGAGGTAACGCTGCAGCGATGCATAGCACGGGGCTAGCGGGCAATCTGCTTGCAGAGCGCTCGTCAATTCAACACGTTTAGTGTCCCAAATCAACGAATACACTGGCAGAATGCTAAGAGGGTGGTGTGGGCAAAGTATCCTTGATATTGCAGCGCCACCACATAGACAGACAACATGTCCCTGAGATAGGGCGAGAGAATATGCCAAAGCTGCGGTTGCGCTGAAGAAACCTCAAGAGGAGAAAGTCAAATATTCCCCTCAATGACGCGGAGATTAATTCACATCCCAATACGAATGTGATTGCCCAGTCGGTTTTTAATAGAGCATACAGAAGACTTCCTCATAATCCATACGCTTATAACGCATAATGCATAAAATTTTCGTTGAACTAAAGTCCCCAAAGGCCTATCCTATCGCCAAAATGTCTCCTCATAATGCATTGGGATTTGTCCATTCCCAACGGGATGCATTATGAAGAAGTCTACCGTATATGTGCGAGGGCCCGGCTACGGCCAGAAGTTATATTTCTTCCAGGAGAGTGAGAAGGCCATAGAGGCCATCGCTTTTCCGCTGTTATTCTCTCTTGGATAGGAGGCACTAGTAGCAGAAGTTGTTTAGAGGAGAATAATGTACGCGTCTGTCATGTGAGGCTTATGCTCTTTTTGAGCTTGCTCCACTGTCGCACCACGTCCTTATAAAACATCAGGGAGAGCATTCGGCCCCATTACGACAATGCTCCATCAAAACTAGGCACGGCTAATATATATCAAAAACATATGCTCTAATCGGGATGAAACCCACACATACACATAGCATCGGGTAAGGTACCGTCTTGATCGCGTAGCGATGTTAATTGACATTCCTGGACTGAGTGTGAAGTCCTGCATCATAAATGTGCAAGATGGCTCGGAAAGGATACCCAGAAACTTTTGTCAGGCACCATGTAGACACGATAGGTCACAACGTATTTCGCCGTGTGAGATATCGCGCGATACTGTCAAAGCTCGAGATCAGAGGACACGTAGACTTTAGCCAGCATAGTGGAAGGAATACAGACGATTGGTGAGAAGGTAGGGAACATAACGAAATCGAAGACCGTATCTGTAATTTTACTCGCTTCTAGATCCAGTATTGGTCGATATTTTAGAAAATAGATAATCCATCAGCTTCGACACTGAGAGAGTCTACAGTTTGTCAAGGGTGAGACTTCAGACTTTTGAGGAGACAATCAGCACCTCTATTTATACCCAAGCCAGGGACCATAACCGAGAGGAACAAATCTTTCACGGCTTTGGAATGTCAGCTGTAACTTTTTTACTAGTAAAGGATGTTCGGATAGAAAAAGATCGACACCACAGTGCCTTGGAGATTGGGCAAAGGCTAAACAAAACCAGTATGGGGATTGATTAATCAATGAAGCTGAAAGTGAATATCTGCTCTGTCGGAAATATTCATCAAATTCAGGAGGAATTTGATGGATTTTGTGTTTGAAACTGAAGCAAAGGGTGACAGTTTAGAAATATTGAGAGCACATGGGAAGGATTAAGTCGACTGATTACAGAGGGGCCGGCAAGCTGAGTTACGGATCGGCAATAAGTTCGGGATTACGGAAGCAAAAATCAAATCCATAATTAGTAGCAGTTATATACAATGTTCCCCACCTATTATTTCGCATCACCCACTAGGCTTCAAAAGCTCTCCGACGTTCCTTACTGACTCTCCCCCACTCCCTTAATCCCACCATGCGCATTGTCGCCGTCGTTGTCGCCGCCTTCGCGACTCTCGCTGTTGCAAACGATGAGAATGAGGCCAGCCCACAGCCCTTCTTCGCCGTGCCAACTCTTGTACAGATCCGGGACATTCTCGCCCAACTCGAAGCACCTATTGTGAGCACTTTGGTACAGCGATTTGCTCTTCCGGTCAATACTCGTTTGTATAAAGGCCAGCCCTCCACCCTTGAAGTGTATTTGGCATCTAGGGAAACCCTTGCAGCCCACAACGGCAGATATAGTTATGGAACCCTGGAATACGCCTATACACTCTCAACTATCACCGCGGATAAGACCACGTCTAGGAACCCGTTCCCTCCGGGCCGATTCCACCAGGATACCTTTCTGGGGAACTCCAATTTAACCGCGTTCTTTACGCAAACTCTTGTTCCTATGATGAACGCGAGTACAAGCCCGTACTTTTTTCACCTGTCGAACTCTACGCAGAAGGCTGTTCCGGATCCTTCGCGCGACGACGCAGCTTTGTCACTGGATGTGACGTTCCTCCAACTTCTGTCCAATCGAGCACATATTGGCAAAATTGTGGCCGAGGCCAAATTCCTTGGGGACCCTACCACATATACCGGTCTTATTAAAGCGAAAAATGCAACGGCAATTCGCACTCTTTTGACCAATACAACTCAGGAGGCAAGCGTGTTGGCGCAGGCCGATGTTGCAGCCATTCAATTATCAACTGCGTGGGTTGCATCTGGGGCACTCGTACCTGCTACATTCCAGACAACCATTCGTGCTGCGGCCGCGAAAGTATTCAGAAACCTAATTGATATTACGACCGAGATCGAGATTCAATATTTGCTCTCGAGGTTCAACTAGAAGTTGGCGGAAGTCCAGAAGGAATGCATTATCCTACATAAAGGTATATTTCTATAGTCTATTTTATTTATGAATAATACGCTAATAATTTACTCCCCACAGATAAATTTGCCTAATGGAGGAGAATATTATTTGCTCGACCATGTTAGACATCTGTGTTATACCACTTCGTGTTGTTGTAATCACATTTCAGGTTTACCTCAGGTGTAATAGCATTCGGTTTGTAAAGATTTCCATATCGGAAGTAGTGTTGGATACGGTCAAGGATTGACCGATCAAAAGCGGTTCGGTCACGGTTCGGTTCCGTTTTTGATCGACTCGTAAGCCGAACCGAAGCTGAGGAGACATTTTCCTTAGTCGACTTTGACCGATCAATGACCGGTTTGAAACCGGTCAAAGAACAAATATTGCCATATGTCCGGTTTTATCTGTTTCAGCCCAGAATTTACCTTTAAATATATTCAACTTCTGTCTCCCGTCATCAACTATCGGTACCTGAAGTGCTAAAAACTTATCCTTTTATTTATGCCTACATTTTAATACCCCATTTATGCTTTCTCCTCTCTCTGCTTCCTCGGCTCTATGAGAACACGGCCCTAACGCTCTGCAATACTGGAAGGTAAGCCTCTCCTCATTTCTACCCAGTCGATCACGAGCTTATTGAACTATTATAGTCAGTGCGACATGTCTATCACTAATTCAGCAGAGTGGCGACGGATTATCTGGCGATCCAAGGGTCTGCCACGCCAGTGAAACGTATGTAGAGTGCCGCAAGTATCACAAAAATCGTTTTAGCTGAAAGGCCTGACGGACCTGATTAAGCCTGACCAGGATTTTGGTGGGTCGGTCAGATTTTGTATATACGTTATTAACCTAAATCTGACGACCTAAGGGCTCCTGATCTGCCTCTTCGACCAAATTAGGTCTGATTAGGAAAAATGGATTTTTGCGACAAGCGACACAGATACCAAGAAGAGAAACCGCCTTGGCTCTGAACGTCTCACAGCTCTCTAATCCCTCAAGAATACCTACCGTAAGCGAAGGGTTCGTAAAATGACGCTGGAAAAGAAAAAGGAGTGGCGGGAGGAAATGTTGAGGCAAATTAATATGACGGATTGGCGGGACGACACTATGGGAGGTCGGGACATAAAGTTCTTGGATATAGAGATTGACTTCTGCTAATTAACTCATAGCTTTATTAATCATTATTATATGTCGCATTTTTGGACATTATACTATCATTTTGATATATTTTGACCAGTCAAGAACCAGTTCCAAACCGGTTAATTGACCGAACCCATCTTTGACTGAACCGAAGCTGAAGTGGAGTGGAATTTCATAGTCGACTCCTGACCGAGCTGAGCCGAACCGAACCGTATCCAACACAACTGTATGTCACGTATCGTATTATTGTCCTACAGTATGGGACTAAAAGTAAGCTGAAGGTTTTATATAAAATGGAATGGCACGGTTGGTCCAACTTAATTGACTCGACACTTACGTGACGGAGATTTGTCGAATAACTATTCGACCAAACACCATATCCGACAAAACCGCCAGAAGATCATTGATAAAGATTTAAGAATTTTGTTATGCAGTATAATACAGGATGAGGTGTTGAAATAAACGTCGCAATTAGAAATGAGAGTAAATTCGCGTTTGGCCTCGGTGAGCTCGTGAGGCAAACGGATAGTGTACATGCATCAATGTAGATTACTTATACTGCTTGAATATAATGAAAAGGAAAATAACAAACGAAATAAACCGAAATAATACCGGGAATGAACTGTCCCGTGCAGTGAAACTGCGCGCGACTGTGCTCGGGGTCACGGACATTGCGCGCGCTCGCAATTCTCACTCTAATATTCCAACATGAGGATAGCTGCACCTTCGAGGCGGCAAGTGCAGGTCAACTTGATCAAAACCCCTTCACGGACGAACGCGACACGGCGACACAGCCGGCATTCACTGCATATCCACTGACACAATTATTATATTAAGAATCCCTCCTATGCTATAAACCCTCCTCCTATCAAAGGCGGATTATTAACCCACCTTCACTTTCACCTCTCACCCATACGTCCACACGGCCACCTTTGACAGAAGCGGTGATGTAGTGGCTGTGAGGCATTGTCTACATGAGCCTCCCAAACAGCTCGCTTTCTACTTTATCTCACGGAGCATAGGCCGTCTCTAGTACAATGACGGGGATGTCTAGATTCAACTGTTGACTGTGTAGTCTAAACGGACATTGCAGCAATTGATTTAGGTAGTTTCAACTCGAAGGTGGGTACATATTTTATTTATTTATTCATTTCTAAAGAACGCTTCCACTATTCAGTACCGAAGTATCCTTAGTTTGTATTTTCACGAAGATCCAGCATCATAGCGTATGATGGAGAGTTCTGTGAATGAGGAGCCCCGACCGGTGCAACAACCAGAAGTGGAACAGTGGTTGTTGGACGACAGAGGTTTCCGAGTCGTGGATGGTCATCGCGAGACGAGGTCATCTAAAACAGAGGGGGACGACCCATGGTGCGATCGTTGGGACTGCCTAGATGTGGGGCTTGAATTCTGGGCAGATGGTGTCTGGAAATTTTGGAGAGGTGTCTCCTTTTCTTTGAGAGATTGCTTTCAAGATGGAAATCGCTGCGATTGTTCTAATTGGAATGGTTCGGGAGCGGCTTGCTCCAACTGCGATTGTGCATCCGATTGCAACTCTTGTGATTGCGGCTCGTGCGATTGTAATTGTTAATGGTTTTCTTTCTATTCAATGTAATTGTATTTTCCTGACTTTGTATCCCTCATCCATAAACCTCGACTTCCGTATGCTTACCCTCCCAGTAATTTCTCTATTCTTCCCGGATTTCCATTCATAAGACTCTGAGATCCGCCGACTACAGGGTAGAATCTTCCCCTTCTTTTTACATAGTACTTTTCTAGAAATATTTTTGTAGTTAATTTAATAGGGGGCCTTGAGGTGCGCAAGCGTGCCAATCTGACGTATAGCATCTGTAGACACATACAGATTGGCACGGAGCTGTTAAAGCTACAGCTGAGCTTTCTTACTATGTGAGTCATAGAAAGAATCTAGCCTGAGTGACTTTGTATTCTTTCCAGCCTTACATACGAGGTCCAGGTAAAGGGGTCTCTTCGTTTATTCTTCACGAAAAGCCTCGCTAAAATCGCAGTAGCCATATTTGTAGTCAAAAGAATATGGTTTCTCGGGATTAATTTCCTTGATTGGGTGAATAATGGACTTGAAGATCTCTGTAGCAATTGGAGGCACTCTTCTTCACAACTGCGGAGGGGATCCATGAACGTCACATTTGACCCCTTCCCAGAAGAGCAGGAAGTATTGCGGTGTGCCCGTTCCTACTCCAATACATCCTGTGTGGCAGACCAGTGCATCTGTTTTTAGATGGAAATTAAACAAATACATATGTTGGAGTGTTGTCAGTCAAACCCCTCCGTCAAAGGGTATAAAGCCATGAAGCTTTCGTTTGAAAAGCATCATTATACAATATGGCAACATACCTTTCTATTCTTGTTTCCCTCTCCCCTCTCAAGTCCAAATCTGAGAAAGCTTTAGTCCCACTCTCAGTCAATTATTTCCCTCATAGGTGAGATTGGCAACATAGTGTAATGCGACTACTCATCTCGACCAGAAAATGCAATTATTCCTGTGACTTTTGTTTTCACACCACCAAAAATTTGAATATTCTCCCCTTGGAAGAAGCCAAGGAAGGTCTTCGCTTG
>Ga0157379_10005699_pt1 | contig 10706 bp, 9 predicted proteins | sample S25metaG_FD_121802 | JGI IMG/M metagenome (GOLD analysis project Ga0157379, IMG submission 121802) | Switchgrass rhizosphere microbial communities from Kellogg Biological Station, Michigan, USA - S2-5 metaG | ecosystem: Host-associated > Plants > Roots > Rhizosphere > Soil | place: USA: Michigan... | reverse complement strand
CACCGACAACGGCGCCGAAGTCATCACCTACCCCGACGGCGGCAACACGCCCTTCAAAGGCGGCAAGCTGACCACCTGGGAAGGCGGCATGCGCGCTCCGGCGGTGATCCGCTGGCCGGGGCAAATCAAGCCGGGCACGGTCCTGAACGACATCTTTGCGTCGTACGACTGGATGCCGACGTTCGTCGAGATTGCGGGCGGGGCCAAGGGCAACGACCTCAACAAGCAGATCATGGAGGGCAAATATCCGGGCATCGTCAAGACCAAGCTTCAAGGAGTCAACCAGCTCGATTATCTGACCGGCAAGTCGGCGACGTCGGCGCGCGATACGTTCTTCTACTACGGCGGCCCTGTCCCGTCGGCAGTGCGCTACAAGAACTGGAAGATCTACTTTGCGATGGCATCGGAGGCCGCGAACGGGGGCCTGCTGGGGGTCCACACCTTCCATTGGCCTTTAGTCAATAACATCAAACGGGATCCGTTCGAGGGGTCTGTCGGTTTCCAGCCGTCGACCCTTACCGGCCAGGGCGGCGCACTTGCCGGGCCCGCGACCGCTTATATCTACGACTGGAACATCATTCCCATCGGGCAGGCGCTGTGGCTGCAAGAACTTGAGTCCTATGGTCCGTACCCCGCGCTGCAGGCCCCGGCGTCCTACAGCTTGGCGCAGGTGCTCCAGCAGGTGAAGGATCAAATGGCGAAGACTCGCGCTCGTGGAGACTAGGACGTTGCGAGTCAGATAGTTTGGTATGGCCGTTTGCAATACTGCTAAGCGGGCGATTCGAAAGGGTCGCCCGCTTTCCCTCTTTAACGGTGAAAGACATGAATGCCCCTACGAAGTGCGCAGTCGCGTTTCGAATACTTGCCTTGGGCGCGCTGCTTGTCTTCGGTACCTACGTACAGGCCCAGACCGACCCGCTGCCCTCGTGGAACGACGGCACCGCCAAGAAGGCCATCGTCGACTTCGTGCAGGCGACGACCACGCAAGGCCCCAAGTTCGTACCGCCGGCCGAGCGCATCGCGACGTTCGACCAGGATGGCACGCTGTGGGTCGAGCACCCGATGTATTCGCAGGTGATGTACTGCCTCGAGCGCGTTCCGGCGCTGGTCAAGGCCAAGCCCGAGCTTGCGAAGATCGAGCCGTTCAAGACGGTGATGTCGGGCGATCGCGAAGCGATGGCCAAGCTCTCGATGAAGGATCTGGAGAAGATCCTCGCCGCGACGTTGACCGGCACGTCCGTAGACGATTTCAAGGCGGAGGCTGTCAAGTGGCTCGAATCGGCCAAGGACCCGCGCTGGAAGCGGCCCTACACCGAGCTCACGTACCTGCCGATGCAGGAGGTGCTCAAGTACCTGCGCGACAACGGCTACAAGACCTACATCGTCACCGGCGGCGGGCAGGATTTCGTGCGCGTGTATTCGGAAAAAACCTACGGGATTCCGCCCGAGCAGGTGGTCGGAAGCGCGGGTGGGACGAAGTTTCGCTACGACAAGAGCGGCAGGCCATTCCTGACCAAGGAGCCAAAGCTCTTGTTGAACGACAACGATGCCGGCAAGCCGGAAGGCATTCATCTCATGATCGGTCGCCGGCCGTATGCAGCGTTCGGCAACTCCACCGGCGATCGGCAGATGCTCGAGTACACCGCTGCGGGCGACGGCGCGCGATTGATGATGCTGGTGCTGCACGACGATGCCAAGCGCGAGTACGCCTACGGCCCGGCGCAGGGCATACGAGACACCAAGGTCGGTACCTTCACGCAGGCACTGTACGACGAGGCGAAGAAAAAGGGCTGGACCGTCATCAGCATGAAGGATGACTGGAGGAAGATATTCGCGTTCGAGTAGTCACGACGACTGGGGCATTCAGCGCGATACGCCTCCCGCGTGAATTGATGAAGCGATGGCCGAGATGTCGCTGGCACACCTCATGGCGGCGAGCCGGCAGCGATCGTCGTGATCGCGGCGGGTGGAGCTTGATTAGGAGGCGGCGACCTTGCAGGTCTGCTACCGCATCCCACTCCGTAGTGGAGTTAGCGTGGCGTCCCCAGGGATTCATGATCACTGCATAATCAATAACCTGAGTCATGAATCGCGCGAGCCCCTCGAAAACATACAGGGGCAACCTACGGCGGCTGCTTCGTTGCTCCGTTATCGCTTGCGCTTCTCGTAACGCTGCTGCCACTTCATCGGCCAACTCTCCCGCTCCGCCGCGCGTGCCTTCGCGTCACCGAAGATTCGGAGCGATCCCTCGTTCTCGACCTCCAGCGTGGGTAACGCGAGCGCGCGATGCACCTCGATGACGGCGCCCACGCTAATACCCATGCGCTGGGCCAACTCCGGCACTGTCAGCCCCTCGCGCCGGAGTCTGGTTAGCCGCATCGCTTGGCCGAGTGTGACGGACATTCCGAACGCTACTGTGAGATGCCGCTAGCGGGCAATCGCTATCCCGGGAGATACTCTCAAGCGCGGAGAACAAAAGCCAATACCGATGCCTTCGCTCATCGTGACAAATGCTTAACCCTATGCTTAACCGGACGGGCCGGTATGCGATCTACAGGATGAAGGTAGCGTGCGCTGCGGTCGCGCTGCTGTTTATAGGCTGCGCAACGCCTGGGCCGGATCTCGCGCGTCTCGCCGACCGCGCGGCCAATACTTATGGCCCACAATGCCAATCAATGGGGCCGACCAATACGCAGGCGTGGGGCGTTTGCATTGCCCGCGCCTACGACAGTGCGGTCGCGGCATACGGCGGCAGGTGTTCCGACTGGCAGATAAAAGCACCTAGCTATCAGGATTGTGTGATCGACGCGAGCGTGCGTGCTGGACCGATACCGACCTCCAATGCCGCCGGGCCTTTTTGCATTGCGATGAACGTGGGCGGCGGCGTCGACACCGCCAACTGTCGGTAGCGCCCTAGTGCAGCGAATATTCGTTGTATCGGCGTCCGTCTTGCCAGTACGAGATCTCCGTCTCGCTGCGCCGGCTGCCTCGCGCACGGTCAGGTGCCGAACCTTCGATAATTGCACAGCGAGTTGGAGGGTGACGGGTATTACGAGATTACGGCGGCTTGCATACGGCACAGCGTAGCGAAATTCATTCGCGCATGATGTCGGAGATCGTTCGGACCCGTGGGTCGATCAATTCAAGATCTTCCGACGTCATATGGACGCGCATCGCATAATCGACGACAACCGGGCGCCCGTCTAGATAGCCCCATTCGCCTAGTTTGTCCTCGTACAGTTCCGGGTCCGGATAGTGATCCGGTTTTTCGCCGCTGGCGTCAAATCGATCCAACTCAATGCGCGCCATAATACGCACTGCGGGCATGATGAGCGCGATTCCGAATGGCAAACAGGCAACAACGGGACAAAGCTCAGGGTATCGGCGTTGCCAACCCTCGCGCCAGATGCGTGCCTCTTCCAAATTGGCTCGCGTGCCCGCGCGGAGTCGATGTAGCCGCGGCAACTTGACGGCGTATCGGCCGCACACGATCACCCGTCGTTGACTGCCGCGCGCGAAGCGAATCATGCCGCGATTCTACGGGTCGGGGATGACGTCTCGCTGATAGTAGACGGCGCCGGCACAGCAGTCTCCACGCCGCGCGAGCGACACGGCGTTCGGGCTGAGGGACGTAGCGGAATTGTGGGGCTGCGCGGCCCGCTAACCAACTGATCTTTTGGCGTCCCCAGCGAGATTCGAACTCGCGTACCTACCGTGAAAGGGTAGTGTCCTAGGCCTCTAGACGATGGGGACGTTGGTTACTGCGCCGGCCCGACATGCGGCCGATTTTTCGCGGTCTTTCGATTCCGAGTGGTGGAGGTAAGCGGGATCGAACCGCTGACCTCTTGCATGCCATGCAAGCGCTCTCCCAGCTGAGCTATACCCCCACGGCGAAACGTAAATTATAGCGTGGGCGGCCTACCGTGGCAAACCACGGGTGCCCATCAGGCGTTACCGCTGGCCCACGTGCGCCCGGGCGATCGGCTATCATCGCGCGGCCCGACGGGACTTGAACTACGCTCTGCGAACGCGCCATAACAAACATGACCGCTCCTTCACCGGCATCGAACCCACCGATCGCAACTTCCATGCGCGACCGCGTAGTCTTGATCACCGGCGCGTCGGGCGGACTCGGCACGCCGCTGGCCCGCGCTTGCGCGGCGCTGGGGGCCACGGTCATCCTGCACGGGCGCGTGCTGCGCAAGCTGGAGGCGCTCTACGACGAGATCGTCGAGGCGCAATATCCGGAGCCCGTGATCCTGCCGCTCGATCTCGCCAAGGCGACCGCCGACGACTTCGGCAACGTGGCGAATGCGTTGCAGGAGCAGTTCGGTCACCTCGACGGGCTCGTGCACACAGCGGCACTGCTCGGCACGCTCGGTCCCATCGAGCATCAGTCGTTCGACAGCTGGTTGTCGCTGCTGCGCGTGAACGTCGCGGCGCCAATGGGACTGACCCGCGCATTGCTGCCGCAGCTCGGCGCTTCGCCCGATGCCAGCGTGATCTTCACGCTCGACAATCGCGGCGAGCAGCCGCGCGCCTTCTGGGGTGGTTACGCGGTGACCAAGGCGGGCGTGGCAACGCTGGCGCGTGAATTGGCGGACGAGTGGGAGAACCGGCCGCACCTGCGCATCAATGCCGTCGTTCCCGGGCCGATTCGCTCGCCGTTGCGCGGCCGCACCCACCCAGGCGAGGATCGCTCGGCATTGCCGTTGCCGGACGCACTGGTGCCGTTGTACCTGCATCTGCTGTCGGGACAAGGCAAAGCCGACAGCGGCAAGTTATTCGACGCTCAAGCGTGGCTGGCCGGCACTCCCTGCGCGACCGCATTGCGCGCGTAACGCAGCATCACCCGCAACCTGCGGAAGTCCTCCGCCGCCAGCATGTCCGGCACCACGAGAACGGCGCGCGACCAGTACGCGCCATCCGCACGCCACACGATCGTCGTCACCCACGGACCGACGTAGGTCGAGCTGCGCACGTGACCGGCGACCAGCCGGCCATCGCCCATATGCGCAACGAGTACGAGATCGGGGGCGAGCCGCAATTCGGTGATGGCAAAACGGCTTCGCCGCAACGCGACGACCCAAAAGGTCACTGCCGCCCACGCCAGTACCGCGAACACCGCGAGCGCCTGTTGCCACGCGTCCGCCGGCAACAGGAACACGATCGCCAGCGTGCCAAGCGCGGCGACACCGATGGCCGCTCCCACGATACGGGAAGGCCCGAGCAGGACGTGCACGTAAGGCGGCAAGCGCATGCCGCGCATTGCACGCCCAATGCCCGCGCCGCGAAATCATCCGGACGGACGATGCCGGCAATCGAAGAAACGCGAGCTAGTGCGGCGTCGCGCCCGCCAGCGCCAGCCACGTCTCGACGACCGTATCGGGATTGAGCGACATGCTCTCGATCCCCTGCTCGACCAGCCATTGCGCGAGATCCGGATGGTCGGACGGCCCTTGACCGCAGATGCCGACGTACTTGCCCTGTTTCTGGCATGCCTTGATGGCGAGCGACAGCATCGCCTTGACCGCATCGTCACGCTCGTCGAAGGTTGCGGCGATCGGCCCGCCGGAATCGCGGTCGACCCCGAGCGTCAACTGCGTCATGTCGTTCGAGCCGATCGAGAAGCCGTCGAAATGCTCGAGGAAGCGCTCGGCCAGGATGGCGTTCGACGGCAGCTCGCACATCATGATGACGCGCAGGCCGTTGTCGCCGCGTCGCAACCCGTTCTTCGCCAGCAGCGCGATGACCTGCTCCGCTTCGGTCAGCGTGCGCACGAACGGAATCATGATCTCCACGTTGGTGAAGCCCATCGTGTCGCGCACGCGTTGCATTGCCGCGCATTCGAGCGCGAAGCAGTCGTAGAACTCGGGCGCGATATAGCGCGACGCGCCGCGAAACCCGAGCATCGGATTTTCCTCGTTCGGCTCGTAACGATCGCCCCCCAGCAGGTTCTTGTATTCGTTCGACTTGAAGTCCGACAGCCGGACGATGACTTTTTTCGGAAAGAAGGCGGCGGCGATGGTCGCTACGCCTTCGCCGATCTTCTGCACGTAGAACTCGGTCGGGCTCGCATACCCGGCGATCCGCGATTCGATTTCGCGCCTGAGCTCGGCCGGCTGCCGGGAAAGCTCGAGCAGCGCCTTCGGATGAATGCCGACGTTGCGGTTGATGATGAATTCCAGCCGCGCCAGGCCCACACCTTCGTTGGGCAGCCGCTGGAACTCGAACGCAAGCTCGGGATTGCCGACGTTCATCATGATCTTGGTCGGCGACGGCGGCATGCGGTCGAGCTCGATGTCGACCACGTCGATCGGCAACAGCCCTTGATAGACGTGGCCGGTATCGCCCTCCGCGCACGACACCGTTACCTCGTCGCCTTCGGCCAGCACGCGGGTCGCGTCCTCGCAGCCGACGACCGCGGGAATGCCGAGCTCGCGCGCGATGATCGCCGCGTGACAGGTCCGGCCACCGCGGTTGGTGACGATCGCCGCTGCCCGCTTCATCACTGGCTCCCAGTCGGGATCGGTCATCTCGGTGACCAGCACATCGCCAGGCTGCACGCGTGCCATCTCGGCCGCGGATTGAATGAGGCGCACCGGACCCTGGCCGATCTTCTGGCCGATCGCACGGCCCGTGGCGAGGACCTTGGACGTCTTCTTGAGCCGGTAGCGGCGCAGGCGGTCGGCGGACTCTTCCTGCGACTTCACGGTCTCCGGCCGCGCTTGCAGGATGTAGAGCTGCTGGTCCTGGCCGTCGCGCCCCCATTCGATGTCCATCGGGCGGTCGTAATGAAGCTCGATGGTGACGGCCGCACGCGCCAGCGCTTCTGCTTCGTCGTCGGTGATCGAAAACCGCACGCGCTCGCCGGCGCCGACTTCGACCGTCGCTGTGGACTTGCCGGCGCTGCGGTTATCGGCGAACACCATCTTGAGGGCCTTGGCGCCGACCGTTTTGCGCAGGATCGCGGGTCGACCCGCGGCGAGATTGCGCTTGTCGACATAGAACTCGTCCGGATTGACGGCGCCCTGCACCACCGTTTCACCGAGGCCATAGGACGCGGTGATGAAGACCACCTTGTCGAAACCCGACTCGGTGTCGAGCGTGAACATGACGCCCGCCGCGCCCAGGTCGCTGCGGACCATGCGCTGGACACCCGCCGACAGCGCAACCCCCGCGTGCGCGAACCCCTTATGAACGCGGTAGGCGATCGCCCGATCGTTGTAGAGCGAGGCAAATACCTCTCGTATCGCCTGAAACACGTTGTCTATGCCATTGATATTAAGGAATGTTTCCTGCTGTCCAGCGAAGGATGCGTCCGGGAGGTCTTCGGCCGTCGCCGACGACCGGACGGCAAACGACGTGTCGGGCGCATCGCGGGACAGCGTCGCATAGGCGTCGCGAATGGCTCCCTCGAGCGCGGACGGCAACGGGGCTTCGGTCAGCCAGCGGCGAATTTCGGCGCCAGCCTTGGCGAGCGCCCCGACATCGTCGACATCAAGTCCGCGCAGCCGATCTTCGATACGCGCGGCCAGATCCTGATGGGCGAGAAACTCGCGGAAGGCGGTCGCCGTGGTGGCAAAGCCGCCCGGCACCCGGATCCCAGCGTCCGCCAGTTGGCTGATCATCTCGCCCAGGGAGGCGTTCTTGCCGCCGACCTCGTCCACGTCGGTCATCCGCAACCGGTCGAACGGGATGACACGTGCCTTGTTGTTCGTCATGGTCCACGCAGGGATGGAAGTGCTTGATGCGCCGCGGCAATCCACGGCGGGAAACGCGCATTTTAACCTGTGGGTTCCACGGCCTGCTGCGGCGCGGGAATCGCGGGACCAAACAAAAACGGCCGCTGGGGCGGCCGTTGCGGGTCTGGCAGCGAACGCCTAGACGCGTCGCTGCTCCTCGGGCTGTTGCTGCGTCGTGAGCTCGTCATCGTCGGCGCCCACATATTCTCCCGGCGCCCCTGTTTCGGTCGCGAGATTGACCCCGGTGTCGGGTTGGCCCCGGTGCCGGCTTTTCACTGCCCGCCGCAACGTCCGATACAGATCCGGGTGCGAATCCTTCAAATAGCCGATGATCTCGAAATCAACCCGCTTGACCTGCGACAGGTCGAGCTGCTCCACGTGAACCAGCCGCAGCAACTCCTTGACCGGGCGCGGCATTTCGCGCCCGCTCTCATAGCGGGACCCGCCGCTCTGCGTGACGCCGATTTGCGTCCAGAACTGCTCCTGGTTCATGCCAAGCCGCCGCCTGATTTCGCGGGGGTTGAGGACGCGGTCGAGGATTTTCACCTAGTAAGAACCTTCCCGAAGGAACGCGGCTGCGCGCTGACCGTGGGCCTTGGCCCGCCGGTACCGCGCTATACCAATGGCATATTTTTGACCGATTCTCACTCCAATGCAAGCTGGCCCGGACGAACGGCGCAAGAATACGCCAAACCGTGGCGGCAATGCCACTATCCGCAGGCCGGGCGGAAAGATTACGCCAAACCGCGTGTGGCGAGGTAATCCTCGTACGGACCGTCGAAATGGACCGGTCCTTGCCGGCCTCCAAGCTCGATCACCTGCGTGGCAAGCGCCGACACGAACTGCCGGTCGTGCGACACGAGGATCAGCGTCCCCGCGTACTTCTCCAGCGCGAGTTGCAGCGACTCGATCGATTCCATGTCCATGTGATTGGTCGGCTCGTCCATCACCAATACGTTGGCTTCCTGCAGCATGAGCTTGCCGAACAGCATGCGGCCGCGTTCGCCGCCCGAGAGCACGCGCACTGACTTTTCGGTTTCATCGCCAGAGAAAAGCAGGCGGCCGAGCGTCGCGCGTACGATCTGCTCGTCGTGGTCAGGGCGCTTCCACTGCGCCATCCAATCGAGGAGCGACAGGTCGCTGTCGAAATCGGCGGTCTGGTCCTGCGGGTAGTAGCCGATCGCCGCGCGCTCGGCCCATTTCACCGTGCCGCGATCCGGCGTCAGGTCGCCGATCAGCGTGCGCAGCAGCGTGGTCTTGCCCGCGCCATTGGGACCGACGATCGCGAGACGCTGGCCCGCCTCGAGCAGCAACGACAGGCCGCTGAACAAGGGTTGCGCAAGGCCCGGCCAACCCTTGGCGAGACCTTCGACTTCCACCGCGTGCCGATGCAGCTTCTGCCTGGGATCGTAGTCGAAGCGGATGTACGGATTCTGGCGCGACGATGGCTTGACGTCGTCGGGCTTCAACTTCTCGATCAGCTTTATCCGGGAGGTCGCCTGCTTCGACCGGGCCTTGTTGGCCGAGAAGCGCCGGACGAACTCCTGCAGCTCGACGATGCGGTCCTTCGCGCGCGCGTTCGACGACAGCAGCCGCTCGCGCGCCTGCGTCGAGGCGATCATGTAGTCGTCGTAGTCGCCGGGATAAACGCGCAACGTGCCGTAGTCGAGGTCGACCATGTGCGTGCACACGCTGTTGAGAAAATGCCGGTCGTGCGACACGATGATCATCGTCGAGTCGCGCGCGTTCAGCACGCCCTCGAGCCAGCGGATGGTGTTGATGTCGAGATGGTTGGTCGGCTCGTCGAGGAGCAGGATCTCGGGGTCCGCGAACAGCGCCTGCGCGAGCAGCACGCGCAGCTTCCAGCCCGGCGCGACGGCGCTCATCGGACCCTCGTGCAAATCCTGTGCAATGCCGATGCCGAGCAGCAACTCGCCGGCGCGCGCCTCCGCCGTGTAGCCGCCCAGCTCCGCGAAGTGCGCTTCGAGGTTGGCCGCGCGGACGTAATCCTCTTCCGATGCGTCGGGATTGGCGTAGATCGCGTCCCGTTCCTCCTTCGTGCCCCAGAGGTCCTCGTGACCCATGAGCACGACATCGAGCACGCGCTCGTCCTCGTGCGCGAATTGATCCTGTTTCAGCTTGCCCAGGCGCTCGCCGGTATCGAGGGCGACATTGCCGGACGACGCCTCGAGATCGTCGCCGAGAATCTTGATCAGCGTGGATTTGCCGCAGCCGTTGGCGCCGATCAAGCCATAGCGGTTGCCGCCGCCGAACTTGACGGAAATGTTTTCGAAAAGGGGCCTCGCCCCGAACTGCATCGTGAGATTGGAAGCAACCAGCATGGTAGATACGCCGAAGCAAACTTTCCATTCTGCTAGAATCAACGAGTTAACTCAAGGTCTGCATGCGTGAATCGCGATCTTCGCGCGAATGCTTCCGACCCATGCCCCGCTACGATCTTCATTCGCACTCGACGTATTCCGACGGCTTGCTGGCACCCGCGGCGGTCGTGCAGCGCGCGGCTGCGCGCGGCGTCGATTTCTATGCGCTGACCGACCATGACGACACCGGCGGACTCGCCGAAGCAGCCGCGGCGGCACGCGAAACCTCAATGACTTTCGTTCCCGGCGCCGAGCTTTCCGTCAGCTGGGAATCACAGACGATCCACATCATCGCGCTGCAGATCGATGCTTCCAATCGCATGCTCGACGATGGCCTCGCCGCCATTCGCAGCGGGCGCGACGCGCGCGCGCGTCGCATCGGGCAGGCGCTGGCGGAAGCGGGCATCCCCGGCGCCTACGACGGTGCGCGCCGATTCGTGACCAGCGAGCGGCTCATCTCGCGTTCGCACTTTGCGCGATTTCTGGTCGAAGCGGGCTACGCGAAAGAAACCAAGGACGTGTTCAAGAAGTACCTGGTCCAGGGCAAACCGGGCTACGTCGCGCATGCGTGGGCAACGCT
>Ga0157379_10005696_pt1 | contig 10707 bp, 12 predicted proteins | sample S25metaG_FD_121802 | JGI IMG/M metagenome (GOLD analysis project Ga0157379, IMG submission 121802) | Switchgrass rhizosphere microbial communities from Kellogg Biological Station, Michigan, USA - S2-5 metaG | ecosystem: Host-associated > Plants > Roots > Rhizosphere > Soil | place: USA... | reverse complement strand
TCCTGGACCTCGAGGACGAGGGCGCCCACATGCACGTCGCGGCGGTCATGACCTTCGACGGGCCGTCGCCGTCCTACGAGGAGCTGCTCGAGGCGATCGTCGCCCGCCTGCACCTCGTCCCGCGCTACCGCCAGCGGCTGGCCCACGTGCCCTTCGGCCAGGGCCGCCCGCGCTGGGTCGACGACCCGCACTTCCAGGCCGCCTACCACGTACGCCACATCGCGCTCCCGGCGCCCGGCTCGCGCGCCGAGCTCGAGCGGCTGGCCGCCCGGGTGTTCGGGCAGCGGCTGGACCGCAGCAAGCCGCTGTGGGAGATCTTCCTCGTCGAGGGCCTGCAGGACGGTGGGTTCGCGCTCCTGAGCAAGACGCATCACGCGCTCGTGGACGGCGTCAGCGGCGTCGACATCGTCTCGGTGCTCTTCGACACCGCGGCCGACCCGGTGCCGCCGGCGCCGCCGTCCTCGGCCTGGCTGCCGCGCCCCGTCCCGTCGCGCACCGAGCTGCTGACCGAGGCCGTGCTCGAGCGCCTCGCCGCTCCCGGCGACGCCGTGCGGGGCGTGCTGCGCGCGCCCCGGCGCGCGGCGTGTGCCGTCGCCGGCGGCCTGGGCGGCCTCGGCGCGCTGGTGCGGGCGGGGCTCAGCCCCGCGCCGCGGTCCGCGCTGAACGTGCCGATCGGGCCGCACCGCCGCTACACCTGGGTCGACGCCGACCTGGCCCGCTTCAAGGCCATCAAGTCGGAGCTGGGCGGCACGGTCAACGACGCGGTGCTGACCACGGTGACGCTGGCGCTCGGGCGCTGGCTGCGCGGTCGCGGCGAGCCCACCCGCGACGTCGTGCTCCGGGCCATGGTCCCCGTGTCGGTCCGGGTCGACCCGCAGCGCGGCGCGCTCGGCAACCGCATCGCGACGATGTGGGCGCCGCTGCCGGTCGACGTCCGCGATCCGGTCGACTGCTTCGCCGCCATCCACGAGGCCGTCGCGGCCTCCAAGGCGTCCGGCCAGGCCGTCGGCGCCGAGATGCTCACCCAGCTCGCCGACTTCGCCCCGCCGACGATCATGAGCCAGGCGGCGCGGCTGCAGGCCCACCAGCGGTTCTTCAACGTCGTCGTGACCAACGTGCCGGGCCCGCAGGTGGCGCTGTACCTGCTCGGCCGGCCGTTGCGTGGCGTGTATCCCGTGGTGCCGCTCGCCCAGCGCCAGGCGCTGGGCATCGCGATCATGTCCTACAACGGGCGGCTCGGCTTCGGGCTGCTCGCCGACTTCGACGCGTTGCCCGACGTCGACGATCTCGCCGCGGCCCTCCAGACGGCGATCGACGACCTCGCCGAGGCCGCCGGCACCGGTGAGGCGGCGCGAGACGCGGTCCCGACCAACGGCACGCCGTCCCGGGCCCCGACCCCCGTCGCACCCTGACACGCCGCCTGCTGACCGGCGCGGCGTTGGTGGCGCTGGCCGTCGCCGCGGCGCTGCTGACGCTGTGGTTCTTCACCACGCGCGACGACGCGACCACGACGGCGCCGCAGCCCGCCGCGCCCGGCCGCCCCTTCGCCACGACGTCCCCGTTCGCGGCCGACCTGCGCCTGGGCAACGTGGTCCTCGCGGCCTCCGACGACCAGCTCGCCCCGGCGCGGGCGCTGGCCGAGGCCGTCGCCGGCGCGCCCGACCCCGCGCTGCGCACCGCCGGCCAGGCGGTCCTCGTGCGCCGCGCGGCGCAGGCCGGACCCGGTCCCCAGCCGTCCGGCGTCAGCGCCTTCGCGCAGGGCCGGACCCTGCACGTCGCGCAGGCCGGCGACCCGGCGCTGCGGACCTTCGTGGAGTACTGGCTCGGACGCGCAGCGCCCTAGTAGACCGGTCGGCTAGCGAACCGCGATCGTCATCCGGACCAGGGCGCACAGGCGCTGCTGGTCGTCGGAGATGTCGACCTCCCAGATCCACGTCGTGCGGCCGCGATGACGGGCGCGCGCCTGTGCGTGGATCGTTCCGTCGAGGATCGGGCGCAGGAACGAGGTCTGGTTGCTGAGCCCCTGCGCGGCCTTGCCGTCCTCGCGCACCGCGAGGTACGTGGCGACCGACGCGAGCGCCTCGGCGATCGAGGCGAACACGCCGCCGTGGACCAGGCCGAAGGGCTGCTTGTGGTGGTCGGCGACCTCCACGTGCGCCGCGGCCTCGCCCGCGTCGAGGTCGATGCGGTCGATGACCAGACCGTAGAGCCCGTCGAACCCTCCGGTGGCGGTGTAGGGGGCCTGGAAGTCCATCGGTTGCGGCACGATAGCGACGGTCCCTCGGGTACCCTCCTGCGCCGCATGGCCCCGTTTGACGATCTGCCCGCCGACCAGAAGGCCGTCCTGCAGCTCGTGCTGCGCCAGGGGCGGGCATACGACGACATCGCCGGCCTGCTCAAGATCCCCGCCTCGGCGGTCCGCGACCGTGCGCTCGGTGCGCTGGACAGGCTGGGCCCCGACGACCCGGGCGGCCTCGACGACGACCGCCGGGGCGAGATCGGCGACTACCTCCTCGGCCAGCAGACCGCCTCGGAGCGGGCGGAGACCAGGACCTTCCTCGAGGGCTCGGCGCCTGGCCGGGCCCGGGCGCGCCAGATCGTCGCCGAGCTGCGCGCCGCAGACATCGGCGCCGGCGATGCGCTGCCCGACATCCCGGCCGATCCCGTCGAGACGGGCGAGGCGTCCGACGCGCTGGAGGCGCGCCGCGCAGCCAGCGCCGGGCAGGAGCGCTCGTCCAAGCTCGGCGGGATCCTGCTGCTCGGCGGCCTGGGCTGCATCGTGGCGATCGCCCTGTTGCTCATCTTCAACGTCTTCGGCGGCAATGACGACAACAAGGGCGACACCCTCGCCGCCGACACGACGACCGCGCAGACCGCGAGCACGAGCACGACGGGCACCACCGGCACGACCGGCACGTCGGTCGAAGCGCAGATCAACCTCACGCCACCCGGCCACCCGGACGGCGGCGCCGCCAAGACGCTGGGCGTGGCCAACATCGCGTCGCAGGACGGCCAGCGCGCGCTTGCCGTCGTCGGGCAGAACCTGCCGGCCAGCGGCCACTACGTCCTGTGGCTGCGCAAGGGCGACACCACGAAGTTCCTGGGGTTCTTCCCCGTGGTCAAGGGCTCGGGCAACGACAAGGGTCGCCTCCAGGGCCTGGCCCCCGCACCGAGCGACCTCGACAACTACGACGAGATCCTCGTCACGCGCGAGCCCAGCGACAAGCCGACCAAGCCGACGGCGATCGTCCTCGAGGGCAGGATCCAGCGTTAGAAGCCGAGCGGCTGTGTCAAGCCTTCCGCGCCGGCGCCGGCGCCGCGCACGCCGCGGTCGCCTGTCGTGTGCCCGTCTGGCGAACCACCGGTTCGCTGCACGGGCACACGAGGCGGGTGGGCCCATGTGGTCCGGCTCATCCGGACTCGACGGTCACACCCCGCCCCGCGACGCCCGCGGAGCGCGCAGCGCGGTGGCGGCACCGGACGATCCACGCCCGTCGCCGATCCCGACCACGCTGCGCAGGACCGGCACCGCCGGCGCGGGACGCCGCAGGCGCCTGAGTGCCCGTTCGTCCGGTCGTTGGTGTCGCAGGCACCACGACCGGACATCAAGGCTCAGAAGACGGCGGCGAGCGCCGCGAGCGCCTCGTCCAGGCGCCGGCGCGTCGCCCGCCGGACGAGCGGGCCGCCGAGGCGGGCGGTGCCCGCGAGCTTCTGATCCAGCGCGATCTCCACCCGCGTGGCCCCGTCGCCCTCGGGGGCGAGCACGATGCGCGTCTCGGCGCGGCGCAGCAGCTTGGCGAACGGCGTGCCCGCGAGGTCCTGGGTCCAGCGCAGCTCGGTCGGGCGGCGGGCGAGCGCGATGCGGAAGTCCGCGCGCACCGTCGCACCGCGATCGGAGCGCAGCACCTGGGTGAAGGCGCCGCGGCCGACGCCCTCCACCCGCTCCACGCGCGGCCACCAGCGGGGCAGCATGTAGGGGTCGGCGACCGTCCGCCACACGTCGGCCGGCGGGGCGGCGACGACCGCGCTGCGCCGGGTCACCGGCACCGCGCCGCTACTCCGCGTCGTAGCGCAGCAGCGCGTGGACGTCGTGGCGCGCGAGGCGCTCGCGACCGCCGAGGAAGCCCAGCTCGATGAAGAACGCGCAGGCCGCGACGGTCCCGCCGAGCTGCTCGACCAGCGAGCACAGCGCCTCGGCGGTGCCGCCGGTGGCCAGCAGGTCGTCGTGGACGAGCACCTTGGCGCCGCGGGCGACGGCGTCGGTGTGCAGCTCGAGCGCGTCCGAGCCGTACTCGAGCAGGTACTCCGCGCGCACCGTCTCGTGCGGCAGCTTGCCGGGCTTGCGGGCCAGGACGAACCCGGCGCCCAGCTCGCGAGCGAGCGCGGCTCCGAGCAGGAAGCCGCGGGCCTCCGCGGCGATGACCACGTCGATGTCCAACGGCCGGGCGTAGTCGGCCAGCCGCGTCACGGCCGCGTCGAGCGCCTCGGCCGACGCCATGACCGGCGTGATGTCCTTGAAGACGATCCCGGGCGTCGGAAAGTCCGGGATGTCGCGGACGAAGCTCGCGAGGTCGACCGCCATCGCCGTCAGCCGACGATCTTGCGCAGGTCGCGGATGAGCAGCAGGTGCTTGAGGTGCGTCGTGACGGCGGCCAGGTTCTCCAGCGCCTCGACGGCCTCCTTGCGCCGTTCGGTGTTGCGCGAGCGCAGCGCCGGGGCGAGGATCTGCTGCAGCAGCGCGGCCTCGCGGTCGGCCGACGTCCGGAACGCCCTGAGGTTGCGCCCGCCGACGCCGTAGCGTGCAAGCTCGGTGACGGCGCGGACGATCTCGCGCTCGGTCTCGTCGTAGTAGCGCGTGCCCGCGCGCAGCTCGCCCTTGATGACGCCGTACTCCTCGAGCTCGGCGACCAGGCGCGGCTCGGCGCGCGTGTCGTCGACGACGTCCTCCAGGGTGTACAGCGCGCCGCCGCCGGTGACCGAGACGCTCGGGCGTCGCCGTGGGCGTGCGCCCGCCGCCTCGACGGCGGCCGGCACGGGCGGCTCGTCGGCATCGACGCGGCCGGCGACGAGCTCCTGACGGATGACCCGCAGCGGCAGGAACTCGTCGCGCTGCATGCGCAGGATGGTGCGCAGCCGGGCGACGTCGCCCGCCGCGTAGAGCCGGTAACCCCCGGGCGTCCGCCGCGGCTCGAGGAGCTTCTGGTCCTCGAGATAGCGGATCTTGGAGATCGAGATGTCCGGGAACTCCTGCCGCAGGGCCTTGCAGACCGCGCCGATGGTCATCGCCTTGACCGGGCGCTCGTCGGCGGGCGCGGCGGCGGTGGTGTCGGGATCCTGCACGGCGGCCATCAGCGCGAGAGGAACGTGAGCTTGTACTTGCCGACCTGCAGCTCGTCGCCGTCGGCCAGGTGATGGGACTCGATGCGGCGCCGGTTGACGTAGGTGCCGTTCAGCGATCCAAGGTCGTCGAGGTGGTACTCGTCGCCGCGGCGCACGACGATCGCGTGGTCGCGCGAGACCGTCACGTCGTCCAGAAAGACGTCGGAGTCCGGCCGGCGGCCGATCGTCATCCGATCGCCCTCCAGCGGGAAGCTCTCGCCCACGCGGCCGCCGCCGGCGCGCACCACCAGCGCCGCGCCGCCGCCCTGGCGCACGACGTCCTCGAGCTCGACGGGCACGAGCTCACCCGTCTCGTCGATGCGGTAGGTCGCCGTCGAGGACTCCGCGTCGGCGGGCTCGGGCTGGCCGATGAACGCGCCGCAGCGCTGACAGTAGTTCGCCCCCTCGGCGTTCGAGAAGCCGCATTCGGGGCAATGGCGTGCCACCGTGGCTCGGGCTCCCCGGGACCTACTCGCCCGCCGGCCCGTCCGTGGCGGCGCGGCCGGCCAGGATGTCGGTCAGGCGCTGCACGTCGGCGCCGGTGATGACCTCCTCGCCACCTTCGTGGCGCTTGCGCAGGCGATTGACCAGCTCGGCGCGCAGGATGTCGATCTTGCCGTGCAGGATGCGGCGGCGGTAGGAGATGTCGACCTCCTCCTCCGTCAATTGCTGGATCAGATCCTTGAGCTCCTGGTCTGACAGCGAGCCGAGATCGGGGAACGTGTCCATTGCGAGGGTTCTCTTCTCCACCGGGAACGGGCCGCGCGAGGATAGCAGCGCGACGCGGGCCATCAAGCTCAACTTGAGGGTGCAGTCCGCGTTGCGGCCAGCGCGTCGCGCGTGTAGGCCACCGCGGCCATGAGCGACAGGGCCAGCCCGAGGTAGAACAGGATGTGGGCGAGCGTGTCCAGTCCGGCCATCGCGCCGAACAACGCGCTCATCGTCGGCCACACCCCCCAGCGGCCCCACCAGTTGATGCGCAGCTCCAGCCCGCGGCGCAGGGCGAGCTGGCCGGCGACCAGCAGGTAGAGCTCGCGGGCGACGAGGATCGCGATGCCCCAGCGCGGCAGCGTCTCGTACTTCCAGCAGATGATCAGGCCGCTGACGACGAGCAGGCGGTCGACGACCGGGTCCAGCAGCGCCCCGAAGCGGCTGTACTGGCCGGTCACGCGCGCGGCGATGCCGTCGGCGTAGTCGCTCCAGGCGATGACCGCGAAGAGGATCGCCGGCGCCGCGCCGACGCCGTCGCCCGAGCTCAGCCCCGTGATGAGCAGCGGCACGATGAGCGCCAGGCGCAGGAACCCGATGGCGTTGGGGATCGTCCAGACGTGCCAGGGCGCGTCGCTGAGCGTCTGCGGCGGCGGCGGGCCCGAGCGGTCCAGTCCGCTCAGCCGGCGGAAGGTCAGCCGCGGGCGCGTGCGCGGCGGCCGGTCTACGGGAGGCTCCGCCACAGCTCCGTGACCGCCTCGGCGGCACCGGTCAGCGGCACGCCGCCCTCGTGGTCGGCGCGGCCCCGGCGGGCCTGGGCCTCTGCGCGGCCGGACTCCAGCGAGCGCTTGCCGATCGTCAGGCGCAGCGGCACGCCGAGCAGCTCGGCGTCGGCGAACTTCTCGCCCGCGCCGCCGGCGCGGTCGTCGAGCAGCACGTCCAGCCCGGTCTCGCGCAGCTCGAAGTACAGGTCTTCGGCGGCGGCCTGCTCGGGCGTTCCCGGCTTGCCGAGCGCCACGATCTCGACGTCGTAGGGCGCGATCGCACGCGGCCACGAGATCCCGTGCTCGTCGGCGTTCTGCTCGACGGCGGCCGCCGCGATGCGGGCGGGGCCGATGCCGTAGGAGCCCATGACGACCGGCTGCTCCCGGCCGTTCTCGTCGAGGTATGTGCAGCCGAGCGGCTCGCTGTAGCGGGTGCCGAGCTGGAAGATGTTGCCGATCTCGATCGCGGGCTCGATGCGCACGGTGGCGCCGCCGATGGTGTCGCCCTCCTCGACGGTCCTGATGTCGATGCGCTCCCCGGCGGGCACCTGGATCACGGTGTGGAAATCCGCGCGGTTGGCGCCTGCGACGTAGGTGCCGGGCGCGATCGCCGCGTCGTAGAGCGCCGGCACGCCCTCGACCGGGCCGAGGAAGCCGGCCGGGCCCCTGAGCTCCTCGTCGCGGGCGGGGCGGTACTTCTCACCGAGCGCGTTGGCGAGCTTCGTCTCCCCGACGCGATGGTCGCCGCGCACGAAGACCATCACCAGGCCACGCGACTCGGTGACGACCGGGAAGGCCTTGAGCAGGTTGCCGGGATCGACGCCCAGGCCTCCGGCGACGGCCTCGATCGTCGTCTGGCCGGGCGTGTGCAGGTCGCCGCTGAGCGCGCCGTCCAGCGCGGCCACGGCGCGCGGGTCGGCGGTGGCGATCTCGAGGTTCGCGCTGTAGCCGTTGGGCCCCAGGACGACGTCGTCCTCGCCGGCCGGGCACGGCGCCATGTACTCATGTGCGGCGGTGCCGCCCATCATCCCGACGTCCGAGGCGCACTCGTACCAGTCCAGGCCGCAGCGGTCGTAGATCTTGGCGTAGGCCTCGCGGTGGCGCTCGTAGTAGGCCTGCAGGCCCTCCTGGTCGCGGTCGAAGGTGTACGAGTCCTTCATGATGAACTCGCGGGTGCGCAGCACGCCGGCGCGCGGGCGCGGCTCGTCGCGCTCCTTGACCTGGAAGTGGTACAGGCACAGCGGCAGGTCGCGGTAGGAGCGGATGACGTTGGCCGCGTGGAACGTCACCGACTCCTCGTGGGTCATGGCGAGGACCATGTCGGCGCCCTTGCGGTCCTTGAAGCGGAACAGCTCGTCGCCGATCGCGTCGTAGCGGCCGCTGCGCTTCCACACCTCGGCCGGCTGCAGGACCGGCATGAGCATCTCCTGGCCGCCGATCGCGTCGATCTCGTCGCGGATGATCTGCACGACGCGCTCGTGCACGCGCCAACCGGCGGGCAGCCAGCTCCACAGCCCGGCGCCGAGCTGACGGACCAGGCCGGCGCGGACCATGAGCTTGTGCGACAGCGCTTCGGCGTCGGCGGGCGGCTGGCGCTCGGTCGGCAGGAAGAGCTGGCTCATGCGCATGCCACGAACCCTACGGCGCGCGTGGGCTCACCGGCGCGTGACCACCTCGCAGTGGCGCAGGCGGTCGCGGCGGTCGGCGCGCACGGTGTCGCGGCCCGCGCCGCAGTCGATCGTCTCGCGCACGCCGTCGCGGCTGTTGATGGTGTCGTCGCCCGCTCCGGCGACCACGCTGTCGCGGCCGTCGCCCGGCGAGAGCGTGTCGTTGCCCGGGCCGCCGTTGAGCTGGTCGTTGCCCTGGCCGCCGGTGAGCGTGTCGTCGCCGGTGCCGCCCCTCAGCCGGTCGCGCCCGCTGCCGCCGGCGAGCCGGTCGTTGCCGTCGCCCCCGTCGAGGAGGTCCGCGCCGGCACCGCCCTCCAGGCAGTCGTCGCCCGCGCCGCCCTTCAGGAAGTCGTCGCCGTCGTTGCCCATGAGGCGGTCGCCGAACGGCGTGCCCTGCAGCACGTCCTCGTCGCGGGTGCCGCGGATGACGTTGACGCACGCGGGCGGCGGGGCGGGCGCCACGTACGGTCGCCGCGTGGTCGTGAGCGTCGCCGTGTGGTCCGCGGGCGACGGGTCCGGGGTCGTGCTCGTGACGGTGGCGACGCTCGTGCGCGGGCCGGGCGGCGGCGGGAAGATCGCCGGCTCGAGGAACGCGGGCGCCACCGTGACGCTCGCGCCGGGCGCCAGCATGCCGATCGTGCACGTCGAGGCCGCCCCCGGGTCCGTGCATCCGGGCGTCGCACCGCCGACGACCGCGCCGTCGAGCGTGACCTGCACGCCCAGCGCCGCATCGGGTCCGAGGTTGTGCACGGTGTAGGCCTGCCCGAGCGCGGCGAAGGCGTCGACCTCGGCGGGCGCGCTGCCGGTGAGCTGGAGATCGGCGCGGTCCTGGGTGAGGTCACCCTTGCCGTCGCCGTCGGCGTCGGGCTCGAGGTCGGCCGCGAGCTGCAGCCGGCCCACCAGCCCGGCGGTGGCGGCGCGGGTCTGGCCGTCGTCGAACGTCGGCCCCTCGGGGTCGTAGCCGACCTGGGCGAAGCTCCCGCTGCCCGCGACATACGCGCTCGGGGTGACGTCGCCGTCGAGGGCCAGCAGGCCCCCGGCGGCGATGCGCACGGCGGCCGGGAACTCGTGCACCTGCCGGTCGCCCGGCACGGTCACGACCGGCCCCGTGGCGACCGCCGTGTACGCGCCACTCGGGCCCGCCGGCACCACGGTCCGCAGGCGGACGATGAGCTGCTGCGTGGCCCGGACGCGCCAGCGCACCACGACGCCTGCCGCCGGTGCGGGCGCTCCGGTCAGGATCGTCGTGCAGCGCGCGAAGCCGTTGGCGCAGCGATCCGACGGCGGCGAGGAGGGCGGGTCGGCGACCGTCCCGATGGTGACGGGCGCCGCGGCGTGGGCGACGGGGGCAGCGAACAGCGAGGCGCCGATCAGCGCCAGGGCGAGGGGACGTCCGAGCATGGGCGAGGCATTGTGCAAAAGGCGACGGATGCGGGGAGGGATATGTTTCGAGGAGGACTGCAGAACACGTCACCCCGACAAGGAGCACCATGGCCTACGAAGTCCCGCCGCTGCCCTACGACTACGCCGCGCTCGAGCCGCACATCGACGAGCAGACGATGCGCCTGCATCACGACAAGCATCACCAGGCGTACGTCGACAAGGCCAACGCCGCCCTCGAGGGCACCGACTTCGACGGCAAGCCCGTCGAGGAGGTCCTGAAGAACCTGTCGTCGCTGCCCGCCGACCAACAGGGCCCGTTCCGCAACAACGGTGGCGGTCACGCCAACCACACGCTGTTCTGGGAGTCGATGAGCCCGGACGGCGGCGGCGAGCCGAGCGGTGACCTGGCCGACGCCATCACCTCGGCGTTCGGGTCCTTCGACTCGTTCAAGGAGCAGTTCGAGGCCAACGGCGTGGGCCAGTTCGGCTCGGGCTGGACGTGGCTCGTCCTCGACGGCGGCGAGCTCAAGCTCACCAAGACGCCGAACCAGGACAGCCCGATCCTCGACGGCCAGACGCCGCTGCTGGGCAACGACGTCTGGGAGCACGCGTACTACCTCAAGTACCAGAACAAGCGCCCGGACTACCTCAAGGCGTGGTGGAACGTCGTGAACTGGGACAAGGTCGCCGAGCGCTACGCCGCCGCGAAGGGCTGAGCATCTGACGTTCGTCCCCGGGCGCGCGTGTGCGGCACGGCGCGCGCCCAGGGGGTGGTTCCGTCTGCCCCCGGTATGCGGTGGGGATCG
>Ga0157379_10005692_pt1 | contig 10709 bp, 10 predicted proteins | sample S25metaG_FD_121802 | JGI IMG/M metagenome (GOLD analysis project Ga0157379, IMG submission 121802) | Switchgrass rhizosphere microbial communities from Kellogg Biological Station, Michigan, USA - S2-5 metaG | ecosystem: Host-associated > Plants > Roots > Rhizosphere > Soil | place: USA... | reverse complement strand
GATGGCGTCGCGCACCCGGGGGGTGAATTCGGATTCGGGAATGCCCAGCACGCTGGCCGAAGGGCCCACGGAGTCCAGCCCGGCCGCCTCGGTGGTGGCTTCCACCCGCCGTGTATAGGCGCTCTGGGCTACCGAACGGGAGGCACGTGCGGGGCTGTTGCGTTCGACCTTCATCGGTTCTTCCCATGGCTTTCCGCCCTTACCCAAACGCGGAAGTCCGCCATTTCTTGGCCTGTTAAACTTAGTTTCGGGCGGGTTAAGAGAGTGTTTATGATCCCCAACAAACCGTTAACGGGGCCTACATCCCCGCTTTCCTTGGATTTTTTGCCCCCTATACTGCGCCGCTTCGTGAGGAGTTCCCGCCCCCAATGGCGAATCGAAGCGCTTCAAAGGTTTCCGTCGGCATCATCATGGGCAGCCAATCCGACTGGGCGACCATGCGCGCCGCATCCGAAATGCTGGATGCCCTGGGGGTCGGCCATGAGGTGCGGATCGTGTCCGCCCACCGCACCCCTGACCGCATGGCGGCCTATGCCAAGGAAGCCCAGGCGCGGGGGCTTCAGGTGATCATTGCCGGCGCCGGCGGCGCGGCGCATCTGCCGGGCATGGTGGCCTCCATGACCACCTTGCCGGTGCTGGGTGTGCCGGTGGAGAGCCGCGCCCTGAAAGGGCTGGATTCGCTGCTTTCCATTGCCCAGATGCCCGGCGGTGTGCCGGTGGCGACCTTTGCCATCGGCGAAGCCGGCGCCAAGAACGCCGCATTGCATGCCGCCGCCATCCTGGGGCTTGGCGAGGCGCGGGTGAAAAAGCGGCTGGACGCCTGGCGCGCCAAACAGACCCGTTCGGTCGCCAAAAAGCCAAAGTGAATTTCGTGCGATGAAGAGTTTGGACAAGCCGCTTCCTCCCGGCGGCACGATTGGAATCATTGGCGGCGGCCAGTTGGGCCGCATGCTGGCGCTGGCAGCAGCGCGGCTGGGGCTCAAGACTTTCATCTACAACGACACCGCGGATGCGCCCGCTTTCCAGGTCACGCCGCATGCCGTCGCGGCGCCTTATGAGGATCTGCAAAGCCTGGCCCGCTTTGCCGACGCCTGCGATGTGGTGACGTTCGAGTTTGAAAATCTTCCCGCCCATGCCATCGCCCATCTTGGCGAACATGTGCCGGTACGCCCCGGCGCGCATGCGCTGGCCATGACCCAGGATAGGCTGACGGAAAAAACTTTCGTCCAAAAGCTGGGATTGAAGACGGCGCCGTTCTTCGAGGTTTCTTCCGAAGAGCAGGCGCGTTCCGCTTTTGGCAAGGTCCAGGGCGGCGGCATTCTGAAAACACGGCGCTTTGGTTATGACGGCAAGGGTCAGGCGAAGGTCACAAGCGCCGATGATACCGCCAAGGCCTTTGCCGGTTTCAAAAGCGCGCCTTCCATCCTGGAAGGCCTGGTGGACTTTTCCTACGAGGCCTCAGTGGTGGCGGCGCGCGCCGCCGACGGCAGCTTTGCCGCTTTCGATCCGCCGGAAAATGAACACGAGCACCATATCCTGCGCCGCTCCACCGTGCCGTCGCGGCTGGTGCCGGCCCAGGTCGAGGAGGCCAAAACCATCGCCCGCACCATCGGCGAGGCCCTCGACTATGTCGGCGTGTTCGCGGTGGAATTGTTTGTCGGCAAAAACGGCGAATTGCTGGTCAACGAGATCGCGCCCCGTGTCCACAATAGCGGCCATTGGACCATCGAGGCGTGCCAATGTTCGCAGTTCGAGCAACATATACGGGCGGTGGCGGGCTGGCCGCTGGGTCCTTCCGCCCGTCATGCCGATGCGGTGATGGAAAATATCATCGGCGCGGAAGCCGATGCCTGGGAAGCGCTTGCCAAGACCGGCGCCCTGCATCTCTACGGCAAGACCGAAGCCCGGCCGGGCCGCAAAATGGGTCACGTTACGCGGCTAAAGCCGCGTAACTACTAAAAAACCAACGCGGCTAAAGCCGCGTAACCATGGATAAACTGACGCGGCTGAAGCCGTTGACGAAGCCCTGATCGCCCCATAGGTTCCCCGCCGATGAACGCGACCGCGACCAAGACGACCACCAAGACCAAGCCCTGCTGGGCCTGGACAGTCGCGCGCGCTTAGAGACAAGCGAAACCGACAAGACCCAGGCCCCGCCGAAACCCGGACGGGGCTTTTTTGTTGCCGTAAGGAGCAATGCTGTGAAGAACAAGAATGTAGCAATCGTTGGAGCAACCGGTGCTGTAGGCCGCGAATTTGTCGGCTGCATCGAGAGCCGCGGACTGCCGCTGGCTTCGCTCAAGCTGCTGGCATCCGCCAAGTCCGCGGGCAAGACCCAGACTTTCCGCGGCCAGCAACTGACCGTCCAGGAATTGACCGAGGATGCGTTCCAAGGCGTGGACATTGCCTTGTTCTCGGCCGGCAGCGGCATCTCCAAGCAGTTCGCGCCAGTGGCCGTCAAAGCCGGCGCGGTGGTGGTGGACAATTCATCTGCGTTTCGCAGCGATCCGGCGATTCCGCTGGTGGTGCCGGAAATCAACGCCCACCGCATTGCGGACCACAAAGGCATCATCGCCAACCCCAATTGTGCCGCGATCACAACCTTGGTGCCGCTGTGGCCGGTGCACCAGGTCAATCCGGTCAGGCGGCTGATCGTCTCCACCTATCAGGCGGCGTCGGGCGGCGGCGCGGCCTTGATGGAAGAATTGGAGCTTTCCACCCGCGCCTATCTGGACGGCAAAGACTATCCGCCCAAGGTGGTCAAGTATCCTTATGCCTTCAATCTCTTCAGCCACAACACGGCCATCGACATGACGACCGGCTACAACGACGAAGAGAGCAAGGTGATCAAGGAGACCAAAAAGATCTTCGAGGACGACAGGATCGCGGTCTCAGCCACCTGCATTCGTGTGCCGGTGCTGCGCGCCCATTCCGTCTCCATGACCTTTGAGTGCGAGCGCCCCATCACCCCGGAAGAGGTGAAGGCGCTGCTGGCCAAGGCGCCGGGTGTGAAGCTGGTGGACGATTGGGCCAACAATTATTTCCCCATGCCCAAGGATGCATCAGGCCAGGGCGATGTGCTGGCGGGCCGCATCCGCAAGGACCTGTCCGATCCCTCCGGCAAGTCGGTCAGCATGTTCGTGGCGGCGGATCAGTTGCTCAAAGGAGCTGCGTTGAACGCGGTACAGATCGCGGAATTGCTCTGACCAGATTGTCATGCCCGCGAAAGCGGGCATCCAACTTGGCGAGCGTCACTGCCGGACGAAAAGCTGGATTCCCGCTTACGCGGGAATGACAAGAATTATCTGGTCTTCGACTTGGCCCAATCGGCAAACGCCGGGAAGTTCGACAGCGCCTCTTTCGCCTTGGCCTTGAACTTCTCGAACTGCATCACATTCTCGATGCGGGCTGCCAGGAACTCCTCCGTCGGCTTTTCGTCTTCGCTGGTGTCGTTGAACCAGCGCATGGCGGTGGAGGCGTAGACCCCGGCCAGGATGCCGCGCTTGGTATAGAAGTTGAAATCGGTGGAGGTGTCGCCGGCGGCCCGCCACATGGCATCGACCGTGCGGTACATCAACTTCGTTCCCAGCGCCACATGCATGGGCAGCGACAGCAGCGCCGCCGCCCGCCGCGCCGCTTCCTTGTGCGGCTTGAGCACGGCGAGCCGGGTCTTGACCGCGGTGGCAATGCGCTCGCGGATCTTCATCGCCTTGAGGCCGGTGGCCGCCAGCCGCTTTTCCATCTCCTCATCGGCGTAGGTGGAAAAATATTCCACCAGGCTGACAGGCCCGCCTTCGAACAGCCGCGCCAGGTCGGATGGCGAGGCGCCCGCTTCCTTCCCCGCCTTCTGCAACACACTGTCGCTGAAGCCATCAAAGGCGGCATGGGGCAGCGCCGCCATCAGCACGGCCTGGCGCAGCGCCTGGTCATCCGGCTTTTTTTTGGTTTGCGCGCCCGCTTCTGCGTGAGGCGATGGTTCCTGTTTGGGAGCCGCCTTCTTGCGCGGTTTTTTGGGTAGGTCGCTCATGATGCCACCTGGAAATGGCGGATTTCCGATTCAAAGATCAGGCGCGACAGATCGCTCATCCGCGAAGTGTACAGCCGCCCCTCCAGATGATCGCATTCATGCTGTACCACCCGGGCATGGAAGCCGCGTGCCACCCGCTCGATCCTTTCCCCGTCGATGCCCAGCCCGCGGTAGCGGATATGGGCCGGCCGCTCGACCCAGCCGCGCAGGCCGGGAACCGACAGGCACCCCTCCCAGCCGCCTTCCAGTTCCGGGTCCAGAATCGCGATCTCCGGATTGATCAGCACGGTCAGGGGCGCGGTTTGGTCGAAACGTTCTTCCTCCGACAGGCCGGGGTCGCTGCGCCCTTCCGGGGCCTGGAACACCACCACCCGCAGCGGAACATGCACCTGGGGTGCGGCCAGCCCCGCCCCGTTGGCGTCGATCATGGTTTCCACCATGTCATTGACCAAGCGGCGGATTTCCGGCGCCCGGGGGTCGGAAACCAGCCTTGCCGGGGTGGCCAGGACGGGGTGGCCCATGCGGGCAATCTTGAGAATAGCCATGGAGCCAATATGGGCCGGGCGGCGGTTTCGGCCAAGAGTCGGGATGCCTGGCGGGGCCGTTTCGGGGCTTGGCCGCCCCGAAACCAGTTAATTTCGATAGGTAGACAGGCAAAACCCCTTCTGGTATCACCCGCGCCTCTTAATTTTCCGGCTCAGGAGCTCCCGCTTGCAGATCATCGTCCGCGACAACAACATCGACCAGGCCCTCAAGGCGCTGAAGAAGAAGATGCAGCGCGAAGGCATCTTCCGGGAGATGAAGCTGCGCGGCGCCTATGAGAAGCCCAGCGAAAAGCGCGCCCGCGAGCGCGCCGAGGCCGTGCGCCGCTATCGCAAGCTTCAGCGCAAGCGCCTGCAGCGCGAAGGCTTGCTCCCGCGCTAAACCGGCTTATCGGATCTCGAAGAAGCCGCCCCTGATTGGGCGGCTTTTTTGTTTTTGCGCTTCTGGGCGACGTAATAGGTCGCTGCGGCGCCCACGGCGGCCGCGCCCAAAAGCAGCAGCACACCGCCCGGACCGATAATGGCGGTTTTTTCGACCAGGTCGCTGGTGGCGGTGGCCACTTCGTCCACCGCCTGCTCGACCTGCTGTTTCTTTCGTTTCCAAAATCTCATTTTTCTCTTTTTCGCGCGGGCGACGGCTCGCTAGTGCTCGCCTGCCCGACGCTCATGTGCAATCGGCGCAGACCGCGACTTCCACAGTGACATGCGACAGGTCGGGATAGCGGCGGCGCAAGGTGGCCTTGACGCTTTCGGCGCTGATCGTGTCGGGCGAGATCAGCGACACGATCAAGCCGCGATGGCCCGGTCCCAGCCGCCACAGATGCAGGTCGGGAATGCGGGCCTTGAGCTCGCTTTCCAGGAAGCCCCGGATCTCATCCGACATGCCGGGATCGGCGTCGGCATCCAGCAGCACCATGGCGCTGTCGCGGATCAGGCCGTAGGACCAGGAGGCGATCACAAAGGCGCCCACCAGGCCGCAGACCGGGTCCAGGATTCCCAACCCGAAATAATAACCCGCGCCCAGCGCCAGGATCGCCAGCACGGAGGTCGCTGCATCCGCCAGCACATGCACATAGGCGGCGCGCATATTGTTGTCGTGGCCATGGGAATGGCCGGCGTGCCCATGATCGTGGCTATGGTCGTCCTTGAGAATCAGGGCGCTGACCAGGTTTACTGCTAGCCCGATGCAGGCGATCAGCAGGGCATCGCCATATTGCACGGCGGCCGGCGTGACGATGCGCTGGACCGATTCCACTGCCACAGCCAGCGCGGTCAGACCAAGTATGATCGCGCTGGCAAAAGCCGCCAGGTCGCCGAATTTGCCGGAGCCAAAGGTGAAGCGCCCGCTGCCGGAATGGCGCCGCGCCAGCCAATAGGCGCCGGCCGCCAGGCCCAGTGCCCCCACATGAGTCGCCATATGGGCGCCATCGGCCAGGAGCGCCATGGAGTGGTAGGCAAGGCCGCAGACGATCTCCACCACCATGAACAGGGCCGTAACAATCGCGGCCCATTTGGCGCGAGTCTCTGCGCGGGAATGACCCTGGCCCAGGAAGACGTGATCGCGGGTCCAGATGCCGTGGTCATGGGGGGCCGGTTGGGGCGCATGGCTGTGGCCATGATCGTGATCATGGCCATGCGCATGTCCATGGGAATGCCCATGCGGATGCAGGGTATGATCGTGCGCCATGACGGCACTTTAGCGCGTTATCCGCGCAAAATCATGGGCTGCTTTAAGCGAATGAACCCAGGATGGGGAGAATGGTACCTGCCGCTACCAGCATGCTGACCAGCCAAAGCCGGGGATGTCTGATGGGGCGCCCGTAAATCATCATGAGCGCCGAAATAAACTGCTTCGTCGGTTTTACAAGCCTGCCAAAAGGTCGCTAAGTGATGTTTACCCCGGCTGTTGCGCAAACGCCTCAGCCGCACGACAGGTGAAATTTTCAGCGCGCCTGCTGTCGCCGCGTCCTGTATACCGCGCCTCCAGCGGATAGCGGCACACCGGACGAGTGGCGGTTACCTCTTTTGCCTCGTTAATGTGCGCGGCGATGAAGAGAGACGGTGCCTCATTCCGGGTCACCCACCGCTCCAGCGCCCTCACCATGTCGTGATCGGGATCATCCTTGAGAGGTGTGCCGGTGGCGCCCCCGATATGGGAAAAGCCCGCGCCGCCGCTGCAGTGACCCATGCCCGCCAGTGGGAAAAAGCGGAAGAAATCGTCCGTCTTGTCCGGGCCGTAGCGGGCTGCGACGCGATGATAGAAATCGACATCCATCATCGGGGTGATGACGGGATCGGCCCAGCCCTGGAAAAAGATGAACTTTCCGCCACGCGCCCGAAAGCGGTCGAAATCGACCTTCTGGTCATAGACTTCCGCCAGGGTCGAATTGCCGACTTTGGTCTTGAGCGCCCGCTCGGTGTCGCGGTCGAAATCGAAATTCACGTTCCTGAACGCCGGGTCTTGGAACACCGCCTGGCGCCAGAAGTCCCAGCTGCTGCCGCCCGGCGTCGCGCCGCCGCTTTGGGCAAACCAGCCCAGTTCGCTGCCGCGCACCTGGCCCGGCATCAGCCGCGTGCCGTCCGACTTGGTGGCGCCGGCATAGATGTGCCGGGCCGCTTCGACTTGAACCGGAGTGAGGCAGTTGGATGCTTCACCGGCCTTGCACTGGAATTCGCCTGGATCGACATCACAGCGGCGCGGATCGGCGATGATGCCGTCTTCCAACCCGTCGAGCTTGTCGCAGGCTTTGATCATGTCACGGTTCAGGATCGCCACGCTCTCAGCGGTGAGGGCGCCGGGGTCCTTCATAGCCGGCATGCTGTTCCAGGTATGACCCAGCATCAGCGACGTCCACTTCCACGGCGCCGCGCCGCCAACCATGCCGTCATAGTCGGACGGAAAGCGCGTCGCTTCCATGATGGCGTGATGGCTGCCGGCCGAACAGGAAATGAAATAATTTTTCGCGGGCGGCTTGCCGTAGAAAGTCGCGACGGTTTTCTTGGCAGCAATGGTAGACAGGTGCAGAGCCCGCCAAGCCCAGTCGATCATCTTTTCAGGGTGTCTGTAGGCCCAACTCAGTCCATGCTCGCCATTGGCGCCGTCCACATGGCCATTGTCGGTGGACATGGTGGCATAGCCCGCCAGCAACGCCTCGCGCATGGGGCCGGGTGAGATCGCGCCCGCGCTGCCGCCCGAGCCTTCGCCACGGAAATTGCCGTTCCAGGCTGAGACCGGCGGCAGCCAGACTTCAAACCCGATCTCAGAATCGCCGGTCGGCGTGGCAAGGCCGATGACGCGGCAAAACGCAGTGCTGATTTTGGTGGTGCCTACCGTTCCGCCTTCGGACAGATATTCGGCACTGCGGATCACGGTGTTGGGGACGATGGTCTTTCCGGCCAGGGCAGCGCAGCTTTCAGCATCGCCCCCCGCCGGCTTTGCCGCCTGGCTGCTGGCAACAAACGCGGGCAACAGAGCCAGAACGGAGACCAATGTTTTGAGATGCCGCATGCTCACCCCCAATGTCCGTCTTGCGCGGATTGGGCGGGACTGTTGGACAGGCAGGCCTTAGCGTCAAGCCGGGCCCGTGCGGGATCTCTCAATTCGGCGGAATGTCGCTTGGCACCGCACAGATGAAGTTGGCGGCATCGTTGGTATCGCCGGTGCCCTTGTAATGGGCCTCCTGCGGGAAGGGACAGAGCGGGCGGGTGCGGTCCACTTTCTTGCTTGCGTCGAGATGCGCCGCGATCAGGACGGTTGGCGCCTGGTGGTGCGTCACCCAGGTATCCAGCGCCGCCACCACGTCATGCTGCGGATCGTGGCTCAGTGCCGGGGTGGCGCCGCCGATATTGCCGACACCAGGGCCGCCCGAACAATGTGCGATGCCCGGCATCATGAACATGCGCAGGAAGTCGTCGGTGCCGGACTGGCCGTGGCGCGCCTTGATCTGCGCATAGAAATCCACGCTGGCGAAAGGCGTGACCTGCTCGTCTGCCCAACCATGATAGATGATCAGCTTGCCGCCGCGGATCCGGAAGGCCGACAGGTCCGGTTTCACATTGTAGATGTCGGCGACTTTCATGCCTGCCCGCACCGTCGACAGGCCGCGATCGGCATCGCGGTCGAAGTCGAAATCGATGTTGCGGAATTGCAGATCCTGGAACACCGAATAGCGCCAGAAATGCCAGCTGGAGCCGCCGGGCGTCTTGCTCGCCCACATCTGCGGCCATTTCAATTCGCTGCCGCGGGCAAAACCCTGAAACAGCGCCGTGCCATCGGATTTGTGCGCACCCTGATAAATGCGGTTTGCGGCGTCGATCTGAGGCTGGGTCAGGCAGCTATCCGGGGCATCCCCCGCCTTGCATAACAGTGTGGCCGTATCGAAATGACAACGGCGCGGATCGGAAATCACGCCGTCTTCCACGCCATCCAGTCTGTCGCACGCTGCGATGATTGCTTTGTTGAGGGTCTGGGTGCTTTGCGTCGTGATGGCGCTGGCATCTTTCAGGGCGGCCTGACTGTTCCAGGTGGCGTTGATCATCTGGTTGGCCCAATGCCAGGCCGGCGCGCCGGCAACGATGCCGTCATAGTCGGAGGGAAAGCGTGTCGCCTCCATCAGGGCATGGTGGCCGCCCTGGGAACAGCCGACGAAATAGGACTGAAGCGGTCTCTTGCCATAAAAGCTGCGCACTACCTCTTTGGCGGCCACGGTGGAGACATGCATGGCGCGGAAGGCGAAATCCAGCATCTTCTCGGGATGCCCGAGTGCCCAGGTCTGCTCGCTCCCGCCATTGGCCTGTGTGGTGTCGGTGATGTGGCCATTGTCGGTGGACACGGTGGCAAAGCCGGCGTTCAACGCTTCGAGCATGGCGCCCGCCGAGATCGCACCCGCCGATCCACCCGATCCTTCGCCCTGGAATTTGCCGTTCCATTGCGCTTGCGGCGGCAGCCAGACTTCAAAGCCGATATGGGAGTCCGATGTCGGCGTGGCGACACCCACCACCCGGCAGAAGGGGATGCTCACCATGGTCGTGCCCACGGTGCTGCCATCGGGCATGTATTCGGCGCTCTGGATTTGGGTGTCGGGGGCGATGGTTTTTCCTGCCAGCGCGGCACAGCTTTGGGCATCGCCCTGGCCCGGCTTGGCGGCATGGCTGCTGGCAGCCAGCGCCGGCAGCAAGACAACGACCGATGCCAATGTCCTGAGATGCCCCATGCGGCTCGCCCCTTTTTCCGTTTTCGGCGGAGTGGCGCAGACTGTCCAACGATGGCGGCAAAGCGTCAAGCGCAGGTCCGCCTCCCCTTCGCGTGCGAAGCACGCGGGAAGGGGAGGTGGCCGCAGCAACGCCGTGGCGCGCAGGCGTTAGCCGAGCACCACGGCAAAGTTGCGAAGGGTGAGGTTGGCGGTCAAGCCAACCGAACGCCGAGCGCCAACGGCGCGAAGGCCGGACCGGAGGGGTAGAATTAAGTCGGCGGCGGCGAGTGCATATAGCTTTGCACAAGCGAGCCTGCGATCAGGCGCCAGCCATCCACCAGGACAAAGAAGATCAGCTTGAAGGGCAGCGAAATGATCACCGGCGGCAGCATCATCATGCCCATGCTCATCAGGATCGAGGCCACCGCCATATCGATGATTAGAAAGGGCACGAAGGTCAAAAAACCGATCTCGAAGGCGCGTTTCAGTTCCGACAGCATGAACGCCGGCGCCAAGGTTGTCACGGCCACCTGGGCGGGATCGCTGGTGGGCTTCTGCTTGGCCATGTCGGAAAAGAGCTTGAGATCGGCGTCGCGCACATGCGCCAGCATGAACTTCTTCATCGGCACCAGTGCCTGGGTGAAGCCCTGCTCGGTGGTGACGGTGTTGTTCATCATGGGCTGAATGCCCTGGTGATAGGCATCGGTCAGGGTGGGCGTCATCACGAACAAAGTGAGGAACATCGCCAGCGACACGATCACGCTGTTGGGCGGGGACTGTTGCAGGCCCATTGCGGTTCGCAACAGCGACAGCACCACCACAATGCGCACAAAACTGGTCATCATGATGATGATCGAGGGCGCGATGGACAGCACCGTGATCAGCGCCACGATCTGCAGCATGCGGTCGGTGAATAGTCCGCTGCCGTTCAGGTCGATGGACAGGCCG
>Ga0157379_10005689_pt1 | contig 10711 bp, 5 predicted proteins | sample S25metaG_FD_121802 | JGI IMG/M metagenome (GOLD analysis project Ga0157379, IMG submission 121802) | Switchgrass rhizosphere microbial communities from Kellogg Biological Station, Michigan, USA - S2-5 metaG | ecosystem: Host-associated > Plants > Roots > Rhizosphere > Soil | place: USA: Michigan... | reverse complement strand
GCACGGCGTGCGCGTGTCCGCGAACCAGCCGATCGTGCAGCCGATCACGCGCGCGCCTCCCTCCTTGCCGCCGGCCGCCACCGCCTCCATGACGCCACTGTACCCGCCGCAGCGGATCTCCGCGCCCAGGCGCGCCAGCTCGAGGCCGAGCTCCCGGGCGCTGCGGTAGGTGCCCGAGGATGGGGGCGCCTGGCTGCTCCCGAAGACGGCGACCGCATCCCGTTTCATGGCCCCAGTATAAGATGGGACGCGCCCGTGGCGCCGGACCGGCGGGGAGGGCGTCCCGCCGCGCCTTGGCGGGCCGATCGTGCTACCATGGAATGCGTGAACGCCAAGTCGGCGGCCGGCCGGAGCCGCTCCTCCCGCGTCGTTCGAATCGCCCTCGCCCAGGTCAACACCACCGTCGGGGACCTGCCTGGAAACTCAGAGCGGGTGCTCGAGTTCCTGGACCGCGCCCGCGGCCTCGGGGCCGAGATCGTGGCCTTCCCGGAGCTGGTCCTGACCGGCTATCCGCCCGAGGATCTCCTCTTCCGCCCCGAGTTCATCGACCAGAACATGGCGGCGCTGGACGAGGTGGTGCGGGCGACCAAGGGCATCACGGCGATCATCGGGTTCGCCGAGCGCGCCGGGGATCTCTACAACTCGGCCGCTATCGCGCACGACGGCGAGGTCGCGGGAGTCATCCGAAAAGCGCACCTCCCCAACTACTCCGTCTTCGACGAGTTCCGCTACTTCCGCCCGGGTCGCAACCCGTTCGTGCTGAAGCGCGGCGCGCTCACGTTCGGCGTGAACATCTGCGAGGACATCTGGCTCCCGTCCAATCCCACGCAGCTCGCGGTCTACGGCGACGCGGAGCTCGTGATCAACCTCTCCAGCTCCCCGTTCCACATGGGCAAGAGCGTCGCGCGCGACCGCATGCTCGCCACGCGCGCCATGGACGGCGTGTCGCTCGTCGCGTTCGTGAACACGGTGGGCGGGCAGGACGAGCTCGTGTTCGACGGCAACAGCCGCGTCTTCGGACCGCGAGGCGAGTGTCTCGCGCGCGCGAAGGCGTTCGAGGAGGACCTCGTCGTGATCGATCTCGATCTGGACCAGGTCTTCAGCGCGCGGCTCAAGGATCCGCGCTCGCGCGAGATGTCGCAGCGCGAGGACGCGGGATCGCCGCTTCCCGTGGTGGAGCTGAGCCCGGTCGCGGAGTCCGAGCGGAAGAAGCTCGACACGCGCCCCGCGCGCACGCCCGAGGGAGCGGAAGAGGTCTACGAAGCGCTCGTGCTCGGGACGCGCGACTACGTCCGGAAGAACGACTTCAGCCACGTCCTCCTCGGGTTCAGCGGAGGCGTGGATTCCGCGCTCACCGCGTCGATCGCGGTCGACGCGCTCGGTGCTTCGTCGGTCACGGGCGTGTTCATGCCCTCTCCGTTCACCGCGGACTTGAGCGGCGTGGACGCTGAGGCGCTCGCGACGAACCTCGGCGTTCAGATCCTCACGCTTCCGATCGCGGCGGAGATGGACGCGTTCCAGAAGGCGCTCGCGCCTCTGTTCGCGGGCATGCCCGAGGACGTGACCGAGGAGAACCTCCAGTCGCGCATTCGCGGGAACGTGCTGATGGCGCTCTCGAACAAGTTCGGCTGGCTCCTCCTCACGACCGGCAACAAGAGCGAGTACTCGGTGGGATACGCGACGCTCTACGGCGACATGGCGGGCGGGTTCGCGGTGCTGAAGGACGTGCCGAAGACCCTCGTCTTCGATCTGGCGCGGCATCGCAACGCGGCCGCCGGTTCGAAGGGATGGATTCCGGAGCGCACGATCACGCGCGAGCCGACGGCAGAATTGCGTCCCGGCCAGAAGGATACCGACTCCCTTCCGCCGTACGACGTGCTCGACCCGATTTTGAAGGCGTACGTCGAGGAGGACTGGGAGGTGGAGCGGATCGTCGCGATGGGCTACGATCGTTCCCTCGTCCAGCGCGTCGTGCGCATGGTCGACCGGGCGGAATACAAGCGCCGTCAGGCGCCTCCAGGCATCCGGATCACCCCGCGAGCCCTCGGCAAGGATCGCCGGCTGCCCATCACCAACCGCCACCAACCCTGGCGGGACTGACTCCGATGACGATCACCCGTGGACCATCGCGTGAAGGGGGGCAGCACAACGTGAATCCCGACGTGCAGGTGTCAGCCGCCACCAATTTGACCACCAACAGCCATGTGCTCCGGTGGGTGGCGGAGATCGCGCAGCGCTGCCAGCCCGACTCGATCGAGTGGTGCGACGGCTCCGAAGCCGAGCGCCGCCGCCTGACCGAGCGCGCTGTCGAGCAGGGGATTCTGATCCCGCTCAACCAGAAGAAGCGCCCCGGCTGCTATCTCCACCGCTCCGATCCGGGCGACGTCGCGCGCGTGGAGCACCTCACCTTCATCTGCACGCCGACGAAGGAAGAGGCCGGCCCGACCAACCACTGGATGGCGCCCGCCGAGGCGTACGAGAAGGTCGGCAAGCTCCTCGACGGGTCCATGCGCGGACGGACGATGTACGTCGTGCCCTACGTCATGGGACCGCTGGGCTCCCCCTTCTCCAAGATCGGGATCGAAGTGACGGATAGCGTGTACGTCGCCCTCTCCATGCGAATCATGACGCGCATGGGCAAGCCGGCGCTCGATCTCCTCGGCGACTCGGACGATTTCAACCGCGGCGTCCACTCGATGCTCGACATCAATCCCGAGCGCCGGATGATCTGCCACTTCCCGCAGGACAACGCGATCTGGTCCGTCGGCAGCAACTACGGCGGCAACGTCCTCCTCGGGAAGAAGTGCCTCGCACTGCGGATCGGCTCCTATCTGGGACGTCGCGAGAGCTGGATGGCGGAGCACATGCTGATCCTCGGGGTCGAGAGCCCCGAAGGACAGACCACCTACGTCGCCGCCGCCTTCCCGAGCGCGTGCGGCAAGACCAACTTCGCGATGCTGATTCCGCCGCGGCGCTTCGAGGGATGGAAGGTCTGGACGGTGGGAGACGACATCGCGTGGATGCGCGTCGGGTCCGACGGCCGGCTCTGGGCGATCAATCCCGAGGCGGGCTACTTCGGCGTGGCGCCGGGCACGAGCCCCAGGTCGAACCCGACCGCGCTCAAGCTGGTCGAGCGCGACACCATCTTCACCAACGTCGCGATGACCGAGGACGGAGACGTCTGGTGGGAAGGACTCACCGACACGCCGCCCGCGGGTCTCACGGACTGGCACGGCAACAAGTACGATCCCGCGTCCGGCAAGCCGTCGGCGCATCCCAACAGCCGCTTCTGCTCCCCCGCGACGAACAATCCGTTCCTCTCGAAGCGCGTGAACGATCCCGAGGGCGTGCCGATCTCGGCCTTGATCTTCGGCGGGCGCCGCGCGTCCACCATCCCGCTCGTGCTCCAGTCCTTCAACTGGATCCACGGCGTCTACATGGGCGCCACGATGGGCTCCGAGACGACCGCGGCGGCAACCGGGAAGGTCGGCGTGGTGCGGCGCGATCCCATGGCGATGCTTCCCTTCTGCGGCTACAACATGGGGGACTACTTCTGCCACTGGCTCGAGATGCGCGCCCGGATTCCCTATCCGCCCAAGATCTTCATGGTGAACTGGTTCCGGAAGGGCTCGAACGGCTCGTTCGTGTGGCCGGGCTACGGGGAGAACATGCGCGTCTTGAAGTGGATCGTGGACCGCGTGCACGGCTCGGTGGGCGGACGCGAGACGTCCGTCGGCTGGGTGCCGCGAGAGGGCGATCTCGATCTATCCGGCATGTCGATCCCTTCCGAGGACTTCGCGGAAGCGACGGCCGTGCGCGCCGAGGAGTGGAAAGAAGAGATCCGGCAGGCTGGCGAATTTTTCCACTCGCTCGATCCGTACATGCCGCGCGCGCTGGAGCTGCAGCGGGAGCTACTCATGAGCTCGGTGGATATGGGGACGCCGGACGGCCGGGAGAAGAGCTAGCTCAGCGAAGCAGGATGACGGGTACGGCGTGCTGCATCGAGCCGTCCCGGAGCAGGGCCCGCACCCAGTAGCGCCCCGAAGCGACGCGACGCCCGTTCGTGTCGAGACCATTCCACTCGATGGACGTGGATGAAGCCGCTCCAGCGTCCCCCTCGAGCCGCCGCACCTTTCGACCACTCACATCGAAGATGTCGACCGTGAACCGGCCGAGCGCCGGCGGGTAGCCGAAGCTCGAAGCCGCGAGATCCAGTCCGCCACGAACGTCGATCCGCACACGGCCCGATGAGGGATTCGGCGAGACCGCGAGAACAGGGACGGGGGTCGATGTCGCCGGCTCGATCTCGACCGCGGTGATGGGCGCATTCCCGGGACGGAGCGCGAGAAGCCGCTGGCCATCGCTCGCGAGGAGCGTGGGCAAGGGGCCGGTCGTCGGCTTGAACGCGGCCGCGCTGATCGCGCTCATCGGGGTCTGGTGGAGCGCGACTTCGAGCGCCTGCCCCGTCGCGGCCCACGTCGCGAGCCGCGCGAGCGTGACCGGCGCGGTGTAGGGGGCAGCCGCGCCCGTCTGGATCCGATCGAGATAGCCACCGCCGGGGGCGCGGAGGAGCGCGATCCCCGATGTCCCCATCGCTGCGGCGAGCGCACCGGTCCACGTGCCGGCCGCGCCGATTGCAGGGGCCAGGGTCTGCTGCGCGAGCACCAGCGACGGCGCGCCGCCGCGCGGCGCCCTGACGATCTGAAGCCCTCCCGCTGACGCCGCTACCGCGACGTAGACGCTGTCCTTCGTATTGCTCACCCACGCGCAATCGCGCGCGTACGGCGTCCCAAACGCACTCGAGAGCGCGACCGTGCCGCGGGGAGTGAACGTGACGGCGGCCGGCGTCGCGCCGGAGGCTGTGAGCGAGTAGACGGCGACACCGCCCGTGCCGTCCGCGATCGCGAGGTCGGGCGACGTTTCGCCGCGCAGCTCGAGATCGAGCGTCGTTCCCGGTGTCGCGAGGGTGCCCGCGGCGTAGGGCGGGAGGCCCGGGTCGAGCGCCGCGCCGAGATCGATGGCGACCACGCCCTGCCCCGTGCCCGCCACCACCGTGGCCGGGTTGTACGAGGACGTGACCGGGACCGAGCCCGAGTCCGCGTCCGCCACGAGCGCGACGGTCCGACCCGAAGGAGTGCGGAACCAGGCCACGTCGGTCGCGAATCCCGAAACGGGGATCGTTCGGAGGATCCGATCGTCGATCCCGTTCTGGTCGACGTCGAAGAAGTCTTCCCACGTGCCGAACGTGGGATCGTCGACCACGCTCAGGTCGATCAGCATGAGCCCCGCGCGTCCTGCGGCGCAGAGACCGACGTCGAGCGTGTCGCCGGGACCTCGGGCGAACCGGGGCACGATCGCGACGGAAGCCGCAAACGACGGGATCCGGATCGTCCCCACCCAGCGGTCATCCGCTCCGTCTCCCGCCGCGTCGACCGGACCGATCGAGTCGGTCGAGACGTCGTGCACGACGCGTACCCCGGTGAGCCCTGTCGGAATCAGCCACTCGCTTCGCGAAGCGAAAAACGCGGCTCCGTCGCGGCCGGCGACGGCGTCGTCTCCGGCGAGCACGCCTGCCGGAACGAGCGCGGTCGGAACCGTGCCGGACGCCGTCGACAGCGCAAATCCCTGCGCGTTCGAGATCCCCTCGTTGCTCGTGATGCTGAGCTGAACCGCGTTCATGTTTCCCGCATACGCGTTCGAGGCGATGGTGGTCGGTGCGTTGACCGTGATCGTCCCGCCGCCTGGGAGTGTGACGAGCGCCGGAGGCGCCGAGACCGAAAAGAAGGCCCCCTCGTTGTTGGCGTCGGGATTGATCCTCCCCGCGGTGAGCGCGATCTGCTCGGACGATCCGATCATGCTGTGCACCTGGAAGGAGACCGAGCCCGCCACGCCGGCGGCCGCCGCGAACACCGCCGGCACCGGCTTCACCTCGGGGCGGCCGTCGGTGGCCGCCTGGATCACGGACGTTGCCTTTCCGGCTTGCGTGCCGCCGACCGCGTGCACGAGCGTCACCTGGAGCAGGCAGATTCCGAGGGCGGTGTCGGGCACGGTGACCGTCAGGTTCACCGTCTGAACGCTGCCCGCCGGAACCACGATCGAGCCCGAGCTCGGGCTCAAGAGGAGCCGGAAGTCCCCGGAGGTCGACGCGCTCCAGACGAGACTCGCGGGGGTGCCGCTCGCGAAGACGGTGAGCGGGATCGTGTGCACGCTGGTTCGAGCGAGGCAGGCGCCGGGGAGGACCGCGGTGACGGGGCGCGGAGGGATCCAGTCGAATGCTTGGGCGGGGGCGCTGCCGAGGATGGCGAGGAGCGCGACCGCAACGGCTGAAACCCGGGCGTTGGTGAGGCTGCGTGAGACGAGGTTGCGAAGGGTCATCCGATGTCCGCCGTGCGAATGAAACGGGGGGCCGGCCACCGGCGCCGGCCCCCCACGAGCCTACGTCAGGAAACGACTACTTGAGAACCGTGATGCGCGAGTCGGCCTGGTGCGCGCTGCCGACGTTGAGCCGGGCGAAGTACTGCCCCGACGCCACGCCACGGCCGCCGTCATCCCGGCCATCCCACACCGCCGTGTACGGACCCGGCGACTGGACGCCGGAGACCAGCGTCCGGACCAGGCGGCCGTTCACGTCGTAGATGCGGAGCCGGACGTCCTGCGACCCAGCGCTCCTCGGAATCACGTAGAGGAGCTTCGACATCGGGTTCGCGGGGTTCGGCCCGCTGTTCGCGAAGATGAATTGATCCGGATCCGCGCCGCGCATGGCCATCGCGAGGTTGGCAGCCGGGGCCACCTTGGTGAGGAGCTTGTACGTGGCCGGCGTCGGAATGCGGGGAGCGCCGGTCGCGTTGGCCGCCGAGCCGTAGAAGTCGGTGACCAGGATACGGAACGTGCGCGCTGCCTTGCCCTGCGCGTTGCCCGAGGGCGGCGGCACCGTGAAGACGATCTTGGGATCGAGTCCCGAGAAGTCGTCGTTGAAGGCCAGCACGTCGTTGTTCGAGTCGAGGAGGAACATCACGTAGTCGGGATCGTTCCGGCCGTCCAGCGCTCCGACGTGGACCGCTGCCGCCGTGATCGTCTCGCCCGGCTTCGCCGACACGCTGTAGAAATCCAGATCGCCGGCCGGCTGGTAGGTGGCGTTCAAGCTGTCGTTCGGTGACACGAGCACCGTGGCGCTGTTCTTGTCGCCGTTCGGCTCACGCGCATCCTCGCTGATGCCGGGGATCGTCACGCTGGACTGGAGGCTCCGGTGGCCGAACTTGTCCACCGCCTGCGTGGAGTAGATCGCCGGCACCGTATTCGAAGGCTGAGGATCGAGCTTGATGCTCGACGCCCCGGCGCCGCCGCTCGCCACATCGGAATACGTGCCGGGGGCACCCGCCGCCCGCACGATCAGCTCGACGTGATCCAGCGAGTTGGACGGGAGCCCGAACTTGTCCTCACGAACGTCGCCCGGCTTCGTGTAGGTGAACTCCATCTGCGTCGCCTTGCGGTTGCCGCCGAGATTCGACGAGGCCTTGATCGGGACCGCGTTCGCGTCGGCCAGCTGGCAGCGCATGGTAACCGCGATGTTGCGATCCACGAGCACGCCCGCGCCGGCCGTGCCGCTGACCGGAAGCGTGTACGAGTTCGCAAAGACGCCCCGCTCGAGCTGCACGAGGTCCGCGCGCAGGAACGGGAAGTTGCTCGGGAAGCCCGGGGTCGTCAGCTGGTTCGGGAACTGGAGCGCCCAGAAGTAGGTCGCGCCGTTGATCCCCGGCAGGTTGACCGGAATCGTGTTCACGCCGTTCGGATTGCCGTTGAACGGGGTGATGTTGATGATGGGGTTCGCGACGTCGGGCAGACCGTTGGCGTCCATGAGGCAGAGCTTCGCGCTCAGGAAGGGCGCCGGAATTCCGTTGAACGTGAACGACGGGAATTCGATCTGCTGGATCGTGTACGCCCCGTCGAACGGCGGATCGAACCGGACCGCAAGATATCCGGTGCTCCGGAACGTGACGACGTTCTCGAACTGGCCGTACTGCGCGATGTCGACCCGACCCGCGTACGCATTCGTCTGGAAGTTGATGCCGGGCGTGTCCTGGCCGGCCGTGACCGCAACCGGAACGAACGAGTTCGGGTTGTCGGCAAAGCCGTCGCCGCTCTCGCCGGCGCCGTTGTAGAACTCGGTCTCGAAGTCGATGTCGAGGCCGTTGTACGGGCCGCCGACGTTGGCGTCGGCCGCCGTCGTGTGCACGCCGTCGAGCGGCACGATGCGCACGGCCCAGTTGCCCGTATAGAGGCCGTGGAGCGTGTACTCGCCGACGCCGTTCCGGAGCGTGAGCTCACCCGAAATGGCGCTGATCGAGTGGGCGAAGTCCGGGGACATGAGGTCGAAGGCCTCCACGTGCGCGCCGAACACCGCCGCGCCCGAGAGGCCGCTCGTCACGCTGCCCGAGATCGTGCCCGTGTTGGCGAGGAAGCTCGCCTCGGGGTAGATCGTCGCGTTGCCGACCCGGTCGTCCAGCTCCAGCGTGCGCTGGGAGGTGTCGTTCTGGATGAACGGAATCATGGTGCAGCCGGTCACGCTGGTGTGGTCCAGGCCGAACGCGTGGCCGAACTCGTGCGTGATGACGGCCTGGAGATCGACCGAGGACTGTCCTGCGGGAGCCGGCTCGAGGGCGGCCGAGGTCGACCACCAGAAGTCGCGGTCGTTGGCCACGAGATCCGCGTCGAGCGTCTGGCCCGTGGTGCCGTCGATGATCGATCGGGTGAACGCGATCACGCCGGCCGTCGGGAAGTTGGCGCCCGTCGGATCGAAGAGAACGCTGTTCTGGCCGTCGAAGGCCAGCGCCGGAACCAGCTCGCCGGCCGCGCCGGTGTAGTCATGGGCGTTCGACTCGAAATACGAGTCGACGATGTTGTCCCAAGACTCAGCCGAAGCGGTGATGATCGGCGAGGTGACGGCGTCCGACTTGTCGAGATTGGCGGGAGCGATGACGATGTTGAGCGGCAGATCCCCGGGCAGCCAGTGCGCCTGAACCACCGGAGCATCCGGAGCGGCCTGCCGTGCGATGCGAATGAACGCCGAGGCGGGATGAGCGGCGGCCAGAGCCAGCACCGCGCACGTCATCACGACCGCGGTCCTACGAAATCGATCGGTCTTCATGATGGGTGCGTCCTCCGCTTACTCGGTGGGTTGGATCTTGATCGTGCTGGCGCCTAGGTCGCCACGAACTCCGTCGAGGAACGAAGCCAGGGGCTGCGTCGGAGCGGACTTGGCCTCATCGACCCCGCCCATCGGCGACATCGTCTTGAGCCCGTCCACATCGTTGCGCACCTGCTTGAAGCCGTTCGCGTCCATCGACACCGTGTACTTGCCCTGCTGGAGGCCCATCACCCACGGGTAGCCGGCGCGATCCTTCGGGCTCAGGAACACGACCACTTCCTCGCCCTTGTTGAAGGTCGGCATGCCGGGCACGACGGAGATCTTGCCTTCGGCGGCTCCGCCGATCTGGCGAATGGTGAGGACGTCGTTCTTGCGGGATCCCTTCACCCCGTCGAGAACCTTGAGGCTGATGTACGTGTAGATTTCCTTGTGATTGTCGTCCCAGCGCGAATACACGTCTTCGACGTGCGCGACGGCAATCGTCTCCGACTTCTTGGCGAGGTCGGAGATGGAGAACTTCTGGACCGTGGTAGCGCTAGCCAAGCTCGCTCCAAAAATCGCGAACGCGGCGAGCGCGACGATTACAGCCGAACGAGACCGCTTCATCGTCTGTTCTCCTACGGTAGGTCGGGTGAGGCGGACGGATCAGGTCCCCCCCTGATTCCATCGCCCAAGGTGAGCCGGATGCTGGGCTGGATGCAGTTCTCCCTATCGATCACCTCCCTCATCGACGCTCCCGTAGGGAAGCCGGGATCTCGCCCGATTGAGTGAGCCGGAAAGAGCAAAGCGGTGCGACGCCCCCCGGCGAAGATCTTAGGTTGTTAGTTTTTTTGCCAGCGAGGCCGGAAGTATATCAAATCAGGTGATTTAAATCAACTCCAAAGCGGCCAGGGGAGGGCGTCAACGGGGGCCGTCGCGGGTCCTTGCAGGAGGACCAGGGGCGATTCTCGGATTTCGGGATCGGTGGAGAGGTAACCCATTCCAAAACCGCGATCTGTGCCAGGTTCCGGGGCCACGCTCGTGAGGATGCCGGCTGCGCGGCCGTCCGTGGTCTGGACCTCGGCTCCCTGGACGTCCCCGGTCCAGCGGAACCGGTAGCCCGTCCGGGAGCGGCGGACCTGCCCTCGATGTGACGTTCTAGCAACGACTTCCTGACCGACGTAGCAACCCTTGGCGTCGGAGATCGCCTCGGGTTCGCCAAGCTCGGTCACGAGGCGGTCCGGCCCGAAATCGATGCCCGCGCGGGCGAGGCCGGAGCCGATCCGCCAGGCCTCCACCGAGATGGGGTTCGCCGCCGGAGTACCGGGCTCGGAACTCAGGGAGAACGAGAGAGGGGACGCCTGGATGATCACGGCCCCGGGCTCTCGGACCAGGAGCGCCTCGCGGTTCGGCCCCGCGAACGCAAGGACCGGCCGCGTCGACGGCGCGAACTCCACATCCTCCATCACGCGAAAACGCTCGAAGTGCTTGAGAAGCGCGCCCGGCTCGGTCTCGTCGGCCACGATCCAGGCAGCATCGTCGGCCTCGACCATCGCCCACGCGAGGGCGATCGGTCGCCCCTTCTCG
>Ga0157379_10005687_pt1 | contig 10713 bp, 16 predicted proteins | sample S25metaG_FD_121802 | JGI IMG/M metagenome (GOLD analysis project Ga0157379, IMG submission 121802) | Switchgrass rhizosphere microbial communities from Kellogg Biological Station, Michigan, USA - S2-5 metaG | ecosystem: Host-associated > Plants > Roots > Rhizosphere > Soil | place: USA... | reverse complement strand
ATGACGGCTACTAACTACTCTTATTCATTCCACAGACTATTAGACTACTTCATGTACAAGGGTAGGTGCCATCATTTTTGCACTTAGACTAGAATCTCCGTAGCCAAAGCGTATTCTTCTTCAAGGTAAGCACATCAAATTTTATTCATTCCAGTGTCGCAAATCTTTGAAACTTTTGAAAATCCTAATCGTGTCTCTATCTAGCGAGCTCTGTCCTCTTCTCCTGAGTAACATCCTCAGTTAGGAACAACGTTCACAACAAGCTTAGCCTCGTGTTTCCCTTGTCTCAACATGTCTAATCCTTTCTTGACATCATCAAGACCTCCAATGACTTTCACTTCCATCGGCTAATACGAATTAGAAACTATCCCGCCGTGAAACCTATATGCTACTGACCTTAATTTTACCCTCCCCAATAATCTGGGTAAGCTTCTTCGCCCATCTGGCATGAAGGTCACGATGCGAGGGGTCGCTCGGGAACTTGAATGGAGGCCATTCATGATCTTCTCCCAAACCGGTATAAACGAGGGTAGGGATAGTCTTCACTTCGGGTCTTGGGGGATCTATAGAACAATGAAAAAATTGGCGATTAAAAATAGAGACATGTGCGACGTACTTTCAAGATCAAACAACGTAGTAATCAATTTCCCTCCATCAGGCCTAAACACCATAGCAGCCTTCCTATATGACTCCCTATTCGTAACGCAATCAAGACCATACTGAAGTGAATTAGTAGTCGCTTCCTTGAGTTTGTCGATTACTTCGGGATCTTTATAGTCGACGGTGTAATCTGCTCCAAGGGACCTTAAGTATTCCCATTTCTTGGGAGAGGCGGTGGTTGCTACTCTGAGACCGCTGAGTTTTGCAAGTTGGATTGCGTAGATTCCGACTGGGAGTTTTAATTGTGAGTCGTGAAAATGAGAGGATACGGGAGGAGGGATCACCTGAAGTCGAACCTCCCCAAATGAGAATCCATTCTTTGGAGGGTTTGGAAACGGGCGGTTCGGGGAGGTTAAGACGAGCGGGAAGGTAGAGAGCCTAGAAGATTCAAAGGAAGTCGTGAGCAATAAAACCAGGAAAACTGCATATTTGTCTACTTGAACAGCTGTGAGAAGAGGAATGGGAAAAGAAGCAGCTTGCTGAGGGGTAACATTCGGAGGAACAAGCGAAGTCAAGTCCCAATCGGATGTAATATACCTGGCGAAAAAAAAATTAACACAAAACCCCACCAAAGGAAAATCAACTCACTCCGCAAACGCCCCCTTCTTCCCTTGACACCCCCTCGTAAAATTCCACCTCATCTCTCCCCTCTTAACCCGCGTATCCGGGACCGCACTCCCCATATCGACCACCTCGCCAACGTAGTCGCATCCAACATAAACACCAGGCTTGGCCATGTTGTAGTCCAGGTGCTTGTAATCTGTGGGGTTCAGGCCCGCACACATTATACGAATTCTACAATATGGGGAAGGAGAAAATGTTGGTCAGGATAAAAAGGGAGAAGGGTAGGGACGAACAGGACTTCATTTGGTTGGAGCTTTGGAACAGGTTGTTCCTCGACTACGATGTCTTTGTTGGGTTGGACGACAACGGCGCGCATTTGTTGAGGAACAGATGGTGACATTGTATGTTGATGAGCAGACATGTATCGTTCGTTAGAATGCAAGTTCACAGAAAGAATAAGAAGTCTGAGGGACAGCCGACTCGGGAGTGGTGGGGAATTTTCGAACCATGGTAAAAATCCTGCGCTTTTAACACTTTCGAGACCCCATACCCGAAAAGAGGTGGGAGTCACAATGACATTATGACGCCATGGATTATTTGCCGGTACGTTAGGAAAGTCACATTGAGAAAGTCTTGATCAGCGACAATGATGACGCAGCGACTTCGAAGTGCTTCATAATCAGATCTTCCTTCTATATTCCGACGGAGAAGTTCTGCAATGAGAGTTCCGCAATTGAAGGAATCAGTGGGAGTTATTATCTATTGGGATCCGTAGAAAAATGCCTGGGTCTACTTGAACTGTTGGTGAATGAGAAGTTGGGATGCAGAAAGGTGTTGACGTCACATGATCCCCAGGGCCAATCACGTCAGGGCATTCATCGAGAGTAATCCGACATCTGACTTTCTGGAAATGCCCGAATAGCGAATTGGAAAATATTTCTATAAATTTAATAGCATTAGAAAGCACTGAGGTCTACGGCCTGCTTTCAAATCGCCATTCGTGAGTCTTGGAGTTATCAGGCTTCCATAAAATTTCCTGTTGATGTTTGACCGACATATGACAAGGTTCAGCGAGCGTAAACGTGCGGCGACTCTCCACTCTATATTTATGATGAAAATAAAATAAAACAATAACAGCCGGTAATGTTGGGCCTACTATCAGGTTCGGCGAAAAATATAACGCATATGGAAGTGTTTACCCTACCTAACCTCCACAATAGTCGGTCAAGATCATTCTCCAGACTCTGACTCTCGCTCCGCCTCCTTCTGTTTCTGTTTCTTCTTCCGTTTCTTCCTCTTCTGTCTCTCGCGTTCGTTCATCCGCGCTTTCCGCATATCTCCCTTCGAAAGTCCCGGATTATACAGTTGATCAAGCTGCAAACATCAAAATTACCAAATCAAAACCCATTCAGCATAAGGATGAAGTCGAATAAAGGGCACCTTCTCCAGCAAAATCTTCCTCGCATACCTCCTATTCAACTCAAGCGACCTGGTCTCCTGGCAATTCACCCTTATCCCCGTAGGTTTATGCAGCAATTGAACCTAAAAGTAAAACCAACTTTGTTTGTATTATACCGTACCAACAACGCGCGCGCGGACATACACAGTTTTCAGTTTTATTTATCGACTGTCCACCCGGTCCACTCCCTCTCACAAATTTCTCTTCTAAGTCCTCCTCGTTTATCTCCGGAACGGTACGTTGTTTTCGGAGCTTCTTTAGTTCGGATAGGTTAACGTTACGTGTGGAGAATGGGGTTGGGGTGTCGTTTGAGTTTGCGTTTGAGTCAAGATCAGGATCAGGAGTGCTGTCTAGGGGTGCACTGGAGCCTTAGATTATGATGAAAACGAAGGGAGTTTAGGGATGAGATCTACTTTTGTTCTTGGTTGGGAGATGCTGGAGAGCAGCGTCGGCGGCCTTTTGGGGGGATTTGCATGGGTGGTGGGTTTTTGATTGTGAGGTTGTCGCCTAGTTCGGTGTCGCGTGTGATGTTTAGCTCTGGAAAGTGATACAATTCAGACAGTACAACAAAGAAATGGATAAGGAAACGCACTCCAGACATCAGGTTCAGGAGCTTTCTCAGCTTGAATGACATTCTTTCGCAGAAGGACAGCGACGTCTTGCGCTACCTTGATCTTCTCCTCATACTCCTTCTCAACGGTAATAGATCTTCCGGCCCGGTATTCGCTCCTAGTCTTATCAAGGAATGCTATTGTTCCAACGACAAACATCAACCAGAAAGACCGAACAGTTCAAGGGAGTTGCATACCATTCAAGACTCGGGCATCACCTACAAACGTGTCAAGATGAACAATGCGAGTACGTTAAACGATAACGTACCAGCAAAGGTGGTCGATGCAGCTCTGAACAAGGAGCGGTATGCAGCCCTTGCTGAAGCCTGCAGATGGGGAGAAATGGACATTGCTTCCGTTTCGTTCCCTGAGCGCTTATTGGATGTGACTGTGACGGCGCGTGACGTGAATGAATTACCTTCATGCGAGGCATGTGCGGACTCGCTGTGGCGCATCTACAGCCTTCAATAACATTAAATCCCTTCTGTTTATTATTTCCGAAATACCATAATTTCTAAATGATCACTCGGACGCGTTCTTGCTCATAACGCTTGGAGATCACGTGTCCCTCCGCGCTCACGGCCTGTCTGCCTCCGAGTTCCCAAATAAGTGACACACCATCATACTCCGCACAATTCATAGGTCCTCTCCACACACTCCATCACTGGAAACAAGGAAACCGCCCTTCCTTTGTTCTCAAAATGTCTCTTATGCAAATCGACTCGCCGTCTCGCCCGACATCATCATTCATTCTTCCTTCTCATAGTTCGTTGGCGAACCAGTTGAGTAGAGGGATGAAGAGGTCAATATCACCTTCTGAGTCCTCCGAAAGACCTACAGTACGTTGGTATCCTTTTTCGTATCCAGTTTCCTAATCACCTCCCAGAAACGTGTCTTCTCCGAAACACTCCTCGCCACCTCCCCCACATACCACCAATCCGACTTCCCACATGCTCACCCACCGCACGAACAACAACACCTAAATACAGCTCGTCTACAACTCCTCTTGGAACGAGGTATATCAGACGACTGGGTGTCCAAAACAGATCGTTTGCGCTTGGATAGTCCCGGTCTTTACCCTGCCTCTGTCTCACCGTTTGCGACACAGCAACAGCAACAGCAAGTACAAGGATGGAATACGCCTTCGGGGCATGTTACGCCTATGAACGAGCATGAGCATGCGCAGGACGTGGACGCGCATGAGCCGATGGTATGTCTTTTTGTTCACTACCGTCTTATAATTTGCTAAATTACTTCCCCTCCCTCAGATGACCGACACCGAGCCTTCCCATCTCTCCGTTCCTCCCTGGTCATCTCCTCACCACAATCCTCAAGGTTCTCCTCAGCCCGTCCCGCCCCCGCCCACCACACCAACACACGACCCGATCTCCATCGCCACCCCGCCCGAATCCGACTCTGACATGCTCATTCATTCTCCCAACCGTCTTTCCACTTCGGGTTTGATACAGCCTATTCCGAGAAAGCAACGTGTGACGATGGGTCCTCGTCAGGACTGTGAGAAGTGTAGGACGGGGGTGCCAGGGCATTGGATGCATTTTGATTAGATGGCTAGTGGCTGATGGCAAATCACAGAACATGAGTCGAAGCGTCCCTAGATGGATCAATGTTGTGTCTATTATTTTCTCCTTTTATGCATTATTGTTCTATCCTCATCCGGTATTTACAATATTTCCCTCCTTTATCCTTGCGTACTTATCACTCACACATGTATCTATTCCCTCCATACCACCAAATGGCAAAGGTAAAAGTAAAATAAAAACCATTCATTCTATTCTTTATGATTTCGTTTCAAAGCGTTAGGGACAAAAGACAACAACAACAGTGTAGGTAAACAATAGCTTTTACGATCCAGGTATCTAGCCAAACTTGAGAAGAAGGAAAAAGGAACCCACACAATTACCAAAGGAGAGAGCCCATTTTAACGTGATTCCTTTTTCACCCTCTAACCTTGAGATTCCCTCTCGGCAACCTAGGCTCTCCTTCCACATACGGCTCACCCGCCGTCTCCCTTGCCAAATCATTAATCCATGCTCCATGAGGCTTCAACTTCTCGCCCCTCGCAAATGTCGCAGCCAGATACAACCAACACAACGCATTCCCGACAGTGCCCACCTCATCCGACACATTCTCCCTCGCAAATTTGCTGAACCGCGCATACATATCCGCGTCTGTCCAGAGCTCGTAGAGGTGCTTGGCGACGGTGGTGGTGTCGCCGTAGTCGGTGAGGAACCCGTTTTTGCCGTGTTGCACTTGGAGGGGAATTCCACCTGAGCGGGTGGTGATGGCGGGACGGCCAGAGTGGAGTGCTTCGGAGACTTTGACTTCGAAGCCTTCGCGGGAGGAGAGTTGGAGGGCGATTTTAGCGTTGGCCATGGCGGCGTTAAGAACTGCGAGCATAGCGCGTGTCAGTGCGTCATGAGTTAGAAAGAAGAATAAATGACACGCACGCTGATCGTTAGGAGGTAACCTCATAACCGCAATGTCCTTCGCATATGCATTATACTCGGGACGATGCAACAACTCCAAAATCTCATCATAAATCAAGCTCGCGTCAGGATCATCCACCGCTCCATGTCCACAGAGCAACAACTGAGGAATCGCCTCAGGCTCTGTAACACCGTCCTTCTCGAGGAGCTTCCTGAACTTGCAGTATGAGTCGACGACGGTGGGGATACCCTTGGCAGGGTCGAATCGCGCGATTTGGACAAAGTATTCGCGGGCGGGCCAGGCGAGCTCAGCCATGCGTTCTTTGGCGCAGAGACCGCGGAGTTCAGTCATGTAGTAGTGGGAGTCCCATGCGCGGAGGTCTTTGTTGAGACCGTCGAACCTGGGCGAGAATAAGAAGATGTAAAGAGATGCCTAGACGTGACCTACCAATCAGTTGTAGCAGGCATTAATCCCAAAATATCTCCGGGAACATCATTAGGGACAAACTTGGACACAGGATGGGCGATAAACAAATCTATCGCCACCACAATTCAGCATCTACAACACCAGCTTTAGGTACCAGACTCACCAGCAAGCTTAATCTTATCCCAAAGGTATTGCCACACTTCTTGCTGAGGAGACCCCTCAATATGGACAAGGTCGGACCGGATCTCGATGTGGGAGCGATAAATAATGGGGAGATCGGGACGGGCCTTGCGGATCATCGGGATGAGACCAGGCATTTGTGGGTCGTCTGCAAGCCGAGATGTGAATACACGCGCGCATATATCCGAGAGGGGGGCACTCACCCACGAAGACGACATCGACACCACCAGGAGCCAAGGGACCACCCTCGGAGAACCAGTACCTCTGTGCATTCTTTTGGATCCATTGGTCGAATGCCTGCTTTTGGGGCTCGGTGAGCCTAAGAGACGGGTCCGCGACGCCTTGGAGGATGTTGTGATTGTTCTTGGTCGTACCTATTTACCTGATCGTTAGGGCAGATGTGAAGGGTATTCAAATAAACTCACGGAAGACCGCTGGTGACGGGTTGGGAACGTACCTGTTGATGGAAAAGACTATGTTTAGCAAATGGCGGAGAAAATGGGGAATAGAACTTACCAGGCAGCGTCGACATCAATAAGGTCGAGGAAACGAATGAGGGCATGACGCATCTAAGGAGGGCTTAGGACGGAATTACGGCATATATACTACTGTTGACATACAAGGGCGACTCCGCCTAGAGGAGTAAATGAACGTCAGATTTGGGTGGACATTGGGGAGTTTAAACCCGCCTTACCTCCTTGAGGAGTGGAACTGAAGAAGCCAATTTTGACCTTTTTCTCACGAAGTCTGACAAGGGCGTTTTAATATCAATATCCGAGGGATGCAGGAGGAAGGAGCTCACTCGTCTGCATATCTGATAACGGAATTCCAGGTGCCTTTGCTGACGCTCTTTTCGAAGAGCTCGAGGTCGTCCACGAGGTGGATACGGCCAGCCATACTGACTTCGACATTGTTCTTGTACCCGATGGAGAGACGAGGGTTGTTACCCGGGCCAAAGTTGACGAGACACTTGCGAGCAGCAGAGTCGGCCTGCTCGTCGAGTGTGCGGAGGAGAGGGAGCTTGCCAGAGACGCCACTCAAATTGGGGTCGAGCGCACCACTAATGGATTGCATGATCAAGGGAGTATCGGTTCCAGACACGCCGCCAGAAGGCAAGCCTGAGCGGGCATGCTTGAGCTTGGGGCGGGTAGCGTTGGCCTCTTTGACGTAGGGCTTGATGTCGCATACGATAGGGACGATGTCCATCTCGAGCCACAAGCGGGTGCAGAGGTTGGGGACGTCCTTGAGGAGGTTGACGGTGACACCTGCGCCGATGAATTTGCAGGCGTGCTCGTGGCAGAAGGCCTTGAGGGTCTCGAGGACGTGCTCGGAAATAGTGCTGGCGTTCTCTTCGAGACGGCCTTCTTCGAGGTCAAGGGTGGTGGCAGCATAGTCGGTGCTGTAAGTGCCGTCGTGGATGGATATAGCCACCTCGATGTTGTTGTTTTCTCTGGCTTGAGCAGCGATACCAGCCCACATGGGCTATATGCGTCCTGATGAGCATAATGGAACCAAGTCAGGAGAGATCTGACATACCGTCAGGGAGAGGTCGGACGACAATGGCCCTCCAGGTTCACTCTTGCCAGTGACAAAGCTGAGCCTGCGTCTACTGGTCTTCGACTGGAACGTCTTGTCTGCGGTGGTGTCTGCAGTGGGATTGAATGGAGGCATTGTGGAAGTGGAGAAAGGAGGGGAATCAGGACAGTGCGTTGAGGGATTTATATATGGTTGGGAGCAAGCGAAGGCGTCTGAATATTCTTGGGCGACTGTGGGAAAATGACAGCTCAACCGACTCCGCGTCATGGAGCTGAATGCGGGGCTCGATCAATTAGCCAATAGAGAGATGAGAGGAGAGTTGTCTTTGACAAAAGATCTGTTTTTATTTTTTTTTATTTTTTGAGTGTTTTATTCTTTCTTTTCTTTTTCCTGATTGGAGAACCGTGGAAACAATCACACCTCCCATTGGCTATTCGCAACCACATCTTGTCATTTCAAAAACAATTTCTGCTCGGCAACCTGGCTCTCACTAGCTAAACGTGCCCCACTAACCATATCCACTTCCCCAACCCCAGCCAGTATCTTCTTCCTGCACCACCTTCTCTCCTCGTGTTCTTCCATGTCGAGTCTCCCCTGACGCGTGCCGTCACGTCGAGTCACGTCAACAAGAAATCTTTCCCCCACGTCTTCCGCCAGGGGAGTTCCTCTGCGTTCTTTCAGCTGTAGAAGGGCTCCCGCAGAAGCCCAATTGCTGCTTCTCTATCTCCCCTTGTGGGAATACGCATCTCGCTTGGCAGATACCGCCAGACTTCTACCACCTCACACGGTCTCCTTTCACACCTTGCGTCTCTACACGCATGTCAATGCAGCATACATACAAGCATACATCGGGCCATAATTTCACTCCCTCCTTGGGTCGACCCTAACCTTGATCGAATCGAAATATGGCAGATTCCGTTCCTTACTCGCCACCTTCTGATCACACAGTTCCGATTTCATATATTCATTTCTCTTCTCCATTGCCCACCGTACGTCCTCAGCTCACGTATTACCTTTTCTCTCCACGACACTTCCCCACTCTCCCTCCAACCTCCCATGGCACCGGGAATCATCCCAGCAACCACCGGTAATCCAGCTCACGTACCAATTAAGAAGGCGCTGTTTACGATAATCTAAGCGGAGGACGCGACGGCCTTCCGATCACTCAACCTAACGGCCCTTGTATCCGAACGAAAAACCTAATTAGTCTAATTGACATTGTACACACGTTTGGGAAGATCAGCACCGTGGTGGACCTTCTTGTAGCATTTTCTCTTGTCTAGCTCACGGATGTTCGGAACGTGGTCGCGCTTGGTACGGTCTGGTCGTTTGCATTTGGCGAATGCAATTTAACACCAGGCTAATTAAGGGAAAAATGGTACGAGATGGTGTGGTGCCCCAGGTTACCCCCACATAATTTACCCCAGATTTTCGGCAAGTGTAATTAGACTGCACGCGGCCTCGTCGATTAAATTGACAATAAATTCTTATTGTGCTTTTCATGTCTTCCATCATATCCATTCTTCAGAAGCGTGATCCCCAATGACTCCTTCAGCCTCAACCGACAGCAGAATCCTTCTCCTCAGAGAGACACGTGTCCATCATCGCACACCACCATCACTAGCTATAATTAAGGTTAAATTCTATCGTCTTTCGTGAAAGTTATGGATAACATTCGGCCACCAAATTTCGTGATCAGCAACATATGAAGCTTACCAGTTACCAATATTCCCTTTAAGAATGTCAGCTTAGGAAGGCTAATGTAAATGGCACCACAGTGATATAACAACCCACAATCCCTGCAAGAGAGATGATATCTTTTTATATCCAAGACCTTCTTCCAGATTAGTAGGGGGAAGAACACGCGGGAAAATACTTCTACTCCGTCCGCAAGCCCGACAGTACAGAGATGACCACTTAAAACTAGCTATGTACCAATAAACTGGAATATTGATGCCACCAATAATCCCGTCCCGGGGCTTCTTCTGAGCAATATTGACATAAACTCTCTCCTTCTGACGTCGGCCACAACCCTCAATCTCCTTCCGAAGTTAATTAACCAGATACCCGACAACCCAGTCCTCATTGCACTAAGAGTGTTATCATTCAGACCATCATCTGGCATGAAAGTGTGGGGTGGAAGTAACCGTGACGGGTGGAGTGAGGAAGTGTTCGTCGGTGTCTTTGACCAAGTGGAAGCTCAACAAGTCCATATCGGACCGGTTCGCATGGTCTTCTCCATCCAAGGTCTTCCTTCCCTCCTCCACACTACCGTAGTACCTTACAAATATATCTAATACATCTTTTCCGGGAAACTCGATTTTGGTAGCACTCGTGGAGAGCCAGTCTTTAAGTTCGGGTGTTAGTTTGGCTTTGTGTTCGCTGATGACGGTGTTCCGCTTTATCCATACTAAACCCCAAACACCACATAATCAGCCTCAGCCTTCTCAGAAATCCGAATAGCAATCCCTCAATCTTTACGCTTGTTGTAATGTGATCAGATTTATAGGAGCCTCCGAGGTGGCGATGTGTGCCCCAGCGGGATATCCGTTCAACCACGCGAGCAATTAATATCTCCTGGCTCTCGTCGTTTAAGAATCAAAGGCAAAGAGATAGGTCTTAGCAAAAAGAAAAGAGCCCAAATATGAATGTGAAGGCTGTAAGCTTGCTGTGACGATCCTCTCATCTCCTTTTTCTTCTTCTTTTTTGGTGCAGCGTTTGGGATAACCGCTGACCAGCAGCTTGCCCTCGTTAGTTCGCTAGAATCACTGCGTATCAGTCAGGTGGGGGAGACATATCTGATCCTCTCATATTCAGAAGGCTTGTTCT
>Ga0157379_10005686_pt1 | contig 10713 bp, 11 predicted proteins | sample S25metaG_FD_121802 | JGI IMG/M metagenome (GOLD analysis project Ga0157379, IMG submission 121802) | Switchgrass rhizosphere microbial communities from Kellogg Biological Station, Michigan, USA - S2-5 metaG | ecosystem: Host-associated > Plants > Roots > Rhizosphere > Soil | place: USA... | reverse complement strand
GTCCCTGTCCGCAAAGTCTTGCCTACATCAATGACATTCGAGGAGATTGTGGAAATTTGGGTGAGCCGCCCCTTCTCATCGGTGTCGACGATCGGCCACAGCTCTGGGTGGATAAGAACCTTTCGCCCCTCGGAACCAGAAAATATGGCGCACAAAATAGTCCATCGAACGTTTGACGTTTGGGAAACCACAGAAGGAGTAATCTCCTTGGTCGTCAACCACGAACTTTTCATTCGCCACTAACCCTCTGTACATACATTCATGAGGGTTAGCACAGTGGGTTCCACCGTTAACGTTTGACAGACAAGAGCGTATTGGGGTAGGAATTCTGCATTCCGTGGGTGCCTGAGGTCGAAACTTGGGTGTGTAGTTTTTCGCCGCAGTGGTATGGGCTGAACCCACAGAGAATAGGGGAGGTTGAAGCTGCCTATTGTTTGTTACCCTCTTGGATTTGGTGGTAACTGAGTGGGTCTGCTGCTGCGGGCAGTGGAGGTACTGTATGGACCAGGGTTGAGAAGAGGTATGGGTCCCAGAATAAATCTGCGGCTGAAACAGGATTGGAGCCGGGGTGGTTCTATGGGAAGCCAGCCAGAGGACACTGAATATGGTGGGTATTCGATCATACTCGATGAGGTGAAATAATACGGTAATTCGTGATTCGCCAGGGGGTATGTCGTCTCTGCGTGATTTTCCAGCGTTCCTTCTGTTGGGATAGGAAACAAGTGAGAACGAGGAGGCGAAGGATGAATGTAGTCAAGAATATTGCCAGGTGAATCACCATTGTACGCCCTCGTCCGATAGGCGATAGAGGATTGTGTTTGGAGCATTCCTGGCCGGAGGGAGCCCTCTGGGAGTCTGAAGGAATAATACTCCGTCGTCTACTGAGAGTCGATCTCGTCAGAATAATCACGGTGGACTAGCCAAGTCTGGTTCATATAGGGTGCAAAATATTTCTTACAGACTGTGATTCCATTCCTAGCAAAGATAAATCGATAACCTAGCAAATATAATCAAGGAAGATATATACAACTCACTAATAGAAATCTCCGTCTTATGCTATATCGTATAGGGTCAAAATAGGAGGCAGCCTTTTTGGTACCCTGACGAACTACCCAGCTGGGAATGCTTTCACGAAATAATACTATGGCTCTCAACTTACATACTGCTAGAAGCGGCAGCTGGAAGCTGACCAAGTAGATCTTCTTAAACGCTTGATTTCAAGACATGTTGTAATCAAGGGGGTAAGCGAAACGGTAATTCTTAGATCAGGCGTAGGTGTTGCGTTTCTAGTCAACACTTCTAGAAGACTTGGGAAATCGTTGAGAAAGGACCTGTCTATACATCCACGTATTCTCTTAAAGGAATCACGGACGCGAGTCACTAGGACTTCTCGACCACTGTAACGAGTTGCTATCACTCGGGTTCGAAGCGATAAATGGAAATGTTGGTTCAGGGGATGCAGTGTTGTAACATTAGGACAGTTCGCGCCACGGAATATAAGGAACCAGCTCACAACTGAGAGAGATATGGCGACATCCCTGCCTGAGGAGTAAAAGAATCTACTGGATATCTCAACGTCTCTAGAGCACTGACGATCCGCTAGTAAGGGTACATGTGCGTTCATTGAATGACACCCACCCAAAATACCCATTGTGAACGTATCTTTCTTCCTGATGCTTTTCGCCGACGCACGAAGGGTAGGGTGAGGAGAACTTGACGGGGACAATTTCTGTTCTGCAATCTGCAACGCAAAGTTCCCTTTTTGTGGGTCTAAGAACGACAACATGGCGACTGCACCGTTTGTCGGCTGTGGGAACTTGGATTCAATTCTTTGAATTCTAGAAGACACGGATTGGCTCTTTTGGGAGACAGGCACTACAGCCTCCCCAGCCAACCGTCCCGAAAGAGATTACAGTCATTGTCCCAGGGATATGGGGCAAAACCGGTTTCAAGAATGTTAAGCAATTTTCCATTTCGTTTGATCACTGATTGAACGCAGGACATCGAAGGTGGAATCAAGTCTAAGCGATGCAATAGCCTAGCTTTAGAAAGCATGGGTAAGACATGTTGCTTTCGGGGCATTGTGCAGCGCGCTCTGGACTCACGAGAAAATCCGTTCAACCGTTCTCGCTGAAGTTGCTCATACCTTAGATCCGCACTGTGGACCTGTGTTCTCCGAATCCTTCAGCACTATGGCGTTACCTCCACACCACATGGAAATTTAATACTTAGGCGACGCCGCGCAGGCATATCTGATCCATGGGTCAGGATAATTAGGGTGCTGGGGCGAAGCAATGATGTCATGGCGGGTGAAACATCTACCAGAGGTCATCGTCACAGACGCCTGTTGATGCGACAGCACTGCCACGGAAGCATTCAGGGACTCCCAATTGCACCCGACTATGCAGGCCAGTAACGCTGTTGGCTACCACCGTTGGTCGCTAAAGATATTCACGTGAAATTTTCGATGACAAAAACATGGAGTCTTTAGTTCCATCGAGCCAACGTGTGCTTGAACGACCATGTCCTCCCTCGCTCAACTTGTAACCACCAGAGACTTGTATGTTATCTTGGGAGGTAAGTTCGGGGCGTTACAACTGGAATATTTACCGATAATATTGCTATCTTTCTACAGGTGTTGTGACTTACGCCGTCCTTCACAAGTTATTCTTCCGGCCGCTATTCTTTTCGCCTCTTCGAAATGCGCCTGGCCCACCTTTCGGTCACCCACTATTTGGTCAATTCGCCAACCTCATACTTTCTGAACCTGGTTAGTATCATATACCTCTCAGTCCTTAACGTTCCTCACCAAGTACAGGTACTGTCCAGCGCGACTGGGCGGAGAAATATGGCGCAGTTGTTCGTACTGTGGGTCCATTTGGCGTTGACCGGATGCTCTTCTTCAGCGCTGGGGCTTTACAACGTATCCTCGTTTCAGAATGGATGAACTATCCCAGAGTAAGAGATCTGTTCGACGTCATTTTCTGTATTATTGACCGAGTTGCATACTAGCCGGACTTTTTGCGCCACATCCTTGGAGTCGCAGCCGGATATGGATTATTGACCGTTACTGGCAATGAACATAAGCAGATGAGACGGGCAATGAATCCCGCGTTTTCACTTTCCAATCTTACAGCTCGTGCGTCTTTACCTTGAATACATCTTATTTCCACATCATAATAATACCCTTACCTTCCAGAAACCGACATGTATTATCCACCACTTGAAGGGTACGTCCTATTCGTCATCTTCATTTTGTAGATTGATATTTTTTTTTATAGATTGATCCGAATCCTGAACAAGAAGGTCCAGGCATTGAGCGATCCATCCAAAGGAGAAGACGTTCTTGTTTATGATGCGAGTGTGTTATAGTTTTCATTCTTTCGAGATCTGGTTTTGTTTATTTGATGCAGTGTCGAAGGTTACCCTCGACATCATCTGTGCCACCGCCTTTGGATACCACCCAGATAGCGTCCACAATGATGACAACGAACTCGCTGTTGCGTATCACGAACTTTTGAGCCTTCAAAGTGGTAGGTGAGATCCTGCACCATACCTATACCATTTAAACAATCAACACACCAGGCACGAATATAGCTCGTCTAATGGCTTTGATGTCTATTCCTGGCTTCCCACGTCTGGCTCGCACAGAGTTTGCGTATAAATTCCGCAAATTTCTCTTCGTCGGCCCACTCTTGAGTAAACTGCCCTGTCATTCCCCCTGGTTTATTATTGACTTATGTGCCGTAAACTCTTAGGCCCGATGCAAACAATGCTTGCCTCTATGCACCGAATCATGGCTGTCTCGAAGGAAATGTTGAACGAGAAGTTAAAAGAGATCGATGTGAAGGACTCTGAGACTAAGAAAGATATTATGAGCTTGTTGGTTAGGTGAATGGAAAAATCTTCCCCGTCTGATTCACGAAATGCTGATTGAGATATATTTCAGGGCTAGAAAGAACGATACTGAAGAAGGCTACAAGATGACTGATCAGGATCTAATGGAGCAAGTGGTAAATATAACCTATTTCTTCTCCAAATAGCTCTTCCTGAGATCCTCTTGACATTGATAGCTCACCTTCCTCGGCGCCGGTCACGAAGTATGTTGATTGTCCGTCCTTATCTCGTCATTCTCACTGATACACCCCCCAGACTACAGCCTCCGGCCTTTCATGGACTCTCTGGCTTCTTGCCACTCACCCAGAAATTCAAGCTCGTCTTCGTGAAGAAGTCCTACCCGTTGTCGAGCAGAATCCAAGACCTGATTATAGGACACTCAAGGATCTGCGGATGTTAGACGGCGTCGTGTGAGTATCCTTTACATCCATACGTTATTTTCTTTAGGCTTATATCCGGGATCGACGATAGGATGGAATCATTACGCCTTTTGCCCCCAGTCCCAATGACACTGAGGAAAGCTAAGACCGGTGATTGGATCGAAGGACATTACCTTCCGGCTGGAACTCTTCTTTATATTCCTGTACGTCTCTCCAGGACTATCACGATTTCCCATTCATTTCTTTCCACAGATCCGTGCCGTAAATACATTTACTCAAATCTGGGGATCGGATGCCCTCAAGTGAGTGTATCTCATTTGTCTCATATCGGGGCTGCCTAATACAGTTCTAAAGATTCCGTCCCGAACGCTGGTCTGATCTTCCCCCCACTTACAACTCGACCTTCTCTCTTTTATCCTTCATCGCCGGTCCACATTCCTGCATCGGACGCACGATGGCTATAATGGAAATGAAAGCCATCATTGCGTACGTTGTTGACTCTTCTCACTCTGGTTGGTTAGTCAATAATACATGATCACTTTCGATTCAGTGTCATCATTTCCCACTTCTCTTTTGAGCCGGCGTATAAGGGTCAAGTTGCCAAACCGACTGCTGCGATAACCATGAGTACGCCTAATAATCCTCGGCCTTTCTTGCAAATTTCTAATTTCCCCTTTTTTTTCAGAACCCGAAGATAATCTTCCGTTGAGAGTCAAAGCTGTTGGAAAGCTTCCAATTCCTCTCTGATACAAATATGTATATTCGTGTATCTTCCTAAAACTATATGAAACTGCAACTTCAAATTTAAATACATTTCATTGGCCATCGCATAAACAGCACAAAGTCCCCCACAAATACAATATGTCAGTCTAGAAACAGACCTGGGGACTATTCCCTCAACATTGCGTGATCCTATCAACCCAAATTAATAAGAAGCAGCTCGGACAAAATATAGAAACATACGCCACGTGATTTAACATGCAGGTTCTACTGAAATTGGGATCTGGTTCGAATCCTGAAAGAGGGTTATTATCGCAGGCATCAAGAATGGCGTTCCCCCGCCTCGCGAGGAAATCTTTCGTAACAGCCGCCTGACCAGAACTCGGCCTTGTCACGATGGCACATGTTCCAAGAGAGATGACCGCTTGGCCGCTAGCAATGGTTGCATGATCCCTATTGCCTATGTTGTCGTCGATGAGTCGTCTTATGCAGTCCGATTCGTTGGCGAGGGGGTGCCACAGATGGCTTCTGCGTTACTTTGGGCAGCGAGGAAGGCGAAGACGAGGATGCCAGCCACAACGGACTTCATATTGGGTGAATTGTCTACAGCCATTTGTTGGTGAAGCGTGTTTGGATAGATAGATGAACTTGTTTGGGGTATGTGAAAAGGGTGATAGAGAAGGTTGGTCGGGTTGTTGGTGGTATCCACTTCCACTCCTTGCGATTTTATATGGACGAAGAACGCCAAGCGAAGATATGGGAGGCTAAAGGTGAGGCATTACGGGGCATTTCACGTACATCAGTCTTGTTTATCCAACAGAACACCCAATGAACAGAGACTGAGTGAGAGCATATGGTCAGCCCCCAAAGCAAAAATATCGCCAGCCAATAGGTTCCCTCACCTCCCCGCTCAACGTCAGCTTCAGCCATTATATCCATTTGTCCTTGTTCCCTTATGGTTTGCTGTAATATCTGTGCATGGTAACTAATACGTGCTAATCAATGAAACTTCAATGAATAGACCAAAATCAGTCCCTCCAGATACTCCATATGGGGATCCCAGTATTTTTGTGTGTTATATATGTTTTGTTAGCTGAGATTCCATGGGGCGGTGATCCGGTTCCGAATTTTGACTTCCCCAGAGAGTGACCATCAACTTCCCAAACATCCATTGCTCAAATGGAAGGCGGAATCAAAGATTTTCAGTTCCTTTGGGATTGACTATATCGGGGCCATGTAGGGATCTCCCTCGAGATGGTGGTCGATTGCCTCTCAACAAGTAAACCATCGATCTATCACTCCGTTAACATACTGACGTCCAGAGATGAGAATCACCATAATGACAGTAGAAGAAGGTGCGGAGCATTCATATTATTTCGTGCATGCGTGCTTGCGAAGAGAGTAGAGGTGAAAGCACTAGGCTGTTGCCGTCAGATGAAGAGTCCCTAGTGAAAATAAAGCTAACTTACCCTCACCTAACCCCTTGCTGTAAGCAGATCTTGAAGAAAAGAAGAAGGGGACAAATACTTGCAATGGGAAGGGTTTGTCGCGAAGGTCAGACATAGCTAAACCCTCAACGAATCTAACAGGTGGCTAACTCCCAACCTCAGCGAAGTAGATACTAGAGTCTTCATCACGAAACTGTCATAGGTACATATCATTCGACGATCGGCGCGTAGCACAGAAAAATCTGACCCACCCCTCAACCTCTGAAGCCTACGGGAGCACCTGGCTCTGGATGGGCGGTGCATCCTTCGGGAGGAAGTGACAATCGGCTTAAAAGCGAATTCCTAAAGGGACTCTGGCCTGGACGGTGGGTGCTTCCTGCAGGAGAGCCTGTCCAACCTCTCGAAGGGTGATCATTGGAGGTTTTACAGAGGTAATCAACGGGGATAAAGATAGGCGGATTGGAAACGGTAATATCCTTGTATTATAGCTCGTTGGACGAACTGTACAAGAGTGCATGTCGGGACGGGTCCTCAGGAAAGGGCAATCCCGGTATCTATGGATGCAAGTTCTTTATCGGGACTGGTCATACGCACCATCCATCAACCTTAACTGAATTCGGGTCTTTAATGGAACATAGGCGAATTCTTTACCCCCTTCCCTTCGTCTCCAAGTGGAATAAGAGAGGTTTGGAAAGCTTGAGCAAGCGTGATGGGGCAGTAATTAACTGTCGGTTCAAAGCCTCCGCTTCTTTTTCCGCTGTATCGCTGTCTCCGGAAATCCAATTCGATTTGTTGGCAGACACAGAACGGTACACTGGGTTCACCTATTGTGCACAATAATTTTCTTCCTCATTTCTCCGTGTTTGGGAATTTAATGGCAGAGCTATCTGAGTAGGACAGCCAGGATAGGTTTCAGTTGTACAGTAATGCGTACATTTACGCCACCAAGTTTTCATGGTCTATTTATGGATTGGATCAGATAAATCAACGCCCTCGCGTCCTTCATCCAGCGTACACCCCTGAGGGACGGTCATTTGGCTTGTTCTCGCTAAACCTTATATTAGGGCCGAGTTCTTCAGTATAAAGCAAAAGCGCACCCACTTGATTCATCTCACTACTTTCACTCCCTCCAGAAATGAAGTACTTTACCACAATCCTTGCCCTCGCTAGTGTGCTTAACTTCACTTCAGCCTCACCCTCCACTGGCGTCATCCCTATTCGCCGTGCTGAAGGTATTCATAAACGGGAACCCCTTTGTGAGTCTCTATGTCGAAATCCTGTCTCTAACTCTCAATCTTCTCAAAATTTCTTCAGTGGAAATTCGTACCACTTCTGGCGAGCAGCTCTATGCTCGCGATATGAGTCCCAACGATGGTGCAGTCCTCCTCGCGAGGATTTGCTGCCATATCAAGTGTGGTCCCGATCCAGGTGATTTCTGGTATGATTCCATCTATCCAAGCCGATGAATGATCCTGAGTTAATGTTTTCTCAGTTGCTGTGGCTCATGCTGTACAGTCTGAAGGAGTTTTGCCTTACTCGGCAGTTCTTTTGCTCTCCTTTCTTGTGAATATTGATATGTGTTGTTACCTCTGGAAATGGTTTTGTGTGACGAAGACGCCAGGGAATCACACTCAGGGTCTTTCTCCTATGCGGGGAAAACTGGAAGTCTTACCGGTCCTCATTTTCCCAAAATCTAGAGAGGTAAAAAGTCGAGAACCTCGAAGTCGAACCTGCGCAAATGTGGACCACACCAGAAACTAAATGAAAGGAAGCATATGCATTCCAGAAGTGGTTCATGTCGTCCAGACGTTACCAGAATCGAATCTAGTCATAAGAAAAATGAAAATAAAAAGATTAATTCCCCCAATTATTCGAGCCCTGCCCAAGCTCGATTTCAAATTCACTATCCTTCTGTGGTACTAAGAAATATCCGTTCACGCTATTAGCCTTATCCAACCCATTACACGCACTCTCTGAAGACTCCTCCGACTGTCTCTCCGTCGTGGCAGTAACCTCTGCGCCACGACCTTCACCATCTTCGACCCGTCTCGCCCCCGCCTCTATTTGTTGCCCTCTTCTCGACTTTTGACGTCCCTCAGAGCGTGGCTTAGCCGCCGCACTCAAGGATGCGCCCATTAGAAAAAATAAAAACAAGACTATTATATCATTATTTTCATGCCACCGTTGTGTTCGCTGCGGGAAAATTAGCTGCTTACAAAATATTATCGTGAGTACCACCCCCGAACCTGTGCCGATGTCGGAGGAATCCAACGTTCCATTGAGCGAGTTGAGGGTCGTGGTGCATGTTGTGATGCCAGTGGCGACTGGTCTAGAGAAGGTGATGGTGACGGGGACGACGGTGCTGAAAGTGACCATAGTCGTCGCCGTCTCATTCACGAATTCGGTGAAGGTTGATGTTGCTATGATGACTGGCATTCTCTATGGTGTTGGTAAGATTTGGTTTGGCTGTTGACAAAGGAACTAAAAGCCACAGTCTCCACGGCGTAACCCCTTATGGAAAATCCGATCACCCGAAACCCCGCTTTTCCGCCACATTAAACTGTACTTATCCAGAAATAATCGAAATCAGCATTGTATGATACTGTCGCAATACACAGATAAAATACATGTATGACGGTATGAGGGAAGGATGCAGACGAAACCACAAAATGCAGGGAAAAGGAAAGAATGAAACACATCCTGAAGCCGAGATTGAGGTGACGCACGCAATAGTATAGTATCTTGTGTATGTATGGACGGATAGAATAGTGTACCCGGGTCCGAGTCCGAGTCGAGGCGGGAGACAACGAGAGTGAGAACGAGGAAGAGAGGGTAGGAAGAGGCATAGCAGAATGAGGGTGGCAATACGGGGTGGTTTTAATGTATGTACCTGCAGCGTGTTGAACGAAATGAAACCGAAACGATGGGGAGGATGGATGAGAGAATATTACAATTTCGCTGATGGTGCGGAGCGAAAAGGAGGGGGGGGGGAGAGTAAGAGGGGAAAGGGAAGGGATCCGCCACGCCAATGTCCAGCATACCATCTAAACCCGGCGCTAAATCACATAATTACACAATCCTTCCCAGACTTCTCTCCTGCAGCTGCAGCCTCCCTACTCAACATCGCTGCCGCATTCGGCCCACCACCAGGCGAAGGTAACGGGCCTGTCTGCGACTTGAGCCTCTGCGCAGCGCGTTTATCACCCAGTGACGCGGCAGCTTTGTAATGCCGTAAGGCTCTGCACCCCACATCAAAAAAGGAGGCCCGAAAGGAAACAAAGAAGTACTCACTCATTCATGTTTGGCTGGGTACCAATTCCCACTTCGGTAAAGTAGCCCAAAGCGTACATGGCCTTGGCGAGGCCTTGTTCGGCAGCTTTCTTGGCCCAGAGGTAGGATTCGGTGTCAGATTGGGGGAGGACACCTGGGGAGCCGACGAGGTACCAGGCCGTGAGGGCGAAGCAGGCATCGGGGTGGGATTGTTGGGCGGCGATGTTCTGGAGAGGTGTTAGACTAGGATAGGATAGAGGGAGCAGACACGCACATAGTAATGAATAGATAACGCGGGATCCTTCGGACATCCCATCTTCCCATACTCATAACACTCCCCCAGCTTATACGCACTCGGCGCATTCCCCAACTCCGCCGCCTGCGCCAATAACTCCACCGCATACTCCTCGTCCTTAAATACGACATTCGGCACGCCCTTCTCATGCAACAACGCCAGTTCATGCAACGCATGCGGGAACTCCGCCGTTGCACACTCTGCACTCCGCTTCAACCAACTGACCCCTTCCCTCGGCGACTTGTTCAACCCCAGCTCACCATTCAACTCGGCCACTCCCAAGCGATAACACGCACCAGCGTGCGACATCGACGCGGCCTTGCGGTAGTACTGCACAGCCTTGGCGGACTCCCGACGGCAGCCCCACCCGTTTTCGCAGCATGTGCCAGCGCGGTAGCATGCGTCGGCGTGGTTGTGCTTGGCAGCGAGGACGAACAAGGGATACGCACGGTCGAAATCCTGCTTGCCACGCACGGTGCCTAATCCATTCGCATAGCAGTCTGCAAGGAGGTACTGAGAAGGAGCGTGGCTTCGATCCGCGGCACGTTTCAGGAGGGCGGTGGCCTCGCGGACGATCTGGTCCCGCTTTTCGGTCTCGCGCTCGACTTCGATGACATTGGCTTTTGTGAGGGGCGGGATGGGGTAGTGTTTTGCTTGGTCGAGCATGAAGACGGCGAATTCGAAGAGGATGGACGGGTCTTGT
>Ga0157379_10005685_pt1 | contig 10714 bp, 10 predicted proteins | sample S25metaG_FD_121802 | JGI IMG/M metagenome (GOLD analysis project Ga0157379, IMG submission 121802) | Switchgrass rhizosphere microbial communities from Kellogg Biological Station, Michigan, USA - S2-5 metaG | ecosystem: Host-associated > Plants > Roots > Rhizosphere > Soil | place: USA... | reverse complement strand
CATTGTCGGCATAGAAGCAATAGCCGTTGATCCGCTCGTTCCAGAAATGGGTGTTGAGGACCTGGGTCCAGGCCTTGGCCAGTTCCAGGAAGCGGTTGTCGCCCGTGACTTCGCGAAGCTGCAAAGCCGCGCGCGCCATATCGGCATAATCCTCGGCGATACCGGCGCTGCCTTGAACGTGGGAGAGCGTGTTGCCCTCTCCGCCCATGGTCCGCACCACGCTGTCAAAGGCCTGGACGGCGACTTCGATCCATTCCGGTTTTTCGAAGACTTTGCCGGCCCGCGCCAGAGCAGCGATGATCAGTCCGTTCCAATCGGTCAGCACGCGATCGTCGCGCAGCGGCTTGGCGCGCTTTTCGCGGATGGCGAGCAGCATTTCGCGCTGCCGCGCCAGAAGCGCTTCATCGGCGTCATTGGCGGGCGCGGGATTGCCCAGCCGGCGCGGCAGATTGCGTCCCATCATGTTGCCGTCGCGGGTGATGCCATAGACCTGCTTGAAGCGCGCCGAGAAGGTGCCGACCAGGGCGGCGTCGATCTCCGCCTCGCTCCAGGTGTAATATTTTCCGTCTTCGGTTTGCGAGCCGGAAGAAATGGAGGCGGCGAAGGCATCGCCGACCTTCATGTCGCGCAGCAGGAAGCTGACCGTCTCGGCGACGCGCTGGCGGGACAGTTCGTTGCGGTTGAACTGCCAGATCTGGGTGCAGAGGTCGATGATCAGCGCCTGATCATAGAGCATCTTCTCGAAGGACGGCTCGAACCAGCGTTCATCCAGGGTGTGGCGGAAAAAGCCGCCGCCGATATGGTCATAACCGCCGCCGAACAGAAGATTGTCCAGGGTGGTGAAGATGACCTGGCTGAATTGCGGCGTGCCGGTGCGCAGGAAGGCGCGCCACAGAACCTGAAGCAGCAGCGCATTGGGGAATTTCAGCGCCCCCTGCAGGCCGCCGAAGAAGATGTCATAGCGTTGCGCCAGTCGCACCGAGGCGAGGTCCAGGTTCAACCCCTCCTGGTCGGTCATGTCACGGTTGTAGAGATTTTCCACCGCGGCCCGCACTTTGCTGCCGGTGTCGAGTGCCCGGGCGCGGTCGTTCTGCCAGAGCGCGGCGGTGTCGGTTACCAGGCGGTGGAAGCTGGGCGCCTCCGCCGTATCGGTGAGCCCCAGATAGCCCGCCACCCAGAAAGGCTCGCCCTCGGGGGTAAGGAACATGTTCAGCGGCCAGCCGCCCTGATGGCCCATCAGGCCCGCGGCGCCCTGGTAGAGCATATCTACATCGGGGCGCTCGTCCCGGTCGGCCAGGGCGGGGATGTAATTCTCGTTGATGAAGCTTGCGGTCGCCGGATCGCTGAACCCTTCGCGGCTCATCACCTGGCACCAGTGGCAGCCCACATAGCCCAGGCTGAGCAAAATGGGTTTGTCCTGGGCCTTGGCCTCGGCCAGGACATCGGGCCCCCAGGCCCGCCATTGGATGGGATTGTCCTTGTGGGCGAGGAGGTAAGGGCTGGTGGCGTGATCGAGGGTCATCGTTTCCGTTCCGAATGGGTTCACGGAAGGATGCTTCCCGCCGGCCCGCTTCTGTGGTGTTTTTGGGGCGGGGTTACTTACATCGAAAAGAAGGCCCCCGAAACCCCTGCCAGAGGTGCCGCCATGAAGGTGCATATCGAGATGGACATGACCCCTGAGGAGGCCCGGACTTTCATGGGGCTGCCGGATGTGGCGCCCATACAGAAAAAGATGCTGGAGGAAATGCAGGCCCGGATGAAGGCGGCCTTCGATGCCAACGATCCCGAGGGGATGATGCGGGCCTGGATGCCCCTGTCCTATGGCGCCGGCGGGGCGGACGCCTTCCAGAAATTCCAGAAGGCGATGTGGGACAGCGCCACCGCCATGATGAAAAAGGACGGCAAATAGCCTTGCCATCTCTTTCATGAGCTTTGGGCCATGAATTCCAGCATTTTCGCGCTGGCCAGCGCCCCCGGCCGCAGCGGGATAGCGGTGGTGCGGGTGTCGGGACCGGCGGCTGGCCCGGCCATCCAGGCCCTGGCTGGACCCTTGCCCAGCCCGCGCCAAGCGGTCTTGCGGCGGCTGGCCCATGACGGGGGCACCATCGACCAGGCCCTGTTGCTCTGGTTTCCCGCCCCCCGCAGTTTCACCGGCGAAGATGTGGCGGAATTCCATGTCCATGGAGGGCGGGCCATTCGGGAGGCGGTGTCTTCCGCGCTGATGGGCTTGGGGCTGCGCCCTGCCGAGCCGGGAGAGTTCAGCCGCCGGGCGGTGGAAAACGGCAAGCTGGACCTGACCCGGGCCGAAGCTGTCGCCGACCTGGTGGATGCCGAGACCCCGGCCCAGTTGCGCCAGGCACTGCGCCAGTATGACGGCGCGCTGGCGGATCTATACGAAGGCTGGCGCGCCCAGCTGATCGCCGCCCTGGGCCGGGCCGAGGCCGCGATCGATTTTTCGGATGACGAGGTGGGCGAAAGCGAGTTCGCCGCCGCCAGAAATGCTGCGCAGCAAATGGTGCAGCAAATCGAGCGGCACCTGGACGATTCCGGCCGGGGCGAGAGTTTGCGGGAAGGGCTGCGTCTGACCATCCTGGGGCCGCCCAATGCCGGCAAATCCTCGCTGATCAATGCCCTGGCGCGGCGCGATGTGGCGATTGTCTCGGACACGCCCGGCACCACCCGGGATGTTGTGGAGGCGCGGTTGGACCTGGGCGGCTATCTGCTGCAGGTGGCTGATACCGCCGGCGTGCGCCAGACCGATGAACCCATCGAGGCCGAAGGCGTGCGCCGCGCCTTGGCCCATGCCCAGGGCGGGATGACTTTGCTGCTGCTGGACGGCAGTCTGGAAAATCCCCGTGCCGGCCTGCCCGCCGGCCTGCCCGCTCCCGACCTTACGGTCTGGAACAAGTCCGATCTGGGCTTTGTGCGCGACGGGATTTCCATCTCGCTCAAGACGGGAGAGGGCATTTCCATGCTGCTGGAAATGCTGCAGCAAAAGGTGCAGCAAAAACTGGAAAGCGGAGACGATACGCCGCCGCTGACACGGCCGCGCCATCGCCATGCCTTGCAGGAGGCGCGGAACGCCTTGCGCCACGGCCTTGCGGCGCCGGAAGATCGGCCCGAGCTACTGGCGGAGGATCTGCGGCTGGCGATGCGCGCCATCGGCCGCATCACCGGCGTGGTGGATGTGGAAGAGCTGCTGGATTTTGTCTTTCGCGACTTTTGCATTGGCAAGTGAGGCACTCCGCGTGAGCGGCAAATCGGTCCGGTGGACCGATTTGAGGGCCGAACGCCCGGAGCGTAAGCGGAGGGCAGACCATGGCGTGGGGAAGTGGGCATGATAAAGAAAATCATATTTTGCGGGCTTTTTCTCACATGTGCCGCCGCCCAGGCCGATCCGCGCGACGACGCCATTTCGGCGGTGCTGCGCTGTGCTTCCGTCAGCGACAAGGGCCAGCGTCTGGCCTGTTATGACTCCGCTTCCGTGCGCTTGCCGGCAGCCATTCGTGCGCCTTCCCCTCCAGCGCCGATGACAGCAGCGCCTCCCCCGGTCACGATGGCGTCTGCCGCGCCAGCGCCGGATGTTCCTCCGTCCATGCGCCATACCCGGCACAGCAATGGCTTCCTGGACAAGCTGTTCGGACCGGACGGTCCCAAGCGCGCGCCGCAAAGAACAGTGGCCGAGTTCGGCAGCGAAAGCATCGCCAATGGAGGCGCCCACGCCTATCCGCAGGCCATGGACGAGGATGCGATCGACGCGATCAGCGGCCGGCTGGCGAGTTATGATCTCAGCGGCGGCTTTCTGGTCGCCACCCTGGACAATGGCCAGGTGTGGCGGCAGGTCTCGGGCGAACCGCTAGGCCATCTGCAGTATGCCGCCTCCCGCTATGTGGCCACGATCTCGCGCGGTGGTTCGGGCGCCTATGTGATGAAACTCAACGGGGTGGGCCGCGGCCTGCCGGTGCGCCGCATCCGCTAGTCTTTTTATGGGTTGGTCGCCCATACGCTGCCGCTATGGGCCATGCCGAACGCCCTGGGTCTTGTGGATAGATTTGGCGGCGCGTATTGAGCCGCCCATGGAAAGCGTCACCAGCTACGACGTCATTGTGATCGGCGGCGGTCATGCGGGCTGCGAAGCCGCGGCGGCGTCGGCGCGGTTTGGCGCCAGGACCTTGCTTCTCACCCACACCATCGAAACCCTGGGCGAAATGTCCTGCAATCCCGCCATTGGCGGGGTGGGCAAGGGCCATCTGGTGCGCGAGATCGATGCCCTGGATGGGCTGATGGGCCGGGTGGCGGACGCTGCCGGCATCCAGTTTCGGCTGCTCAATCGCCGCAAGGGAGCGGCGGTGCGGGGTCCGCGGGCGCAAGCCGACCGCGCGCTTTATCGCGCCGCCATGCAGGCCATGCTGCGCAGCATTTCCAATCTCAAGGTCCGCGCCGCCAGCGCCGAAGACCTGATCCTGCGCGACGGGAAGGTCGTTGGCGTTGCAACCAGTGATGGTGATGCCGTCACCTGCGGGCGGGTGGTGCTGACCACCGGCACTTTTCTCAATGGCTTGATCCATATCGGCGAGACCAAGATTGCGGCCGGCCGCATGAAGATTGCCGACGGGGTGGAGGCGCCTAGCGTCGGCTTGTCCAAGACGCTTTACGGGCTGGGCCTGAAGATGGGACGGCTCAAGACCGGAACGCCACCCAGGCTGGAGGGCACGACCATTGATTGGGCAAGCCTGGAAATGCAGCAGGGCGACGCCCCCCCTTCAGTTTTCTCGTTCCTGACCACCCGCATCACCACGCCCCAGATCGCTTGCGGCATCACCCGCACGACCCTGGAAACCCATGCGGTGATCCGCGCCAACCTGCACCGCTCGCCGATGTATTCCGGGCAGATATCCTCCACCGGGCCACGCTATTGCCCCTCGATCGAGGATAAGGTCAACCGCTTCGCCGACCGCGAGTCGCATCAGATTTTCCTGGAACCAGAAGGACTTAGCACAGATCTGGTCTATCCCAACGGGATTTCCACCTCCTTGCCCCAGGACGTCCAGCTGGCGCTCCTTAAAACCATTCCAGGACTGGAAAAGGCCCGCGTCCAGCGCATGGGGTATGCCATCGAATATGACTATGTGGACCCCCGCGAGCTTTCGCCGGCACTGGAAGTGAAGGCCGTGCCCGGCCTTTTTCTGGCCGGCCAGATCAATGGCACCACCGGTTACGAGGAAGCTGCGGCTCAAGGACTGATGGCGGGCTGGAACGCAGCGCGCTCGGCCAGCGGCGCTGATCCGGTCATATTGGACCGGGCGCAGGCCTATATCGGCGTGATGCTGGACGATCTGGTGACCAAGGGGGTTTCCGAGCCCTATCGTATGTTCACCAGCCGCGCGGAGTATCGCCTGACTTTGCGGGCAGATAATGCCGACCAGCGCCTGACCCGGGTGGGCCAAGACGGCGGGATTGTGGGGGCCGAGCGAGCCAAAGCCTTCGAAGAGAAGATGGGGCGGCTGGATGTTTCACGTGAAACAATGAGTTCTCTGTCGCTAACCCCCAATGAGGCGGCGAAGCACGGGCTGACGGTCAGGCTCGACGGTGTGCGGCGTACCGCTTTGGACCTGCTTTCCCTCACGGATTTCCCCTCTCTGGCTCGGATATGGCCGCAGCTGGGGTCTACCGAGCCCGGAATCGTGGAGCAGCTGGAGATCGACGCCCAATATGCCGGATATCTGGACCGACAGGATGCCGATATCCTGGCGTTCCGCCGGGATGAAGGTCGCACCCTGCCCGCTGAACTGGATTATGGCCTCGTGGTCGGCCTGTCTAACGAGGTGTGCCAAAAGCTGGAGCGCATTCGCCCCGCGACCCTTGGCCAGGCGGCACGAATAGAGGGCATCACCCCCGCTGCCCTCACTCTGATTTTGGCCTATGTGAAGGGCGGGTCCAAAGGCAAAGCCGCCAGTGTCTAATACCGGGCTGGAACCGGCTTTCGGGCCAGAGGAATTCGCCGCTAAGACCGGTGTTTCACGTGAAACACTGGCCAAGCTGACCGCCTATGCCGATCTGCTGGTGGACTGGAACGCCCGGCACAATCTGGTGGCCAAAAGCACCCTGCCCGACCTATGGCAGCGCCACTTCTGGGATTCCGCCCAGCTAGCACCCCTTGTTCCCCAAAACACCCGAACCCTGGCGGACCTGGGCTCCGGCGCCGGGTTTCCCGGGCTGGTATTGGCGGCTCTCCTACCAAACGTGACTGTCACTCTCCATGAGGCCACCACCAAAAAATGCGCCTTCCTGCGGGAGGCGGCGGACCGGATGGGTCTTCATGTTACCATTGAGAATGCCCGGATCGAAGATCTGTCGCCCCGGCTATTCGATGTGGTGACCGCCCGGGCCTTGGCGCCCCTGCCCCGCCTTTTAGACTATGCCCAGAAATTTGTTGGCCCGAACGGCGTTTGCCTGTTCCTCAAGGGCCAAAATGTGGGGTCTGAATTGACGGAAGCCCATAAATATTGGAACATGAAGGTCTCTCAAGTCCCGAGCCAGACCGATCCTTCGGGTGCTATGGTGATCGTGAAAGAGCTGGGTCCCCGTCATGTCGCAGCCCAAAAAGCCCCGCGTCCTGGTCGTCGCCAATCAAAAGGGCGGCGTCGGTAAGACTACGACCGCCATCAATCTGGGCACCGCCCTGGCCGCGGTGGGCGAGCCGACCCTGGTGATCGATATCGACCCCCAGGGCAATGCCTCTACCGGCCTGGGCATCCATCGCCAGGATCGTAAGCTCACCACCTATGAGGTGCTGACCGGCCAGGCCAAGCTCCAGGACGCCATTGTGAAGACCCGCATCCCCGGCCTGTCGCTGGTGCCGGCCACGGTGGATCTCTCCGGCGCCGAACTGGAGCTGGCCGATATGCCGCGGCGCAATTTCATTTTGAAGGATGCGCTGGAAGAATATTCCGTACACGGAGAAAATTCCTTCTCCTACATCCTGATCGACTGTCCCCCTTCCCTCACCTTGCTCACCTTGAACGCGATGGCCGCCGCCGACGCGGTGATGGTGCCGCTGCAATGCGAGTTCTTCGCGCTGGAAGGTTTGAGCCAGTTGATGAAGACCATCGAACTGGTGCGCGACCGTCTCAATCCCACCTTGGAGATTCAGGGTGTCGTGCTGACCATGTTCGACAAGCGCAACAAGCTGTCGGATCAAGTGGCGGCGGATGTGCGCGAGACCCTGGGCGAGAAAGTTTATTCGACGGTGATCCCGAGAAACGTGCGGATTTCCGAAGCGCCCAGTCATGGCGTGCCGGCGCTGGTTTATGATCTGCGTTGTCCCGGCAGCCAGGCCTATATCAAACTGGCCGGCGAATTGATCCAGCGCGAACGCGTGCGGGCCGCGGCATGAACCCGGCACAGGATCGTCCGCGTGGCCTGGGCCGCGGTCTGTCGGCCTTGATCGGCGATGAAGTCGCCGCTGTCAAAGGCGAGCCCGCGTCCAAGAAAGATTTGCGCTCGCTGCCGGTGGCGTTCCTGCAGCCGGGACGCTTTCAGCCGCGCATGACTTTCGACGAGCAGCCGCTGCAGGAGCTGGCGGCCAGCATCAAAGAGAAAGGCGTGCTGTCGCCCATCCTGGTGCGGCCCATCGGACAGGACCGCTATGAGATCGTGGCGGGCGAGCGCCGCTGGCGCGCCGCCCAATTGGCCAAGCTGCATGACGTGCCGGTGGTGGTGCGCGAACTGGCCGACGACCAGGCGCTGGAACTGGCGATCATCGAGAATGTCCAGCGCACCGATCTGAACGCGATCGAGGAGGGGGCCGCTTATGAGGAGCTGATCTCCAAGTTCAACCGCACCCAGGAAGATGTCGCGCGCGAGGTGGGCAAGAGCCGCTCCCATGTCGCCAATACCATCCGGCTATTGCGGTTGCCCGATCCGGTGAAAGCTTGGATCCGGGAGGGCAAGCTGACGGCGGGCCATGCCCGAACACTGTTAAGCGAGGCCGACCCGGAGGCGAGGGCGCGGGAATTGATCGAAGGGGCGATGACCGTCCGGCAGGCCGAACAGCGTTCGGTCAAGAAAAAGCCCGGTGGAAAAGTCGCCAAGGATCCCAACATTTCTGATCTGGAAGCCAGTATTTCCAACCGCTTAGGGTTGAAAGTCCAGATTGTCCACAAAGGGGATAAAGGTGGGGAAGTCCGGATCGCATACAAATCCCTGGAGCAATTGGACGAGCTGACCCGGCGGCTGAGCAAATCTTCCTGACAAATTATCAGTTTTTGCGAGGCGCGGTTCGCCGCAGGGCTTCGCCCACATCGATCCGGCCGTCGTACAGCGCCCGGCCCACCACCACGCCCTGGATGTTGGGCTCCTTGGCCTCCAGCAAGGCGTCGATGTCGGCGATGGAGCCGACCCCGCCTGAGGCGATCACCGGAATGGACAGGCTGCGGGCCAGGGCGGCGGTCGCCGCGACATTGACGCCCTTCAGCAGCCCGTCACCGTCAATGTCGGTGAACAGAACTGCGCCGACCCCGGCATCCTCGAACCGCTTGCCCAGCTCGACCGGCGTCAACTGGCTCACTTCCGCCCAGCCCTGGGTGGCGATCTTGCCGCCCTTGGCGTCGGCGCCCACAACGATTTGCCCCGGAAATTTGCGCGCGGCCTCTTTCACGAAGCCGGGATCGGTGAGGGCGGCGGTCCCCAGGATCACGCGGGTGATGCCCGCGGCCAGCCAGCCCTCCACCGCCGCCATGTCGCGGATACCGCCGCCCAGTTGAATGGGCAGGCTGATCGCGGCGCGAATGGCCCTGATGGCGTCGGTATTGGCGCTCCTGCCGGCGAAGGCGCCGTTCAGGTCCACGCAATGCAGCCACTGAAAGCCCTGCTCGGCAAAGGCACGCGCCTGCGCGGCAGGATCGGTGTTGAAGATCGTGGCGTCTTCCATCACGCCCTTCTTCAGCCGCACGCAGACGCCGTCCTTGAGATCAATGGCAGGGAAGATGATCATTGCCCGGAAACCCTTTTGTCATGCCCGCGAACAGAGCCCTGCCGCTCGCTTGGGCTCGCGGCGTTCGCCACTTTCGCAGGTCCACTGGACCTGCTCACGCCTTTGGCGCCGTGGCTCACGGCCGCCAAGTGAGGAAGTTTTCGAGCAGCTTGAGCCCGGTCGCCTGGCTCTTTTCCGGATGGAATTGCGTGCCCGCGATATTCTCATTGCCCACCATGGCGGTCAGCGGCCCGCCGTAATCGGTGGTGGCAATCAGGTCGTCCGGCAACACGGGCTTGAGCTCGAAGCTATGCACGAAATAGGCGTGCGCCTCCGCCGGGATGCCGGCGAGCAGGGTGTGCTGCTGTTCGACCTTGAGCTGGTTCCAGCCCATATGGGGGATTTTGAGACTGGGATCGGAGGGCGTGATCTTGACCACTTCGCCCGCGATCCAGCCCAATCCGGCGTGACGCCCGAACTCCACGCCGACGGTGGCGAGCAGCTGCATGCCCACACAGATGCCCAGAAAGGGTGCACCTTCCTTCAGTACTTTCTCGCGCAAAGCCTCGACCATGCCGGGCACGGCAGAGAGACCCCTCATGCAGTCCGCAAAGGCACCCACGCCGGGCAGCACCACCCGCTCGGCGTCTTTCACGGCCTGCGGATCGGCGGTGGTGACAATCTCGAACTTGCCATCGGCGGCGCGCGCCAAAGCCTTCGCCGCGCTGGCGAGGTTGCCGGAGCCGTAATCGATCAGGGCGACGGTGGGCATGGAAAGCCATCACAAAATCGCGCGCTCTATAGCGAGTCCGGGCTGGCTTGTCAGGCCATTAAACTTCGTCGTCGAAAACAGCCTCGACCGGCAGGCCGAACAGCCGCGCGATCCGTATCCCCAGCGGCAGCGAGGGGTCGGCCTTGCCGTTCTCGATGGCATTGACGCTCTGGCGGGCGATGTTCAGGCGTTCGGCCAATTCCGCCTGGCTCCAGCCCTTTTCGGCGCGCAACACCCGCAGGCGATTTTTCACGACGGAGAACCCGGGGACAGTTTATCCCGCAGTCTCAGTATCAATATGACGACACACTGAACCATCACGGGCAGCATCACGCCGAGGCTGAAATAATCGCGTGGCATGGCGGGATGGCGGAAAACGAACAGCACAGCGGCATCCAGCCAAGGCCTATTCGTCTGCAGAAAGACGACCATCGGCATCATCGCAGCAATGCCAATCAAGCTGCCCCAGAACCATAGCTTCTGCGCTCTTTGACGCTGCACTTCATCTGCATAGAAGACGGCCCACACGCCCAGGCCGACAACAGTCAGTCCGAGAGCCACTCGAAGAGGGGCCACGAAAATAGGATCGGTGTGATTGCGGATGAGCCAGAACACCAGGGCCATGCCGGCGATCCCCAACGCCAGAGAGCCTCTCGTTAGGGTCTTGAGTTTCTTGGCGGAATAAACCATGTCGCGTCTCCATGTCTAAAAGACATGCAAACATGACATATCGGGTCAATTAATGTCAAGTAGACATGACAAAAGGTGGCAGCATCCACCAATCCTCGAACGCCTAGTTATCATCCATCTTCAGCGCGGCGATGAAGGCTTCCTGGGGGATGTCCACCTTGCCGAACTGGCGCATCTTCTTCTTGCCCTCTTTCTGCTTGTCCAGCAGCTTGCGCTTGCGGCTGATGTCGCCGCCATAGCATTTGGCGGTGACGTCTTTTCTTAATGCAGAAAGTGTT
>Ga0157379_10005681_pt1 | contig 10717 bp, 11 predicted proteins | sample S25metaG_FD_121802 | JGI IMG/M metagenome (GOLD analysis project Ga0157379, IMG submission 121802) | Switchgrass rhizosphere microbial communities from Kellogg Biological Station, Michigan, USA - S2-5 metaG | ecosystem: Host-associated > Plants > Roots > Rhizosphere > Soil | place: USA... | reverse complement strand
GGTTGTAATTATTACGAAACTTTCTATTTGGGAGGAAACGAGGAGAGACCACGTATTATAAGGGGCTTCGCTCGTTGTAGGTTATTAGTACAATTATCATTACATATAGTGACTTATCCAAAACGTTTCATGCCTTTTCAGGCACCATGTCCATGAGAGTTGAGCAATCTCCCACAATTGGACGATTCATATGTACACTGCGCTAGCCAAGCGCATGATCGCGGAGCAAGGAGGCCCGCAAAAGGTATGGCTCTCCGCTCGACTTGCTTGTTAAACCAAATATTAACTCCCTTTTCCCATTTCCCTTTCACAATTACTGACACGATTCTGCGTAGCTTATCAAGTGGTTTACCAGACTCTGATCCTGCAGGTCCCTTTGTTTCTTCTAACTTGCATAAACAAGAGACTAAGCTGAACTACTCGCAAGACAGCAACTTGCCCCTGTCGTGGTTCTTTTCTTCAGTTGACCATGTCTCGATCAAGTCAAAGTTTAGGATATTCGTCTTTTCCTTCTCAGAGCCATCCCACTCCTCCGTCCTTGGGACATAGGCGGTGACCACTATTAGTACCGAATCAGCCTTCTCACTCAAAATCGCAGGCGCACAGGAACTGGAGCCGGGGCATTAGACGCTGCTAGCTTCAAACTCTGGGGGCTCGGAGAGTACTCTGTTGTTTCAGAAGATGCTAGACGTCGATATCCATTACCTGGAGGTCTTTCGCTGTTGTCGTCCAATGGTTCGGGTACAAGATCGGCCGATCCACCGGGAATCACTTGGACAATAATCAGTCAAGGGCAAGCACGATGCCCATCATTTCCAATGATTGTCCTCAGTCATATCGGTCAGGCAGCTCAGGGGTCGAAAGATACCGCCTCGTCCCGGAACTCATACTGGAGCTATAGGCCCCACACGCCCAAACCCTGGGACATCTAGTCAGGAAAGGGGTTATGGAAAAAGGGTGGGAAATACACATTCTATGTGGCAGACTGAACCATCACAATGGGCGACGGACTTTGAGGCATGTCCAGCTGAGGGTTGTCCGATGATTGCACACCGCGAGACTATAGAATACCACGTTACTAAGAGCCACCCTCTTTATAGAGGACACGCACAGTAATCGGAGACTTCGTTCTGATTGTGCTCCCGTTTCAAATGTGGAGGCAGTTATTTTCTGTATCAACATTAGTTCCCCTGCAAATTGAAGTGACAAACGATAAAGACCAAGAAGCTTACTATTATTGTAAATACACTTCGATATTTGAGGGGTGTTATTAGTCACGGAAGAAAATTTAGTCACCATGAGTTGATCAACGGTGACTACGATTCAGAAGAGTTGAGTGAAGAGGACTATCGCAATCTACGAAAGGCTAAGACGTACAATGGGCAGCCGTGGAGAAAGTGTTCGCTAGTATTGTGGAGGGGCGGGGTGCTCTAATAAGAATTTGTATATACTCTACTTTATCGTGTGCGATAACAATTATAGGAAAGCTAAGCAAAGTTTTACCAGTAAACTACATTGGTGTCAGATAAATGTTCGGTTTGTTATCACCTAATACACTAAACCACTTGCCCCAAAGTGCCCTCCCTTTAGGTACGAGGTTCTCTTTTGTGTTTGACTAAGCGTTCAGTGGTATTTATTCTGGGTTTTCCACTTTGAAACAGATCAGGAGTAAATGGCAATGTTCGCCATTCAACGGAATTATGAACCGATTAAAAAGACACAACAAGGTTTCTAAGTGCAAGGGAGCCCTAGAAAGGTGTGTTTACCGAACTTAGCTGGTCAGAAATTGGTATTACCCTTGTCTCAAATATTTTCAGAGGCCCACCAAGTACTCGTACAGCGGTATTCACTTTTATTCTGTTTATACTTTGAATATTAAGGCGGAAGCGGGATCGTCACCCGTTCACTAGTTGTAAGCTAGGTGTAATAAGGGAAATTAAATGGAAGGCGAAAAAGGAATCAAAAGGCACATATACTTTGAATATGAAACACATGTGAAGGAAAGGGAATGGTAATAGAATATCAAATTGGTCCAAAATGAGAAAGAAATGCCTCTACGATGGAGGCGGTTGCTGTGGCGGAATCGGTCGCGGAGGGCAAGGGCGCGTCACTTCATTATAGATGAGAACTAGAACATGAAACGTTAGCAACGAAATCGCTCGACATTGAATTGCATGACAATGTAAACGAAGGCACATTGAATGCATTTAACTATGTAGCGTACCTTTGAGCTGTTCTTTGTCTAGTTGTGCGCCATTATCGAAGTCGAAAAATGATGGGTCTAGCGGGGCAGCTGTCGGCTCGTCCAACGGATCATGGTATGGCTGAAAATGACGAATAGATTAGTCATTTGGACGACAACTGTATGCCAGAAAAAATGAAAAGAAAAAGTGGGTCGCGCAGGGAAGGGATGGGGCTTGGGAACTCACCGCTAAATAAGGGTGCGCAAGCGCTCCGTTCACGTCGATTCTTCTCGCGGGGCTGAAAGTAAGACACTGCTCCATTAGGTCAATCGCCTGGGGATTGGCATTGGGGAAGAGAGTTGCCAGGGGTTTCTTCTTGCGAAAAGGTAATGCGCGAATATACTCTCGCGAACGTTGCGAGGTGATAGCATAAAAGTCATCCAGCGAGGGTGTTCCCAAAATATCGAGAATGAGTGAAAGTTGGTGATGATCTAAAGGGTGATAGGATTAGAGTACAATCAAAGAGTTTATAAGCTTTGGTACTCACAGTCTCGACCTGGGAATAGAGGCTTTCCGCTGAGCATCTCAGCAAGAACACATCCTACGGACCAGATGTCGATCGCCCGGGTATATTCTTTGAATGTGAGCATTACTTCTGGAGCGCGATACCAGCGCGTAGCAACATATTCAGTCATAAACGTTGAGCTGCCATCATCACCGTTCGCCTCCGGTAGCGAGGACCGAGCAAGACCGAAATCACACAACTAGAAGGCCAGAAAGTCAGGAAGACATGTAAAGAAGACAAGTTTAAAGCAACATACCTTCAAATCGCAGTTGGCGTTTAGAAGTAGGTTTGAAGGTTTGAGGTCTCGATGAAGCACATTGGCAGAATGTAGGGCTTTCAATGCACGAAGGGTTTGGTAAATGAAGTATTGACAATGGTCATCGGAGAGCTCTTGTGTGCGAATAACGCGATGCATGTCAGTCTCCATAAGTTCCTATATCGCGCAGATCTGTGTGTTGAGACATGCACTGGGCTGGGCGGACGACGTACACACCTGAATCAAATACACCTCTCGGAAGGAGTCCAGACTCTGAGGTCGTAAGATGTCGAGTATTGAGATAATGTTTTCGTGATTGAAATGGCGTAATAGTTTGATCTCTCTCAGCGTCCGCAGAGCGAACATGGAGTGGTCAAAGGGTGTAATACGCTTGATGGCAACTTTACGTTGTGATGGGGCGTGAACTGCACAGCTACATCGGACATGTATGGTGAGTGACCATTCGCAAGAATAGGGAAATCCGCGTGCCAAACAATGCCATATGCTCCTTCGCCTGGAGGTATGTGTGGTCGGTTGAGTGGCCATAACGCTACAGAGCTCGAGATTAGACTGACCGATGATATCAACGATTTCATAGTCGGTGCCGACGTTAAAGCCAGCAAGACGTTCATCCATGACGGAGATAGACTGGATATAAGTATGGATGTAGAAGAACAATAGAGGGGGAAGAAAGGTTGCCACTTATTTCAGGCCTTCTGTGGTCCACATAAGGAGAGACGCCCCCAGGGACCCACTAGCACCGCCACCGACACTGCATACTCTCACGTGTCGCAGATGGTATCTGTTTCCGCTCCCGAGGACGCAATCGCCGTGCTCCTTGGCTCTTTTTCTAGCATTCCTGCGCTTCTCTATTCAATCCCTCTTTTCTTCGAGGATCTTATTTTTTCCCTGCATGTTCTTCAACTATCAGAATACTCGGATTCTTCCAAACGAAGTCGAAGACCCTGCCAGCCATAGATAATCAACAATTAGCGGAAGCCATCTGAGCAGAAGCGTCACACGGATCCGACTTGAGCTGTTTCTTCTGGTCCCAAAAGAGGGGACAACAAGGATTTCAACATGATCGTCCACTTGCATGGTCTTCGACATCTCTGGCGCCAACTACTTATAGTTTTCCAAATATACTTAATCGTAAGTAAACTCCTTATATAGTGTAATTGGTTGGAGTTTGCCTTGTGCAGCTCTCGTCCGGCGCGTTGGGCACGGTCAGAGGCCACAATTCGGTCAGACGGTTTCGAATTACTGGTGACAGTTGATGATGCATCCCACGATCGTACAATCACCCTCTGGACTTTGCCAGGTTCACATATTTTCCTCCCGACAGCACAGGTGATGTACCTCCGGTTAAATCAGATATTCGAAAGCCCCGATGGCCCACAGCGATTACAAGCCACACTGGACCGCATACTCGGCTATCTTCACCATTTCCTCCAACTCCCTTTTGGAGAGCTCCTCTATGTCTTCTTTACTCTGGTTCCGAATGGCCTTCTCCACCTTGTCAACAAACTTCTGAGGCGTCATGTCCAGATACAGCTCCTTTATCAAGGGGTGGCTAATGCGGTTAAACCACCACTTGGAATTCCAATAATCTTGCTCTCTTCGGTGTAAAACCGCGTGAAGATAGTCAAAGGTCGATATCCCTTCGTTAGACTGTGCGATATCATGACATTTCTTAATGTCATCATTCAGGAGATACAGGGCTGCAAGAAAATAACAGCCCGCGCCAATTCGTGGACGATTAGGTTAAGCCAGACAGGGAAGTAGAGGACAAAGAACACGATCAGACGAATATTTTTCTATCGACCAAGTTGTTGAGGTACCCACCGGCCTTGACGCCATTTCCGACATCTAGGGTCTCAATGGCAGTTGTAGCTTCCGAAGAATATATACCTGACGGTGCGAGGGATGGTAGAGGCTGCCGGGTTGACAGTTTCTGCAGCAGTTCCTGTATGCCTGAAGCCATGAGAATAGAGTGGGTTTCTCGTGAGTAGGAATCGATACACACGACGCCACTGTCTGAGGCCGCCAACTGGTCGGCTGAACTTTCGTAAGGTGGTCTTACAAATGGCAATAGAATTAGAATATTGGGCAAACTTCACAGATTGGTTCTCCTGACATATGTGATCGGAAAAGGAATAATTATACAAAATAATTCGGTTTCAACCCCGTCGATACAGCCATACCTGTTGTACAAAACGTTCCTTTGGTTATAATACTCACATACATGAACGTGATACCCATAATTTAAATTAGATCTGTGGCCGCGGTTAGCCCTTAAATCCGTCTCAAAGGAAAACCAACACTCACTTATCCTCTGTATGCGATACATCGCTTTGTGCAATTGTTCCGACACAACTTTCATCTTCGGTCTTTCAGCCGGATCGAACGCCCAACATTTATTCGCTAAAGTCCACAAGTCTTCGTCAAAGCCACGAGAAAATGCTTCACGCCCAGGTGATTGTGCGTATGGTTTTTCCGTTCGTGCGATAGCTAGAATTACCATTGGATCAAGAGGGAGATGGTTGAATGGTCGCTCCTCTGTGAAAAGCTGCAAGATGTCAGGATAGCTCATGGCCATAGTGATAGACCATACTTGAAGAATGAAGCAGCCAAATGCATAGACATCGGTTCTGACGGTGCGGGGAGTTTCCCCGTTTCCATCGCGACCTTTACCATCCTCCTGAGAAGGTATGATGAGTTCAGGGGCCATAAACCGAGCACTCCCCGCAAATGTGGTGGTCGTAGCTGTTATTGTCGCAATCGTATCGACCAGGCGCGCTAACCCAAAGTCTGCGAGCATAACATCCCCTGAATCTGTTGAAGGAATTAGTTATTGGCAAGATGAAAGTGGAGATTCAGGCGCACTCGAAATGAGAATATTCTCCTAGGGACAATGGTTAACCATGTACCACAATCAGGCTTGCAAATACTTACAGCTTTGATATCACCATGAACCATAGGCGGTATCTCTGCACCGGAATGCAAGTACATCAAAGCATCAGAAGTTTCCCATAGCTGATATGCAGGTGAGAAACTAATCTTGAGATGTAATGAAAAGGCACTGACCAATTTTCGTCGATTGGCATTGGGATGCGCTTGCAAATACTGTATCGCATTCCCATATTCCGCCCATGGAGATATCATGTACAATTGACTATCCATCTCGCTTATTCCATAGAAGGGAAGCACGAATGGATGGCGCACTCGAACCCAATGCTCTACTTCTCGATAAAATGCCCTGGTGACTTTACTTTGCTTAGAATTGACACGGAGGAGCTTCATAGCGACCCTTTCTACTTGACCAGCGATGGTGCCTTCTCCAAGATAGACATCACAGAATCCTCCTCGCGCGATGGAGTGCTCTTGAAGTTTAACAATCTGACGAGATAAATCTTGAATAGGCACAGGAAGTTGCTTAGCATAATAGTTGATTTCTGAATCTCCACCGTCGATGCTATTAGGCTTTTCCATTGAGTGTCTGACCAAGTTATCGAGTTTGTGCCTATAGTGACCAGAATGCTTCTCAGCGGTGACAAGATCCCCGCTGCGTTTTTGCAAATCCTTGAGATAAACGTCACTGACATCAAGTTGTTTCAAGGTATCCTCGAGAGGAAGGCATATGTCTGAATCGCAATTTCTGCTGTAGTAGCCATAATGAGCAGGATCCATGACCAGTTTAATAATGTGCCGGTATAAATTCTGATATTTGGCGAAGGGAATGATTGGATTGAGGCCTTCTGGAGGGGTTGCGGCGACAGCAAACAGCATCTTGATATCCAAGAGTTGCACAGCTAAATAAAAGGTCAGATAATGTTGAACGGCCTAAAGAAAACTCATACTTAGCAAAGGTATACGAGGTCCGGTAGTTTGATCAAATGCTCGACGATAGGCAGTAAAGTTGCGGGAGGGGTTGAATATCTTCTCCATTTCCAAGAGTGAATCTCTCACTTTGGAGGAGATGCATTTCCAGGTGAGTGTCAGAGGGGTTATGAGCGAACTACTGAGGTTAGTCACTATAGCTCCCATGGTTGAATAATCGCCTAGGATCTGGGATTCCTATCATCATAATGATCATTAGACCTTTCCTTATACATAAAATAACTGAAGTTCTTACTTTAGCCGTATGGATAAAGAACTCCACAATTTCAGCTCTTCGACGCAGGTCGTTCGTTTCTAGCACTGACTTCAGAACCCAATAACCAATCTGGTTAGACCTCATCGTAAACATAGCTATCCCATTTCGCCCTGAGCGAGATAGAAGATTTTGAGACCATTGGACAAAGTCTGGCGGTAGGATATTATAATACAAATCACTCTGGATATATGCCAAAGCGTGCGCCACCGTCCGAGGGGATTTGCCCCCAAGAATAAACTTCTTCGGGGCTTCGATAACAGTGACAGAAGATGGTGGGACCCACATCCCAAACTATTTCTTCGATTAGTATAATACACATGAAGCATACGAGTCACGAACCCATTCGTCGATCATATGGGAAAGATTGGCAACTTTATCAATCAGTGTAGGAGGGGCATTGAACGAATCAACGGGCACTAAGTTCTTCATACGATCTGTGAGGAGGTGGTTGGGAACATAACTCCGATCTCGGCGAAGCCATGCTTCTAGGAAGTTAATAAGACTGAGACAATGGACATTAGGAGATAATCATTCATGTTTTGAGGGCTGACTCACTCAAAGCAGATTGCAATTCTAGCTTCTACAGCTTTTGTGCTCCCGAATCTCTCATTGAATACAGATTCGACGATGTTCAGTAACATCTCAGAGGTAGTAAACGCACGGAAGGTGTAGAAGAATGTCTTTGCAATCGGATCTGCAGCCAATCCTAAACAAATTCATACATCAATAGCAGCTTCTTCGTAATATGCAATAATGTTCACCGGACGAGTCAGTCATCAACTTCGCTACAACTCCTGACAAAGTGCCTGATATAATTTCCCCAGATGGCGCAAATTGAATTTGGCGGTCAGTTAGACTTGCTTCCAGAGTTAAACTTGCTGGAAGGGACGATTTACGTTGGTTTGGCCGCACTGTTTGCTGGATTAATCAAAGGTGAATTCAGTATAAATAGAAGGATACTCAACGTGTCAACGAAATAGTTGTATCAGTTCTTGAGCGCTGTATGAGCCTCAGGGTTGTAACTATTGCAGCCATGTCTGGTCGAGAGGCTGGCTCTAAAGCCCAACAGCTCAAGAGCAGTTCCCAGAGGTCTTCGGAGAGCCACCGAGTCGCCAGGTCACCTTCTGGTTTTTCTGGTGGAATACCAATACGAACCATTGAAATGAGCTGTTCGTCAGAAACATTATGATATGGTGGAAGTCCAGTCAGAATTTCAAGGCATAGCATGGCGAATCCGTAGACATCCGATGAAGTACCTATTTCCACGCGATGTTGAGATATCAGCTCTGGGGCCATATAACGACAATTGAAAGGAGTTTCCATCAAAACACCGTCATTGACAAGCTAGTAAAAGTCAGTGGAGATGTATCGATTTAACAAAATTTTGTACCTCAAGAATCATCGGTAGAATACCATAATCCGCGATGCATGGTTTTCCTTTCTCCGTTATGTGAATCCCCATCTAAATATCATCAGGTTTAGTCGTACTCCTGCTTTGACAACGCACTGGCGTGAAGAACCCCACCAGAACAGGGGAAGATTGCTTATGAAGATAATCCAAGCCCATGGCTATATTCAATATCTGTAATAAATACATCAGGCCTCATCCAGAGCATCCAATCAATCATATTATACCAAAGTTAGTCTGTCCACCGGAGGATAGGATCCTAGGTACTTGAAAAGGTCCCAGTATTTCATGTCTGGACTAACCTAAAATTTGAGAAGTATGAAATTCTGTCTCTCAATAAAATGCTAGCACGTACAAGAAAGGCAGAGTCTTCTTGATAAATGTATCCCCAAACGGTTTTCAGATTATTATGTCGCAAACGACGCCATACTTCCACCTTCCCTTCCAATTCCTGCTCTAGCCTATGAGTGACATTCGAATTATTTTGAGGAGAACATACCAGTCTGTTCTTTACAGATATCTCGAGTGACTTCACCTGCGTCAAAGCTACTGGGTTTCCAGACCATTTCCCTGGATAAAACTGTGTAAATACCGAAAGTGGAGAGAACATTCGAGGGTTTATACCCGAGAAAATTAGCGTGTAGTCAGTCTCCCAGATCCTTTCTTTCTCTGAGGTCTGTATTTCGACGTCCACTATTATCCTCTTTTAGTCAGAAGTGACCTTAAAATGAGAAGAAAAACATACGACGAGGAATTGGTGGGGCTAATTTCGTCCAGAGGACAAGCTTGCAAAGAGCATCGCCTAATTTTTGACGATCTTCGCCAGAGCGTACATCATTCCTCAGGTCCTGGGATGAAGAGGGTCCAATTGAATTTGAAACATAACTTCTAACGATCAAACATACCATTTGAAGAGCCAACGCAAAATTTTGACAATCCGATGGAGCGAAAGTACCTTCCGCGAGGACCTTCAGCTCTTCGTGTCGGCCTGCAATATATCTAAGAATTCCTCGAAGCTGCAATGAATCCTGTATATCCAAATGGGCTACTTCCGCTTCTGATAATTGGAAACCAGGTTCCAGCGTTAACTATTACTCCATGACTAAGAACTTTGAGATCAAAGAGAAGATACTCTTATTACAGACCTGAAGTCTTTCAGCGGTACTCTGTAGATCCACGAGCATACCACGAATCGCCGATTGGATTTCTACCCTTCTGAGGAAACTTTCTATTAATGACAAGTTTCCCCATTCGTTGAACCGTTTAATCATAACAGCCAAGGTCCTATTAAGCTAATAAGCCCGAAAGCGTCGCGCAAACAAACTAGGTGACCAGACATACCCTGAGAGTAGTTGGTTGGCTTCCAACATTTCGTCCGGTTCCATATGCAGGGAAGCATCCTCCAAAGTAGCTACCAGTTTTTGGCAGCGTCGATGAACCTCTTCGCAAGAAGCCTGGAAAAAGGGTTCAGTAAAATACCTCATAAAACATGGGAGATCATGAGTAGAAATAATACATCATGGATCTTGATTCTCTCTAGGGCAGATATCAAATCACCGACTATAATGCGTCCATGGTGTTAGAAGTTAGAGAGAAGGCGTTTGTGGGTGAACACATACGACTTACCGAGCTTCATGCAGTTTCACCAAAGACCAAGATGAAAGAGGGAGTTAAGCTGCGTTAGCTCATCATCAACAGTAAAGCAATTAACGGTTCGTGAGGCAGTGTAGGCAATCCCACCATTTGGCCAATGGCGTGTTAGCACATTTCAATTGTGGAAGTTTGTGATTGATTCTGATTGAGGTTAAGCATTTTAAGATACTCATCTATAAGTTCTGAGTATAATCACTTAGAATAACTTGAAAGCGAATGGTTATTTCTCCTTCCTTTCGGAAATTGAGGCAATAGGCACTTTGGAAAATCAGACATGTAATCAACTTCCATCACCCGTAGGATGTAACCCAAGGCTCGACGAGGGAGAAGAGGGCCTAGAGAGCTTTTGAACCTTGAAAATTCCACTTTGGATAACTAGGGAAGCGTGAAAAACTGGAGTTGAGGGTATCAGGCTCAGGATGTTCAATTTCTTAAACTTCTATATATTAGGATAGAGAATAATCAAGCAGGTGATTCACAACAATTACAGGAAAAG
>Ga0157379_10005680_pt1 | contig 10723 bp, 13 predicted proteins | sample S25metaG_FD_121802 | JGI IMG/M metagenome (GOLD analysis project Ga0157379, IMG submission 121802) | Switchgrass rhizosphere microbial communities from Kellogg Biological Station, Michigan, USA - S2-5 metaG | ecosystem: Host-associated > Plants > Roots > Rhizosphere > Soil | place: USA... | reverse complement strand
TCGCATCGGTGTAGGAGCCCCAGAGCGAGAGCGTCAGTCCGCGAGCGGGTCGAGCGTCGAGCGCCAATTCGACACCCCTGCTTCTGGCCTTCCCTGCGTTGGTCAAGAAGTCGAATGATCCGTTTGTCTGATTTATTTGAATTTTCTTCCAGTCTATATTGAACAGTGACAGATCATAGGAGAGCGCCCGACCCAGTAAGTTGCCTTTTGCGCCGAGCTCAAAGTTGACCACTTCGTCGGGCAAAAACTGGCAGGGCACGGATTGCAGGGGGTCGGGATTACATGAAGCGTTAGTGCCGCCAGGCCGATAGCCGGTCGCAAGGCGCGCGTAGAACATGTGATCAGGCGAGAGTTTAAATCTCGGCGTCACCTGATAGGTAAAGGAATGTCCCTTGGCTTTCGCCGTATTGGAATCGAACATGAGCGTCCCGTGGGGCTCAAAGGTTATCCACTCCCGGTGAATGAAATCCTGGTCATTTTCGCTATATCTTGCACCAAACTGTATGTCGAATTGATCTGTTATCCGGGCAGTGACGTTCCCGAACGCCGCAATTTCCTTGAAGACCAAATCGTCCAGCCAGATTACGGGAATGCCGTAGACAGCCCCGTTGTCCGGGTTGATTGCATAGGCGTGCAGCGTATATTCGGCTTTCTCGCGCGTATAGAATCCCCCTACGATCCAGTCGACTCGCTCACCGATAGATCCGGAGAATCGCGCTTCCTGCGAGAACTTCTTCAGGCTGTATCCCTTGCGCAGGATGTTGCCGAAATCAGGCGCTTCGGGATAGACCAGTGGAAACAGGAACTGCGTTATACCGGACGCGGTACTGTCAACGAGATCGTAATTTTTGCTATATGCATAGCCGGTTACGGAAGTGAATTTCACACGCCCCAAGTCAGCATTTATGACCGCACTATATTGCTGCTGCTTCGAGTTGCTCCGACCGGAACCGATCTGGTCGTCCTGTAAATAGCCAGATCCGAGGCGACGGTCTTCGTTGGACGAGCCAAATAGGTCTCTCTCTTGGTAAAGAGCGCCCAATTTCACCGATAAGGTGTCGCTGGGGCGCCAGAACGCCGACAAACGGCCGCCCGTGACCGTATTCGCGTTGACGTTCTCCTTTCCGGACCGGACGTTATCTATGAAGCCGGCATCGTGGCGCCTGAACGCACTGGCACGTATCGCGAAAGTTTCTCCCAGAGGAACGTTGATCGCACCTCGGAAATTATATCCGAGATCTTGGCCAGAGCCCCGAATGACGTTCGTCCCTACTGCTACCACCCCGCCAATCTTGTCGAACTCCGGATCGACTGTGACATATTTCACAAGGCCGCCGATGCTGCTCGCCCCGTAGAGCGTGCCCTGGGGGCCGCGCAACACTTCGATCCGCGCAAGCTCGCTTGGGTCCAAGTCGGGCGCCGAGCCATAGAGACCGTGCTGGCCCGTGGACGAGCCATAGGGCACATCGTCCACCGTATATCCAACGACTGGATTCCCCGTTACGGGACCTGTCGTTATGCCGCGGATAGCCAATTGAGCACGATTGTTCTGGAATTGGAGGTTCACGCCGGGAATATTCGAAAAAATGTCCTGCGCCGTCGTCTGGTTCTGAGCGAGAAGGGCGCTGGCTGTAACCGCTGTAACCGGTACAGGCACGTCCCTCAGGCGCTCTTCTCGCTTCTGGGCCGTAACAATGATTTCGCCACTCTCCGGCGTGTTAGCGGATGCGCTATTTGTCGCTTCCTGTGCGAATGATGGTGTGGGTAGCAATGACAAGGTGACCGAAATTAACGCGCTAGTGCACAAACCGACATGCATTACAGAGACCACATTTCGCCGATTTATAAGAATATTGAGCCCAAGACTATTTGTCATATTGCCCTCCAATTTGTGTTAGATCGCCTATCCATTATTCTAATCGTTGTTCTGTATTGTAAAACTTGAGCGGTAGTATGCTCGCCCCCGTCCCAGCAACAGCACGCAGGCCGAACCCGCCAGGGCAATCACCACGGCAAGAGAACGATCGACCGCACGATCATCGCCGAAGTACTGGTCCGTAATGATCGCGACGAGCATGGTCCCGATGCCCATTCCTATTATGTTGGAGATAAGCAGGAATATGGACGAGATCTGTGCTCTCAGGTGCCTCGGGACCAATACCTGAATGGCAGCCGCCGAAGTGGACAGTGGGAAGGATGAAAAGAACATCGCTGGTATTAGCAACGCGATCGAGAGCCACAGCTGCGACGCTAGTGCGGCACCTAGTGCGGTCGGAATCAGGAGTACCGCGCCGATAATTCCGCTCAGTATCGCCGCGTCAGTACGATTACGTCTCTGCAGCAGGTCGATCAACCAACCGCCACAGAACGCGCCTGCTGTGCTGCTAAATAACAACACGCTGCCAAGCAGATATCCCGTTTGCGCTTGCGTAAGACCGAACTTGCGAATGTACAACGCTGGCGTCCAGTTCATCAGTGCGTACTGGCACATTGCGAAGAAAGAGAAGCCAACGAATATAAAGAAGAACGTACCCACGTGCGCGCGGATGAACTGTAAAGCCTCTCCGCCGCTCCCACTCGTAACTGGCGCCGTCAGTGCACGGGGATCGCGTATGGTCGCCAGAATAATCAGTGCAATCAGAAGGCCGGGCGCGCCGACAATGAAAAAGACCAGTTGCCAGGACCGCAGCTGTCCAAACGGCCCGAGTTGCACGACCGGGGAGCCACCCAGCGTGGCAACGACATAACCTCCCACGAGAAAGGCGAGCCCGCCGCCAAAAAAAGCTCCGATTGAGTAGGTGCCAAGCGCACGACCCAGCTTGTCGCGCGTAAACATGTCGCTCAGCATTGAATAAGTTGCGGGGGTCAACGCCGCTTCACCGATACCAACCCCCACCCGGGCAAAGAACATCTGGGCGAAATTTCTTGTCAAACCGCAGAGAATAGTTGCGAGGCTCCAGAAGGCGACGCCTGAAGCTATAATGCGGACGCGTGAGTATCGATCGGCGAAGTACGCAATGGGTAGACCCATGATCGCGTAAAATAACGAGAAAGCAAATCCGCTAAGTAAGCTAAATTCTGTATCGGATATTTTCAGATCAAACTTAATATCTTCTATAAGAAGAGATAGTATCTGACGGTCTATAAAGGAAAATACATAGGCCAACGTCAGCAGAAAGACGACATACCAGCGATAGCTGTTTGTGGTCGTGACTGACGCGATCCGTCTGTTCACTCATCTGTCCCCTTGACACGCAAGCGGAGCCTTTGTGGCCGCCTTCGCGAGATTTCGTACGCTGGTCCCATCTCCGGGAGCGCTGCGCAATATTTGCAATATGCGATGTATATGCGAAAAGCTTGCGATATGGAAGCGAAAAAGTACATTCCACGCGTTATATGCGAAAAACGAAATTTATGGTGGCATTTTATATATGGACCTGTTGCGATTGGGCAGAGGCCGCCATCCAAGCGTGACCTGCCAAGCAGAAGTTGGGAGGCTCAGGTAAATGAAAATTCTCAGAGGCGCCGGGATCGATCCAAAGCTACTCTTTGGGCGACGGATGGGCGCTAGCGATTGCCGAATGTGCAATGGAGTTTGGTTGGCCCCCAACTGCGGAATGAAGGTGGTCACTGGGCCAACCTACTACGGCAACCCGCGGTCTACTACGGCAACCCGCGGTTTCAACGGTTGCGTCATTTTGCTGCAGGCTGGTCGCACTGCGCGGATTCATGAACGCTATCTGGCCAGTGGAACTCTGCCCATGTCCGGTTCGGCTGCAGGGCATTTCACGGAGCCCCAAATGCCCCGCGGCAAACGCTGGTCAGTCGCGGGTACCGAGTCCGCGGTCCTTGAGACATCGACCTCGAGATCGAAGCTCGTTACTGAAGTGTGATTACTGGCTATCACCTTTATCTTGCGTAACCTTCATAGATACCGTTCCATCCTGGCCCACGTTGACGAGCGAATTTTCACGATCGCAATAATACTCCATGATTCGATAGTCGTTTTTCCGCTTATAGCCGTAAGTGAACTTATACGGCTCCAGGAGGATCTTCGGGTCGTCCATGGTGATTTGGTCCTCGAGTAGATCCGGGCCAGTGAGCCGGATGCGTTCGGTGATCGTCATCTCGCTGCTGTGCGGTATGTCAAAGTACTTGACGTCCTCGCCCACTCCCTTGGTGGTGACCACGAGCGTGTCGCCCGCCCAGTGACCTATGGAAAAACCGTAGTAGGACGGCGCGTTGTCGTCAGCGGCAAGCATCGGCCTGTTGAGGTAGATGCGTCGCGTCTGGCTCAGAAATTCGGCGAGCACGGTCACCTGTCCTGGTGTCTGGAGAATTTGCAGAGGAAAGGACGCGTGCATGATCATCGGCATTCCTTCGGGAATGCACAATGTGCTCGGATCCACGAGTGGCGTGCCTGCTTTGAGCTTTGCATCCCGTTCGGCACGAAGCGCCTTCCACTGGCTGGCATATGGCTCCCTCAGCTTTGGCCCGCCGTTTGGCACTACATATTCGCCGAAAAAGTCATTATTGGTGAACTGTTTGGTGTAGTTGTCCCAAACGCCGGTGATATTGGGTTCCTTGGGTGCTGCGGCGATGGGAGAAGGGGCGGGCAACGACACAACGCTTAGAGCGGCAATCAGGGCGATTCTCCTGGTCTTCATCTCCATCCTCCTTCTTCAGTCGTCACCAGGCATGCAGTTCCTTCCGTTGGGCAACGTAAGGACCTTCACACTCCGCTAAGCCGCCATGCAGGCACTCGCAATCGGTTCCGAAATGGTAGACCGCGGGCCGGCTGCCGACAGGCCAATGCTGCGATTACCGACACGTGTAAGAATGCATTGCGGCGACCTCTTGCCAGCCATGGCCCAACAGCGAGAGTGAGATCGTGAGATATAAAGTCGCATATTGCAAGGCCAAAAGTAACATAATTATTAATATATGAGAGTATCGACGATTCTTGATGTCACGCGGCGCTTTATACGCATTCGGCCTGTCGCATCGCGATGGCTGGGCCAACCCCAGCCTGATGTCCGGACTGCTTCCCTTAGATCGTAACAGTACGGGAACTGCGAGCAGACATTCACCAGTGGGTGGCGATGACCGAGATCGCGATCCACAGCGCCGGACATCCATGCCAACTACACCCGCAGGCTGAGTTAAAACGCGTTACCGCCATTATTGCTGAATCGGTGCGCGCAGTGACACGCCTGCCGCCAAGGTGCCATCAAATCTGGCGGCGATCGTATCGCCAGCACAAATCTCTGTTACACCGGTACAGGTACCAGAAGCGATGAGTTGCTCGCGCTTGAGTGCGTAGTTTTCGTGCTTACGCAACCAGTTCGCGAGCCAAACCAAGGCACTCAGAGGGTTATCAAGCACGTGGGCCGTTGAGCCTTGGACTGGTGATTCCGCATTCCGGGCCAAGGTCACATGCAGGTCCGCAAACCGGTCGTCCCAGCGTGCGGACAGCTTTTCGCCCAGAACTAGGCCGTGGGCGGACGAATTGTCCGCAATCAGCAAGGGCAATGAGCGGTTGCTCATCGCGAACCGCGATCGCACGATCTCAATTCCAGCATAGACGCCACTCAACGCGCTACATAGGTCGGCGCGAGTATAAGGTTCCTCCTGCACTGGCAGGTCTTGACCCAGTTCGAAAACCAGTTCGGCCTCGGCGTACATCTTTGGGCCTACGAATGCGACTTTGTCCCAATTGAGGGAAATTGCACTCGAACAAAGTCGTCCGACGGTGGGCTCGTCAGCGCCGAATGCCTCGCGCGCGCCGTTTCCAGTGAGGCCGAGTTTCCACGCCATAACCGGCAAGGCGCTGCATGCGCTCAGGTTACGTTGAATGGCATAAGCTTCTTCCAGTCCTGGCGATTCCGACGGACAAGGTATCGGGACATACGGCGCGCGCGAAGCGGCGCGTAGCGCCAACTCAAGATCGTTCAATCTCCAATCTCCTCGCTATCCGAAGGTATCATTGTCGCACATTCGCAACATATATACAGATAGTTCGTATACTGTTGCATTTTTTGTCGCCAAGGCCGCATCGTGTATGCGCCGCGGATCAGGGTGCCTGCGTTGCGTTTGTCGAAGGTCGCGGCATGGCAGAACGATGTGCTGCCATGACAACGGGGCGTTCAGCAGGTATAGCCGCAAACCCTGCACGAGCGGCGATCCGCGCATGGGCGAGGACGCCGACATGAGTGTCTGCGGTCCATGTTCTTGTCCATCGGGGCGTAGCGTTCTGCTGCGCAGACCGCCTACAGCGTCTTACCTTTCGTGGCGAGTGCCGTCCCGTCGATCATAATCCCGACCGAGCCAACGCCACGCATGGTATGTGTCGATCTATCCGGGCCACATGGGCCCCATTCGTTGCCGCGTCTTGTTAACTAGACGCAGCAGACATGGTTCAAGTCAGTGGTCGATGCCACTCTGCCGCCCCTCGTCGCCAGCCGCCATCGCAGCAGCTACCCCAGAGTCAGGCAGTCAAGAGCATCGCAAAATCACAATTCGCCTAAAGCAACGTTAGGCCCGGCATCGCCAAGGTTCGCGGCGATCCGGTTTGCCGTTTCGATAACGCGTTCGATGAGCGATTCATTGCGCAACAAAGCAAACCTGTCCTCGCCACCGACCACGCAAATGCTGCCGACAACATCCTTGCTACCCGGCTGCAGAATAGGCGCGGCGATGCCCGTCAGTCCTCCAGTCAATTCGTTACTCGTCAGGCAATAGCCATCTTTCCGGATTTTCTTGGCCGCTCGGGAAAAGTCGCGCCACGTCCACTGATGATAGGGGTGGTCCGGATTTCCGGAGATTTTTTGCTGGTAGATCTTATGAAGGCGCCGGGCCTTCTGGTAGGATACGAGGATCTTTGACTGCGCCCCCCAAAATAGAGGGATGGGCTGCCCCCTACCAAAATAGTAGGCAAAGCTCTCTGTGGGTTCGACGATATGCGTATTGATGATCCGGTCATCATAAAAAACGCTGGAAAACACAGCCAACCGGGTTTCCTCCGACAGCTTTTGCATCAAGTCGCGCCCAGCGATAAGGATCGGATCATATTGCCGCATCATCCAGTCAAGCTCGATGATACGCGGGCCTAGGCTGTAGCTGCCGCTCCCCACCCGGCTTAGCAAACCAGCATCGCATAGATCTTTGACGTGGCGATACACAGTAGCTTTCGAGAGACCAGTGCGTTCCGCAACGGAATCCGCGCTGATGCGGAGCGCATCCGGGCCAAAAAAGTCCAGTAATGCCAAAGTTTTGCTAAGTGTACTCATTGCTCTCTCGAAAGCCCTGCCTCTGTCCCAATCCGACCGGACGCTAAGTTGCGGAGACTAATCGCTCGGCGTCCTTCCGCGCCCTGTTAGCAGATTTCAAACATCATATATCGTTCTCGATAAGTACGGACCTCGGGTCCCTACCGTCAGCCCTGTTTGGCGCGTGTTGATGTCCGCTTTCCTGATGCAGCGCATGGGCGTCGCTCCAAACGGAGCGGCCCCTCTCTGTCGAAGGGCTTCACGCCTGCGCACAATTTACCTGTAGAACCAGCGATGTGGATACTACCGCATACCGTGAGAAATATGGCAGACATGCGGCTGAAACGCACGAAAACCGTCGCGCGGAGCGAGCCGGGCCAATGCCGACGTCTTCAAGGGCGGGGCAGAGTACCGGGAGCGAGCGGCGCTACCGGTGCCACTACCAGGCTCGCAACATCTTTCCGTTGGGTAGAGTTATCGTCTTGAGCATCCCGCCGGGCTTGCCAGTTCGTAACGGGTAATAGGCCAGATCAACCTTATCGCCTGCCTTCAGCGAGTTGAACTGCCACCCGGCTTGGGTCATCATGTTGATGCTGTGCATTCCAGCACATACCGGATGCCGCCCTGCTCGATCACGACGAAGGAATGCGGGTTCGTAAAACGAAACTCCGCAACTTTTGCATCGGTTATCCGCGAAATCTTCGTCTGATCGAACATGGAAAAGGAGTGGTGGGCCCATGCAACCGGCACGACCAGCAGAGTTCCGGCCACCGCCAGAACATGAAGCATATGCATTCTCATCGCAAACTCCAGCTCGTCTAAAACAGAAGCAATCGTCAGGCTCATGAAGGGATGCACGATGACCAACACCGCCAATCCGATACGGGGCCGCTTGCGTAGATCAGGATTGGAAAAGCCAGCAGCGCGCCGATCAGTACAGGACGCTTGATGTGCCGGTCAGAGAGGATCTCCATGAGCGGAATGGCGCTTATGCGATTGCGAGGGCACCCGTGACCATGTCGGCATCGCCGAGCGATAAGCCCGTCGCGGTCACCGGCAACAGCGTCCAGATCAGAGATCGATGCAGTCCCACCGGCCCGCATGAGAGCGCCAGGATCGCTATGCTGTAACATTCCGGCACGGTGCGCTCGCAACCCCAACACATTGCCATACCCCTCAAGCTCCGACATTAATTCACTTTATTCTCTTATATTGCGGTTTACGTCATTCCTGTGGTCATGTAAACGGCCACCGAGAATCTAAAATCTCAATTTATGCTAGGGAGCGGAGATGGATTTGGAGCTAAATGGCCGCGTCGCCATCGTCACAGGCGGCGGGAGCGGGATCGGCAAGGAAGTCGGCCGCATCCTGTCACAGGAGGGCTGCACAGTCGTCCTCTGCGCCCGCCGTATGGAGCCTTTGGAAGTGGCCGCGCGCGAAATTGGCGCACAAACCGGCGGCCAGGTCGCGCCACTTTATTGCGACACCAACGACATGGCCGCCGTGTCGACGATGGTCGATTCGGTGATCGCCCAGTTCGGCAAGGTGGACATATTGGTCAATTCGGCTGCGGCGCCTTCGGGGGTGGTTCGCAATGATATTGAACATGCCGAAGACACCGCGCTGCTCGCCGACCTCAACACTAAGGTGATCGGTTATTTCCGATGTGCGAAGGCGGTCTCAGCACACATGCGTCAGGCCGGGTTTGGCAGGATCATCAACATCGGCGGCCTCACAGGCCGGGCCAGTAAGGTTATTTCAGGGATGCGCAACCTGGCCGTCGCGCATCTGACCAAGACGCTGTCGGATCAGCTCGGCCCCGACGGCATCACCGTCAACCTTATCCACCCTGGTGTTGTCGAGACGCCCCATATTCATGAGCTTTACGAGCGCGAAGCCGCGAAGCAGGGCAAAAGCGTCCCCGAAATCAAGCAGGGCTATATCGACGCCACGCCGGTTCGCCGCATACTTGATGCACAGGAAATCGGGTGGCTTGTCGCCTTTCTGTCTTCGCCGAAATCCGCAGCAATAACCGGCGAATCCATCGGTATCGACGGCGGCCTGAGCCGGGGGATTTTCCTCTGACCGCCCGCGTTGGCGTGCACAGGCCGCCCGCCGCATTTAAACAATATAGGATTGCCGGACAATGAAACCCAAAGTCGTTTGCACTCACCTATCACTCTTCGTCACGGACCCGGATGCGTCCGCAAAATGGTACGCCCACGTCCTCGGCATGCGCGAAAGTGCCCGCAGCGAAGGCTGGATCATGATGTCGTTCGATCATCGATTGCACGATATTGGACTGATCCAGGCCAAGGAGGGCGCGCACCATGGCGGCCTGGGTCTGCAACATTACGGACTCGAGATAGAGGGGGACAGCGAAACGCTACGCGCCCTACACGACATGCTTGTCGAAAAAGGCGTCGATGTCGTGCGTATCACGGACCACGAAATCGGCAACGGAGTGTACTTTAATGACCCCGATGGTAACCGGCTGGAATTTTTTCTGCAGACCGATCACGATGCCAAGCGGGCCCAGGAGCGTTTTACTGCCTTTGGTGCACCTAGTCGGGACATAGATCTTCAGCAGCTGTGATCTATGGTCCGGCGGAAAGACAATTTGGAGGATATTATGCAATATCCACGTGACGCGTTATTGATCGACAGTCAGTCGGCAGGGCCGACCGTCGATCAAAGATTTGGCCTCGTCGATCCAGCGACCACGTATAATTACCGGTACGCGCACTGAAGGCGTTGACGTCGATATCTGCACCACCGTGGCCGCTGCGGGGAAGACCTTTGTGGCGAGGGGTCGGGTGGGAGCCGACCGGGTTGATAGCTCCGCCTCGCGGCGGCAGCTGCGTGCGGAGCGCCCGTCGGACTCTGGCAGCACGTAGCCACACCTCGAAGATCTGTCGTGACGCCGTTCAAGCGAATTCAGAGCTCGACTAGGCATTAGGGGAAGGGTGTGATTCCATGTTCTCCGAACCCACCCTTGTTCAGGGTTTTCTCTGTCTAGCGTTGACAAGTGCTGTCGTTGAGTCGCTCCGGACGGTCGATACGCGGAGTAGCCTTATTGCGCTGATGGAAGCCATCTCCCGCGAAATGGGTTTTCGCTACCACGCTTTGGTACACCATGACGATCTGCGCGTGCGCCGGCCGGATCGTGTCGACCTGCGAGATTATCCGGCGACAGGCGGTTGCTGTCGGTGAGTTTGTAGGCCTTCTCGCGCGGCTTTGCCGCTCGCACTTTTGCATCGTTCAGCAAGGGTCATCTCCGATACCACGTTTTTCCAAGCCGATGCCACGCGCTGAACCCACGCCTTTGCCGGAGACGTGCGGACGGCCGTGGCCGAGCTGACCTGCTAAACGTCAGTTATCAGAGGGAAAAAGTCGATATCGGTGGACTTCTGCGGATCCCTGCGGAGGGGCCCTTGGCGGAGACGGAGGGATTC
>Ga0157379_10005679_pt1 | contig 10724 bp, 9 predicted proteins | sample S25metaG_FD_121802 | JGI IMG/M metagenome (GOLD analysis project Ga0157379, IMG submission 121802) | Switchgrass rhizosphere microbial communities from Kellogg Biological Station, Michigan, USA - S2-5 metaG | ecosystem: Host-associated > Plants > Roots > Rhizosphere > Soil | place: USA: Michigan... | reverse complement strand
CGTTAACGGTGAGGGGAGGCGACCAAGCCCGTCATCCCGAGGAGCGGAGCGAAGCGAGCGACGAGGGATCCCGTGATTGCTGGCCGGCGGTCCGTTAACGGTGAGGGGAGGCTACCAAGCCCGTCATCCTGAGGAGCGGAGCGAAGCGAGCGACGAAGGATCCCGTGATCACTGGCGAGCTGTCCGTTCAGTGACGGGATCCCTCGCTGCGCTCGGGATGACGGCATAGTGGCTTCGCCAGTCATCCCGAGGTACCCAAGCCAGCGGTCCATTGAGTGACGGGATCCCTCGCTTCGCTCGGGATGACGGCTTAGTGGCTTCGCCAGGCGTTCCGAGCAGCGAGATTCCTAGGCCAGTGATCCGTTCAGTGACGGGATCCCCCGCTGCGCTCGGAATGACGGCTCGGTTCTCCGAGGTCCCGGCAGTACACGACGTGCCGGTGATACACGTCGATCCCCGACTCGTGCGCGGTGAAGTGGTCGTAGAGCAGCCCGTCGTGGCTGATGTGCACCGCGTACTCCCGGCACGCGTCGCAGACGCGCGGAATGGGTGGGCGTGCGGGCCTGCGGGCGGCGTTCCTCGGTCGATCCATGCTTCCTCCCCGAGAGGAGCAGGGCGGACTCGCGACCGCCTTCCCGAAAACGAAAATCCCGCGGATGTCCGCGGGACTCGACGCCGGTGTTTGCTCGGCTCGAGCCCTATCGTCCCCGTTCCCGGGCTGGCTTTGGCACCTTGCTGGCGTTCGCAGGTTGCCGGGCGGTCGACGGGCCAGAACCCTCGCGCCTCTCTTGATACGGAGAGGAAGGTATCACGAGTCCGCGCTCATCGGTCGTCGACGAATCCCGACGCCGTCATCCCGAGGAGCGGAGCGAGCCTGCGAGCGACGAGGGATCCAGTACTCAAACGGGAGGGTGCCGTTCAGTGACGGGATCCCTCGCTGCGCTCGGGATGACAGGCTCATCGGTCGCGCCGGTTCCCGCGCGCAAACGGGAGGAGGGCTTTCGGTAACGGGATCCCCGACTCCCCGTCGCGCTCGGGATGACGCACTGGCGATCCGCATCGGATCGTCAGCGCGTCAGCTTCTGGAATCGCGGATTCCCGCGCAGCGGGTCGAAGGTGGGATCGATCTTCAGCCGCGCGGGCGACAGGAGATAGGGCGTCTTCAGCAGAGGCTCGAGCCTGTCCAACGCCTTCTCGGGCTCGCCGACCAGAATGTAGATCCGGGCGAGCGCATGCTGATCGTAGTTGCCGGCGGCGGCATCCCGCGCGACCGGCATCAGCTCGACGGCACGCAGTCCTTCGCGGATCGCCTCCTCCTTGCGGCCGAGGTATGCGAGCGCGAGAGCGTGCAGGACGAGCAGCTGGTGGTCATTCGGAGCTTCTCGAAGCTGTTCCTCGAAGCCCTTGCGCGCCTCGTCAGCGTGGGCGCGCGTGTTGGCGGCGTCTCCTTTGAGAGCGTAGGCCTGCGTCAGGCAGATCTCGAGCGCCGCGCGATCGCCGTCGAACGCCTCCGGCGTCAGCCGGAGGAGCAAAGCGCGCTGCTCCTCGTCCAGAACCCAGACGAGATCGTTGTACTGGGCGACGTAGGCGACGAGCGCCGTCGGCTCGATGTCCTTCTGGGCGGAACGCAGGACCGCCCGGGCGCCTGCCAGGTCGCCCTGTCCGAGAGACGCCATCGCCCGATATTCGATAACGTTGACGTTCGACGGCGCGAGAGCGATGGCCCGATCGAGCGTGGCGATCCCCTCGGGGTAGCGTCGGAGTTGGACGAGCATGACGCCCACCCTGCGCACGGCGCCAACCGATCGCGGATCGAGCCGTTCCGCCTGCTTCGCGTGCTCCAGAGCCTCCTCGATGTTTCCGAGCCCCTGCTCGGTCGCCGCCGACGATCCGAGAATGTCCGCGGCGTTCGGCGCGAGTCTCAGCGCCTTGGCGTACTGCTCCCGGGCGCGCGGGAGATCGTGATTGACCAGTCGCTCGAGGTTTCCGAGAGCGTGGTATCCCTCGGGCCGGCCGGGCGCGAGCGCAATCGCCTTGTCGGCAGCCTGTCGCGCGCGTTCGGCGAGGCGAGGTTCCGGAAGGGCATTCGCGTACAGGAGCGAGCAGGCCACCGAGACCCGCGCCCAGCCCTGCGCGAAGCCTGGGTCCAGAGCCACGACCTGCTCGTAGTAGCCCAGAGCCCGCCGAACGGTGGGGGGATCGTTCACGGCCAGTGCCTTCGAGATCTCCTCGCCCTTGAGGAAGGCGTCGTAAGCGGCGAGATTCTGGGTCGGCTTCTCCGAGAGCCGTTTCTCTTCGCCCTGCCCGAGCGCGCCGCCCAAGGCCTGCGCCACCTTCGTCGCGATGTCCGACTGCACCTGGAAGACGTCCGTGATCGCCGCGTCGAACGGCTGCTGCCACCTGGAGGTCGGGGCGTCCGGATGCGTCACGTCGACGAGCTCGGGATTCACCTGGACCCGGCTCGCGCCTCCGCTCTTCTCCCAGCGCACCGTGGCCGTCAGCAGATACGACGCATTGAGCTCCTCGGCGATCTGCTTGGGAGTCTTGTTGGTCTTCTTGTACGGCGTCGAGCTGCCGCGCGCGATCACCTGAAGTCCCGGCAGGGCGGTCAGCTTGCCGCGGATCTGGTCCGCCATGCCGTCCGCAAAGTAGTCGTCCTCGGGGGATCCCAAATTCTCGAACGGGAGGACCGCGATGCGCGCGGGACCGCCGGCGGCGGAGGAGGTGCCGGCCTTCGGCCGGCGCCAAAGGAGCAGAGCCGCGGCGGCGAAGACGGCGACGAAGATCGCGAGGAACAGGATCGCTTTGCCGGGGCCGCGGCGCGGTGAGGGCGAGATGACGCACGACCCGCTCGTGACGCCGCTCAGGATCGACGGCGCCGACGCCTCCGAAAGCGCGAAGGCGACGTCCTTGGCGGTCTGGAAGCGGTTCTCGCGGTCCTTCTCCAGACAGTGCCGCACGATGTGGTCGAGCGCGGGAGAGACGTTGCGGCCCGACTGCGTCAGCTCCTGCGGCTCCTCCTTCAGGATCGCGGCGATCGTGTCGCTCGCCGTGTCGCGCTTGAACGCCTTCTTCCCGGAGAGGAGCTCGTAGAGGATCGCGCCGAAAGAGAAGATGTCCGAGCGCGCGTCGACGGGCAGGCCGCGGACCTGCTCCGGGGACATGTAGCCCATAGTGCCCATGACCGTCCCGGGTTCGGTGTGGCCGCCGCCAGTTCCGGTCGGCGCGCTCGTCTGCTCGGCCGGAGCGGCTTCGACGCGCTTCGCCAGGCCGAAGTCCAGGATCTTGACGTGACCGTCTTTGGTCACGAAGACGTTGTCGGGCTTCAAGTCGCGGTGGACGACGCCCTTGCCGTGCGCGGCGGAGAGGCCCTTCGCGATCTGGAGCGCCCAGTCCACGGCCTGCTTCTGCGTCACGGTCGAGCCGTCGAGCTTTCCGCGAAGCGTCTCGCCCTCGAGCAGCTCGGTGACCGCGTAGGACACTCCCTCGTACGTGCCGAAGTCGTGAATGGCGAGGATGTTGGGGTGCGAGAGCGCGGCGACCGCCTTGGCCTCGCGCTCGAAACGCGCGAGCGCGTCGGCATTCGCTGTCAGCTGCGAGGGGAGCACCTTGACCGCGACCTCGCGGTCGAGCTTGGTGTCGCGCGCGCGGTAGACCTCGCCCATCCCGCCCGCGCCGATCGGCGCGAGGATCTCGTAGGGCCCGAGCTTCGTACCTGCGGCGAGGGGCAAGCAGGCGGGATTCTAGCGCGGGATCGAAGGCATATCCTCTCCGCACGGAGGTTTCGATGCAGCGATTCGTTTCGGCGCTGGCCCTTCTCTGTGCGGCGGGCTTCCTGCCGGCCGCGGACGCCAAGCCGCCCGTCGAGATCGGCACGGCGAAAGGCGTTGCGGGTCAGGCGGTGCGCGGGACGCTCAAGGTGGCCGAGGCGGCGGACGGGTCGGCGGTCGCGCTGCCGGTCGTCGTCGTCACGGGACGCGCGCCCGGACCGGTCGTCTGGGTCGAGGGGAGCGCGCATGGCGACGAGTACGGCGGGCCGCGCGCGCTTCAGGACGTCGTCAAGGGCCTCGATCCCGCGGCGATGAAGGGGACGGTCGTCGCCGTGATGATCACGAATCCGCCGGCGTTCCGCGGGCTCCAGCGCGTGAACCCGAACCTCGACGACCTCGAGGACTTCGGAGACGCGTTCCCGGGGCGAGACCGGTTCGCCACGGAGCGGATCGCGGGCGCGGTCTACGTGAACGTGAAGCGCGTGGCGGACTACTTCGTCGACCTGCACACCGGCGGCGACCGGTTCAGGCAGCACCCGTTCGTCTTCTACACGGTGACGGGCACGGTCCCCGCGGATCGCTACGACGAGCTCGCGCGCAGCTTCGGGGTTCCGACGCTCTGGCGCGACACGCAGAAGGTCTTCGCGAGCGACTCGACGACGGCGTTCGCGGCGGCCGGGATCCCGGCGTTCCTGCTGGAGGTCGGCGGAGGTCAGCCGCTCGACCCGGCGGACATCAGGATGCAGGCCGATGCGGTGCGCGGATTCCTGCGGGGGGTCGGCGTGCTGCAAGGCGAGCCGCCGAAGCCGACCGCGCACACGATCGTCACGGGCTACAAGATCGTGACCAACGCGCGCGGCGGATTCCTGGACGTGTCGGTGAAAGCCGGCGACCGCGTCCACGAGGGGAGCGAGCTCGGGAAGATCTTCGACGTGTACGGCGACCTCGTCGAAACGATGACCGCGCCCGCCGGCACCGACATCGTCCTCGGCGTCTCGACCTATCCCGCCGCCGCGACGGGCGGCTGGCTGTTCGAGCTGGGGACGGGGCTGAAGGAGATGAGGGGAAAGTAGTAGCGGTCGAGTTCCGCGAGCAGCCGGAGCACTTGTGTGCACGGCTGCTCGTTTTCTTTTGTGGCTCTACCTCCGCGGATCCCCTCACCGGGGCGTAACGCAGCGGACCATCCGGGAACCCCTCTCCCAGGAGGCCAAAATGAAGACGCTCCGGGGGTTTCTCGTCACGGCGCTGCTCGTCGCCTCGGCGACGGGCTGCTTCGAGAAGCAGAACACGGTCACCGGTCCGGGGCCGACTGGTCCTCCCGACAGCAAGCTCCTCTCGGTGCCCTTCTTCAGCCAGCAGACTCTCGAGTGGTGCTGGGCTGCCGCGATCGAGATGGTGACCACGTACTACGGAAGGCCGGTTCATCAATGCCAGACGCTCTCGGTGTTTCTCGGGGGTGACTGCTGCAACTTCCCGGAATTCTGCGTGGTCGGTGCGCCCTCGATGCAGACCATTCAACAGGGGCTCTACAGCCTCGCCGGCCTGCAGTCGCAGTACGTCCCGAGTCCGATCACGTTCGACGCCGTCAAGGCCGAGATCGCCGCGGGACGGCCGATCATCATCGGCTATCAGGGATCGTCGGGGGGACACGTCGTCGTGATCAACGGCTACGACCGCAACGGCAATATCTCGATCCTGGATCCGTTCTTCGGGCCGCAAGGCGCCGTGCCCTACGGCGCTTCGTTCGTCTACCAGGGCGGGAAGACGTGGGTCGCGTCGATCGTCGGAATCCAGTGAGGAAGTCGATCAGCCCGGCGTCAGCTCCATCGTCGTCTTGCGCCGCCGCTCCGTGACGAGGCCGCGGACCCACTTGTTGCTCGCCTTGCTCGAGTACTTCGCCTCGTAGGCGGCGTCGACGGCGTCGTTCACGCGCTCGCCGCGGACGGGCCTGGCGCGGATGCGGATGTCGGGACCGTCCTTCGCGAGGCGGATTGCGCCACGGTGGCCGGGGTCGGCGAGGAAGGCCTGCCGCCAGCCGGTCGGCTTGTCGTTCCAGGGGCGCACGAAGATCCGGCCCAGCGCGACGACGCCCCAGATGCCGAGGAAGCGGTGCGTGTCGTCGGCGCCCGCGCGGATGCGCAGGACGCTCGACTCGTCGACGGCGGCGAGGACGCGTTTGGGGAAGCGGCGTGTCATCCGCGGAAATGCTACCAGCCGATCGCCACCTCGCGCTCAGCAGACCGCTGCGGCGCCGGTCGGCCTTCGGATCCGCGCGAACCGGAGCGTCCAGCGTAAGAGCCGGGTCGTTCCCACGACGACCAGCGCACCGAGCCCCAGCCCAACCGGCACGAGCCACCAACCGAGCACGTCGTGGGCGGCGGGACTCGCGTTGGTCCCGATGTTGAATTCGCCTGGGCCGACCCACGCCCCCACCTCGTGGGGCCAGATGAGCTTGCAGAGGCCCGAGAGCATCAGCGAGAAACCGGTGGCGTAGCCCGCGATGCCGAGCACGAACAGGACGAGCCCCCAGCCGCTGACGACCGACCAGCGATGGATTCCGCGCAAGACGATCCGCGGCGACAGGCTGACCCGCGCCTTCGCCACGACCGAATCGACCTGGTAGAGCGGAGCGATCTCCTCGGGTCGGCCGAGCGCCTTCAGGATCGCGACGAGACGCTCCTCCGTCAGCTCTCCGCTTGCCTCCGCCCGATCGAGGATGTGACCGCGAATCTCCTGGAGGATGTCGTGGACCTCCTCGGGCGGAAGCTCTCCGAGGCATCGGCGCAGCTCCGCGAGATACGAGTCGATGCGCTTCTGAAGCATTTCCGCCTGGGTCATTTCCCCTCCTTGGCCAGAAGCGGCGCGATGATCTGAGTGATCGATCCGAGAAAGCCGGACGCGTAGCGCGCCATCGCCGCGGCGCGCGACCGGCCGGCGGAAGTCAGCCAGTAGTACTTCCGAGGGTGGCCGGCCTCGCCTTCGACCCACTTCGTCTGGACGAGGCCTTCCGCCTTGAGCCGGCTGAGGATGGGATAGACAGTCCCCTCCGCGACCACGAGGTCCGTGGCCTGCTCGAGGCGGCGGAGAATATCCAAGCCATAAAGCTTTTCGTCCCAGAGGCTTGCAAGAATCGCGAGCTCGAGCCAGCCTTTCTTGACCTGACGCTCCCAGTTGTCCGATTGATCGGTTTCTCGGCTGACTACCATGCATCACATTATACGTTGTAATACTAGGTAAGTTTCCAGCCCCTGCGCCCATGGCGTCATCCTGAGGAGGGGAACGAGGGTGCGAGCGAGCGGCCCTATGAGCCGTAGTGGCGTTCAGTCACGGGATCCCTGACTCCTCGTCGCGCTCGGGATGACCGATCCGCCGCTTCGCGTCGACGCGGTCACTTCACGTACCTCGGTTGCTCGCCCTTGCCCCAGGGGTCGTACGTCGCGGCGAAGCGGAGGCGCTCGGCGAGCGGGGGATGGTCGTAGAGCCAGAAGCGGATGAACGGGCTCGGATCGGGATCCGCGAGGTTGGCCTCGCCGAGGATCTGGAACGCGCCCGTGGCCGCGGCCCTCGAGTCCGGCACCAGTCCATGGATCGCCTCGAGGCCGAAGCGGTCCGCCTCGTGCTCCTGCGAGCGGATGAAACCGCTGATGAGCGGCGTCGAGACCTCCGACGCGATCGTCACCAGGAGAAAGAGGACCGGCAGCGACGCCCAGTCGGTCAATCCCCGAATCCCCCAGCGATTCGTCGCGGTGCCTCCGGCGCCGTCCGCAGCCGGGAAGAGTCTGTCGAGAAGCGCCGCGCCCGCAGCGAGCCAGACGAAGAAGAGCGCCCACAGGAACGCGATCGTCCGCGGGATGTGCCCCAGCACGTAGTGGCCCATCTCGTGGCCGAACACGAACAGCGTCTGCGGGATCGTCGCCTTCGCCATCGTCGTGTCCCACACGACGACGCGCTTGGACGCGCCGAGGCCCGAGACGTACGCGTTGACCGAGTTGTACTTGGAGCTCGCGTTCATCGCGAACATCTTCGACTCCGGGATCGGCTCTCCGGCGCGGACCGTCACCTGCTCGATCGCGTGGGCGAGCTCGGGATGCTTCGGCGCGAGAGGCTCGAACTCGAAGAAGAGCGGCTCGACGAACACCGGCGCCAGGAAGATCAGGAACACGAGAATCGGGAGGAGCGCGAGCCAGAACCAGAGCCACCACCGCCGCGGGCTCCTGCGCAGGAACGCGTAGAGCAACCAGACGAGCGGGATCGCGATGACGATCCCGACAATCAGGCCCTTCGCCTCGTCCCACAGCCACGATCCCCAGCCCTGCACCGACTGCTGGTAGAGGCGCGAGAGGTGGTGGCCGTACGCGGCGGTCGGCAGCTCGAGCAGGGATTCCGTGACGACGAGCAGCGGCACGAAGATCGCCGCCTGCCAGAACCGCCGCTTCGCGACGGACTCGGCGCGGTCGCGGAAGAACGGGCCGAGGCGCGCACGGAGGATCAGGATCAGGACGAGCACGCTCCAGAAGAACGCGAAGAAGTGGAGGCGATAGCGGGCGCGCGCGTAGGCGATCGCCTTCTCGCGCTGCTCCGGCGTCAGCGTGTAGGTCGTCGGGGCCGGAGAAGACGTCGCGGCGATCGACGTCGTCGGGCTCGCCGGGCCCGCCGGCGGCGGAGCGGGCGTCTGAGCGGGGAGGATCGCGCCCGTCAGAACGGCGGCGACGAGATAAACGCCCAGGATCCGGACAGCCCGCCGACTCATCGACGGGATCCTATCGCTGGCGCGAGTCTTGCTCCTCGGAAACTGTTGGACGCTCTGGTTGCGTCCGCAATTTCTGCTCTAGGAGGATTCATGGTTACCCACACGGAGACTCTGACTCGCAACACGCTCAGCGCGAGCACGATCATCGGGGACCCCGTCCACAACGCGATGGACGAGAATCTGGGGAAGATCGAGGACCTGATGATCGATCTCTCGAGCGGCCGGATCGCGTACGCGGTCCTCTCGTTCGGCGGCTTCCTGGGGATGGGCAACAAGCTGTTCGCGGTTCCCTTCCGCGCGATGAAGGTCGACACGGAGAAGCATGCCTTCGTGCTCGACGTGCCGAAGGATCGCCTCAAGGACGCGCCGGGCTTCGATAAGGACAACTGGCCCGACGTGAGCGACATGGGCTATCGCAGCCAGATCTACAGCTTCTACAACGTTCCGAAGGACTGGGAGTAGGTCTCTCGCCGCCGGCCGGGCTCGCGCTCGGCGCCGGCGGAGGCTGGTCGCAAGAGGGGAGGGGTCTCGTTCCGACCGCAGTAATGGCGGTCGCGGGGTCCCTCCCCTCGCTGCATTCTGCGGACATCCTGAGCGAAGCGAAGGATCCGGTCAGTGAACGCGACAATGGCAATCGAGTTCGGGATCCTCCCTTCGCCGCTTTGCGACTCAGGACCGCTCGCTGCGCTCCGCTCCTCAGGATGACGGCGTAAGGTCTCTCACCCCGTCGGCGGTCTCGTTCCGGCCGCAGTAATGGCGATCGCGGAATTCCTCCTGCCAGTCATCCTGAGCGAAGCGAAGGATCCCGTGACTGAACGCGACAGTGGAAATCGAGTCCGGGATCCTTCCTTCGCCACTTCGCGACTCAGGACCGCTCGCTGCGCTCCGCTCCTCAGGATGACGGCGTAAGGTCGTCGCCCCTCAGCCCATCCCACTCCCGCCGGGAAGGGAGTCCTTGGGTTCTACGGCTGCGAGGCCTTCTTCACCAGCGCGAGCGCCTTCGGATTCCCCTTGTACGCGTCGGCGTAGGCCTTCGCCGTCTGCGCGTCCAGACGCGCGCCGGCGGCGATGAGCTCCTCGAGTCCCGGGTTGCCGGACACGATTCCCATCGACAGCGCGGTCAGCCCCGCCCAGTTCTTCGTGTTCAGCTTCGCGCCCGCCTTCAGCAGCACCCGCAGCGTTTCGCGGTCGCAGTTGTCCGCCGCGAACATGAGCGGCGTGTTCTGCTTCTCGTCCTGCGCGTTGACGTTCGCGCCGCGCTGGATGAGGAGGGACACGATCGCGCGTCCCTCCGCCCCTTGCGCGCAGGCCTGTCGACCGAAGAAAAGGATCATCAGCGGCGTGCGCTTGTTCTCGTCGGCGAAGACGTGGTTCGCCGACATGCCGGCGTCGAGGTAGGCGCGGACGGCGTCGCTGTCGGCCGTCATGAGGGCTCTGGAAAAGCTCGGTTCGTCGAAGTCCAGTTTGCGCTCGCGCAGTGCGGCGAGGCCGGCGGCCTCGTTGGCGGGGGAGGTAGAAGAGTCCGCGGAATCTGCGGCCTTCGTCGCGCGGGATCCTTCGCTTCGCTCAGGATGACCGTCTTTAGCTTTAGGCTCGGAACGACTCGCGTTCGCCGCCGCCGCCGCCGCCGCCGCCCGGCCGCCCTTGATCACGCCCGGGCTCCCCGCGCCGCCGCGCTCGATCCACTCGATCGCCGTCCTCGCGTCGTCGGCGAGGTTCTTGTCGGCGTTCTGCGTCAGCGGCCGGATCTGATCGACGACGCCCTTCGCCTGTCCCTGCCGGTTGCGCAGGCACTGCAGCGCCTTCTGCCGCGCCGCGACGTCGGCGCCGGACACGGCCGCGTCCGCCAGCGCCGCGACCGCCTCCGTCGTGTCGACGTAGAGCACGTTGTACGCCGACACCGCGGCCGGCGCGACGTCGTGATCCTTTTCCTTCATCGCGGCGGCAAGCGCCCCCTTCGCGGCGCTCGCGATCGCGATCTTGTCCGCCTTCGCGATCGGATTCGCCTGGTTGCCGACCTCCTCGAGCGCCTCGGCGGCGCTCTCGCGCACGCGCGACGACTCGCGGCTCGACGCCACCAGCCGCGCGAGCTCCGGCGCCGCGTCGTGGCCGAGGCCCTTCACGCCGCGGATCGCCCAGATCGACGCGCTGCGGACTCCCTCCTCGTGGTCGCCGAGCAGACGGACCGCCTCGGGCATCCACTT
>Ga0157379_10005677_pt1 | contig 10725 bp, 16 predicted proteins | sample S25metaG_FD_121802 | JGI IMG/M metagenome (GOLD analysis project Ga0157379, IMG submission 121802) | Switchgrass rhizosphere microbial communities from Kellogg Biological Station, Michigan, USA - S2-5 metaG | ecosystem: Host-associated > Plants > Roots > Rhizosphere > Soil | place: USA... | reverse complement strand
TTTTGATACCGTTCGAGTGCGCAAGGACGGAAGAGAGTTTGAAGTAGCTTTGACGATATCGCCTATAAAGGATGCTGCCGGGAAGGTTGTCGGTGCATCCAAGATCGCTCGCAACATTACTCAACGTAAGGATACTGAGAGAGCGCTACATGAGAGCGAGGGGCGTTTGCGGGCACTGGCAGATGCACTCGATACGCAAGTGCAATTTCGGACGCAAGAGCTGCGACGGCGAAACGAGGAAGTCCTTCGCCAGTCGGATCAGCTTCGAGACCTCTCAGGAAGGTTGCTGCGCGTCCAGGACGAGGAGCGTCGGCACATCGCACGTGAGCTGCACGACAGCGCTGGTCAGAATCTGGCCGTTCTGGGGATGACCCTTGCGCGACTCGAAGATGACGCGAAGGTTTCGCCGCGATTATCCAAAGGCATAGGAGAGGCGCAGGACTTAATTAAGGTTTTAACCCAAGAGCTACGCACGACTTCCTATCTCCTGCACCCACCGATGTTAGACGAAACTGGATTGTCGTCTGCGCTTCGCTGGTACGCAGACGGCCTCGTGGAGCGCAGTGGGCTCAGTATCGAGCTGAATATTCCCGACAACTTCGAAAGACTTCCCCCGGAGATGGAACTTGCCATATTTCGTCTCGTGCAAGAATGTCTGACAAACATTCATCGCCATTCAGGCAGCAAAACTGCGGTAATCCGTATTGCCCGCGAGGGCGACAAGATTCATGCGGAGGTTCAGGACCATGGTAAGGGAATGTCCCCAGAACGATTAGCCGAAATTCAATCCCAAGGGTTCGGCGTAGGAATTAGGGGAATGCGAGAGCGCGTGCGCCAGGTTCAAGGCGAATTGACGATCGATTCCAATGCTCTGGGTACAAGGATTACCGCTGTTTTCCCAGTTAAGAAACCTGCCGCGAAGGAACCAAGCGCGATCTCACGACACAGCGTCGCCTGATTTGTTGGCCGGACGGCTGGTTTGACCGACGAAACCTGTCAGGGATTTCGTGTATGGCAAGAACGATCGCTCAGAGCGCAAAATAGCATATTCCTTCCAAGTGGGCCTCGGGCCTAGTCTCAAATTCTGGAACGATTCGAGTCAGGGAGATAGGATGATTTGGCAAAAATTCGCGAGTCAAATTCTAGAAATACTGTCTCTAGCGGAGCGGTTGTGGCAAGAGTGGGTGTTCAAGAGCTAAGAGTTATTTCTTCGCTGGACATAGATGGTCAATCAAAATGCATAATCCCGTCGAAGACTTCGGATTGATCGCGTCGCTGGCCTGTGTTGTTTCGGGTGCATTCCTGTTGTACGACGGCCCCAACAGTCAGTTCCAGGTTATTGGGGGAGCGGCACTCCTGTCGGTCGGATTGGTGGTCGCACTACTAGTCACGAAAAATAGGTGGCAGCGAACCGTCTGGCGGTATCGCCGGCATTTTCACTAATGCAGCTTCTCCCCTATCTCAAAGTACAAATGCATAAGGGGTAGGCCAGATCGTGACTGCTCGTCGGAGCCCACGTCGAGCATGAACTGTGCATCTCTCGTGCTTCGCCGTAAGTTGGCCCTATGCCAAGGCGGAATCCTAAGCGCCCTCCACAGGAGAATGTTGGTAATCGCGAGGAAACGTCTCGTCCACTGCCTTCCGTCTCCACCTCGGCCGTCTTCAGCTTTCTGAAAGAAAGTCGCGGTGCCCTGACCTGGAACATGCGCGACTTTCAGGACTGCCTCAACCTTGGAGCGAAGGACGGGAAGCAGATTTTGGCGATTCTTCAAATGCAGGGATACATCCAGCAAAGGGACGACGCGGACGAATACTTAACGACGGCCTCGGGCGAAGCTGTCTCAGGATCGAAACTTCCTCGAATGAAGCGCGAGATTGTCGAGGAAGCCATCGCCACAATCACGGAGCGGATCGCGGCCATCAATCGAGACCCGAGAGCGAAGTTCAGCATCCGAAAGGCCGTCGCATTCGGAGATTTTCTGAGTAAACGGCCGCAAGTGCAGGCTGCCGATGTCGCCGTCATGTTGACTCGTCGTACGCCACCATCCGGCAATGAGGACAACAACAACAAAGAAGAACAGGCTTTTTTGAAACAAATACAAGCCATGAATCGGTTCGTGCACGTTCAGCGCTATCAGCCGTGGATGAGCGAGCGGTCTCATCGGAATCTGTTCTAGGGCTTTTTCTTCGCGCTGGAGTCGGCAATCTGGTCGTCAATAATCTTGATTTCAGTGGCTAGCGCCAATCTCCACGGGTGGTCCTCAAACTGCCGGAATAGTTCATCTCGCTTGGCTTTAAGAGTCTGCATATCAGAGATCGCTACTTTGTCAGGCTTCATTAAATCCTCTGTAGCAAGTCTACGCTTCTCTTGACAGTGTCCGGTTCGAATTGCAACTCCGACCTGCGATTCTCCTCCTGAATAGCGCTCTCGATGCGGAAGTGTGTTTTCTTAGAACACTCGCCGCAATACCGAAGGGCGCTTCCGCATCGCAAACAGTAAACCAACCCCGGACAGCATGAGGGCGAGAGAAGTCGGTTCGGGCGTAGCCGTGGCTACGGGGACGAATGTAAATTCGCCACAACTGCGGTCTGCACTCGATTCACAGGTAAAGGGGCGGCTCGCATTACCGTTTGTTAAATCGCCGTACTCAAATATTAAGAAGGGCGGTGTGCTCTTGATCGTCAGTCGCGTCGCAATCCACGTATACGTATCGCCCGGAGGGAAACCGCTGGGGATTATGACCGACTCACTCAGACCAAATAAGGTTACGGACATTGTGGTAGGGGACGGAAACGTCGCGTCCGTCGCGGTCGGCAGAAGGCATGAACCAGTAAGACATCCTGTGGTGTTGAAAACTGGCGTGAACGTATCCGCCTGAGCGTTGATCGCTGCGAAACTCAGAGCGAAGAGCAAACCCACTGCTGCACCAAGAGTTTTGAATCTGGACATTCGAAACCTCACGTTTGGGCCAAATTCTGGGGGAGGGGAACCAGTGGCGGGACTCGATACAGCTTTTAAACTTAGCGCGTTCTCTGCGCGGCTGCAACCGAGTGCTAGAATGTTGGCTTCCCTTCTCTACACTCCACACGCAGAGTGTTCCCTCGCACAGCCCAATTGCGTTCCAAGATGTTGATGCGCAGAAATACCGCGAATTGGTTCAAACATTATCCGACGAAGGAAGGCAAGAAGTTGCGGTGGCTTTCCGGCGACGGAAGGATCGTCTCAACAACGGTGGTTGCCTTTGATGAGCAGTTGAAGATTTGCCGAGAGGAGTACAGGCGGCGGCGTAAGAAGACGTAGGGTGTTCTACAAGCTCTTCCGTATTGAATTAAGAAACCAATAAGGCATGATCACGACGCCGTGTCCAAGAATGTGCTGATCGCGGATGACAGCGCATCGATGCGCCGTTCCGTCCGATTCCTGCTTGAGCGCCGTCACTCGGAACTGATCGTGAGTGAAGCCGTTGATGGAATTGATGCGATTGAACAGGCCGAGGAGGTGAAACCAGACTTAATACTGCTTGATCTTGCTATGCCCCGCCTGAATGGAGCGGAGGCAGCGATCGTTTTGAAACACACCTTGCCGGAAACGCCGATTATTTTGTTCACGCTGTATACCGACCTGCACGCAGATTCTATTTGTACGTTCATCGGCGTAGATTTCATTTCCAAGGTGGATGGTATTCCAAAGCTGCTCGAACGAGTTGACGTATTGCTACCACCGCGTTCAAACGATGAAACAACCTTACCTTGACCTGAAGTTCTTCTTTCGATTTGCGAAGATAAGAACCGCTATGATAAGAAGTAAAAGTCCGCCTCCGACCTGAACTCCGAAATCCACGCTATCGCCTTAGACCTAAAGTCTTCAAGCCAAAGAACTTGTGAGTTGGTCTTCAATTGTGCTCAAGAGCTTCATGACGCCTTCTTCTTTGCCGACTACGGCCCGGACTCCTGCGCCTCGCGCTTGTGACTCTAGCTCCTGGGTCTTGTAAAGGGTGAAGATTACAACCGGAGTTTCTGGAAGTCTTTGCTTGAGTTCAGAGGCGGCTTTGATGCCGTCGCCATTTGGCATTTTGTAGTCCAACAGAACCAGATCGGGCTTTAGCGCCACAGCAGCCTCGACGGCCTCTCTGCCGTCGGCCGCTTCTCCACAAACATCCAACTTGCCGTAAAGGGTCAAGAGATTGCGAAGTGTGTTTCGCATGCTAGCGCGGTCATCCGCGAGAAGAATTCGAGGCATAGACACCCACCATTAAGGCGGGATGCGACGCCAGAATCAAACCAGAAGATCAGGCTAAGGTGCGAAAAAGCAATACGTTTCTCCTGCATGCTCCTAATTGCGTGGGTTGCAATCGTGCAGCGACGTGAAGTCCTTTAGATCGCAAGACTGGTCGGTCTGTCCCCACTGTAAGTCCACGAATCACGTTCCAGACTGCTGAGTTCGGGATTCTTCGGATTGAATCTAACGACAACTTTCTTGTCGATGGGCAGTTCCCTATCTGCAAAGGCTCGTGCTTCTTCTTCGGTTGAAAAATCTTTGTACCAATTGCCGGAGACTCGGCGCCCACTCGGATCGCGGAAGTCGTACGTAAACGTGGCAGAAAAATAGTGCCCGCTCGGTGAGCCGCCACTGTATTTCCTCTCGATGTCTATTCTTGTAATGACACCATCTGCGGTCGGCCAGGTAAGCGAGGCCCAATACAGCCAAAATCCCCGAGCGATGACAGCTGCGATCACGGCCAAGCCTAGTCCGATGAGCCAAGGCATAGCGACGGTTACCAGAGAGCTGTGCATAGAAGTCAACTCCGCAAAAATCGCCGCACCTGTCTAACTAAGTTAGCTTCTCAACGGTGGCAGACTTTACGACTCGTGACTTCTCTTGACGCGCCGCAAACTTTTCAGCTCTCTCACGGTCGGTGAAAACCTTGGCCGACTGCCCGTTGTCAACATAGATGACGAGTACGCGGAAATGATCGTGCTTCCGTAGTGGCCCTGGCTTGCTGGCTCGGCTTATTTTCATGCGTGAACGATATCACGACCTCGCTCAGGCGCTTACAGGACGAGTGGACTCACACTTCTTTCGCGAAGTCATGCTGAGCTTTAGCGCAGAGCCCTCCGCGCCGCAAGTATGTGAATAATTGAGGAGTGAATTCTCATGTTTAGCAAATTATCGATATTTGCGATGCATCGACAATGACTTGCTCACCGCGGAGGCCTGACCATGCCTTACTCCCCGCGGCTAGTTTCAACCTGGATCGCCGGAAAGCGACCCTAAAACCCTCTGATTTCTCCGAGATGGGCGTTAGTGGCCTATTTGCCTGCATTTCTCCAACACGCAATTCACGCGGCGGGAGTTCCAACTTCCCGCGCTCTAAAGACGCACCTAGGCCGCATGCGTAAGCGTTACCTTCTTGCTTCGCTTGCGAAGCAAAGGGTGCCACTCCAGGGCAGCTCTCGATCGGTTTCTTAACCTGTGACCGCTGTCGGGACACCAGTCCCGCGCACTGGAGGCAATAAATGTATCTAAAAAGAGAAGTCTGCTTCATCGTGGTGCTGTTGTTGTTCGTCTCGTGCTTGACGACGTTCCAGCCAACGCCGACGAACGTGTCGGTGGGCGGTCCGGCCCTCACTCTGGCGGATGGCACTCATCCCCCTCCTCCTACTCCTAAATCAAATGACTTCGAGGGAGCGCAGGAACTGCGGGCTGATGGCACTCACCCGCCGCCGCCGCCCTGGCTCGCAAACGTTGCCAGCATGGCCTAGCACGGAAACGAGAGGGGAAGACTTTTTGAGCCTTCCCCTTCCGTGTTAGCATTCAAAAACGTTTGATCGGCCAATCCATGAATTTCTACGCACTATCGCTGTGGCTCATAGGCCCGCTGCTAGAAGCTCTGATCTTGGCGCGCGGTATCCAAACCGGCTGGTTCACGAAGTACAGAGCTTTTTCGGCTTATGTCTGCTGCGTGTTGATTCAGGACCTGCTCTTTCTGGGCGTTTATTTTCTTCGGTTCAACGACTACGGCTGGATCTATTGGTGGGGAGAACTATTCAGCGTAGCCTTTGGTGTGGGTGTGACCTGGGAGATTTTCGGCCTAATACTTGGGCCATATCCGGGGGCAGGGCGGATGGCCCGCAACGTGCTCGCCGTCGTAATCGTAGTGACCTTCTCTGCGAATTTGGCGGAGGGCTGGAGCGGTCAATTGTTGTCCTCGGGCACGGTAGTTGAGCTTGAGCGAAACCTGCGAGTGATCCAGGCGTTGTCGCTTCTAGTGCTCGCAGCCCTGGCCACATACTACAAAATTCCGATCGGCAGAAATGCCAAGGGCATGTTCGCCGGCTATGGCATTTTCATCGGAACGAGCGTCATCACACTCACACTTCGTTCGTCGCTTGGTGAGAGCTTTCAAAGAGCTTGGGTTTCCGCACAGCCGCTGTGCTACGTTCTTACTTTGGTGATCTGGTCCGCGTTTCTATGGAAGTACGAGCCTGTCCCCACAGTAGATGTTCGTCCCCGCATTGAGGAAGACTATAGGTTGCTTGCTCTGATTACCAGAAAGAGAGTCCTTCAAGTTCGCGCGATTCTGGGTAAGGCGACACGTCCGTGACTGGAATGCTTATCCTGATTGCCCTCGGAATCCTGCTCATCGCCGTATTAGCGCGCATGCTTTGGCAATCGAAGCCGGAAGCCAAGGATTTACCGCTCGATGCTAGCTGCGAAACGACGCCGCGATTCAACAGTCTCGAAGAGCACGACCGGGTCGTCGAGCGGATATTTGGTAACGAAGACTGGAATTTTCTAAGGCACCGCGTTCCGAGCGAGATACGACGATCCTTTTTGAAACAACGTCGGGAGATGGCCTTTTGTTGGCTGACTTTGATCCGGGTCAAAGCGAAGGGAGCCATGCATCATCATTTGGCCTGTGCCAGAAGCTTCCAGAGTCTTGAGCCCGTGCTGGAGTGCCGAGTGGCGATCAATTATTTGGCGTTCCAGTTGAGTTGTGCGCTCCTGGCGGGCCTTCTGTGGTTGCGGGGGCCTGTGGCACTGCGAGGCGCGGTTGCACGCGCGTACGAGCTTTGTGAGAGACTGCGCGCCTTGACTGAGGTTCGTTGGGCTCAAACAACTTTGGCTGCAAAACCGAGGAGTTGAACGGCGGTTTTTTGCGCGCAAGAAATCATGACCAGCCTACCCATCCCTGAAGCTTTCGACGTCGCTTTGCAAGACCTGCGGACTCGCACGCTCGGCAGGCTTCAAGGCGACTTTGCCAGGCTCGTCTACTTGGCTTCGACGCGCAATTACAATACCGGACGCTATGAACACGACGGCCTGACCTTCCGCTACGGCATGCCTGTTGCGGAACGTGTGCTGGTCACTGCGCATCGAGAAGTCTTCTTACGCCTGGCGCTCAGGTCGCTTGAGGATTTAACGGTTGAGGTTCAACAATACGTTTTTTTCGAATCCGATAGTCCTGAAGAATTGTTGAAGGTATGGACGGACCTGGAAGCGTATCGAATCCTGGTGCCGTCCGAGGACGACCCTCTCATCGTTAAGATCTTTCGTTCGAATCTTAGCGCCGCTTTGGCAATTGCGGCAGAGTCCTGGAAGGGGGATCGCCGGGACCAGGCCCAACAATTCGGGTCGCGATTGCCGTTACCCGGCCAATAATATCCGCTTCGCTCAAAGGGTAGATTTGGTGGGGACGAGTCGAGAGTGGGTGAGGAATCAGCAGCAGATCGCTTCCCTTCTTCTCGCACCAGCAGCAAGCGTACCCATTGCGAAACTCAATGAAATAGATGGGCCGATCGAGCTCATTCTTCCATTCGCCGTGAAGAACCTCCCTGACGCTGTCATCGATAAACACAAAGCTGCCAGGGCGCAGCAACGGATACATGGTGTAGTCGTGCAGCCCAATGTATCCATAAAGTCCTTTTTGAATGTCCAGGTTCTGGATCAGGGAGATGGGAATCTCGCCCCAAATCTGCACCATTCGCGAAAGTAGGTTCGTTTCCTCTACCCGAAAGCCGGCGTCGAACCGCACGGGAAAGCTAACCCGTTTTTCCGGATGAACCTCGTCTAGCGTCAGAAGCTGTGTGTGAACGGTTGCGTTTTCAACTTCATATTTCTGAAGCCGCGCCGTATCGATGCCGAAAATCGGAAGGAGCTCGGCAACGCGCACGCGGTAGATGGCGCTCAGACTAAAAAGCTTATGAATACTGGGAACGGCGTTTGTATTCTCCAACCTGGTAAGCCAATTGTTGGAAACAAAGAATTCCGGATTGCCCTGCGCCTCAGCAATGCGCTGGCTTTGATCCTCGACCTCGCGCACGGTTATGCCTAGGCGGAGGCGCAGCTCCTTAAGACTATTCCCTGGATTTGACGAATCGGCAATTCGCATAGACGCGGCGGCGTTGCGGGATTGTATACGCTTTTGGGCGATACACAAACTGACATAGTTAGTTGAACGGCAATTGCGGAAATCCAGCCTGCTTCGCATGCGAAGCATCAAGCAGGAAATCCGGTCGAGGCTGCGATGGGAGGCCAGAATTATGTCTTGCGCGGCAGAGTCGAGCCCAGTCAGACAACCCGCAGAGGACCAGGGCAATGCTCGAACGAGAGTGGATCTGTACCAATAAGGACTGCCGGATCGAAACCGTATTCATTGGCGAAACTGAATCTGGGATTTCGGCTCCGAAGTGCACTTGCGGAGCGGCCCTGAAAAAGTGTTACACGCCTCCCCGCTTGAAAGGCCTTGAGGGAAAAGAACTGGAATCTGCAAAGGAGCTCTTTCCCTTGACGAGCGCGACGTGATCCGCTTCGAATACGTTTTCTTGGAACTCCTGTCGATCCTGGTGTTCTTGGGTCTTGGCGGGTTCCTTTTGCACGGCGCGCTGGCTGCATCAGAAGCGAGCGCTCAATCGACACTGCAACTGATCGGCGGATCCGTTTTGGTAGCTCTCGGCGGGATATTAGCCTATTTTGGGCTGCGCATGATCTTCAGGCAATTTCAGAACCAGGCAAGCCAAGAGTGACCGATCGGCCCGATTTACCTCCTAAGATTAATTTCGCGTTCCAAGTTGAAAGTTTCCGAGTTGGCAAACTTTGCGAATTGCCTGAGTCGGCTACGCCCGAAAACAGCCCGTAAACCATGGACGTGAAACGATGAGTCCTCAGTCTGAGCCAACTCTCCGGATCGTGTTGATCGACGATGATCAGCAGCACCTTAAGTTCGTTGCGAATGTGCTGTCGCAGGATGACGTTGCAGTCTCCACGGCGGGTGATGCCCGAGAGGGTCTCGCTCTTATCGAGAGTCTTCGTCCCCAACTTGTGATCATTGACCTAATGATGCCAGACGTCGGCGGGATGGAACTACTCGAGCAGATCGTGGCGCTTGATCCGGCGACAGAGGTGGTCCTGCTGACTGGATGCTATAGCACGGACTCCGCGGTCGAAGCGATCCAGAAAGGCGCCGCGGACTATCTAACCAAGCCTGTGTCCGTCGAAAGACTGCAGGAGCGCGTGGATTCCCTTTTAACTGAGCTTCGAGCGGGCCGGCGTTGTCTGGAATTAGAAAACGAACTCATCCAAAACTGCCAATTCGCCGGAATGGTGGGCCGCAGTCCACTGATGATTGAGGTATTCCACCGAATACGGCGAATCGCGGCTCACTATCGAACTGTTCTGGTCACGGGCGAGACCGGCACGGGTAAAGAGTTGGTAGCTCGGGCACTACATAAATTGAGCCCCGTCGCAGCGGGTCCTTTGGTAACTTGCAATTGTTCGGCTCTGGTCGAAACCCTGATGGAAAGCGAGTTATTCGGCCACGTCAAAGGGGCGTTCACCGGAGCAGTCCAAGATCGCCTGGGGGTATTCGAGGCGGCGAACGGCGGGACAGTACTGCTTGACGAAGTCGGAGAACTTTCGCTTCCCGCTCAAGCCAAACTGCTTCGAGTCTTGCAAAACCAGGAGATCCAGCGGGTGGGCTCGCCCTCGGTGCGACGGGTGGACGTAAGAGTGATGGCGGCAACGCACCGCGACTTACGATCGATGGTAAACGAGCAGCGCTTCCGCGAAGACCTTTTCTACCGGCTTTCCATGGTTTCGATAAAGCTGCCCTCGCTCTCGCAGCGGAAGGAAGATCTAACCTTGCTGGAGCGCTATTTCTTGGAGAAATTCGCACAGCAATACAACAAGCCTGTACGCGGGCTCACGCGCCGCGCGCAGGCAGTTCTGGCTCGGCACTCATGGCCGGGTAACGTGCGCGAACTCGAAAATGTCCTTGGCGGTGCCTGCATGATGGCGGAGGGAGAAAGCATCGATGTCGGTGACCTGCCGGAAAGCATTCAGTTGAAGCAGCCACTACAAATCGAAGAAGAACCGCCTGAGGGCACACTTGAAAAGATAGAAAAAACATACACTCTTCGAGTTCTCCAGAGCGTGAATGGAAACAAGGTGCGGGCGGCCGAGTTGCTGGGGATTAGTCGCGCTAAGCTTTATCGCATTCTCGCAGACAGCGAGTCGCCCGCAGACAGCGATTTATCGGACGAGTGAGGCGGAATCGGCGAGATTCTAGAGGCGTCGACGCCCTTCCCACTGGGCCGGGGGGCGACTCGACATCGGTGTGATAGACCTGGTGCACGAAATCAAGACTTTCGAGCGGGATAGACCGTAGTCATGGCATCTAAGACGTCTGCCACCGCAAAGATTCGCGCGCACAGGGTGTTGCGTCG
>Ga0157379_10005670_pt1 | contig 10734 bp, 10 predicted proteins | sample S25metaG_FD_121802 | JGI IMG/M metagenome (GOLD analysis project Ga0157379, IMG submission 121802) | Switchgrass rhizosphere microbial communities from Kellogg Biological Station, Michigan, USA - S2-5 metaG | ecosystem: Host-associated > Plants > Roots > Rhizosphere > Soil | place: USA... | reverse complement strand
TCATCGGCGTTACGAGCAAAAAGGATCTACTCAGCCGGCTGGAAGCACTGGCGTAACTCCATTCCGTCATTCCGAGCGAAGTCGAGGAATCCCGCGGCGCAAACGAGACGCGAGTTCAGGGGATCCTTCGACTTCGCTCCGCCCCGCTCAGGATGACTTTTGCGCTAACATGCGCCCGGCGGGGGTCGAACCCACAACCTTTGGCTCCGGAGGCCAACGCTCTATCCAGTTGAGCTACGAGCGCAATGAGAACGGGAATTAGCCACAGATCCCGCAGATTTTCACAGCTTTTCTAAATTGTCCCGCTCATGCTCGTGCTTCGTGTTCGTGCCCACATCGTTGGCGATTTCGGGTTGCAAAACCCGTAGCTTCGAATGACAGTGTGCGCCCGCAGCCGCGCGGCTGGCGACGAGGTTATGAATCAGATCATCGATACCATTGAGAAAGAACAGCAGAAAAGCGATGCTAAAGCGTTTTCTGTTGGCGATAGCGTGCGCGTGCATACGCGCGTCGTAGAGGGAGACAAGGAACGAATTCAGATCTTTGCCGGCGTAGTGATCGGCCGAAAGGGTCGCGGGCTCAACGAAACTTTCACCGTGCGTCGCATCTCGTACGGTGAGGGCGTTGAGCGGGTGTTTCCCTTGCATTCGCCGCGCATCGCAAAAGTGGAAGTGGAACAAAAAGGCCGCGCTCGCCGCGCGAAACTAAACTATTTGCGGGGTCGCAAAGGTAAGGAAGCGACAGCGGTAAGAGAGTGACCCTCTTTGGTAGGGACGGCACTCCCGTGCCGTCCGCTTCGGAGCGCACCGAGTGACGCGCCTTTCCGAAATTTTCTCATCACTCGTTATTCCTCACTTGTCACCTCGGACAAATCTATTGAAGATTTGCGCCGATGGGCTACCGGCGTTGCGGGTTGCGTTACGAAAAAAAACTCCGCATCACAGGAATCTCGAGCATTGCGGGGATTGACGAAGCCGGGCGTGGCGCCTTAGCCGGCCCGGTGGTTGCCGCTGCCGCGATTCTTCCCGAAAAATTTCGGCATCGTCGTCTGAACGATTCCAAACAGCTCGCGCCGGAATTGCGCGAAGAAATTTATTGCGATCTGATTTCGAATCCCGAAATCAGATGGACCGTCGGCATTGTCGATTCTGTGGAGATCGACCGGATCAACATCCTGCGTGCGAGCCACCGTGCGATGCGCCTTGCGATTGAAGCGTTACTCGAACCGCCTCACCACGTTTTGATTGATGGTTTGCCGGTGTTTCCTTTTCCGCTTCCGCAGACGGCAATTATCGATGGCGATTGCATCAGCTTGAGCATTGCCGCGGCAAGCGTGATCGCGAAAGTCACGCGCGACCGGATCATGCGTGACTTTTGCGCGCAGTTCCCGCAGTATTGTTTCAGCCAGCACAAAGGTTACGGAACAGAACTGCATCTTTTGAAGCTCCATGAATTCGGCCCTTGCCCGATCCATCGCCGATCTTTCGAGCCAGTGGCGCAACCGCTACTTGCCTTGGACGAAATCGTCCAAGTCCGGTCATCTCCGGCGCGGCGTGCACGGCGAGAAATTAGCGTGCCGATTCCTGAAGCGTAGCGGTTACAAAATCCTCTTCCGCAATTTCCGTGGTCGCAGTGGCGGCGAAATCGACGTTGTATGCCGTGACAAAGACACGCTGGTGTTTGTCGAAGTAAAAACGCGGACGCGCGAAGATTTCGGCCGGCCGCTGGAAGCGGTCGACCGCGCGAAACAAAAACGCATTTCACGCGGTGCGCTCGCCTGGCTGCGGATGCTCGATAACCCCGACATTCTTTTCCGATTCGATGTTGTCGAGGTTGTCGTCGCTGAAAATACGGAGCCCCGCCTCGAAGTGATTAAGAACGCCTTTCCGCTTTCGAAGCCGTATTTGTACTGATCAACCCGAATTTAAAGAACGGCGGGCAGAGGACTGCCCGCCCTACCAATCAGGTCTGCGGTTTCTTCTAGTAGTAGGGCGCGTCACTCCGTGCGCGCCGTTTTTAGCGGCCGCGCTGGACAATCGCCAAACGAGTGGCCAAGATCATGATCTGAATTATGGCCGAACCAATTCTCGTCGCGGAATCCAAGGAACCGATTTTTTTGCTGCCTAGAATGGCGAATCGCCACGGCTTGATTGCCGGTGCCACGGGCACAGGGAAAACCGTGACTCTGCAAACGCTCGCGGAAAATTTCAGTGCCCGCGGTGTGGCTGTGTTTATGGCCGACGTCAAAGGCGATCTCGCCGGCTTGAGTCAGCCGGGCGCAAACAATCCGAAAGTCGTCGAGCGGGCAAAGGAACTTAAGATCGACAATTTCACCGGCGAACCGTGCCCGGTCGTCTTCTGGGATGTGTTCGGTGAGCAGGGACATCCCGTGCGCGCGACGGTTTCGGAAATGGGCCCGTTGCTGCTAGGACGATTGCTTGATTTAAACGACACGCAGGCGGGCGTGCTCAACATGGTTTTCAAAATCGCCGACGATAACGGTTTGCTGCTGCTCGATCTCAAAGACCTGCGCGCGATGTTGCAGTACGTCGCCGACAATGCCGACCAATTTAAAACCCAGTATGGAAATATCTCCACAGCCAGCGCCGGAACAATCCAGCGCAACCTGCTCGCGCTGGAATCGCAGGGCGCGGACAAATTTTTCGGTGAGCCTGCGCTTAATCTTGAAGATTTGATCCAGACTCAAAATGGACGCGGCGTCGTTAACATTCTCGCTGCCGACAAGCTGATGCAAAAATCGCCGAAAGTGTACGCGACATTTCTGCTCTGGATGCTGTCGGAGTTGTTTGAGAATCTTCCCGAAATTGGCGATCCCGAAAAACCAAAGCTGGTCTTTTTCTTTGATGAAGCGCATCTGCTGTTCACAGACATCGAGCCGGCGGTTGAACAGAAAATTGAGCAGATGGTGCGCCTGATCCGTTCCAAAGGCGTCGGTGTTTACTTCGTCAGCCAGAATCCGCTCGATATTCCCGAGGTTGTTCTTGGCCAACTCGGCAATCGCGCGCAACACGCCCTGCGCGCCTTTACCCCGCGCGATCAAAAGGCAGTGAAAGCCGCGGCCGAAACGTTTCGTCAAAATCCCAAATTGAAGACTGAAACTGTGCTCACCGAGCTCGCTGTAGGCGAAGCGCTTGTATCCATGCTGGATGAAAATGGCAGCCCGCAAATTGTCGAGCGCGCAAAAATTGTTCCGCCGCGCAGTCAGGTCGGGGCAATTACACCGGATCAGCGAAAGCAAATCATCGATTCATCCGTGCTCGCGGGTCACTACGAAAAGGCGATTGATCGTGAATCAGCTTACGAAAAATTGCAGGCGCGAGCAGGGGAGAAAACGCAAAGCGCCGACGCACCGCCAGTGACACAAGCTCAGCCGACAACAGAACGACCGCAATCCTCGATCCTTGCGGATGCATTGGGAACAGTGACTGCTGCATTTCAGCCAACAATCGGACCGCGCGGCGCTGTTCGCGATTCGTTTGCTACTTCAATGGCCAAGAGCGTGATGCGCGCCGCGAGCAGCCAGGTCGGCCGGCAAATCGCTCGCGGCCTGCTTGGCGGAATCCTCGGCGGCAGCGGTAGTAGACGGCGATAGGTTGCACAAATGGCTCGTTAGGCCATGGCGGACGACGATCATCCTCCGGCAGCTGAATGGAGGATTGTCGGGGCGACAAGACCAGAATCAGTCTCGCTTCTCTACAAACTCGGACTAGCCGCCGTTGCGTTCGTGATGGTGTTACTACCAATTATTTACGTCGGGATCATCGTTCTGGTGGCGTGGGGTGTTTATGAACACGCTCTTCATCCGCGCTACCAACTTGGAGGTGGCATACTGGCGCTGCTCGGTTATCTGGCGCCGATCATTGTCGGCGGCGTGCTCGTCTTCTTTATGATCAAGCCGCTCTTTGCGCGCCGACCCAAAGATTACGAACCGCACGACGTGCTGCCGGGAGAAGAACCAGAGCTTTTCCGCTTCATCTATGCAGTCTGCGATGCGGTGCAGGCCCCTCGTCCGGCGCGGGTGCTGGTCGATTTCCAAGTCAATGCCTTCGCCGGTTTTCGCCGCGGACTCCCGGACCTGCTGCGCCGGCGACTCACCTTATCTATCGGTCTACCACTGGTGGCCGGGCTGAGCGTGCGGCAATTTGGCGGCGTCCTTGCGCATGAGTTCGGACATTTTTCGCAAGGCGCGGCCATGCGCCTGACCTTTATCGTCCGGAATGTCAACGCCTGGTTTGCGCGTGTGGTTTATGAACGCGACGCATGGGACGACCGGTTGCGTAGCAGCGCGGAGCGCAGTGATTTTCGATTTGGCATCATTCTCCACCTGGCGCGTGCGATGGTTTGGGTAACGCGTCGGATACTCTGGCTGCTCATGAATGTCGGCCATGCCGTCAGCTGTTTCATGATGCGGCAGATGGAATTCGATGCGGACCGATTTGAAAACCAGGTGGCGGGAAGCGAAACCTTCGCCGAGACGATGCGGCACTTTCAAGTGCTCAATGCAGCGTGGCAAAGGACCATCGCGCAACAAACCGAGGCTTATGCGACCAATCGATTGGTCAACGATCTGCCAGGGCTGAGCGCGATGGCGGCCAAGGGTCTTGCCACAAAGACAGTTCAAGAAAACGAAGCTCTGCTTCCAACGGGAAAGACCCGCTGGTTTGATACGCACCCGAGTGATCACGATCGCGTTCAGGCGAGCAAAGCGCTTGGCGCAATTGGTATGCTGCACGGAGATGGTGATGCCACGAAATTGTTCCACGACTTTAGAGCAACGGCGCAGGCGTTAACCAAGCACTACTATGAGCAGGAGTGCGGGATCGATCTGAAGAATGTGACGCTGCACTCGCTCGAAGAGATGTCGGCCGAAGCTTTGGCCGCCGCGGAAGAAGACGAGCTGGTTGAAACGTGGTTTGGCTCAGTCCTGAACATCCACACGCTTGGATTTGTCAGGCTGGAGCGGTCTCAATCGGCTTCAGTATGCTCTCCTGCCGCCGCTGCAGCCGCGCTCGCTGCCACCGGACCGTTCGTTCAGACGTTGTTCAAAGCCGATGGAGAAGCGGTAAACGCCGGTAACGCGCTGCATCTTCTGAATGCCGGTTTCGTCGTTAATCCGAAGGACTTCGGTTTGAAAAAAGGGACACGCGAGGAAGCTGAAGCGGCCCAGCGGCAGGCGGATTCTCAGGTCGTTCAAGCTCGGACCAAGCTGGCGGAGCCGCTGAGTGTTACGTCCGCCCTGTTCGGAGACGCCGTGCGCGCTGCACAGGCGAACGACAGCACCGCGCGCGAACAATTGAATCTTTTCGCGGATTTAATTTCGCGTTTCCCTAACATTGCAGATTCTTTGCTGCGGCTGCATAAGCAGGTTTCAGCCCTTGAATTGCTCCTCCTCAATGCGCAAAACGCCACAAATTCGCTACTTTGGAACGAGGTCGCGGAGAAACTGGCGACCTCAATTGACGCAGACACTGCCGCGATCCTATCGGCTTTTTCCGGTTACGAATATCCGTTCCGACACGCGCGCGAGAACGTCTTGCTCAGCGATTTTCTGTGCGATTGGCAGGAGGCGAACCAACAAATCGGCGCTGTTTTTAATCGTGGCCGGTGCGTCTTTGGGCGGTCCTTAACCTTGCATTATCGCGTTCTTGCACGTTTGGCGTGCCTGGTCGAACACGCAAAGTGTTCGTCCGCGCCTTCCAGGGAAAAAGTTGAAACGGAAGCGCAGCCTGAAGTTCCAGTTCGAAGTTAGGGACGAGACAAGGGCGAAGAAGGTAGCGTTCTTGTCATTCTGAGCGAAGCGAAGAATCCAGCTACTTCGACCATCTGTGAGCTCAATTTGGATGACAAACCTTCGTGTGGATTCCGAGCCAAAACACTATCCGGAGTCGATTGAAGTAGCTGGATGTTTCGCTTCCGCTCAACATGACAATCGGAGAATAATCGCCGGACACGCCAACCGCATCCGGCGATTTGAGTTGTTTTCAGTCTATGGCGTTGGCGCAGCCTTCGCTTCTTTCTTAGCTCCCTTGCCTGCTTTCACTTCTACCTCAGTAGCGGACATGGTGTAGGTGACATGAACTTTATCGCCAACTTTGACGTCACCTGTGACTTTGGTGTTCGCGTCCCGATTAAGCTCCCAACGGTCTTTCCCCTTCTGGACCACGATCATGGAATCATTTACTTCCAGGACCGGCCCGGAGACCTCATATGTTTTCGCTCCGGCGAAAGCCACGCTGCTAAAAGCGAGACTCGCTGCGGCTAACAAACTAAATGCTGCTTTCATGTTCATAATGATCGATTAGACCGCCGCAACGCCGTTCTATTCAAGCGTTTTTGCGCGACGTTGACGTTTGTGACCGGCGAACTGTCGACCGCGCTGCTTTGTTTGCGCCCAATCCGAATTATTAGCGGCCAGGTGATGCTTCGTTTTTGTCCGGGCTTACCCCATGCGCTGCAAAGGTCGTCAGTGATTTGATCTAACGGATCGATCCCCCTGGCGGCGATGAACCGCTGGGTCGACGACCACGTTCGGAGATAGCCTAACAGACGCTCGAGATTCCAATGCGCCGTCATCTCGAATTTCGGTGCGGCAATCTCGGAAAAGGGGAAGGGGAGATCAGCAAACTGTTCGACGAGCCTGCGCTCCGGCGGCCAGAAAGGCCCGACCACTTCGTGGTAATATCGGTTCACAACCTCATCAATCGCCTTTTCGATGTGCAACAGGTTGTAAGCTGATGCAGCTATCACGCCGTCGGCTTTTAAGACGCGCCGCACTTCCGCGTAAAAGCGGTCCAGATCGAACCAGTGCAATGCTTGCGCGACCATGATCAGATCGATCGTCTCAGGTCCGATCCCGCTGTTCTCAGCGGGCGCGACACGATACTTGACTCTCTCATGTGCTGGCGTGTTCGCGATCTGCTTCTCACTCGCATCGGTCGCAATGACGCGATCAAACACTGATGCCAATCCGACTGCTGCTTGTCCATTCCCCGTGCCGCAATCCCATGCGAGCTGACGACTCGGCGCGATGCTTCCCAGATAGTCGAATAATTTTTGCGGATACCGCGGCCTGAACCTTGCGTAATCCGCCGCCTGCTTCGAAAAATGATCTTTGAAGCTCATCGCAGTTCTGGTCTGTAGCGGCCCCGCCTCTGAGGCGGGGCGACCGCCGAAATTCGGCGTTGAGCGTTGAGCGTTCGGCGTTTGCTTATTCTTTCGTCGGCTCCGGCATCGCTCTTACGCCGACTCGAGCCAGGTATTCATCCGCCTGCAGGAGATCATCGCCCGCGCGCTCAATGATCTTGAGCAAATTATCCATCGAAGATACTTCCTCGAGCTGCTCAGTCAGGAACCACTGCAAAAAATTGATCGTGATGTAGTCGTTCGCCTTTCGTGCGAGTTCGACCAAGCCGTTGATCTGATTGGTCACGTGAATTTCCTGATCGAGTGATAATTTCACCGCATCTCGCGGTATCTTAAATTTTGATTTTGGCGCATCGATGGCTGGGATCACCACGCGCCCACCGGCGTCGACCACGTATTTGATAAACCGCAACGCATGGCCTTTTTCTTCCTCTGCCTGCTGGAAAAAATGCTGAGACAATTGCGGCAGCGCCTCAGACGCGAAGTGCGCCCCGATCGCGTAATACTGCAGCGAAGCGCTGAACTCATACCCGATCTGCTCGTTAATCGCATCAATAACCTTCTGACTCGTTAGCATGACGAAGACATTAGCGCGGATTGCATGGTTGCAAACGCATCAATTCTGGGGACCAATTGCTGGGGAGCACAGGCTGCTAGCCTGTCGCATTCGGCTGCCAGCGGAATGCTCTCCCGAACGAAACGCAGTGACGTGTAACTTGCTTCGTGAAAAGACTCCATGTGAACGTACCTTACGTGCTATGAAGAACCCAGCTTTTGGAGCAACCAGCCAGCGAATTTGCAGCGGCATGAGCCGCCGCCTGTTTCTTCGTGCGACACTCGCAGGCGGAGCATCGCTTTTGGCGGGCAGAGCGGCGACACTCTTCGCGGCCGCATCGGTGAGGGAAAATTCCGGCTTCAGCATCGGTGGCGACTTGCCAGTTAATCGACTTGGATTTGGCGCGATGCGGCTGACGGGCGAGGGGATCTGGGGTTGGCCGCCGGATCGCGAGAACGCGCTCAAAGTTCTGCGGCGCGCAGTCGAACTCGGCGCAAACTTGATCGACACTGCAGATGCTTACGGACCCGAAACGGATGAATTACTTATCGCGGAAGCGCTTTATCCGTATCCGAAAGGGCTCGTCATCGCGACGAAAGGCGGGAATACCCGGCCGAGCCCGGAGAAGTGGGTGCCAGACGGTCGACCTGAATATCTCAAACAATGCGTCGATAAAAGTTTGAAGCGTCTAAAGCTTGAGCGCATCGATCTTTATCAACTGCACCGCGTCGATTCGAAGGTGCCGATGGAAGATTCGTTAGGCGCTTTGAAGGAAATGCAGAGCGCCGGCAAGATTCGTCACATCGGATTATCCGAAGTATCACCCGAGCAGGTGCAGCGCGCGCGCAAGATTGTGCCAATCGCGACCGTGCAGAACCGCTACAACATCACTGATCGAAAATGGGACAACACCCTCGCATATTGCGAAAAAGAACGAATTGGGTTCATGCCATGGGCGCCGGTCGGAGGGACCAGAGGAATGAGCAGCGCCGCTCTCGAAAGAATCGCGAAGGATCACCGCATGAGCATCTATCAGCTAGGGCTGGCATGGCTGCTACATCGATCTCCAGTGATGCTGCCCATTCCAGGCACGTCATCGCTCGCCCATTTGGAGGAAAATATGGCGGCGCAGAAAATACAGCTTAGTCCGGAAGAGTGGAAAACGATTGAAGCGCTAGCGAGCCAAATTTGATTTCGGCAGGAGCATGAATCGATGTCCTGCGCTCGCGCGGAATCATCGTGTGATCGCGTTACTCTTCGCTATGGAAACTTCCCGTGACTTCGCGGAGCAGTTGATTTTGTTTTTGCCATCTTGATTTCAGTGTCCATGCGAGAATTTGTTGAAAATGATCGCCGTCGTCCACGGTGGTATGAAGGAAAACAACGTTGGCTCCTTTTTCAGTTCCGGTCAGTTCGTCCTGCAGCGCTGAATGATCGTCGATTGTCAGCGAAACCGGATCGGTAGCGGAAGCGTTCTTCATTGTCTTTAACATCCGGTCACGTGTCTGTTGATGGTGTTTTTCCAAGGTGAAACCGTCGAGGTCGGCTTTCGTGTCGGTGATCACTATCATATACACTTCTTTGCTCTTGTTACCGACTTGCAGCGACGCCTGTTTGTGGAGCTCCGGTAATTTGGTCCACGTACCAGGTACAATAACGCTCATTTTGCCATCGTCGGACGCGATTTCCTTTCGCTCAGTGGCAAGCCGTTGTAACCGATCACGGTCCGACTGGATCATGCTAACAAGCAGCGGGATGCTCAGAAGACAGAGCACAAGAGCGATGTAACCTAAAATCAGCCCTGCCGTCGCGATTCCTTTTCCCCCGAGCGTGCCGCCAGACTTGCGAATTCTAGCGCGAGCGACGTGACCGCAGATTACTGCAGGAATTGCGGTGAACAGCCAGCCGCACGTAAACGAAAAAACAGCCAAGATGAGACTCCAAATCGCAAGAGCCGAAGTACGAGGAACCATTTGCAGAACAGCTGTCGGCGGAGGCCGTGGTGTTTCGTCTGCCATCTTGCCGTTGTAGTGAAGTTCACGCGCAAATACAAGACGCGCCAAAGTCGATTGTTGAGAGTTGAGCGTTGAGAGACAAAGCACGGAAAGTTCGTGAAGGTGAGGGCGCCTTCACCAGGTCGCCGCGGCGACCGCTCCCCATTTCGGCGGTCGCAGACCGCCGCTACAACAAAAGCCTAGCACTTTGATTTAGCGGAGCACTGGGTTTTGGCGACGTCCCTATTGATTCGTTTGCTGCCGGGCTCAGTCACCCTTCAGGCTTCCCGTCTATCTCGCGGTTTCCAACCGCTCGGTTCTCTTGCGCCGCGGTGGTTCCGCCGCGCCGTGCTCGAGTAGGACTCGCAACACCAGAAACTAAAAACCCCGCCGGAAAACCGGCGGGGTTCTTACTCTGGCGACGTCCTACTCTCGCATGGCCTATCGCCGTACTACCATCGGGGCTGCAGCGTTTCACTTCCGTGTTCGGAATGGGAACGGGTGGTGCCACTGCGCTATTGTCACCAGAGTGCGGAGCCGTACTGGCGGTTTCGCTGCTTTGGCAGCGACGCTAGCGCGAAGCCGAATCTCTGGAGACACCGGGGCGATTGAGGTCAATCGCCCCTACCTGCAATCCGATTTCAAAAGAACTCTCAACACTCATCTCTCAACGATGAACTGACAAGCTGATCCGCTGGCATCTACATACAGGTTTTCGGAAACGCTATCCGCCTTCGCTAAAGCTACGGCGTGACAGGCAACTTAAGGCTTCGTTTTGTTTTGAGATCTTTTGTCTCCTCTGTTTGCCCCGCTACTTCTCTCGAAATAGCGGGGGTTAACAGAAAAGTAAAAGATCAAGCCGAACGGGTTATTAGTACTCCTGAGCTGAACACATTACTGTGCTTGCACCCGGAGCCTATCAACGTGGTGGTCTACCACGACCCTTCAGGGAGATCTCATCTTGGGATAGGCTTGGCGCTTAGATGCTTTCAGCGCTTATCCTTTCCGAACATAGCTACC
>Ga0157379_10005668_pt1 | contig 10735 bp, 10 predicted proteins | sample S25metaG_FD_121802 | JGI IMG/M metagenome (GOLD analysis project Ga0157379, IMG submission 121802) | Switchgrass rhizosphere microbial communities from Kellogg Biological Station, Michigan, USA - S2-5 metaG | ecosystem: Host-associated > Plants > Roots > Rhizosphere > Soil | place: USA... | reverse complement strand
TCATGGTGCCGACCAGCGAGAATATCGCTATAACGTGCTTCGTTTTTCTCCGTTTAGCTGTCACGCGTTTGGGGCGCTCATTTGACGAGAGGCCTTTTGCAAACGCAAGCTAAAAATTAAGCGCATCGGTGCGGCCGCCGATTTTGCGGCGCTGCAACCGATGCGTTAACCAACCGCGCGTCGCGAATTATTACCAGTCGCCGTAAACTGTCCTGGCGCGATAGTAGCGCGGACCATAGGCATCGTTGTAGATAACGCCCGAGCGCACCGTAGTATCGTAGGCGGGCCCGTAGTAGGAATACGGGTACCCATTATAGTATGAGTACGTCGTGTATCCGGTCGGATAATAACCCGGACCATATGCTACGTACGGTGACTCTGCACATCCGCCTAGAAAAGCTGTGGCGACGCCTGCGCAAAGGATCGCGAATAGTATTGGAATGCGACGCTTGGATTTTGTTGTCGTTTTCATCAGATGTCCCCTTTCTTCATTTCCCTTATTTCATTGTACGATTCGAATCCGATGCCTCGATCGGTTGCCGGTCTGGGTGGAATCAACGGAACCTTTTGGACTGCGGCGACATATCGACACCCTGATTTTGCATCGATAGCGGTGTTCGCTACTGTCAGCCTCCCAATGAAACGAAACTTCTTTTGGCTCGGTGCGTTGCTGACGATTGTGTTCACCATGTTCGCGAAGCAGCCGTCCCCAACTACTGCCGATGGAAATTTTGATGTAATCATCCGCAACGGAACAGTTTACGACGGCACCGGCGCCGAGCCGCGACAGACCGATGTCGCAATTCGCGGGGATCGAATAGTTGGCGTCGGGGATTTCACATCGGCGACAGCGAACACAGTGATCGATGCGAAGGGACTCGCCGTCGTGCCGGGTTTCATCAACATGCTTTCCTGGTCAACGGAATCGCTAATTCAGGATGGCCGCTCACAAAGCGAAATCCGGCAGGGTGTAACGACCGAGATCATGGGCGAAGGCGACTCGATGGGGCCGGTGAACGATCGTGTGCGCGAGCACAAGATTCGCGAGCAAACCGACATCAAATACGACATCCCGTGGAATACGCTGGCGGAGTATCTGCAGTATCTCGAAAAGCGCGGCGTCTCGTGCAACGTGGCGTCCTTCATCGGTGCGACGACGATTCGCGAATACGTAGTGGGATACGAAGATAAGCAGCCGACGCCGGAACAGCTCGACGAAATGCGCGAACTGGTGCGGAAAGAAATGGAAGCCGGTGCACTCGGGATCGGCACGTCACTGATTTATCCGCCGGCGTTTTACGCGAAAACCGAAGAGCTGATCGAGCTGTGCAAGGTTGCTGCAAAATATCAGGGCAAATACATCTCGCATATGCGCAGCGAAGGAAATCAACTGTTCGAAGCGCTTGACGAGTTGCTGCGGATCGCACGCGAAGCGAAGATTCCGGCTGAGCTTTATCACATCAAAGCCGCCGGCAAAAAAAATTGGCCGAAAGTCGACGAACTGCTCACGCGAATCGAACGCGCGCAAAACGAAGGACTGAACGTCACCGCTGACATGTACACTTACACCGCTGCCGGCACAGGGCTTGACGCGTGTCTGCCTCCCTGGACGGAAGACGGCGGGTATCCGGCGCTGTTCAAACGGTTGCGCGACCCGGCGACGCGCGAGAAGATCAAAGCCGAAGTACAGGTCGACAGCGACAAATGGGAAAATCTTTATCTCGCGGCCGGTTCGCCGGACAAACTTTTGCTGGTGGGATTTAAGTCAGAAAAGCTGAAGCCGCTGACGGGTAAAACGCTCGCTGAAGTCGCGCAGATGCGCGGAAAAGATCCAATCGACACGGCGATGGATCTGATTGCGGAAGACGAATCACGCATAGGCACAGTCTATTACGTAATGTCCGAAGAGAACGTGAAGAAGGAATTGCGGAAGCCATGGATTTCCTTTGGCTCGGATGAAGCCTCGCAAGCGCCGGAGTCGCCGTTCACAAAATCGAATCCCCATCCGCGCGCTTACGGGAATTTCGCGCGCGTGCTCGGGAAGTATGTGCGCGACGAAAAGGTGCTATCCATGACCGACGCGATTCACCGATTGAGCGGCCTGCCGGCAACAAATCTCGGGCTCGATCACCGCGGATTCCTCAAGGAAGGAATGTTTGCGGACGTGGTGCTGTTCGATCCGGCGACGATCACCGATCATGCGAACTTTGAAAAACCGCATCAATACGCAACTGGTGTAAAACATGTGCTTGTCAACGGTGTGCAGGTGATCAAAAACGGCGAGCATACCGGAGCGAAACCGGGTCGGGCGTTGTGGGGGCCGGGAAAGGTGAAGTAAACTAAACGTATGCGTCGTATTTGACGCATGTGACTCATTCTCTTCTCTCGAGAAGGGAAATGACCAACGAAGTCGTTCATAGTTTTTCCGCCGAGGACCCGCCTTCGCACAAGGCTACGGCGCGCCGTGCAGCGGACTCTACAGCCGGCGCGCGTCACGTGTGCGTTGCAACTATGCGGCAGAGAGTTGAGGTTTAGTTTCCTCATGGATCCGATCAAGAGTATCAAATTACGCTGGCTCCAGGATGCGTTGCACGACGTCAGCTACGAACTGTCGCGCTCGCAATTTTCTAGGTTTGCGCCGCAGGCGTGGCGACCCGCGATCAACGCGTATCGATGCGACACGTGTATTCGAATATGCGTTGATCTTGCGGGAGTCGATCGTTCGCTGATCGATCTGACCGTCGAGCCGCGGCGCCTGGTGATTCGCGGCACGCGAGAGCTGCCGGAGCCGACCGGCGACGAGGGGTGCGCCCAGCAATTACTGGCGATGGAAATCGATTACGGGCCGTTTGAACGCGAGATCACTTTCCCGGTTGATGTGGAAATCGACAAGGCACATGCCGAGCAGCGTAACGGGTTACTCTGGATTTCGCTGCCAGTAACAAAGCAATCATGAGCACCGGAAAGCTGAACGCATTACAGCAGGGCACTGATTCAAAGCCAACAAGCACGGCTACCGTTCCCCTGGGCGTAGAGGAGAGCCGAACACCGCGAATTCCGGAAGAGCTGTCGATTCTGCCAGTACGCGGTTTCGTAGTTTTTCCGGGCACGGTTATCCCACTTAACGTTCAGCGAGCAGCATCGCTCAAACTGCTCGATGACACGTTGCTGCGCACGAAGGTCATCGGCCTGCTTACGCAGCGTGATGAGACGAAAGACGACCCGTCGCCTCAAGATCTTTACTCGATCGGCACGGCCGCGCTGGTGCTCAAACTTGTTCGGCAATCAGAGGACAACGTGCTCGTGATTGTGCAAGGACTGCGCCGTTTTTCGCTGCGCAAAATCATCGCCACCGATCCGTTTCTGCGCGCCGAAGTCGATCTACCGCAATCGATCCTGCCGCCGCCGAGCAAGGAATGGGAAGCCACGTTCCGGAATCTGCGTGATTCAGCTACGCGTTTGTTCGAACTGACGCCGGACGCGCCGGAACAGGCGCGCATGATGATAATGAACATCGAGAGTCCCGAGCAACTCGCCGATTTTTTGGCGCCGAACCTCAACATAGATGTCGCGCAAAAGCAGGCGTTGCTGGAAGAACTCGACGTCGAAAAACGGGTGCGTGCCGTGCAGCAACACGTTTCGGCGCAGCTCGAGATCGCCCAGATCCAACAGCGACTGCAAAAAGATGTCGCGTCGCAATTTTCCGACGCACAGCGGCGCGCGTATCTGCGGTCTCAGCTCAAAGCGATTCAGCATGAACTGGGTGAGACGGACGGCGGCAGTGAGGAACAAGCACAACAACTGCGCACGCGCCTGCAGGAAGCGAATCCGCCGGAAGAAGTGATGAAGCAGGCCGAGCGCGAATTGAAGCGGCTGGATTTCATTCCACCGGCGAGTCCCGAGTTTTCAGTGATCGTGACTTACATCGAAATCATTGCCGACTTGCCGTGGAATAAGTTGAGCAAGGACAACCTCGATCTCGATCAGGCGCAGCAAGTCCTTGACCGCGATCACTACGATTTGGAAAAAGTTAAGAAGCGACTCATCGAATATCTTGCGGTACGAAAACTCAATCCACAAGGACACGGCGCGATCCTCTGTTTTCTCGGGCCGCCAGGCGTAGGCAAAACCAGTCTCGGTCAATCGATCGCCGACGCGCTGGGCCGCAAATTTGTGCGAATCAGTCTCGGCGGAATGCGCGATGAAGCGGAGATTCGCGGTCATCGCCGCACCTATATCGGCTCGATGCCGGGACGCATCATCCAAGAGCTCCGTCGCTGCGGCACCCGCAATCCGGTCTTCATGCTCGACGAGATCGACAAGATTGGTGCGGATTTTCGCGGCGATCCTGCCAGCGCGCTGCTCGAAGTGCTGGATCCGCGGCAGAACAACGCGTTTGTCGATCGTTATCTCGATGTGCCGTTTGATCTATCGCAGATCATTTTCATCGGTACCGCAAACTATATTGAGGGCATACCCGAACCTTTACGTGACCGGATCGAAGTGATCTCACTTCCCGGTTACACCGAGCGCGAGAAACTCGAGATTGCGAAGCGTTATCTTGTCCCGCGACAACTGGAGGAGAACGGGCTCAAAGCCGAGCAATGCGAATTCCAGGAGGACGCGCTTCGCCGCATCATCAGCGATTACACGCATGAAGCTGGCGTTCGTGAGCTCGAGCGTCAGATCGGAGCTGTGTGTCGCGGTATTGCTGCGCAGGTGGCTCGGGGCAAAATCGATCACGCAACGGTGACGCCGCAGACGGTGGCGGAAATGCTTGGCCCGGCCAAATACGTTCGCGAAACAAGGCTCAAGACCAGTAAACCCGGCGTTGTCACAGGATTGGCTTACACACCGACGGGCGGTGAAGTATTGCACATCGAAGCGACGCGTTATCCAGGCAAGGGAAATATCACACTGACCGGGCAGATCGGAAACGTGATGAAGGAATCTGTGCAGGCGGCGTTCAGTTTAGTGCGCAGCCGAGACGGCGAGATCGGTGCAAAAACCGATGATTTTCGAAAGATGGACGTGCACGTGCACGTCCCAGCGGGCGCGGTGCCAAAAGACGGGCCGTCAGCCGGGGTCGCAATGTTTACCGCGCTCGCTTCGCTTTTCAGCAACAGACCCGTTCGCCCAGATGTCGCGATGACTGGCGAGGTTACTTTGCGCGGACTGGTTCTGCCGATTGGCGGATTGAAAGAAAAAAGCCTGGCTGCGATGCGCGCCGGAATTTCCACCGTCATCATTCCCAAGCTCAACGAAAAAGATCTCGTCGACGTTCCCGAGGAAGCTAAACAAAAACTCAAATTCGTCCCGGTAGAAAACGTAGATGAAGTCCTGGCTGTTGCGCTGGAGAAAAATGGAACAGCGCCGGCGGCTTCGAAAAACAAGGCTGCCTGACTTGCGGACCCAAAGAAAAAAGAGGCTGCTTTTTGGATTAGTTCTTCTTCTCCCGCCCCCAGGATTGAAGAATGTTGCCACTCCCGGGCTGGGAACCGAAGTCTGTGGGACGTGGCTTGCCGGCCGGGGCGAAACATATTTTGTAACCGTTATCGTCCATTCGGTAGATGCCGAGCATGACTACTTTGTCTGTCGAGATGGAGTCTATCTCCTTCGGCGTTTTGTTTTCGTCGAGTTTGAACGTCCCCGCCTTGCTGGTGGCGTCGTCCGCAGCTCCGGGAAAGCGGAAGGTGTCACCCTTAAAGACGATCGTTTCCTGCTTCACTTTGTCTTCGGGCAAAACGTTTCCGTCGTCCACCGCTGCAACGAGGTACCAAGTGCCCTGGAATCTGTCCAAGTCCGTTTTGGGCGGCGCCGCCTGCGGCTGCTGACGGTTACACGCTACGAGCACGAGGCCGAGTCCGCTGATCACAAGCAACTTCGTTTTCATGGTGACCAAGAGTGGATTCCAGTGTTGCGGAATGCAAGCTGGAAACGGAAAAGATCTTTGTTGTGTCGTAAGGATTCAGTCACTACTTCCATTCCCAATAATCGGAGTGCGTGTTGCCTTCTGCGTCTACGGTGTATTCGAATAACACTGCTACCTTGTTAAGACGTGACCATTTTGACGGCATGGTTTGGAAATAAAGGGCGCCGCAATAAGTCGCGGTTCCATCTTTTTTCATTGTGCCAACACCATGGCCAGTCCAAGTGGCCGTTTTGCCGTCCTTCGTGATCATGATTCCTTGACCTGTGCCGTATTGTGTCCCATCCGGACGAAGAATGGTCGTGTACGTGCCTGTGTCCTTTATGTTTGTGCCCAGCACTGATCCGGTTGCCTGAAACGTTGTTTCCATCTTTGGGTCTCCAGCCAGATTCGGCAACACGCGCTGCATGGTAATTTTGCCTGATATTTCACCAATCTTCTCGCCTAACATAAATGTCCTCCTGTTTACGTTGGTTTTTCGATTACACGATTCGGCCCGGAAATTACAGCGAAAACTAATTCAAGCATGTGACAGAATTCGGAGCGGGAGAGTTCGCGACCCCGAGGCGCGACCGACGCCTTGCTACGCCTGGGGCGCACTAACCCCGAAAGCATTCAGGGCTCACTGCCCCGCACCGGTAAACGCCACGAGGAGACTAACGCCGGCGAAATCCCTAGCACTAGCGCCGCAACCGCTGGCGGATTATCGAATTTTTCGAGCGGCTCGGTGGGAAGCGGCTTTCGCGCAACTGCTTGACCAGATGGAACGAGCAGCAGAGAAATGGCGGTTAGCAACCAGTCACAACATCCCGCGCAATTATAGGCCGGAACTGTCTCTCCCGCACGTTGCAAAAAAGGGAGACCGGCGGTCCGCTCCCCTCTAACCCTGCGAAACCGCCGGCCAATCAACCGAAAGATTATTGCGGCTCTTGAACGATCTGCGTAACCGGAATGCGGCGGTTAGCCTACGTCGCCGTTTGCTTGCTCGTAATCCCGGATTGCTCGACGAGTCTGCGGCCCAAGGACTCCATCGACGGATCCGTGGTAATAGCCAGCCCGTGACAACCGTCGTTGCAACTCGGCGACTCTGGATTGGCTGCTACTACCGTACTGGTATTCGGCGCCGTATCCGTTGCCGTAACCGCCGTTATCGTACCCGTAGGCGTAGGCGCCACCATAGCCGTAAGGATAATAGCCGTAGCCGTAGTATGGGTAGCCGTAGTCCCAGCCCCAACCTCCTGCCCAAGGGCCCCAGCCCCAGCCCCACCACCAGGGAAAGCCAAAACCGCCGATGAACACGACGTTATTGTTGTTATGACACCACTTGTGACCGTTCCACCAACTCCAGTTGCCGTTGGAATGTCTCCAATTCTGGCCATTCCATTTGCCACTCCAGTTGTTCTGACCATTCCAATTATTGCGGCCATTGACATTGTTGGCAGTGAAATTTCGGCCATTGAAGTTTCGACTAGCGACATTGTTGGCATTACGGCCACTGAAGTTACGGCCAGCGAAGTTGCCGCCGTTGAAATTGCCGGGACGATTGAAATTAGCACCGCTCAAACGGGCGCCGCCCGGACGCATTCCGGCACGAGAGAACCCGCCGGGGGCCATCCCAGCACGAGAGAAGCCGCCGGGGGCCATCCCGCCACGAGAGAAGCCGCCGCGTGCCGCCCCGCCGCCGCCGCTAAAGTGGCCGCCACTGCCACCTCGACCACCACCGCCTCCACGCGCCTCCATGGTCAATGGCGCAGCAAGCGTCAAAACAAGAAGACAAATTCCAGAAACGAAGAGCTTTGAATTAATCATAAGAGTAAGGGTTCTGTCGGATTAGACACCGTGGATCGCCGAAAGTCGCATTATTTTTTTTGCGACATGAGAAAAAATGCCGCTGCCAGGCGGTATTGGCGATTGTCGTGAGAAAAGGAACGACCGGCGGCCCGCTTCTTTTGTGTGATGCGATGCCCGCCGGTCGAATACCGATTATCTTCTTCGAACTAAGCTAGCCCCAAACTGTCGAGCAGCGGTCGGTCAATCGCTCCGTCCACCGCCATGCCATTTCTGCTTTGAAAAGCCGCGATGGCGTTGCGAGTCTGAGGTCCGATAACTCCGTCGACTGAGCCATGGTAGTAGCCGAGTCGGCCAAGGCGCTGCTGGACAGCTGCAACCGTTGATCCGCTATAATAGCTATAGCTTGGCGTGTAGTACGAGTAGCGGTTGCTGTAACCACCGTACGGATAACCGCCGTAGTACGAGTAGTAGTTGTTGTAACCACTGTACGGATAACCGCCGTAATACGAGTACGGGTAATACCCCGACGTGCCGTAGCCCCAATTCGAGTACGGCCAGCCCGAATAGTAACCGTAGTTCGGGTAAGCGTATCCGCCGCCATTGTAATAGCGCGTGCCGCCCCCATAATAGTTACGGGTGCCATAATATCGTGTACCGCCGTAGTAACGAGTCCCGGTATATTGGCGCCCCGCGTAAGAGCGGGTGCCGTAGTTGCGGGTGTTGCCCATGCGAGGGCCAATATTTTGATTATGGCGCATCACTTGGCGTTGATTATGGCGCGTCACTTGTGTCGTTTGCGGAGCTTTTCCTTTCGACTTGTACACTGAAGATTTCTTTGCCGGCTTACCCATCGCTGGCGACGCCATCAACGCGCCTGCAGCCAAGCAACTTACGAAAATTAACCCCTTTGTTTTCATATTTTCCTCCTGTTATGATTTCTCTCTCAGATTCGTGGCTCCTCGATATCGCGGATGCGTCACGAGATGCCCGTAAAAACTACCAATTACAGGCCAATGAGAACCCGACTGGAACGGACAGAATTGCTGCTGGTCAATGCGCGCAGCTTATTACTATCATAGCGCGATAAATGAAGCGTATCGCGATTGTTCTGATTGCTATTACCAACTCGCAATTGGTTTGTGGTGCAACAACCGAACACAGCACGAGTCCGTCGCGGCAATTCGTGATTTACGGCGCGGACGCGAAGGTGCGCGGCGCGATATCTGGCCTGGCTGAACAAACCAAAACTAATCTGCTCGGGCTGTTGCGGCAGCGCGACGACTGGAAGACGCCTGTGGTGGTGAACTTGCAATCGCAACAGGCGAATGTTCCCGAAATTCCGCCGTCGGATCTGCGATTCAGTCAAACCGGTTTCGGAATCAAGCTGCAGCTCGACCTTACCATCTCCAAGAACGTCGATGTTTCGCTTGTCGAACGCGAACTGCTCCGCGCGATTTTGCTCGAAATGGTGTATCGCGAGCAACCGCATATCACTGTAGGCGCCGTGCTGGTTGAACCGCCCGATTGGTTGATTGACGGGGCGCTCGCTCTTGCGCCGGGGTGCGAGCGTGGCCCATTGATCGAGGCAATCGTTAATACCGAGAAGCCTCTGCCGTTGGAGAAATTTCTTCAGCAACGTCCAGGGTTTCTCGATTCTACGGGTCGCACGCTTTATCGCGCATATGCTTTTGCGCTGGTGCAAATGCTCTTGGACGTGAAAAACGGCGGAGCGCAGTTGGCGAAATACATCGATCATCTATACGATTCTTCAAATGATCCGCTCGCGGATCTCAAGTCACAATTTCCGTTACTCACGGATGACGCCGAGAGAACGTGGCAGCTGGCCGTAAATCGTTTGAAAAGCTTGCAGACATTTCGGTTAATGACGTTCGGTGAAAGCGAGCAGCGCCTCGATGAATTATTAAGCGTAAAAATTTCCGAACCAAAAAAACCAGTGAAGCTGGTGAAGTTGGAAGAAGTTGCCCAGCACAAACCTTCGGCCAGCGAGAAGATGGCGCTCGATCAGTTGAAACGCGATTTGATGTTCCTTGTTCCCCAGACGAATCCGGTGCTGCGACCGATTGGGCGTGAATACCAGCAGATCGCCGAGCTACTTGCTCGCGGCAAGCACAGGGGAGTATCGAAGCGCCTGTCCCGTCTTGAGCTGACGCGCCAGCAACTCGCCGCGCGGATGACCGAGATCGACGATTACATGAATTGGTTCGAAGCAACACAAATGAATAGAGGCAGCGGCAATTTCACCGGTTACCTCAAGGCCGTGGATCAATCGCAAGTACCGGCTCCAAGGCGGCACGATCCGCTTTCAGTTTATGTAAACGCCTTGGAGGATCAGTTTGAAAATTGAAAGCAAGAACCGAGAAGGAAACACCGACGCCTACTGCGACGCCGACAGCCACTGCAACAACAATGATTTCGTTTCTCGCTGGGGGAGTTGCCCCTTCTGGCTTTGCCGATTATGTTTTTCCTGCGCGTTTTGAAACGCGCGTTTTCTATCTATGCAAAAAATTGGATTCGCCGAGGCTCTCGAGTCAGTTGTGGGCAGCGACCCCCGCTATCAGCGGGAGGGGTATATCTTTTTGCGCGACTCACTCGACTTTACGACCAAGCAGCAAAAGAAAACCAAGGGCGTCAGCGTGCGTCATGTAACCGGCCCGGAGTTGCTCGATGGCGTCCGGCAGTACGCGCTCAAGGAATTCGGCCCAATGGTGATGACGGTGTTCGATAGCTGGGGAATCCGTTCCTGTGAAGACATCGGGCATATGGTATTTAACCTGATCGGCGCCGGCGTATTCGGGAAAACCGAGCAGGATTCGATAGAGGACTTTAAAAACGTTTACGATTTTAAGGAGGCGTTTGTAAAACCGTTCGAACCAGTGAAACCGGAAAGGGTCAAACCGCGAGTGCAGGTGCCCCCGTCAAAGCCAGCCACGTCGCGAAAGTGAATTCTGCCAGGGTGAATTGAACGAAAATTTCACCTTGGCTGTCGGTGATCAG
>Ga0157379_10005663_pt1 | contig 10737 bp, 11 predicted proteins | sample S25metaG_FD_121802 | JGI IMG/M metagenome (GOLD analysis project Ga0157379, IMG submission 121802) | Switchgrass rhizosphere microbial communities from Kellogg Biological Station, Michigan, USA - S2-5 metaG | ecosystem: Host-associated > Plants > Roots > Rhizosphere > Soil | place: USA... | reverse complement strand
GGATTGCCCTCGAGCTTGGTCGGGCGGCCCATATGGCTCTCGGCGAGAAGGCCGTACACCGTCCCGCCGAGCGGCATCGCCGTGGCGAAGAAGAGCGGCTCGCCGGGAACCACCCCCTCCTCCGGCGCTTTGGCGTACGGCACGATCTCCTGCGGCGGCTGCCGGGTGCAGGCGCCGAGGCCCGCCAGCGCGAGCGACGCGCTCATCAGCCGCAGGAACTGCCGGCGATCGACGCCGCGCCCCGCCGCCACCTGGCGCGGGAAGTCCTGCTCCAGCAACGCCTCGAGCTCGGGCGTGCCGGCGGCCTCCTCCAGACTCCGCCAGAAACGCCGCCCGTCGCTCGTCGCCAGACGACGGCGGATCGCCTCGATGTCGATCGCGCCGCTCATCGATGGCAGGTGTAGCAGTCGGTCAGGCTCTGGATCTTGTAGGTACGCACCAGCTCCCGGCCGATCTCGAGCTGATTGCTCGGCGGTTCCCACGCCATGTTGAACACCTCCTCGCGCGGGCGCACGTAGCGCTCGGGATGCCGGTGGCAATCGAGACACCACTCCATCTGCAACGACGACTCCTGCCACGTGAGGTTCATCTGATCGACGCGCCCGTGGCAGGTGGCGCAGCCGACGCCCTTCTGCACGTGGATCGAGTGGTTGAAGTAGACGTAGTCCGGCAGGTCATGGACGCGGGTCCAGCGGATCGACGTATCCGTGCGATAGCTCGCCCGTACGGGCTCGAGCACCGCGCTATCCGTCCAGATCTGCGCGTGGCAGTTCATGCACGTCTGCGTCGGCGGAATTCCCGCGGAGGCGGTGCGCTCGACCGACGTGTGGCAGTACCGACAATCGATACCGAGCTCGCCCGCGTGATGCTTGTGGCTGAACGGCACCGGCTGCTCCCGCGCCACGCCCGCCTCGGTGACGTACGACGAGCGATTCAAGAGCGCCAACCCATACGTCGCCGCCGCCACGAAGAAGAGAAAGCCGAAGATGCTCACCCGCGAGAAGGTGTTCGTGCTGCGGTGAAACACCTGAGGCACGGCGCGTATGGTAGCGGCAGTTACAAAAGGGGCAAGGTCTCGCCCCTCTTAAAAGATCTCGAATCCCGGGAAAGCGTCCCTAATAGAGGGGGTCGACTTGACCCCATGGCGTCGCCCGCGCCCAACGCGCGCCAAAGGCGCGCGGAGGGAGACGCGTGGATTCACTCCACGCGTCGACGGCCACCGGAGCATCGGCGCGGGCAGCGCGCCGAGCGCACGGGGCCGTTATGAAATGGTCGCCCACGCTCGCTCGCTGGAGCGCAGGTAGCGATTCACTTTCAGATTCGCGACGATGTAGGCGAGGCTCTCCATCAGCTGTCCCGGAGGCGGCGGGCTGAACCGGCGCAGGATGTTCCGCACCGAGTAGAAGCCCTGGTAGACGAACTTGAAGCCGTCGATCATCTGCTCCGGGGTCATCGCGCTCGGGCGGACCAGGGCCGAGCCGTAGTCGTACCGAGCCCAGTCGCCGTCGAGGATGCGGCCCGCCTTGACCATGTCGTCGTAGTACTTGGTGCCCGGGTAGGGGCACGGGGTGAAGAGCTTCAGGAACGAGACCTTGTTCTCGACCAGGAAGCGCAAGGTGCGGGCGAAGGTGTCGGGCGTGTCGCCGTCGAGGCCGACCATGATCAGTGCGATCACCTGGATGCCGCGGCCCCGCAGCTTGGCGATGTCCTCCGCGAAGCGAGGCGCCTGGTTGAAGTCCTTGCGCACGCCCGCGAGGCTCTCCTCGTTGATGCTCTCGAGGCCGATCGACAGGCTGACGCAGCCGCTGCGCGCGGCGAGATCGAGCAGCTCCGGGTCGCGCGCCATGTTGATGGTCGATTGCGAGGCCCACTTCAGCTTGAGCGGGATCATCGCCCGGAAGAGCTCCTTGGCCTTCTCCGGGTGGGCGATCGGATTGTCGTCGAGGAAGAGGATGCGGTTGCCGCCGTGGCGCTGGATCGTCCGCAGATCGGCGACCACGTCGTCGACCGGGCGCGTGCGGAACGAGCGCTTGTAGTACGTCTGCACCGCGCAGTACTCGCAGGGATGCGGGCAGCCGCGCGAGAACACCACCGGCCAGTGGAAGTACATGCGGTACAGCGAGCTGGTCTCGAACGCGTCGCGTTTCAGGAGCGGTAGGGTGAGGTAGTCGAAGGTCGGCATGCCGGCGAGCGAGGTCCAGTCGTCGGCGCGGTAGATGCCCCGGCTGCGGCCGGCCTCGAGATCGCGCAGCACCTCCGGCCAGACGGTCTCGGCCTCGCCGGCGACGACCGCGTCGCAGTGCTTCAGCGACTCTTCCGCGGTCAGCGTGACCCACGTGCCGCCGAGCACGACCTTGCGCCCGCGTCGGCGGTACTCGGCCGCCAGATCGTACGCACGCGCGATCTGCGGTCCCATGGCGGTGATGCCGACGACGTCGCACGGCTGGTCGAGATCGACGTCGTAGAAGAGCTCGTCGACGAACGACACCTGGTGCTCCGGCGGGGTGAGCGCCTTCAGATACGGCAGGGTGATCGCGCTCGTCCAATAGCGCGTAGTCTTCTGGAGGCTGCCGTCCGGATTGTAGTGCGTCGGCGAGACCAGATGAATCCGCATCGAAAGTCGAAACTAGTCCGTCGGTAGTGGGGTACGCAAGCAATGGGGCCCGCTTGTCTGCCGCGCGTCCCGCACGTATCGTCGCGACGCTCATGCCAAGCCCCCACGATTCGACGCTCGTCGCCGACGCGACGCAGGCGGAGCAGCAGCGCTTTCGCGCCGTCGTCAATCGGTTCGTTTTCCGCGGCATGCTCTTCTCGATGGGCTCGGTCGCGGTGGTACTGCATCGGACGCTGCCCTGGAAGGGCGTCTCCTGGGAGTTCGCCAAGCTCTCCGCCCGCAATCTGGCGCGGGCGTGTGGCGTGCGCGTGCGCATGCACGGCCTCGAGAACCTGACGGGGCCGGGCCCGTACGTCTTCGCTCCGAACCACCAGAGCCACTTCGACATCGCGGCGCTGCTCGGGTACCTGCCCGGGCACAACCGCTTCGTCGCCAAGCGTGAGCTGTTCGACGAGCCCGTGCTCGGGATGGTGCTGCGCACCATGGGCATGGTGCCGGTCGACCGCGACAACCCGCTGGAGGCGATCCAGTCGCTCAATCAGATCGCGGTCGAGGAGCGCTACTCCCTCATCATCTTCCCGGAGGGCACCCGCTCGCGCGACGGCGCGTTGCTGCCGTTCAAGAAGGGCCCCTTCGCGGCGGCGATCTTCATGAAGATCCCGGTCGTGCCGGTCGTCTGCAAGGGCACCGCGGCCATCATGCCGAAGGGCGGTTACCTGTCGATTCTGCCGGGTACCTGCGACGTTTTCGTGGAGAAGCCGATCCCGACGGCGGATCTCACCTACGACGACCGCACCGAGTTGCGGGATACCGTCCGGGGCATCGTCGCCGCCCGGCTCGCGGAGGCCTGATCCGACGCCGCCCCACCCGGCTTGAAATCGCCGCCCCGCGATCGGTAGTGTAGCCCTTCGATGCGGCGTCTCGGGCTCGGAATTGCCGTGCTTTGCTCGGTGGTTGCATGCGTTCAGGCGGGTGGCTCCGTCGGCGCGGACCCGTCCGCGCCGCGCAAGCCCTACGAGATCCTGCTCTTCGGCGCCGCCGTACGGGGCCCGGAGCACGCACCGGTCACGATCGTCGAATTCTCGGATTTCCAGTGCCCCTACTGCGCCAAGGCGACGACTCTCGTGGATCAGGTGCTGCGGGCCTATCCGCGCGAGGTGAATTTCGTCTACAAGAACTTCCCCCTGCCGATGCACCCGCACGCCGAGCTCGCCGCCCGCGCCGCGCTCGCCGCGGGACGACAGGGGAAATTCTGGGAGATGCACGACGAATTGTTCCGCCATTCCGCCTCGCTCGCTCCCGAGACGATCAACGGCATCGCCGAGCAGATCGGACTCGACGTGCCGCGCTTCAAGGCCGACCTCGGCTCACCCGAGGTCGCAAAGCAGCTGGATACCGAGATCCGCCAGGGCAAGGTCGCGGGGATCAACGGCACACCGAGCTTTTTCGTCAACAACCGGGCGGCGAACACGCGCTCGCTCGAGGGTTTCAAGGCGATGATCGACGAGGAGCTGAAGAAGCAGGCTGGGTGATCATCGCTCCAACTCCGAACACGGATGGGCACGCACCGCGTGCCCGACACGTCGACACGACAATCAGCACAAGGAGGACACCATCATGAGAATTCGTACGATTGGAACTGCGGCTCTGGCGCTGGCGCTCGCGGCACCCGGCTGCGCCTCGAAAAGCGACGTCGAGGCCGTGCAGGCCACCCAGAAGGATATCCTCGCGAAGGTCGAGCAGATCGCCAAGGATCAGGCAACGCTGCTGTCGAAGGTGAACGCGCCGGCCGCCGCCGCCCGCCCGCAGGTCGACCCGAACAAGGTCTACGACATCCCTGTGGCCGATACCGCGATCCGCGGTCCGAAGGACGCGCCGGTCACGATCACGATGTTCTCGGACTTCCAGTGCCCGTTCTGCCAGCAGGCCATCCCGATGGTGGACGACGTGCTCAAGGCGTACCCGAAGGACGTCCGCTTCATGATGAAGCAGTTCCCGCTGCGCCAGATCCACCCCAACGCCGAGCCCGCGGCCGAGGCAGCGATCGCGGCGCAGCGCCAGGGCAAGTTCTGGGAGATGCACGACGAGCTCTACAAGGCCGGGCGCAATCTCTCGCCCGACACCATCAAGGGCATCGCCGAGAAGATCGGCCTCGACATGAAGAAGTTCGAGGCGGATCGCAACTCGCCCGAAGTCAAGAAGCAGATCGATGCCGAGCTCGAGCTCGGTCAGAAGGTGGACGTCCGCGGGACGCCGAGCCTCTTCATCAACGGCAAGGTCGTCCAGAACCGCTCCGTCGACGGCATGAAGGCGCAGATCGACGAAGCCCTGAAGGCCAAGAAGGGCTGATCAGGCTCGAAGGAACAGTCCCACGCGGTCCGCTCGTCTCGCCGTCGCGCTGCTGCCGTTCGTGATCGGTGCGTGCACCACGCACACGGTCACCACGCACAGCTCCGTGGCGGGAGGCGGGTCGACCGCCGGCATCACGCAACACGGGTTCGTGAACGGCGAGCTCGTCCTCCGCTTCACCCCGGAGGGCGAGCGTGCCGTCACCCCGACGATGAGCGTCTCGCAGGGTTGGCTGCGCTTCAACATCCCGTCGCTCGATTCGCTGAACGCCAAGTACCACGCCACCGCGCTTACGCCCGTCCAGGGAGACAAGGGCGCCTACCGTCTGAAGATCGCCCCGGACGCCAACGTCTTCCGCGCCGCGGAAGATTACGGCCACGATCCGATGGTCGCCCGCGCGGAGCCGAACTACATCTTCAAGCTCGACCGCCCGCCCGAGGCGCCGAACGCCGTCCGCACCGAGCTCCCCCCGGGCTCGCAGCCGGATACCGTTCGTATCCGCCGCTAGCGGAGTGTTGCCTACCTTCGCGACGGCGATACGCTGAAGCCATGGCGACGTCTCGACGACCCACGCGCGGGACGCGGCGTCGATCTGTCGTGCACCGCTGGTCGCGTCGTGTAACCGAGGAAAGTCACGCCCTCGACCTCGAGGCGAGAGTCTTCACGTTGCGATCGGGACGAGCGATCGCCGAATCGCTGAGACGGTCCGCCGAAGCGAGCCGGCAACGGAAGTCGACGCCCTATCGCTCGGCGATGTCGATGCTCGTCTTCTACATCAACCGCGCCGGCACCAAGCTCAGCCCGTCGCGCCGCAAGGTTCTCGAGCGCGCCAAGGGCGAGTTGCGGCGACTCTACGGGAAGTGACCTGACGACGACCTCGCGCGCGCCGCGCCGTCGGCGCTCCCCGGCGAAGGCACCGCGGGTGACCGAAGGAGCGGTCGCGAGCCCGACGCTCGCGGGCGCCTTCCCGGACTTGCCTCTCGCCGTACGTCCGCCCTTTCCCCCGATGGAGGCGCGCGCGGCAACCGAGATTCCCCGCGGCGATCGCTGGCTCTACGAGCCGAAGTGGGACGGCTTCCGCTGTCTCGTTTTTCGCGCCGGGGACGAGGTCGCGTTGCAATCGAAGAGCGGGCAGCCGCTCACGCGTTACTTCCCGGAGCTTGTGGCCGCCGCGCTGGCATTTCCCCAGCGCCGGTTCGTACTCGACGGCGAGATCGTCGTCGGCGTCGCCGGCCGGCTCGACTTCGATGCGCTGCTGCAACGCATCCATCCTGCCGCGAGCCGGGTGCAGCGACTCGCCGCCGAGACACCGTGCAGTTTCCTCGCGTTCGACCTCCTGCTCGAGGACCGTCGCGATCTGACGTCTCGGCCCCTATACGAGCGGCGCGCCGCGCTCGGGCGCTTCTGCGAGCGCGCCCCCGCCGGCTCCCTTTTGCAGGCGTCGCCCGCCACCGACGATCGCGCGCTCGCCGAGCAATGGATGCGCGATCTCGACACCGTGGGGCTGGACGGCGTCATCGCGAAGCTCGCCGGCGAGCCGTATCATTCCGGCGACCGCGCCGGCATGCTCAAGGTGAAGCGCCTGCGGACGGCGGACTGCGTCGTCGGCGGCTTCCGCTACGCGCAGGGCTCACGGGCGATCGGTTCGTTGCTGCTCGGCCTCTACGACGATGCCGGCCTGCTCCACCACGTCGGCTTCGCGGCGAGCTTCACGGAGAGCGAGCGCCGCGCGCTGAAAGCCGTCCTGACGCCGCATCTCGGCGGCAGCGGCTTCACGGGTCGCGCGCCAGGGGGACCGAGTCGTTGGTCGACCGAGCGTTCGGCCGAATGGCAACCACTCGCCCCGGCACTGGTCTGCGAAGTGCGCTACGATCACTACTCCGGAGATCGTTTCCGGCACGGCACGAAATTCCTTCGCTGGCGACCGGACAAGGCGCCGCGCGCCTGCACCTTCGAGCAGCTCGGTCGGCCGAAGGCTGGCAAGCGCTCGAAAGCGGGCGCGCTGAAGCTCTGAGCTAGCGGCGGCGCGAGCTGTGTGCCGCCGCCCTTCGCGGCCTGAGCCGCACGACCGAGGCGGCGGCGCGGCGCGGCTCCCGCTCCTCGTCGGAAGGCTTCTCGTCGCCGGACAGATCCGCGATCATGCGCTGCAGCAGCCGCACGAGGCGCTTGCGCTGCGCCTCGTCGGAGATGTTGTATTCCGGATGGTCGGCACGGCGGTGCGCCAGCTTGTACTTCGTGCCTTCCATCTCGGTGCTGTAGTCGTTCGCGTTCAGCTTCTTCACGATCTGATGCGCGAGGATGTACCAGTGGTACTCGGTGCCGACCGGCACCCCCGAGCCCTCGGGCGCGTGGCCCTTCCGCCGCTTCGTGACGTTGAAGGTGAAGTGCCACTCGTCGGGGGTGACCTTCGTCTCCTTCCAGTCGCCGGCGTCGTACTTCCACGTGTGTCCGCGGCCGACCTTCATGCCGGTGTACCGCTGGCCGTGGAAGCTCTTCATCGCGTCGTAGGAAGCGGCGACACCGCCTTTGCCGGTATCCCTGCTCTTGGCCTTCCGTTCCATGAGGACGATGTCATGCAACCCGCATACCGGCATGCGAGCGCCGGGCAGGCTGAATCCGTGGAGCCTCGCGCCCTCCGCATTACGGCAGTGTGCAAGAGCTGCCCGGGGCGTGCGTCCTCCTTTGCACACGATGCAGAGTGCATGTTCGCGCCATGCAGGCTGCACGGCGACCGACGATCGCGGCACCAGAAAATCGAATGAACTCCGAAGTCGTGCGGCGGCATGCGGAATGCAGTTGCGCGCATGGCCGAATTGCACGCAATGCATCTCTCCAACCTCCTCAGCACCGACCTCATCCTGCCGACCATCGGGGCACGATCGAAAGCCGAAGTGCTCGAGACCCTCGCCGCTCACGTGGAATCGGCGCGACCCCACATCGACCGCCGGGTGCTCGAGCAAGCGCTCCATGAGCGCGAGCGGCAGTCCACGACCGCCCTGGAAAACGGCGTCGCGGTTCCTCACGTGCGACTGGCCCACCTTCCCTCGCCCCTCGCAGTGTTGGCGAGAGCCGTCACGGGCATCGATTGCGGCGCCGCGGATGGGCGGCCGACGCAGCTCTTCCTTCTACTGATCGTCGCCGCCGAGCAGCCGGGGAGTCACCTCAAGCTGCTGGCATCGGCCGCGCGTCTCCTGAGCGACCCCAGCTGCCGCTCGGGTCTCCTCGAGGCACCGTCGGCCGCCGAGATTCTCGGCGTCGTACGCGCCCACGAGCTGCGCTCGCAGCGCCGCGCCGCCTGACGCCGGTGGAATCCGCTCAGTCGTCGGCGCAGCCCGCGCCGCCGTCCCCCGCTCGTCCGCAGATCATCGTGGTCACCACCGCGATGCTCGTCTTCATCTCCTTCTGGCGGGCCGCGGCGATCGTGCTCTGTGACATGGCCTCGACGGTCTACTACATCGGCGGCATCGTCGAGCAAGCGATCGGCAAAGCGGCGCCCTGGTACATCGCCGCGGTCATGCTCTTCGCCTACGCCGTCCGCGGCGTCTACATCGAGTCTTGCGCGATGTTCGTACGCGGCGGCGTGTACCGGGTCGTCAAGGAGGCCATGGGGGGCACGCTCGCCAAGCTCTCGGTCTCGGCGCTGATGTTCGACTACGTGCTGACCGGACCCATCAGCGGCGTGTCCGCGGGGCAGTACATCGTCGGGCTCGCGAACGAGCTGCTGCACCAGCTCGGGGGAAACGTGACCGTCCCCAGCGCGGCCGGCTCGGCAGTGATCGCCATCGGGATCACGCTCTACTTCTGGCGCCAGAACATCCTCGGCATCGAGGAGTCGAGCGACAAAGCGATGAAGATCATGGGCGTCACGACGGTGATGGTCGTGGTGATGATCCTCTGGTGCGGGGCGACACTCTGGACGCGCGGCGCCACCTTGCCGCCCTTCGAGTTGCACTTCAGCGACGACGCGCTGGGCTGGCTCGCCGGCTCGTCATGGGGCAGGCAGATCGGCGCCTTCGGCATCTTGATCGCGTTCGGCCACTCGATCCTCGCCATGAGCGGCGAGGAGTCGCTGGCGCAGGTGAATCGCGAGATCGCGCACCCCAAGGTGCCGAACCTCGTGCGCGCCGGTCTCGTCATCTTCGTCTTCACCGTCCTCACGACCGGACTCTTCTCGTTCTTCGCGGTCATGATCATCCCCGACGACGTGCGCATGGCCAGCTACAGCGACAACCTCGTCGGCGGCCTCGCCATGTACATGATCGGCCCGTTGTCGGTGCGCCTCGCCTTGCGGGCCTTCGTCGTGGTGGTCGGCTTCCTCATCCTGGCGGGAGCGGTCAACACGGCGATCGTCGGCTCGAACGGCGTGCTCAACCGGGTCGCCGAGGACGGGGTCCTGCCCGATTGGTTTCGCCATCCGCACCACCGCTTCGGCACCACCTACCGCATCATCGACCTGGTGGTCGGCCTGCAGATCTTCACCATCATCGCCAGCGGCGGCAACGTCTACATCCTCGGCGAGGCCTACGCGTTCGGCGTGGTGTGGAGCTTCGTCTTCAAGGCGCTCTCGATGGTCATCCTGCGTTTCAAGGATCGCCGGCCGCGCGAGTGGCGGGTCCCCCTCAACGTCACGGTCGGCCGCATCGAGATCCCCCTCGGCCTGATCCTGATCTTCGTCGTGCTGCTCCTCACCGCGCTCGCGAATCTCCTCACCAAACGCGTCGCCACCGAGTGGGGCGTCGTCTTCACGATCGCCTTCTTCGTGATCTTCTGGCTCTCGGAGCGCGCCCATCACCACCACGGGCCGGTGCAGCACCTCGAGAAGTTCAACGTCCGCTACACCCCGGAGCTGGAGCCGCGCGCTGTCGGCATCCGGCCCGGCTGCCTCGTCGTGCCCGTGCGCGACCCGAAAAACCTCTCGCACCTCGATCGCGCCCTGCGCGAGGCGGAGCGCGAGGACGTCGACGTCGTCGTGCCGACGGTGAAGGTCGAGCGCGAGCTCGTCGCCACCGGCCGCAATCCCAACTTCACCCCCGACGAGCAGGCGATCTTCACCGCGGTCGTCGATCTCGCCGAGCGGCACGGCAAGAGCGTCGTGCCGCTCGTTCTCACGTCCAACGATGCCTTCTTCGCGATCGCCCGTACCGCGCAGGAGCTCGGTGCACGCGAGGTCGTCTTCGGTCGCTCCGGGAGCGTCGCACCCGACGTCCAGGCGGAGTCATTCGCGATCCGCTGGGGCACGGTCGAGCCTAGCGGCGACCGCGACATGACGGTGCGCATCGTCTCCGAGCGCGAGGACATGCGCTTCCTGCTGTAGTAAGCGGCCCCGCCTCCCGCGATCTGTGCTCATTTGGCGCACTACATGTGCATGCGTCTGTGCTCATTTGGCGCATTAAATACGCATGCCCCAGGGCCTTCGCATCATCAATTTCCTTGTCATCTGCGCCAGCATTTGCGACCACCTCTGAAGGTTTCCACCCACCCCCTGGAGGTTAGCACCATGCGCGCAGTTCGCTTCATCCTCGCCGCCGTTCTCTCGCTCACGCTCGTGCCCGCGCTCGACGCGCACGCGGCGTTCATGCAGGGCTTCGAGATCAATACGTCCGGCTGGTTCCCGGGCAACGGTACGGCCAATCGAGAGGCCGACGGCTATGTGTCGCCGGTTCCCTACGCGAGCGGCATTCTCTCGTCTGAGGGGACCCACCACGCGCGGCTTCGTCGCGTCGACTGTGAGGACGATGTCTTCGGTGGCGGCACCGCAGTAGCCTGCACTGGCG
>Ga0157379_10005661_pt1 | contig 10740 bp, 8 predicted proteins | sample S25metaG_FD_121802 | JGI IMG/M metagenome (GOLD analysis project Ga0157379, IMG submission 121802) | Switchgrass rhizosphere microbial communities from Kellogg Biological Station, Michigan, USA - S2-5 metaG | ecosystem: Host-associated > Plants > Roots > Rhizosphere > Soil | place: USA: Michigan... | reverse complement strand
GGTACGGGCCGGCACACCGCTGATCCGGATCAGCACCGGGACCGTGGCCCGCCGGGTGGAGCGGCTCACGCTGGTCGAGTCCGCCCGGGTAACCCGGTCCTGGCCGAACGCGATCACGATCACGATCGTGGAGCGCACGGCGGCGCTCGCGGTCCGTGAACCGGCGGGCTGGGACCTGGTCGACCGGTTCGGGGTGGTCCTGAAGCAGGTCCAGAGCCGCCCGCACGGCCTGCCGCGGCTGCGCACCAGCACCGCGCCGGACCTGCTCCGCGGCAACCCGGCCGTATTCGCCGCCGCCACCGTGGGACGCGAACTGCCGGCCCGGCTGGCCGCGAAAGTGCGCAGCATCGGCGCGCCCACCGCCGACACGGTCACCCTGTACCTTCGCCACGGCCGAACCGTGGTGTGGGGTGACGCCTCGCAGACCGCGATGAAAGCCAGGGAACTGGCGATCCTGATGCGCGGCCGGGCACGCTATTTCGACGTCAGCGACCCGCGGGCGGTAGTCACCGCGCCCACCGCCCCGGCCGGCTGATCATGCGCAGGACCGTCCCGCTATCCGCCGGCTTTTCCCGGTGCCCGCCGGCCCGGCCCGCACGCTGGCCTGCGACACGCCGGGGCGCTGGGTGCCCGGTTAGTTGACCCTGGTGGCGCGCGATCCTACTGTCCCTATCAATCAGCAGCTTGACATAACTCTAAATCTCAACTTGAGGGTGAGAGTTGTGCGGCTGGAACCGCGGACGTGCCCCGGCCGATGCTATTGGGGGAGTATTTCGGCGAATTGCAGCTAAACGAGGTTTTCCGGAAAGCGGCCGTAAAAGCTCTCCGGTTAACCGCGAAAGCGGCAAGGGAAACCCCCATAGACGCAGACGAGCGGAAAGGTCCCACCTCGTGGCAGCACCGCAGAACTACCTGGCGGTCATTAAGGTCGTCGGTATCGGCGGGGGCGGCGTCAATGCCGTGAACCGGATGATCGACGAGGGACTCAAGGGCGTTGAGTTCATCGCGATCAATACCGATGCGCAGGCACTGCTGATGAGCGACGCCGACGTCAAGCTTGACGTCGGCCGGGAGCTCACCCGCGGCCTGGGCGCGGGTGCGGACCCGGACATCGGCAGCAAGGCCGCGGAGGATCACCGCGAGGAGATCGAGGAGGTCCTCAAGGGCGCTGACATGGTCTTCGTTACCGCCGGTGAGGGCGGCGGTACCGGGACCGGCGGGGCCCCGGTGGTGGCCAGCGTGGCCCGCTCGCTCGGCGCGCTGACGATCGGCGTGGTCACCCGGCCGTTCGGGTTCGAGGGCAAGCGCCGGGCCGCACAGGCCGATCTCGGCATCGAGCGGCTCCGCGAGGAAGTCGACACGCTGATCGTCATCCCCAATGACCGGCTGCTGTCCATCTCCGACCGGCACGTCAGCGTGCTGGATGCGTTCAAGGCCGCCGACCAGGTGCTCCTTTCCGGTGTCCAGGGCATTACCGACCTGATCACCACGCCCGGCCTGATCAACCTGGACTTCGCGGACGTGAAATCGGTGATGTCCGGGGCCGGGTCCGCGCTGATGGGCATCGGCTCGGCCCGCGGCGACGACCGCTCGGTCGCGGCCGCCGAGATGGCCATCTCCAGCCCGCTGCTCGAGGCCAGCATCGACGGCGCGCACGGCGTGCTGCTGTCCATCCAGGGCGGCTCCGACCTGGGGCTCTTCGAGATCAACGAGGCCGCCCAGCTGGTCTCCAACTCCGCCGCCCCGGACGCCAACATCATCTTCGGCGCGGTCATCGACGACGCGCTGGGCGACGAGGTGCGGGTCACCGTGATCGCGGCCGGGTTCGACGAGGCCCGGCTGGCCCGGTCCCGGTCGGGCCGGCCCGGCGGTCTTGGCCTGCCGGCCGCTCCGGCCGCTGCCCCGGCCGCCGCCCTCGGCACCCCGCCGCGGCCCCAGCCGGACGGCGGCCCTTCCGCCAGCGGAGGCTGGCGGCCTGTCGGCCTTCCTGATCAGGCTGCGTCTGCGCCGCCGACCAGCCAGGACGGCGACACCGGCGGCTGGTCCGGGTCGGCCGGCGCCGCGCCGACCAGCGCAGCGTCAGCCAGCACAGCGTCAGCCAGCGCCGCGCCAGCCAGCACGGGGGCGCCGTCCGGCGACGACGCCGAGGCCGTCCCGCCGCCACGGCCCGCGGACCCAGCCGGCCGCGCGGGCGGCCCGGGTTCCGGGTCCGGCAACGCGGCCAGCGGGAACGGCGCCGCGGCGGGCGACGCCCCCGCGGCCCGGGCCGAGCCGCCCGCGGCCCGGGCGTTCGAGGGGGCCAGCACCCGCCGCCGGTCAGTCGTCTTCGAGGAGGACGACGATCTTGATGTGCCTGACTTCCTGAAGTGAGCGACCGCCGCGGCGAGATCAGCGCGGCCCGGCAGGAGGTCAGCCAGCGGATCGCCGCGGCCTGCGCGGCCGCGGGCCGCAGCCCGGATGAGATCACCCTGATCGCGGTCACCAAGACCCGGCCGGTGTCCGACATCGCGCTGCTCTGCGAGCTGGGCCTAACCGACATCGGGGAGAACCGGGATCAGGAGGCCCGCGTCAAGGCCGACCAGGCCGCGGCGCTGGGACTGCGGCCGACCTGGCATTTCGTTGGCCAGCTGCAGGCCAGGAAGGCTGCCAGCGTGGTCTCCTACGCGGCTGTGGTGCATTCGGTGGACCGGATGCGCCTGGTCGAGGCGCTCGCGGCCCGCTGCCGTACGTCTAAAAGAACTGTCACCTGCCTCGTCCAGGTCAGCCTGGAAGAGCCCGGGCCGGCGACTGGCCCGGCCGCCCGCGGCGGCGCGGACCCGCAGGAGGTGCCCGGGCTGGCGGACGCGATCGCCGCGAACGGCCCGGCCGGCCCGGGGGAGGGCGGCCTGGTGCTGGGCGGGGTGATGGCGGTGGCGCCGCTCGGCCGCCCGGCCGCGCCGGCGTTCGCCCGGCTCGCCGGGGTGGCCGCACAGGTCCGCGCCCGGCACCCGGCAGCCACGGTGATTTCCGCAGGTATGAGCGGTGATCTGGAGGAAGCGGTCGCGGCCGGCGCGACACACCTGCGGATCGGTACGGCGTTGCTCGGCGGCCGGCCGGACTTCGTCAGGTAATGTCCGTCGCGTGGCACGCCGTGGGCGTCGCTGCAGCACCATAGCGTGACGGAGGACCAAGAATGGCCAGCGCGATGCGCAAGATGGCGGTCTATCTCGGCCTCGTAGAGGACGACCACCGCTACGACGACCGCTATGACGGTGAGTACGGCTCCGAGGAGTACGACGAGTACCCCGACGAGCACGGCGAGCTGCCCGAGCCGGCCGAGCGTCATGACGCGCAGTTCACCCCGGCCGAGACCGGCCCTGAGACCGGCCGGAACGGTTACCACGGCCAGACCGCCACGCTGACCCAGACAACTGATCTGGCCCGTATCACCACTTTGCACCCGCGTACGTACAATGAGGCCCGTACCATCGGTGAGCACTTCCGCGACGGTACGCCGGTGATCATGAACCTCACGGAGATGGTGGACAGCGACGCCAAGCGCCTCGTCGACTTCGCCGCAGGCCTGATCTTCGGGCTGCACGGCAGCATCGAGCGCGTGACCAACAAGGTGTTCCTGCTGTCCCCGGCCAACGTCGAGGTCGCCGCGGAAGACAAGGCACGGATAGTGGAACGGGGCTTTTTCAACCAGAGCTAACCGTTTAGCAGCAAACTACGCAGCACGATAACCGCGGCAGCCACGACGGCCCCGGGCCGTGCGGGCAGGACAGGGATGTGGCGATCGTAAAGATCATTTTGTACTACGCACTGGCGATCTACCTGGTCCTGCTCGTCGGGAGGCTGATTTTCAGCTGGATACAGTCGTTCTCGCGTCAGTGGACCCCAACGGGCTTCGTCCTGGTCCTCGCTGAGGCCGTCTACACGCCCACCGATCCGCCACTGAGATTTCTAAGGCGCTACATTCCGACCCTTCGCCTCGGTACTGTGGCCTTGGACCTCAGCTTCATGGTGCTGTTCCTGGTGGTGTTCGTGTTGTTCCAGGCCGTGCAGCTGATCTGATCAGGTAGCGTCCTGCAGGACGCGACTACAGGGACCAAGTCCAAGTCCAAGTGCGCCAAGGAGACGACATGCCACTGACGCCCGCGGATGTGCGGAACAAGCAGTTCAGCACGACGAGGCTCAGGCCGGGCTATGACGAGGAAGAGGTCGACGCCTTCCTCGATGAGGTCGAAGCGGAGCTCGACCGGCTGATCCAGGAGAACGAGGAGCTCCGGGCGAAGCTCGCGGAAGTCCTGCGTGGCGGCAAGGCGCCCGCGGCCCTGAACGCTCCGCACGCCGAGCAGTCACCCGAGCACATCCAGCCGCCGGAGCCGCAGCGCATCGAGCCCGAGCGCCGGCCGCAGGAGGCCGTGATGATGGGCATGAAGCCGGCCGAGGACAACATGGACACCGCGGCCCGGGTCCTGGCGCTGGCCCAGCAGACCGCGGACCAGGCCATCGCCGACGCCCGCCGGGAAGCCGACGAGACCCTGGCGCGCGCCCGCCGCGAGGCGGACGAGCTGCTGACCAAGGCCCGCCGGCAGTCCGAGCAGATCACCAGCGACGCCCGGGCCCGGGCCGAGAGCCTGGAGCGGGACGCCCAGGAGCGGCACCGCCAGGCCATGGGCTCGCTCGTGCAGTCGCGCGAGGAGCTCGAGCGCCGGGTCGACGACCTGCGGGCCTTCGAGCGGGAGTACCGCAGCAGGCTCAAGGCGTACCTGGAGGGCCAGCTCCGCGACCTGGAGGCCGGCGCGACCGACAGCGGCGTCTTCCCGGCCATGCAGGGCAGCCCGCCGCAGCCCGCCGTGCCCGCGGGCATGGGCCGGATGGAGCGCAACGGCCAGCCGTCGGCGCCGTCCTACCCGCCGCAGCCCGAGCCGGTGCCGCACACCGGTGGCTTCCACCCGTCCGAGGCCGCGCAGCACGACCGCCGCTAGGAGGAGACCGCCACAGGGCGGCCTCCGCTAACCCAGCGCACCAGGTCGTCGTATTGCGTGGAGCCAGCTCTTGATTCGCTTTGGCATCATCCTCACGGTGGTCGTGACGGCGATCGGCTTGCTCGTCGCGGGCGTCCTGACGAGCAGCCTCCAGCTGGTCTACCTGGCCATCGGGGTCAGCGGCCTGGCCGCCGTGATGCTGATCGCCGGAGTGATCATCTGGCGCGAGGAAGTATTCGGTCCTGCCGCAGGCGGCAAGGCGGCGCGGGTTCGCCCGCAGCCGGGGCCGGCCGGTCAACAGCAGCCGGCCGCCCCGCTCAGCCCACCCGCACCCGCAGTTCCCCTGGCCCCGGCCGGCTCGCCCGGCGAGGCCGCAGCAAGTACCGCAGCAGCGGCCGGCCCCGGTCCGCCCAGCCCGTCTCCGGCTGGCCCGGCCCCGGTCCGGCCGCTGCCCGTTAGTCCCCTTCCCGGCAGCCCCGCCCCCGCGACGGCGGCCCCAGGCCGTATCGAGCCAGGTCGTATCGAGCCGGGGCGTCCCGGGCGGCGGCGCACCGCACCGCCGGCCAGCCCGTCTCCTGCTCCTGGCCCCCGGCCGGTCCCGGCCGAATGGGTGCCCGCCGCGGCTGCGGCCGGCGCGGCCGCGCCTCCCGCAGCTGCCCCGGAGACCAGCGTCGGCTGGCGCCCCGGCCGCAGCGGCGACCGGTCCCGCGAGCAGGCCCCGGCCGCCGCCGCAGGCCCGGCCCGGACCGCGGCCGGCAACGATGCCCCGGCGACCTCGCTGGCCACCCCCGCCGCCCGGCAGGCCGCCGCGGCGAAGATCCGCCGCGAGGACACCGTGTCGCCGGCCGCCGCCGGCCCGCCATCCCGGCCCGCCACCCCCGCCGCCTGGCCCGTGCCGCCCGCGGCCGGCCAGGGCCTGGGCTCACCGGACCTCGCTTCGCCGGACCTCGGCTCGGCTTCTTCGCCCGGGCCCGCCCGCGAGCCCGCCCAGCCCGCGGCCAGCGCCGCGCCGTCGGCCCCGTCGGCCGTGCCGTCGCGACCTGGGTCCTCGCTGCCCCGGCGGGTCCCGCAGACGGCCCCGCCCGCTAAGCCGGGCAGTTCTTCGTCCTCGTCGCTGTTCACCCGCACGCTCCCGGACCCGCCGTCCAGCACGCGGCAAGGCAGCGCACCGCCGTCGCGCAGCGGCTCCCGCCCGCCCGCGACGACACCGCCCCCGGGTGCACCGCCCGCCACGACACCGCCCGCCACGACACCGCCCGCCGGGCCACCGTCGCCGGTGACCGGTCAGGGCTCCGCGGCGCCAGGATCTGCCGGACCGGGCCCGGCCGGTCCCGGCCGGGAGCCCGTCCGGCCCGCGGCCAGCACCCCGGCCGGGGTGCCGCCCGCCGCGCCCCCGCGGGAGCGGGAGAAGTCCCAGCCCGCGGCGGCCCCGTGGGACCCGGCGCCCGCGCCGGGCTCGGGTCGCTCGGACACCGTGCTGTCCTCGCCCAGCCCGGGCCGCGAGCCCGCAAGGCCCGCCGGCAGCACGACGCCCCCCGCGTCACCCGGCGCGCCCCCGCAGGAGCAAGGGCCCGGGAAGGCCCGTCCCGCCGCGTCGGCGGCACCCGATTCCGGCCGGCCCGCCACCAGCCGGTCCGGGGCTGACTGGCCTGCGTCCGGCCGGTCCGGGGCTGATCGGCCAGCGTCTGACCGGCCCGCGTCCAGTCGGTCCGGGGCTGACTGGCCCGCGTCTGGCCGGTCCGGGGCTGATCGGCCAGCGTCTGACCGGCCCGCGTCCAGTCGGTCCGGGGCTGACTGGCCTGCGTCTGACCAGCCCGCGTCCGCCCCGTCGGCCCCGGGTCGCTCGGACACCGTTATGTCCCCGTCCGGACTGTCCCCATCCGGCGTGACCCCGCCGTCCCCGAGTGGCACGCCCCCGTCGCCATCCCGGCCGGCCGGTGCCTCCGAGCCCGCTGAGCCCCCGGCCCGGTCCGCCGGATCGCCCACCGTCGTCTCGTCGTCGGCCGCGGCAGGCGCGCCGCCGGCCGACGCCGCCCCGTCGCCGCGCCGGACCGACCCCGGGCCGTCGCCCACGGTCGTGTCCTCGTCGCCCGGCAGTGCCGGATCGCAGACGTCACCGGGCCGGGCGGACGACAAGCCATCGCCCACGGTCATCTCCCCGTTGCCTGGCAGCGCTGGGTCCGGGCCGTCGCCCACGGTCGTCTCACCGTCGCCCGGCAGTGGGAGATCGCAATCGTCACCGACGGTCGTCTCGCCGTCGCCCGGCCGGTCGGACGACAAGCCGTCACCCACAGTCGTGTCGTCGTCGCCAGGCGGGGCCGCCCCCGGGCCGTCGCCCACGGTCGTTTCGGCGAGCCCGGCCGATGCGGACGACAAGTCGGCTGGCCCGCCTGCCGCGAGCGGCGGGGACACCAGCGTGTTCGTGGTCCCCGGGATCACCCGCTACCACCGGGAGGGCTGCATCCTCATCCGCTTCCTGGGCGCAGACGACCTGGAGCGGATGACCAGGGCCGAAGCCGAGACCGGCGACTGCGTGCCGTGCAAGGCCTGCCAGCCCGACAAGGACCCCACTTAGTCACCCGCTGCCGCCGTAGCCCGCCGGTCACCTGGCCGCCGCCCCGGCCCACTGGCCACCGGCCACGTAGCCGCCACACCAGCCCGGCTGTCCCCGCCCGTCCCGGGATCACCGATATGTGCGTGCGCACGCACATAACTCGTGACAGTCACATGATGTGTGCGTGCGCACGCAACCAATGGGTCCAGCCAGTCGGCTCGCGGGTCCATCCGGCCGTCTCGCGGGGTCCGTCCGGCCGGCTCGCGAGCCCATCCGGTCGGCTCGCGGCTCAGCCGGTCGGCTCGCGGTCCAGCCGACCGCCTCGGTCGCCACGCCAGCCCATCGGCCACACCAGCCCGGCTGTCCCCGCCCGCCCCGGAAATATCGATATGTGCGTGCGCACGCACATAACAGATGACAGCCAATAGATATGTGCGTGCGCACGCACATATTAGGGCCGGTGAGCCGGGGACCTGGTGCGGTCAGGCCTTGCGGAGCCAGACGGTCAGGCCAAGCCCGTCGTCATGATGCCGGAACATCCCTGGCTGGTCGTCTGGGCCATCCGGCTGGTCGTCTGGGCCATCCGGCTGGTCGTCTGGGCCATCCGGCTGGTCGTGTGCGCTGTTCGGCTGGTCGTCTGCGCCGGCCGGCTGCGGGCCGAAACCGGTCGCGAGCACCTCAGCGGCGATAAAGGCCGCGTGCTCGGCCAGCGCCCCGGCGAGTTCCTCGCTGTCGGCCCGCCAGAGCAGCCTGATCCGGTCCGTGAGCTGGAACCCGTCCTGTTTCCTGGCCTCCTGAACCAGGCGGATCACCTCACGCGCCAGGCCCTCGCGGCGCAGGGCCGGGCTGATAGCGGTGTCCAGCGCGACCGTCTCACCGCCTTCGCTGGCCACCGCCCAGCCCTCGCGCGGCTGTTGCGTGATGATCACATCTTCCGGCCCGATCTGTACCGGCGAGCCCCCAGCGAGCAGCGTCACGCTGCCCTCCGCGGCCAGGCGGGCGGCCAGCGCGACCGGCTCGGCCCCGGCGACCGCACCGGCCACGGCCTGCGTGCGCGGGCCGAACCGGCGGCCGAGCGCACGGAAGTTCGGCCGCACCACGGTTTGCACCAGGCCGCCGGGAACGCTGTCCAGGCTGCCGAGCTCCCGGACGTTCAGCTCCGCGGCCACCTCGGCCGCCAAGGCAGCCGGCAGCGCGGCGAACGACGCCGCCCCGGTCAGCGCCCGGCCCAGCGGCTGCCGGGTCCGGATCCCGGCGCTGGCGCGGGCCGAGCGGCCGAGCTCGGTCAGCCGCCGGGCCAGCGCCATCTGGCCGGTCAGCGCCGGGTTCAGCAGGCCGGGATCCGCCTGGGGCCATGCCGCCAGGTGCACAGAATCCGGCGCGCCCGGCGGCCGCAGCACGTCCCACAGATAGTCAGCCAGGAACGGGGTCAGCGGGGCCATCAGCAGGAGCAGCGTCTGCACGCACTCGTACAGGGTGGCGAACGCAGCCAGCCCGTCGGCCGACCCCGGGCCGGCCCAGAACCGGCGCCGGGACCGGCGCACGTACCAGTTGGACAGGTCGTCGATGAACGCGGCGATCCGGCGGCCCGCGGCCGCGGCGTCGAACGCCTCCATCGCCGCGGTCACCTCGCCGATCAGCGTGTGCAGCCCGGCCAGCGCCCACCGGTCAAGCAGCGGCCGGTCCGCCGCGGGCGGCGCCTCGGCCACCCGGCCCGGGTGCCAGGCCGCGCCCGGCTCCGCTGCCCCCGCCGCGCGCGCGTACAGCACCAGGAACGCCGCCGTGCTCCAGAAGGTCAGCAGCACCTTGCGGGCGATCTCCGCGAGCACCGGCTCGCTGATCTTCCTGGCGACCCACGGCGACCCGCTGACCAGGAAGAACCAGCGCAGAGCGTCGGCGCCCCAGCGGTCCATCAGGCCCATCGGCTCGATCACATTGCCCAGGCGCGTGCTCATCTTGCGGCCGGACGCGTCGGTGATCAGGCCGAGGCACAGCACCTCCTCGTACGCGGAGCGGCCGGTCACCAGCGTCCCGACCGCCATCAGCGCGTAGAACCAGCCGCGGGTCTGGTCGATCGCCTCGCAGATGAACTGGGCCGGGTACGCGGACCGGAACTCCGCCTCGCCCCGCGGCCCTGCGCCGAACTGGACGGTGCCGAACTGGGCAAACGGCATCGACCCGGAGTCGTACCAGGCGTCGATGACCTCGGGCACCCGGCGCGCCTCGCCGCCGCACGACGGGCAGGCCAGCGTGACGTCGTCCACGAAAGGCCGGTGCGGGTCCAGCCCTGACAGGTCGCGGCCTGCCAGGCCGGACAGCTCGGCCAGCGACCCCACGCAGTTCAGGTGGCCCTCGCCGCACTCCCACAGGGGCAGCGGCGTGCCCCAGTACCGGCTCCGCGACAGCGCCCAGTCCACGTTGTTGCGCAGCCACTCGCCGTACCGGCCATCACGGATGGTCGGCGGGTGCCACCGCGTCCGCGAGTTCTCCGCCAGCAGCTGATCCTTGATCGCGGTGGTTCGGATGTACCAGGCCGGCAGCGCGTAGTAGAGCAGCGGCGTGCCGCACCGCCAGCAGTGCGGGTAGCTGTGCCGGTACGGCTCGGACCGGAACAGCCGCCCGCGGTCGGCCAGGCTGGCGATCAGCGGCTCGCTGGCGTCCCGCACCGGGAGCCCGCCGACCAGCGGCAGGTCCCCGGCGAACCGGCCGTCCGGCCGGACCGGGTTGACCACCGGCAGCCCGTGCTGCCGCCCGGCGTCCAGGTCGTCCGCGCCGAACGCGGGCGCGAGGTGCACCAGGCCGGTGCCCTCGCCGGAGGTCACGAAACCGGCGGTCACCACGCGGTGCCCGCCGGGCACGTCCACCAGCGAGAACGGGGGCTCGTAGGCGGCCCCGGCCAGGCTGGCGCCGTCGAACTCGGCCAGCACGTGCCAGCCCTCGCCGAGCACCCGGCCCAGCCGCGCCGCGGCAACCACCACCCGGTCCCCGTCCCCGGACTTCCTGGCCAGCACATACCGCTCGGCCGGGTGCACGGCCACCGCGGTGTTGGCCACCAGCGTCCACGGGGTGGTGGTCCACACCAGCAGATCCGCCCCGGCCAGCGAAGGCGGCGCCCCCGCAGGCAGCGGCGCAAGCAGCGGGAGCCTGACCGTCACGGCCGGGTCGGTGACCTCCTGGTACACCTCCGGCTGGCCCAGCTCATGATCGGACAGC
>Ga0157379_10005659_pt1 | contig 10741 bp, 7 predicted proteins | sample S25metaG_FD_121802 | JGI IMG/M metagenome (GOLD analysis project Ga0157379, IMG submission 121802) | Switchgrass rhizosphere microbial communities from Kellogg Biological Station, Michigan, USA - S2-5 metaG | ecosystem: Host-associated > Plants > Roots > Rhizosphere > Soil | place: USA: Michigan... | reverse complement strand
AGGACCAATGCCGGCCCCGGGACCAATGCCGGCCCCGGGGCGGGGATCGGCCTCGAAGGCCGGGCCGAGGTCGTCATGGACCAGCGCGGCGGCGGCCACGATGCCGGCCACGATCGCCGCGGCCGAGGAGCCGAGCCCCCGGCCATGCGGGATCCGGTTGACGCAGCGCAGGGCGAGGCCGGGCTGCGACCACCCGAGCAGCTCGAACGTTGCCCGGATTGCCCGGACGACCAGATGCGTCTCGTCCTGGGCAACCGCGTCAGGACCGATGGCGTCCACGGACAGACCGGAGGTGGTCACCGCGACCTCGACCTCGTCGTGCAGGCCGAGGGCGAGGCCGAACGCGTCGAAGCCGGGGCCGAGGTTGGCGCTCGTCGCCGGCACCCGCACCCGCACCCGCCGCCCGACCTCGACGGCCCGCGGCCCATCGGCCACCGCGACCGCCTCGGCGGCTCCGGACGGCCGCGCGACCCCGGACGCCTCGGCGGCCCGGGTCACGAGGTGGTGAGGCCGAGCGCCTCGGCGGCGCCCGCCACGGTCGGCCGGATCGTCTCGGGCTTGGCCGCGCCGCTGATGGCCCAGTCGGGATCTTTCAGGCCGTTGCCGGTCACGGTGCACACCACCCGCTGGCCGGCCCCGATGCGGCCGTCCGCCCGGGCCATGAGCAGGCCGGCGACGCTGGCCGCGCTGGACGGCTCGACGAACACCCCCTCGCGGCGGGCGAGCAGCCGGTAGGCGGCGAGGATCTGCCGATCGTTGACGGCGTCGATGAGGCCGCCGGAGGAGTCCCGGGCGTCGACGGCGAGGTCCCAGGAGGCCGGGTTGCCGATGCGGATCGCCGTGGCGATCGTCTGCGGCGCGGTGACGACCTCCCCACGCACGATGGGCGCGGCGCCCGCGGCCTGGAAACCGCACATCCGGGGCCGCCCGGAGCCGACGCGGTCATCCTCCTCGCTGTATCCCCGCCAGTAGGCGGTGATGTTGCCGGCGTTGCCGACGGGCAGGCAGTGCACGTCGGGGGCCCGCCCGAGCGCCTCGACGATCTCGAAGGAGGCGGTCTTCTGGCCCTCCAGCCGGAACGGGTTCACCGAGTTCACCAGGGTGACTGGCGAGGTGTCGGCGAGCTCGCGGGCGACCCGGAGGCAGTCGTCGAACGAGCCGTCGAGCTGCAGCAGCCGCGCCCCGTGCACCAACGCCTGGGCGAGCTTCCCCAGCGCGATCTTGCCGCTCGGGACGAGCACCGCGCAGGTGATGCCGGCGCGGGCGGCGTAGGCGGCGGCGGAGGCCGACGTGTTGCCGGTGGACGCGCAGATCACCGCCTGCGAGCCAGCGCCGACGGCCCGGCTGATCGCCACCGTCATCCCGCGGTCCTTGAACGAACCGGTCGGGTTCGCGCCCTCCACCTTGAGGTGAACATCACACCTGGTCAGCTCGGACAGGTGCGGGGCCGGCAGCAGCGGCGTCCCACCCTCACGCAGAGTGATGACGGGCGTGCTCTCGTCGACCGGAAGCCGGTCCCGGTACTCCTCGATGATGCCCCGCCATGGCCGGTGCGACCGCCCGGCGGGCGCGCCCGCCGTGGATGACGTGGCCGCCACTGACTCCGCGACCGGCATGGACTCCGCGACCGACGTGGACGTCGACATCACGGCTCACCTCCCTCGACCCGCAGCACCCCGGACACGGCCCGCACCCCGGCGAGACCGCGCAGTTCCTCGACCGTCGCGGACAGCGCCGCGTCCCGCGCGGCGTGCGTGACCAGGACGAGACTCGCGTCGTCGCCGCGGCCGTCCTGACGGACGCTCCTGATGGACACATCGTGACGCGCGAACGCCCCGGCGACCGCCGCGAGCACGCCGGTCTTGTCCGTGACGTCGAGGTTCACGTGATACCTCGTCACGGTACGACCCATCGGCAGCACCGGCAGCGCCGCGTAGGACGACTCACCCGGACCCCGCCGCCCGGCGATGCGATTGCGGGCCACGGCAACCACGTCGCCGAGCACGGCGGACGCGGTCGGCGCGCCACCGGCCCCCTGGCCGTAGAACATGAGCTGACCCGCGGCCTCCGCCTCGACGAACACGGCGTTGAACGCCTCACGCACCCCGGCCAGCGGATGCGTGCGCGGGATCATCGCCGGGTGGACGCGGACGCTGATCCCCTCGGTCTCCACCGAGCGCTCGGCGACGGCCAGCGCCTTCACGACGCAGCCGAGCTCGCGGGCGCTGGCGATGTCGGCGGCGGTGACGTCGCCGATGCCGACCCGGTAGACATCGTCGATCGTCACCCGTGAGTGGAATGCCAGCTGGGCCATGATCGCCGCCTTCGCGGCGGCGTCGTAGCCGTCGATGTCGGCCGACGGGTCGGCCTCGGCATAGCCGAGCGCGCCGGCCTCGGCCAGCGCCTCCGCGAACGACGCGCCCGTCTCGTCCATCCTGGTCAGGACGAAGTTGGTGGTGCCGTTGACGATGCCGAGCACCCGGTGGACGCGGTCGCCGGCGAGGCTCTCCCGCAGCGGGCGGATCAGCGGGATCGCCCCGGCGACGGCGGCCTCGTAGTACAGGTCGGTGCCGGCCGCGGCGGCGGCGTCGTGCAGGGTGGCTCCGTCCGAGGCGAGCAGTGCCTTGTTGGCGGTGACCACCGGTTTCCCGGCCCGCAGCGCCGCGAGCAACCAGTCCCGGGCCGGCTCGATCCCGCCGACGACCTCGATGACGAGGTCGACGTCCTCCCGGGCGACGAGGCCGGCGGCGTCCGCGGTGAACAGCGCCGGGTCGACGTCGAGGTCACGCGCCCGCTCCGGCCGTCGCACCGCGATGCCGACCAGGCGCAGCGGCTCGCCGACCCGGGCGGCGAGGTCGGCGGCGTTCACCCGGAGCAGCCGCACGATCTCGCTGCCGACGACGCCGCAGCCGAGCAGGGCGATGTTCATCGGGCCGCCTCCGCCGGGTCGGCGTCCAGACGCAGCAGGTCGTCCTCGGTCTCCCGGCGGACGATCACCCTGGCCTCGCCATCACGCACCGCGATCACTGGTGGCCGGGTGACGTGGTTGTAGTTGCTGGCCATCGACCGGTGGTAGGCGCCGCTGGCGGGCACCGCGACGAGGTCGCCGGGGCGCACGTCGTCGGGAAGGGGCACATCGTGGGCGACGACGTCGCCGGACTCGCAGTGCCGGCCGACGAGGGTGACCACGTGCGCGGTGGGCGAGCCGGCCCGCGAGGCCAGCCGCGCGGTGTAGCGGGCATCGTAGAGCGAGGTGCGGATGTTGTCGCTCATGCCGCCGTCGACGCTGACGAAGGTGCGCAGGCCGGGCAGCTCCTTGACGGTCCCGACCTCGTAGAGGGTGATCGTGGTCGGCCCGACGATCGCCCGGCCGGGCTCCACAGCCAGGCGCGGCACGGCGAGACCCGCCGCGGCGCACTCCTTGCCCACCACCGCGGTCAGACGCTCGGCGACCTCGGCGACGTCGAGCGGTGCGTCCTCGCTGGTGTAGGCGATGCCGAGGCCGCCGCCGAGGTCAAGTTCGGGCAGCTCCAAGCCGTGGGTGTCCCGCAGCCGGGCGAGCAGCCCGACCATGCGGTGCGCGGCGAGGCCGAACCCCGCCGTGTCGAAGATCTGCGAGCCGATGTGCGCGTGCAGGCCCACCAGGTGCAGGGAATCGGCGGCGAGCACCCGGGCCACCGCCTCCGCCGCCGCGCCGCCGGCCAGCGAGAACCCGAACTTCTGGTCCTCCTGGCCGGTGGAGACGTAGCTGTGGGTGTGCGCCTCAACTCCGGGCGTGACCCGGATCAGGACCCGCTGACGGATGCCCGCCTCGGCCGCGAGCCCGGCTAGCCGGTCGATCTCGGCGAACGAGTCGACGACGACGCGCCCGACGCCGTAGTCGATCGCGGCCCGCAGTTCCGCGACCGACTTGTTGTTGCCGTGGAACAGCAGCCGCTCGGGCGGGAACGCGACCGACCGGGCCACGGCGAGCTCACCGCCGGTGCAGACGTCGAGGTTCAGCCCCTCCTCGTCGACCCAGCGGGCGACCGTGCGGCACAGGAACGCCTTGCCGGCGTAGTAGACGTCACAGTCCTCGAACGAGCTGCGCCAGGTCGCGCAGCGGTCCCGGAAGTCGGCCTCGTCCAGCACGAATGCCGGCGTGCCGTACTCGGCGGCGAGGGCGTCGGCCCGCAGGCCCCCGACGCGCAGCGCACCGTCCTCGTCGAGCCGGGCCGTCGCCGGCCAGAGGTTCTCCTCGAGGCCGGTCGCCTGGGTGGTGGTCTCGCTCATCTCGCCACTGCCTGTCCGGTCACTGCCTGTCCGATCGCTGCTGCCAGTCCGACGGTACGCATGGCTGTCACATCCGCTCCGGTGCGCTGACGCCGAGCAGCCCGAGCCCGTTCGCGAGCACCACGCGGGTGGCCGCGACCAGCAGCAGCCGGGTGTCGGTGAGCGGACCGGCCTGCTCGTCCCCCTGCGGGAGTACCCGGCAGGCGTCATAGAACCGGTGGTAGACGCCCGCCAGCTCCTCCAGGTAGCGGGCGACCCGGTGTGGGCCGCGCAGCGTCGCCGCCGCCTCGATGACCCGTGGGAACTCGCCGAGGGCGCGCAGCAGATCCACCTCGCGCGGATGGGTGAGCAGCGCGACGTCCACCTCCTGCGGCGCTGCGACGGCGAGGCCGAGGGACTCGGCGTTACGCAGCAACGAGCTGATCCGAGCGTGCGCGTACTGGACGTAGAAGACCGGGTTGTCGCTGGTCTGCCGGGTGACGAGGTCGAGGTCGAGGTCGAGCGCCGAGTCGAGGGACGACCGGACCAGCGAGTAGCGCGCCGCGTCGACGCCGACCGCGTCCACCAGGTCATGCAGGGTCAGGAAGGTGCCCGCCCGCTTGGACATCTTCACCGCCTCGCCGCCGCGGGTGAGGGTGACCAGCTGGCCGATGATGACGTCCAGATGGGTAGCCGGGTCGTCGCCGAAACAGGCGGAGATGGCCTTCAGCCGGGCGACGTAGCCGTGGTGATCCGCGCCGAGCAGATAGATGAGCTGGTCGAACCCGCGGCCCCGCTTGTCCCGGTAGTAGGCGGCGTCGGCGCAGAAGTAGGTCGGCGCGCCGTCGCTCTTGACCAGCGCACGGTCCTTGTCGTCCCCGAAGTCGGTGGTGCGCAGCCACACCGCACCGTCGGCGTCGTAGACGTGCCCCTGGGCGCGCAAATCCTCGACGGCCTGGGCCAGCGCCCCGGCGTCGTGCAGCGCCTTCTCCGACGCCCACCGGTCGAAGTGGACGCCGAACCCCTCCAGCGTGGAGCGGATCTCGGTCAGCATCAGCGCCAGGCCCTCGCCGCTCGCGACCGCCAGCGCCTCGCCCTCGGGCAGGTCGAGCAGGTCCGGCCGGGCCGCCCGCACCGCGGTCGCGATCTCGGCGACGTACGCCCCGTGGTAGCCGTCCGCCGGAATCTCCCGGCCGGCCGCCGCGGCCAGCAGCGACGCGCCGAACCGCGCGACCTGCACGCCCGCGTCGTTCACGTAGTACTCGGCGCCGACGGTGAAGCCCGCCGCCGTGAGGATCCGGGCCATCGCGTCGCCGACCGCCGCCCACCGGGCCGAGGCCAGCGTCACCGGGCCCGTCGGGTTCGCGCTGACGAACTCCAGGTTGACCCGCACGTCCCGCGGCTTGGCGGCATGGCCATAGCCGGAGCCCGCGGCGAGCACGCGGCGGGCGACCTCCCCCAGCGCAGAGCCCGCCAGGGTGATGTTCAGGAAGCCCGGTCCAGCGATGTCGACCCGCGCGACCGCGTCGTTCTCACCCAGCCGGGCGGCCAGCGCCTCGGCCACGGCCCGCGGCGGACGTCGTGCGGCCTTGGCAAGCTGCAGCGCCACGGGCGACGCGTAGTCCCCATGCTCAGGGTTCTTCGGTCGCTCGACCGTGACGGTGGTCGGCACAGTCACGTCCAGGTCGCCGTCAGCGACCGCGCGGCCAATGGCCGCCACGATGGCGTCGGCGAGATCGGCGGGGGTCATGTCGCGATGCTATCGGCGCGAGCGCCCGCCGAGCCCGGGCGCCGAGCCGCGAGCACGTGGCAGCGATGGTCCCCCACCTGTCCAACGCTCAGCGCCGAGCCGTCCTACCTGCGGCGGGACCCACACCGGGCCCGTCCACCCGAGACCGACGGGCAGCCGCCAGCCTGTGGAAAACCGTTGCGCATCAGGCCAGCCAGCCTGTGGACAACGGCTCCCGTTCAGACCGGCTGGCCGGCCGCCAGTCGGTGGACGACAGTGATGAGCTCATCCGGATCGAACGGCTTCGTCAGGTAGTAGTCGACACCGATGCGCGCGCCGCGCTTGACGTCGGCCTCCTGCGCACGGGCTGTCAGCATGATCAGCTTGATGCCGACGGTCGACGGGTCCTCCCGCAGGTGCGCGGCGACGTCCCAGCCGTCCATTCTCGGCATCATGATGTCGAGAGTGATCACCTGCGGGCCCACCTCCCGCACCATCTCCAGCGCGTCGACGCCGTCGACAGCGGTATGGACCTCGAAGCCTTCCAGCTCCAGGTTGACGACCACGAGCTGACGGATCACCGCGTCGTCGTCGACGACGAGGACCCTGGGGGCGGCGGGGTACACATCCGGAAGCTTACGGCGCACCCGGGTACGCGATCCGGCGTTCCCGCCTGGTAACGTATGCCCCGTTGCCCCAGAGCCCCCGTAGCTCAGGGGATAGAGCACCGCCCTCCGGAGGCGGGTGCGCAGGTTCGAATCCTGCCGGGGGCACGTACAGCATCCATGCAGGTAAGGGACTGGGCGGCTGTTGTACGGGGTGCGGAGGTGCCGACGACCACTTCCGCCAGATCCACAACCTGATCAACGTCCATGATCGGGATTTTTATCATTATCTTTACCTCCTGAGACTCATGGTTGACATGAACGGTGAGCTGCGTGACCTCGTAGAGACGTCGCTGTAGCGCCTCCGGCGTCTTGTCGAGCTTGAACCGAAGCTTCGGCAGCGCGTCGAGAAGGGTAAGGCGGTCGGGTCCGGGCCGGTCAGGCTCAGCCTCGTCAGCCGCATCAAGATCTTCGAGCTGAGCGAGGGCGGCGGTACGCTGCGCGTCGAGCTCGTTATAGCTACGGCGTAGCCCCTGGGTGAACGGGTCCGCCGGGTCGCCGTCCTGCGCCTGACGCAGAACGTTGCCCTGCTTCCGTGTGAATTCGTCGATCGCGCGTTGAAGCCTGCCCTTCTCGGCTGCCCGCTCCTGGGCAGCTCGATCATCGTAGGCGTCGAGTTCAGCGGCCAGCAGGGCCACCCGACTCCGACCAAATACGCGTTCGGTATAGAAGTCCGAGACGGCTCCTAGCAGGATGTCCTCACGGATGCGGACCGTCTTGGGATGGTCGGCCAGCTTGTCATCGCGCCCCCGGTTGTTCGCCTTCGGCCAGCAGATGTAGTAGACGGGGTCCCCGGCTCGGCGGAGGCTACCGGCCATGCGCCGCCCACAGGAGCAGACGATCATCCCGCGGAAGACGTAGGTACGCAGTGTGGCCGGATGGCTGTTGAGTGCGTTGCCCTCCCGAGAGCCCCGCCTGGTCTGCCGCCGGGCGTTGAACTCGTCGAACATCCACTTGGGGATGAGCGGCTCGTGGACGGGCTTGGGTGACCAGACCCACTTCTCCGGGGGATTGACCGCGCCGCGCCGAGAGCGGCTTGCGCGACGGTTGAACACCTGGTAGCCGGTGTACTTGGGATTGCGGAGCAGGTCGGACACCGTGGACTTGGACCAGGCGCCGCGCGCCTGATGCGCCCCGCCGACAGGCTGGGGTGGGGGGTAGCGCTCAAGATCGGCATTGAGCTGGTCCGCGATCGCCCCGTACCCGAGCTGCCGGTGGTAGCGCCAGTGCGCGATCTGGGTAACTGTCTCCCCGCGCGCCCCGTCCGGTTCGAGCCGGTTCTTCGTCGCGCCGCGGTCGACCTTGGCCGGGTTGGGATGCCGGTAACTCTTGGCCCGGTAGCCGTAGGGCGGCTTGCCGATGTTCCAGCCGTCCCGGACGTGGGTGCACAGTCCACCCCACGAGCTCTCCAGAACCTGCCATGCCTCGTACTCGGCGACGGACTGGTTGATCCGCCGCTGCAGGATCTGCGAGGCCCGCGGCCCGTCGATCTTGATCGGCTCGTTCCAGGCGAACAGCGGAACCCCGGCGCGTTCGAGCGCACGCTCGATGGAGAGGTTCTCGAACATCCGCCTGGCGATCCTGGACATCGACTCGCAGATCACCGCGTCGAAACGGCGGTTGGGATGAGTCGCTTCGGCGAGGAGATCGTCGATGCCTCCGTCGCGGGGGATCGGGATGTCGGCGCGGATCCTGCTGCTCCTCGGTGGAAGTACGCCCAGCGAAGGCGACACGGACCTCCCCTTGCAGGAGCGCCAGCGGCAGTCCGAACGGGGAGACCGCCAGATCCGACAGCGCCGGGTTCGCCGGGTCGGTTGCCTGATTCGCTGCTCCGGGCCCCGGACGGCCTGATCCAGCCGCCCGACGACCATGATCAGTCATGCCGCCTCCTCACCCAGTGCTCCACCATCGGCCGCGCCTTCCCCAGCAGCCCACCGCAGAAGATCGCGAATGACGTCCGCCAGCTCGGCCCGGATCCGGTCAGCTTCCGGGCCGCTGATCGTCTGGACCTCGCCGTAGAACACCCATCGCCGGCCAGTCCGCCCGCCCCCGCCGTCCGCCTCCGTCCGGGAAGGCAGCGCACGGACATCCGCGCCCGGCGCCTCCCTCGGCTCCTCGACCGGGGCGGGTGGCTCCTCGACCGGGACGGCTCCCGTCGGCCCAACCCGCTCGCTCGCCTCGGGGCGGGTGGCATCGCCTCGGGTGGTCTCGCGCGGGTCGTGGTCGTCCGGGCTATCGAGGGGACCGGTGGTGCGGGTAACCGTCATAGAGCCTCCAGAGGTCGGCGGAATGGGCGAGACCGAGGCAGAGGAGGCCAGCAACGGGCAGCCGCTCCCGGCAGGGCACGGGGCAGTATCCGGCTCATTGACGGAAAGAGTAACACCCGGACGGGCCGAAAGGTAACCCGCGAAGCACGGAAAATGCTCCGATCCGGGAATTGATCGCGGGCACAGGCCCGACTGGGAAGGGTGCGGATTCCCGCCCGCCGAGGAGTCGGAGGAACGACCGGGAAAAGAGCCGGGTCCGGACTCGGACTCAACCGCCGACAGTCCGAGGGGATGCGGCGGGTCGACGGGCGCCGCCGGCGGCTCCGAGGGCGAGGCCGCAGGCTGCGGGCCCTCTGGCTGCGGCGCCGCAGGGGATGCCGGACCTATGAGGTGTGGGCGCTGTCCGGAGTCAGGGTGGTCAGGGCTGGTGTGGGACGGGTCGGTCACGGGGCGGGTCTCCCTTCCACGCGGCGCGAAACGCCGCTATAGAGGAATCCGCTTCCTGGGCCCAGTTCTGTCAGTCGATCTTCATCGTTGTTGGAGCGTTGTTCTGTGCATAACGAGGGGATTGGTGCCCAGCAGGCCGCTGGGCACCAGCGTTTTCGCTTCCCGACTAGTAGGAATGGGGCCCACCCACCGGACCACCAGGTTGAGAGACCAAAATATGGCCTTACATGGATTCACAGCGAAAAATAGTCTGCATGAACTAGTTCGTTCGAGTGGTGATCGCTGGGCATGGCGAGCAGCCCAGATGGAGATCGCTGGCAGCCCCGAACTCAAGCCCGCGGCCCGCGCCCAGCAGACGGGCCACACGAGCGCGACGATCATCTCGTAGGCGCCCAGGGACCGTTCGCAGCCGACGGATAGAACCCGGCGCGGCCGGACCACGGACTCGCTGTACGGGCCGGCCTGCGGCCTACGCGAGGGGCGGTCCACCGGCCGAGCCAACCGCAGGCCCCAGCCACGAACAGCGCCGGAGCCAGGCGGCTTGACCGGCCGCCGATCGAGGCCCTATCCAATGACGGGCGGCCCGCAGCCTCAACCGTCCGCAGGGATGAAGTCAGGCATGGACATCGGTCTGCCCGCAGACCACGGAGTCCGGGTCCGGACCCGGACTTTCACGATCGGACACCGGACCGAGCCGTGCCCAGACCGTCGCAGGCGCGGCACGGACCCACGCCGAGCCGCCGATCAGCCGCCGGCTCCGCAGCGAGTCGGCAGCTCCGAGAAGGCCTCACAGCGCCAGTGGAGCCCGAGCCACTGGCGCCACCGAAGGGAAGCAGCTCGGCCGCCGCCGCGGCGACGAGGCTGCGCGATCGCCCACGGCGGCTCGCCACGCCGATGGATCTGGGACCCGGACGCCAGATCCCGCCCTTGGTTGGGCCTGCCGCCCGGCCGCGCTCAGGTGTCGGAGGTCCAGGTCCGCAAGCGCGAGCGATTGTCGATCCCGGTGCGACGATGTGTGCACGGCGATGCGGGTGCTCTTGGCAGACGCTCCTACCCGTTCCGCACTCGGGCAGCAAGGACTGGAGGAGCTGTCACGCACCCTCAGCGAGAAGGCCGGGCGATGCCGGTGGCCGGGCGAGGCTGCCAGCCGATTTCGGCGTAGGTGCTGTTGCCCAGGATGGCGGTGAGCGCGTTCGCGTCCCAGGCGGCCAGTGGCTGTGGGGGTTCTCCTGGAGCGCACCATCGCCGCCCTGTCGACCCGCCGGAGCGAACGTCCGAGGGGACGGGGTGGCCCTGCCAGTGGCCGATGCTGATGATGAGGCCGAGACCAGCGTGGGTGGTGTCGCGGTGGGCGCTGACGTGGGCGAGGAGGAGATCGCGTT